>Ga0213829_1001507_pt1 | contig 16473 bp, 16 predicted proteins | sample MC6MC0896MG_FD_180665 | JGI IMG/M metagenome (GOLD analysis project Ga0213829, IMG submission 180665) | Enriched soil aggregate microbial communities from Iowa State University, Ames, United States - MC6-MC0896-MG | ecosystem: Environmental > Terrestrial > Soil > Unclassified | place: USA: Iowa...
GGAGCATTATGTACAATCTGTGGGTAGAGGAGGGACTGACCCAGCAGGAATTAGCTATCCGGACATTCCGGGATAAACCGAGTGTAACGCGCCTGATCAATAATCTGGAACGACTTAATCTGGTAATCCGTGTCAATGACAAAAATGATAGACGATCTAATTTGATCTATTTAACCAAAATTGGCCGGAAGATGAAAGACGAAGGGATGAAGCAAGCCACGAATACGATCGAACAGGCTTTAGGTGGACTGACCGATGATCAGATTGCTTTATCTCATACAACTTTACATCGTGTGCTGTTCAATCTGAAATAGTATTGGCATCTAACTAAATTAATGATCACATTGATTATGAAATTATCTGAGCCGAAAGGCCAATAGGGGAAAGAAAAAATAGGAAGCCCTCAGCGTTAACAACGACTGAGGGCTTCTTGTATAGGATATGTATCGAAAGGCTAGTCTTCGAAAAGTTTGCTTTCAAAATCAGTATGACTATTGACCAGTTTTCCTTCCGTACCAAAATAGATTTCTTGGAAACTTAAGGTCCGTATTGCATCTACTTTGCGGTAGAATTTATCTGCGGATACTTCAGATAAGGTTTTGAAACCACAGGCCTCCATAATCTCAACGGTAGCACGCAATGTATTGCGATGGAATTGGGCTACGCGTACATACTTGTCATTAACATCCAGCCCTTTGTACAGGTGCGGTTGTTGCGTCGCAACACCTACCGGACAAACGTCTTCATTACATTTTAGTGCCTGAATACAACCTAAGGCGAACATCATTCCACGTGCACTATAGCAAGCGTCAGCACCTAGAGCAATCACTTTTAGGATATCAAACCCAGTAACAATACGGCTTGATACAATCACTTTGATGTGTTTCTTCAAACCAAATGCGATCAATGTTTTGGTTACAAAAGCTAACGCATCGTAAAGCGGCATCCCTAGGTTGTCCGTAAATTCCAGGGGGGCAGCACCTGTACCACCTTCAGAACCATCGACCGAGATAAAATCTGGGAAGATCTGCGTATTCTGCATGGCATGACAGATGTCCATAAACTCGTGTTTGTCGCCGATACATATTTTAAATCCGATCGGTTTTCCACCAGATAGTTCCCGCATGTGCTGGATAAAACGCATCATTTCTGTTGGCGAAGAGAATGCACTGTGTGCTGGTGGAGACATCACGTCTGTCCCAGGGATAACGTGGCGTATCGCTGCAACCTCAGGTGTATTTTTTGCCGCTGGTAAGATACCTCCATGACCAGGTTTCGCACCCTGTGAAAGCTTAAGCTCGATCATTTTAACATTTTCGCGGTTTGATTTTTCGCGGAATAGCTCAGCGTCAAATTTGCCTTCCGAATTACGACAGCCGAAATAACCTGTACCAACCTGCCAGATCAGATCACCACCGTTATTGTGATAGTCACTGATACCACCCTCTCCGGTGTTGTGCGCGAAATTTTGTAAGGCGGCACCTTTGTTTAATGCAGTAATAGCCGTTTTACTCAAAGCACCATAACTCATCGCTGAGATATTGAAAACGCTTAAGCTATAAGGCTTTTTACAGGATTCGTTTCCAACAGTCGTTCGTAAATCGTGATTTTCGATATGACAGGGGAAAACAGAATGTGCAGCCCATTCGTTACCGACCGCTTGTGGATCAGTTTGCATACCAAATGCGACGGTCTCACGTTGATTTTTTGCCCGCTGATAAACAATGGAACGCTGTCTTCTATTGAATGGACGACCATCCATATCCGATTCCCAAAAGTACTGTCTCAACTCAGGACGGATCGATTCGAAGATATAACGAAAGTAGCCAACAAGAGGGTAGTTTCGCAAAATCGCATGTTTGGTTTGGAAACTATGGTATAAGGCGATCAATAATAATGGGAATGGAAAGATCAATAACCAAAACCAGCTTGATGTAAATATAAAGCCAAATGATACAATGATTAAATTAATCACAACCATTATTGAAATAATGAGTTTTCTAACTTCCATAGAAAATACGATTGTTTAGTTTTAATTCGCTATTTTAATGTTTAGTCCAATTGAATATATTACTGCTCAATTAGCATTCCAAAATGCGCTTTTGGACACAGCAAATGTACTAAAGTTCCCCAAGTAAATGGATATATTTACTATGCCCGAATAAGTTTTGATAAGTTTATAACTGTTTCTAACAAACTATTTTCTTTTAGTAATCTGTTGCGATAAAAGTTGATAGATTTGCTGTAAATCCGGTTTATTACTAATAAATTTCAAATGTTTTTGCTGTGTCGCTTCATCGCTCCGGATCGCTGGACCTGTCTGAACTGTTATTGGAACATGATTTTGAACTTTTTCTGCCGTTTCTAAAATGATCGGCTTGACCAGGTCAAAGGAAAGATTATGCTCTTCCAATAGCTCATAGGCAAACTGATAAAGGATATTCGAAAAGTTATTGACCATGACCGAAGACAGGTGGATTGCTAGCCGTTGCTTTGAATCGCAATAGATACTATGGGGCGAAAAGGTGTGTGCGAGTTTGAGTAGAATTTCCGTATTGCCTTCATTATTACCTTCAACACAAAAAGGGATAGACGAAAAATCAATAGTTTTGCTTTTGGATAGCGATTGTGGTGGATAGATAACACCAGCATTCTTAAATCGTTTCAGGACATCTAGATCAGTTGCTCCAGAACAATGCACTACCATCCCGTTGATGTCTTGCGGCATCGTTTCTACAAGGGTAGGAATAGCCTGGTCTGACACAGCGATAAGATAAAGATCTGCATCACGTTGCAGTTGGCTGAGCTGATCTGTGCTGGGACAATGAAGCGCAAAGGCCAATGCATCCGCATTGGCCTTTGTTTTACTATAGATCTGAACGATCCGATGTCCTAGCTCTTGAAACGCTTGTCCAAAATGTGTTGCGGCATTTCCGCTTCCTAAAATGACAATGTTCATTATTTCGCTAATTTTCGTTTCTCTTCTTTATTTCGTCTGACAATGGACATGATAAAACCGATGGTCATGATAATCGTTCCACACCAAAAGAAGTTGATGTATGGAAATTTGATCGCTTTAAAAACCACCCATTTTTTCTCAGGTAATGGCTTTTGATAGACCATGATTTCCAACTTGTCTTTGTCCGGTTTGATACCTGTAAATCTAAATTTAAGGCCTTGATCAGTGACATCTTTATTAAAATCATAGATTCCACCATCCTTAATCAAGTAAATGGGTTGTACTTCGTATTGTTTATTATCTGCTGCAACCACTTTTATTTTTAAACCCACCATGACGTCGTTAGGACCTTTTGGGATTTTCTCTAATTGAGCCTCTTTATTGAGCCCTTCAATCACATAGTACCCATTGCGGTAACGTAAGGTATCGCCGATATTAACTTGATAGGTAGCAGGTTCTTCGTAATCCTCAAAGCCTGTTTTCTCCTCAGCAGCCACTTTTGCATGCTGTGCCTGGCTCTCCGCCGCCGCAGCTGTAATCAGGGTATATACGTCATGCGTAATGTAATGTTTGGTTGCCGGCGTACCGATCAGACCACCCATTTTGGCATTGTTTTGTGCAAAAGGTTGTAGTACAAATTCTTCTTTCACTTTACCTGTTTCCTCATCAATACGTTCGTATTTGATTTTGTAATAGGTATTTGGCGCAGCAATGCTATCACCGATATAGGTGATTTTATATTCGCCCATTTGTACAGGTTCTCCTTCGGTTAAGAATAGATTCTCTCCCGGCTTTTCGACTTTGTCAAAACCAGATACTGCGATATAGCCTGTATTGTTGACAGAGATAACTTCATTTGTTGCTGCGGCGACCATAGCTCCGATAAGTAACAGTCCAAAACCAATATGAGCGACCGAAGAACCTGCCAATTTCCATTTACCTTTGACTGCATCACCCAATACACGGATATTCGCGAGGATACAGAAGATACTGGCAAAGGTGATCAGGATATAGATCAGGTTCGTATATGTTTTGGTAAAATATGAAATAATCGCTGTCAGGATAATGGCTACAGCGAGAGACGCTACAGTAGAAGCCAAGAACTTACGGCTATCGCTGCGTTTGTATTTTAAAAACTGGGTAAAGCCAGTCATGATCATGACAATAACAGCGAATCCGGATTGCCATTTATTATAATGTTGAATGGGTTCCAAAGGAGGCGCGACCTTGGTGCCAAAGATCTTGTTAAATACTGGAATGGAAGTGGAAGCAATGATCTGTGCACAGGCAACAGTCAGGACCAAAGCACCAATAAACAACCAGAACTCTCTCGAATAAATCTCTTCGTCTTTTTCGGTAATGGGCATCTCTTTTTTCTTAACGACAAGAAAGACAACCATAATTACTAAAAATGCTACATTGAACAAAATCAACTGCCCACTCATACCTAAATCGGTGAACGAGTGTACCGAAGTCTCCCCAAGGACGCCACTACGTGTTAGGTAGGAGGCATAGATCACGAGCACAAAGCTGATCATGGCCAGAAATGTCGCTGTGAAATAAGAATGTCCCGAGTTTTTATAGGCGATCATCACGTGAACTGCGGCGATCAAGGTGAACCAAGGAATAATAGACGCATTTTCCACCGGATCCCAAGCCCAGAACCCCCCAAAGTTAAGTGCTTCGTATGCCCAGAATGAACCCATAATAATCCCAGCTCCAAGAATCATAACAGCAAATAGGGCCCATGGAAGCGCGGCACTGATCCATTCCTTATAGCGTTTGGTCCATAGTGCTCCAGTCGCATAAGCAAAAGGAACGATCATGGAAGCAAAACCAAGGAATAAGGTGGGTGGATGAATGACCATCCAATAATTTTGTAAAAGTGGATTTAAGCCATTACCGTCTGTGATCAAGGATAGATAATTGGCTTGTTTTAAGATCGGAATATCCATTGCATCACGCAAAAGGATAAATGGAGAACTACCGATACGTAATCCAAAGATTTCCACACCGACGATCATGGATGCCAAAAAAGCTTGACATAACATCACAAAAGTCATCACGGAATTTTCCCAGCTCTTTGCTTTAAAGAGCAATATGGCTCCTAATACCGTTTGCCAGAACATCCAGAGCCAGAAACTACCTTCTTGTCCTTCCCAAAAGCTGGAAATGATATAATAAGTAGGCAATGTCTTGGATGAGTGCGCCCAAGCATAGTTGTACTCAAATAGATGATTATAGATGATATAAAATAGGGTTGCACCGATAGCGACAACAGAAACGGCATTAACCCAGAATCCAATGCGGGCGATTTTTTTCCATGAAGTCTCTTCAGGGTTTTTAGTCGCGAAAAAATAAGCGATACAAGATAAAAGTGCGGCACCAAAGGAAAGAACAATAAAGAACTGTCCGATCTGCCCAGGTAGCAGGTGCTCACCAACGTAATTCACGTCCATTGAGAAATTGATTTTACAAATTAATTATTGAAAGCTGTGGCATTGATTTCCGTCACGACCGATTTATCGTTATATTTCGATGGACATTTCATCAATATTTTACTCGCTCTAAACACATTCCCGTCCATTTTGCCCGTCAATACAATTTGTTCCGAACGCTCAATGTCCTGAGGTTTTGCACCTCTGAATACAACCTCACATTCTGTACCTTCATTGTCGTACATGAAAAAGCTGAATTTATTGGCATCTGTTTTCGGGTCATAGTGAAGTACCTTATCTTTGTTGAGCTGGCCGACCACATATAGTTCTGTTTTCTTTTCTTTTGCCTCAGTAAATGTCGAGTAGGTACTTGAATCCGTATAGATGACAAGTATCATGGCGATAGCCACTGCAATAATAGCGATTAGAATGATGGAACTTTTTTTCATCCGTTTAATTTGTTTTTGTTTGCGATGAAGCTATCAGATTTATTTATTCCACGATGTGATTGAATAAATCATGATGGTTTCATTCGTATGATTTGTTTTTATCGGTAATGAAGCTATCAAGAGCAATTGTTCGAACGCTGATCTGAACTAACTAAAACTGATAACGGTTTCATTCGTATGATTTGTTTATGCTATTGTGTCAACCTTCGGAGATCTTCATGTTCTCAGTAAAAGTTCGTGTATCGATAGCAATGAATCCCTTATAGGCATTCATTCTGACAAAAGCTGACACTTTATCGAATGCAAAATTACAAATAGATTTGCGAAGAAAGGAATAATGCAACTTTTCGACATTATTTATATTTGTTCTAAATAGGTTGTTGTCCCTGAAAAAATGAGGTATATTTGGATGCTTTTGAATAATTTAAGTTGAGATTTAATATTTTGTTGCAGTTTATATCGCATGAATTTTACAATTGCCTGTTAATATGAGTGTTGCTTTGCGGTCTTTACTGCTCTTATATGGAGTTATGTTTCCATTTTTTTTGGTTTTTGGGCAGGTGAGGTTGCGCAACCAAGAGGTTTCTCTTCAAAATGACAATGATGTCTATCTATTGATTGGCCAGGACCGATATTATACCAACGGTATCAATGTCAATTACCGTATTGCACTACCACCAAGAGGGGGGGCAGAGATTTCGAATACCGTATTGGACTTCGAAGCCGGACAGCGCATCTACAATGGTATCAGTATAATAGACTATCGCAGACAAAATAAAAAATATGACAGACCCTTTGCAGGATACCTTTATTTGAGCGCATCGGGAACTCGTTTTTTGAAAGCCGATCAAGTGGTTGAACTTAAAGTCGAATTGGGGCAGATCGGTTCGCGGTCTTATGGCGAAAGTGCACAGAAGTTTATCCACCATCTTTTTGGAATGTATGAGGCTACAGGCTGGGATAACGCATTGCGCAATGCCTTTGGTGTAGATCTACAGGCGAAATATCTGAAAGGAATTTATCGGGATCAGGCTGGGGCATTCGATCTCGGGATAATGGGGAGGGGTGCTCTGGGGATGAACAATACCAATATGGAGGTTGGAATTCCAATCCGTGCAGGTAAACTTAAATCCTACCATGCATCGACCTTTACACATGGGCATCTGACACAGGCTAGAAGTGACGATGACAGAGAATGGTACTTTGTTTATCAACCTAGCTTGGCCCGGATCTTTTATAATTCAACAATACAGGGAGGGCTGGGACAAGATGATCCTATAGGCGGATTATATCAGATTGAACCTTGGATGATAAGTCATCGCATAGGGTTCAGTTGGTCCAATCACAAGGTCAATTATGGTATTAATTATATTTTCAATTCCAAGGAACTAAAGTCGGTGTTTCACCGGCATCAATATGGACAGTTATTTTTTGCATATCGGTTTTAACCACTGCTAACCGTTTTTTCTGCGATCGGGTCTGAGAGCTTCTGTCCGATTAGCCTGGTGGTCAACATGGCAGCAACGGTATCGCCGGTCGCATTGAGCATAGTGGCTAGGGGATCTACCAATGTCGCAATAATCATAATGGAGGGAATGACTTCTGTGGGCATCTGATAAACCGATATGATCAGCATTTCACCAATATATCCCCCATTAGGAATGCCGCCAGCCACGATGCTGACCAATAAGGTGATCCCTACAGCCATGACCAGGTTGGTCGGATCAAAAAAATCCTTCCCACTCAACAGCAAAGCGACATAAATTTTAAAAATACAGGCAATGGCTGAGCCATGTTTATGCAGGGTTGTACCCAAGGGGATGACCACGCTTGCAACAGTATCGGGTATGCCGATTTGTTTTGCTGCCAATAAGTTGGCCGGCATGGTGGCGAGGCTGCTGCAGCTGCTCAGTGCTGTCAGTGAGGGGAGAATATTGTTTTGCCAGTAGCGTTTGACTCCTTTGATGCCGAAAGCGAGAAGAGCAAATAAACTAAATATTGCAAAAAAATAGAGTAGACCAAAGATATAGTACAGGCCAATGGGTTTGGCATAGAAGCCGAAGAGCTGTGGGCCGAGTGTTCCAACCTGATAGGCAAAATAAGCCCCCAGTCCGATGGGCGCCAGCTTCATGACCATGACCAATAAATTGCTCATGACAGCATTGCCAGAGTTGATGAATTTTCGGAACATTTCAGCCGAGGAACCGGATTTACGTGTCGCAATGCCCACTAAAAATGAAAATATAACAAAGGCCAGCATATTTTGCCGGGACAATAGACTGGAAAATTCACTAACAGTCAGGAACCGGACCATTTTTTCACCCCAAGAGTCCTGTGTGGTGTTGTCAATGATTTCCTTCGCTTGTTCGATAGGGAGGTCGGAACTGACAGGAAATAGGTAGAGGAAAATAACACTTGTTACACCTGCAACCACAATGCCGATTACAAATACGAGTGACATCATGCCGATAATGCGGCCCAATACGCTATCCCCTTCGATATTGGCTACAGACGAAGCTATGGCAAAAAAGACCAGCGGTATGACGCTGACAAAGAGCAGATTTAGAAAGATATCCCCAATTGGCTTCAGGTTATTCACAAAATGTGGAAAAAAGACCCCAATTAAACTTCCGATACCGATGCCAAGAAGCAGGAGCAGGATGCTGCCATAGTTCTGTATAAAAGTTTTTGCTGAGTATTCCATTAGGTTCTGTGATTGTTTAGCGTTTATTACGCTAAAATAATCTTTTTATCGATTATTTTTATCCATTTAAATGAATTATAAGTGTTGGTCGTGTTGGCATAAATGAATTCTTTTACTCATTTAATTGGTATTTTAAGGTATCCGCGGACTCAATCGTTCGATTCCCTCGGTTTGAGTTAAATCCTGATGGTTTCACTCCATAACGTCTGGATAAAGATTAATTAGGATTTATTTGGGTCCGCTTTTTATCTTTGGGCAGATATACCTACAGAAGACCCTCACCGTTGCTGGGAGACCCAGGGAAATGTGAGCGTAGCTTACGTCACGAGCTTCCACTATTTTTGTGGTGATCTGCTGTACCGTTTGTTAGATCGGGTGATACGTAGGGGATATTTACTTTATCAAAAATATAATGACGAAAATAGATTTTGTAACAACTGCAGATGGTTCCAAAACATTGTACAATGCGGAGATAGGTGAATGTTACCATTCTAAGCATGGTGCCGTTCAGGAAAGTAAACACGTATTTATCAAAACTGGTTTGGATCATTTCGTACAACAAACGGGAGCTTCGGAGGTTGCTATTTTGGAAATAGGGTTTGGTACCGGACTGAACTTTCTGCAAACAGCAGAACATATTGGGGACAAGTCGTTTCAGGTAGACTATGTCGGAATCGAAGGTTTTCCATTGCCGTTAACGACCATCGCTGAGACAGGCTATGATGAGAACGTAGCTGCAACTGTCTGGTCGGCTTATCTGGATAACTATGAAGCTGCATTGCAGCAGCAGGTGCAAATTCACGAACGCTTACAACTCACCATTGCACATACGTTATTGATGGATTTCCAAACCGAAAAAAGATTCGATGTGGTGTATTTTGATGCTTTTGCAGCCGTACATCAACCCGAAATGTGGAGCGATGTAGCATTGGCGCATGTCACGCAATTCGTTAAACCGGGAGGTGTTTTTGTTACTTATGCCATTACCGGTAATCTCAAACGCAGTATGAAATCTTTGGGCTTTTCCATTGAGAAGGCTCCGGGTGCACCCGGAAAAAGAGAAATGCTACGGGCTACAAAACTATTGTGATTGTTATCTTTAGCATATCTTTTAATCAATTATAAATTATGAAGATTACTGAAATCTTATCCAAACAGAGTCCAACTAAACTTGCTAAAGCAGAAAAGCTAGAAGTTCGTGAATTAGAGGAAATCGACAATAAAGGGAACTATGTCGCTTATGTAGATGAGGGTGATGAGTCCTATGATGTCAACATTCTGCTAGATAAAGATGCAATTATTGTACATTCTTGTGATTGCAATTCACGGGATTCTTTTTGTGTACATCAGCTTGTTGTTATTTCAGCTTTATCTCCAAAAGCAGGTCCTAAAACCACTAAGAATAAAACGAATAAAAAAGTTCCATCTAAAAAGATCCATGAGAGCGAGCAATTGTTGTTGACGATAGAGCATGAGAAGCTTAATTCTTGGCTCCTGGAGCTCTTCAAGTCAAATAAAGACCTGGAATTACAGTTTCTGCTGAAATTTAGAAAAAGTCAAAAAAATTATCAGCAACAAGATGTCGTAAAAATCTTAAAAGATGCTGTTGTCTCTGTCATAGGAAAACGTAAGAAACTGGAGGCATCCGAGATAAAAAAGATTGTACAGATTTGGGAAAAAGCGCTTGAACCTTTTTGGGAATATCTTGCACTTAATATAGGGGATGAGAAAATCATCGATTTATTTTCCGCGGCCCATGCTGCGGTATCGGATCTCGAATATCGTCTGTTTTATACCGGTACGCGATTTCGGAAATTTGTCGAATTGAGCAATTCGAAGATAGCCGTAATCGTTAATAATATTGATGCGGAGGTGTCTTGGATAAAACTGATCGATGCGTACTGGAACAAGATGTGGGTGGAGGAGAGTTTGTTTGCGGAAATGTTTGGATTGTTTGTGTTGATCTATCATAATTCTAATGCGGATAGAAAAAGGTTTCTCGCGATTAAAGTCGAAAAGTTAGTGACAGAATTATCAGTAGAGGGGCTACATAATTCGGTGTCAGTTGATGACTTCTTCTTGGATGTGCTACTTGAAAATGATATGTTCGGGGACAACCTAAACTATTTTGTGCCACAGCATTGGGAAGCCAAGTATAATCTGAAGTTAATTAAAGCAATGAAAGACCTTGATCCCAACAAAGCGATTGATTATTGTAATATGGTGCTCAGTGGTAATGTAAATCCGGCATATAATGGCCCTTTTTTGGATGTTTTAGAAAATTTATATGCGGATATAGGGGATTTTAATAAGCTTGCCTATATTAAAATGGAAAAATTCATGAGTGATCCAAATATCGTAGATTACGTTTTTATCATGGATCATTCCAACGATGAGGAGTTAAATAAGAAATTCAGAACGAAGACACTGACTATGCTTCGCAATAGTATGGGATATGCAGAATATGATGAGCTGTATTTCAGGATATTGGAATATGAAATGAACTATAAGAAAATGCTTGAGGTAATAGATTATCGCGTTAGTCCTGCTATACTGCTGAAATTTTGGAAATATCTTTATGCATATGATAAGCTGAAATTCTTACGTGCTATTGCAACTAGCATACACATTGATTATCGTACAGATCCATCCGATCTTGAAGAATTAATTGCCAAGATAACGGAAAATTATGAAAGCGATGTCATCAAGATATTGTTCAAACCAGACTCGTGGTCGAGCCATCAACGAACTTTTAAGGCAATGGTTTATGGTAGATTGGAAAATATGAAATAATATTCAGCTTTAAATTTTTTAATCACGTTGAAGTTACAGCACAAATAGGTTATCAATTTTATCTATTTAACCCTAGTGGCAAATATTACCAATTTAGCTCATAATTTGTACTTCTACCACCTGAACCTGTCTTCAATAAAACACCTTTGTCGACCAAATTTGTAATATCACGCCATACGGTATTAGCAGATACTGTAAATAAAGATTATTCTCCGCTTTTCATAAACTTTATGATGACTCAACCAGCTTCTTGGAAAGATTAGAAGAATATTGTGCAGATGATCAGGAAGAAATTCTTTCTTGGAGTTTGTTTGCTAAAATTTTATTGGCAGCTAGAGTGTATGAATAATTTCCGTTTTTGTTTATTTATAATAATGCCAATAATCCACGGTTGTACTGGAAGGCAGGGCGACCTGTTGATTTCTGGGGAAATAGCATAGCTTGTTGTTCAAAAAAATATTCATAAATATTTTTGCCGATTTCATCATTATAATATAGATGATCATTCCCTAATTTGACGACTCCCTTTAAATTTTCTGTTTTACAAATGTAAAATCCATATATAATGCAATATAAACACGCAAATAATCCGTGTACTCTTGACTCAATGTAGCAATAACGAGATTCATCAATGGAACCATTTACTTCTATATTTGGATAGCTTCTAGATAGAACAGACATATTTTTTTATAACTATTTTTTGTATTCATTATTCAGATTCTTCTTTCATTTGTTTCGGAACACCTGATTCATTAACTATAGACTCTTTTGCTTTAACGGTAGTTCATAAAACCTAAAGTGTAATTACCATTTTAATATATGACGATTTAAAACGCAAATTGTCCCTATGTTTTATGAATTATTTTAAACTGCACCTTCTCTCTAGACAGGATTTTTTATTTTATATCACTAAACCGAGAAAAAAATAATAAAAGGAGCTATCCGATTTAGTATGCTCCTTTCTTCAGCTTTAGTTTAACAAGAAAAAATATGAGCAATAGAAATGAGGAAAAGAATTTAGTTGGTCAACCAATTTTTAAACAAATTTTAGGTTTCATCCCTAGGAACAATATTGACCTACATGTGTGTAAATATAAATCTAACCACTATTACAAGACCTATGATTCCTGGAAACACTAATCACGATGAATCTTGTTTACATCCGCGAATCCTTGAGCATGTTTCCAAACAAACCACCGATGTTTATGCCCGTGCCAATTCAAAGGTCAAGCGGGAAGCACTCGAAAAGGTGTATGTGGATCTCATGTCGGACAGGGTTATTGACCGTGAATGGAAATGGGACAAAAATCTGCACGATTGGCTGAGAGAGTTCAACTGTGAGGATATTTATGCAAAATTGAAATGAGAGGTAATCATCTAATTAATTGATTTTCAATAACTATCTCCCCTCGACTTTGCATAACGATATACCTGTCATAAAAGAAGATATGAGAAGCTTCCCATATGTTATTCAAAAAACAAGACTTCCAGCTCTATTACTTTTATTCAGAAGCCCAGAAAATGGCACCAAAATCCAGATGTGGTTGTACACTGATGGCACAAAGTGCATCAAGAAAAATGAAACGTTAGTAGAATAAAAAGGCTCCACTTTTAAGGTACAATTCCATGGTCAGTATACTCAATACAAAAAAAAAAAATCGGGACAATTTGCATTTTCGATCGTCATTATATATAATGAAGTAGAAATATTTAAATCTGTTTGAACCAATGCAACAGATTCCAATAAACAGAAGGCTCCCTGTAAAAGGCCCTCCAAATATGTTCGGGAGAGAGAGGACATTAAAAAAAAAAGAAAAAGAAAATGAAAAAGATCAATTTAAAATCAGTTAAACCTCACGAATTTCTTTCGCGAGAGGAACTAAAGCAGATTATGGGAGGATTTAATGGTAGTGGTAGTGGATCTGTTTCACCCAATGAAAGTGTTGCTGAGTGTACCGCTCGAGTTTATAAAGCTGCAAAAGATGCCTGCGACGCGGATGATGTTTGTAAGACAGCTTGTGATATTATTCCAACTTGTGTCCCAAGTATGGTTGCAGCGGCTGCTATAGCATGTGCTATTAATTAAAAAAAAATGGAAATACTAATTTATTTGTTTTTTGTCTTAATAATATCAGGTTATATTTTTATGGCTATTAATATAGCTAAAAATAGAAAGAAAATACATTGGGTCAATTTTATTGCAATGCTATTTTTCCCATATCTATGGCCATTCATTTATTTTTATCTAAAAATGTATGAATACCGTAAATAATATTTATGTAGAAATGGTTCTTGCGAGAGGAAAAAATTAGAAATATAAAATGATAATTTGATAAGATTAATTATAATCTTGTTATTAAGTGTACTGAAATTAAATAAGCAGTTTGATTATTTTAATTTTACAAAAAGCCGTCTCTAGGAAATGAGACGGCATACCACTTATTTTGAGTATTCTCTTAAATAGGCACCTTTATTGACCAATTCGTAATATCACGCAATGCAATATCAGCATATTTGCTCAATAAGGATTATTCTCCGCTTTTTCATAAACTCCATTAATCTATATCATTATCATTACTTCCGTCTCATAACATTTATATCAGATCGTTTTAGGTAATGGATTATTTATCCTTTAGCAGCCTCTCTAAATACTCCATCTTAGCTTTTTCGGCTTCTAAAAGGCGTTCGTAAAGCCTTTTATTTTCCTCATATGCTTCAATAAGTTTATCAAGAGGATTAAAGGTTGGATGTATATTTATTGCATTTAGTGTAGATGCGTCGTGGCTTGTAAAGGTGTTATTTATAATATTAAACACAGCTTCTTCATCAAAGTTTTCAATCGCTTCAGGCACTTCAGCTACCTGAGCCAATAGGCTTGCTTCTATCTCAGCACTGCGCTCCATACTGGATACTGCTTGTTGACTTACACCCAATTCGAATGCTAAAACCTCTTGTTTCATCCCCCCGCAGTTCGAGGATACGATATATTTTTATAGTGTTCGATATCTGAAAAAAACTAATATTTTTAGTTTTTAATATGTTTTATTTGTATTTTTGCTATTAAATGATCAATTATGTAGACTATGAAAAAGAAGAATAATTTTCTGGGTAAATATGTGGATATGTGTACCGATTTTGGCATGAAACTGTACTTTGGCCCAAGAAATGGTAAAGAGAATCTGATCCATTTCCTTAATGGCCTATTTGCTGGGGAAAAAGTTATTCGCGATCTGGAATATCGTCCCACAGAGCGTATTGGTGAACAGGAACACAATCGTAAAGTTATTTTTGACCTCTATTGTACGAGTGAAGACAATAATCATTTCATTATCGAAATGCAACAACTTCCCCAAGACTTTTTTCGTGATCGTATGGTTTATTACAGCTCGCGTCTTATACAAACATTCGTTCCACGCGGATATAGCGGAAATACCTATGAGTTACCGGAGGTCTATTTTATTGGTATTCTTAATTTTGCATTGGATAACATTGATAATGACCGATACTATTACGATGTGGTACTTTGTGATCGTGAGAAAGGTGAGCAGTTTTACGATAAGTTAGGTTTTAAACTTCTTTGTTTGCCTAATTTTCGCAAAGAGGAGGTTGAGATAAAAAGTTTTATGGACATGTGGCTTTATCTTTTCAAACATATGTCTAAACTCAATGAAATACCGAAATTTTTGGATAAACGTGTCTTTGGTCTTATCTTTGACATAGGAGAGGTGTCAAATCTAAATTCAGAAGATATGAAAGCATACGAATTGAGCCTTAAGGATAAGAGGGATGCGGAAAGTATTCGCCTTACAGCGGAACGTTTAGGCATGGAAAAAGGCATGGAAAAAGGCATGAAAAAGGGCATAGAAAAAGGTCGGCAGGAGGAGCGAGCGAAAGCTGAAGCCGAGAAGCGAATCTCAGCCTTAAAGATGTTGAAGAGCGGTTTTGATTCTAAGGTCATAGCTGATATTATAGGATTGTCAATTGAGGAGATTGAGAAATTGAAATAGCGAGTTTAATCGAATTGCCCTTCGGTGATACCAATAATAAACAACTAAGGTATTCTTTCTCTATTGTAAGCTGTACCCTATAATTGGTCCCGAATAAATTATAGCTTATACCAAAATATCTTTAGTAAAGGATCATTTCATCATGGCCATATTTTGCTTTTAAGATTCAATAATAAATGCACCGACAATTGCCGAAGGATGCAGATCTTTATTATTTAGTAGGGAATAATCTTCGCGAAATCTTTGATAGTATTCGATATTCATTCCAATAAGTACGGTCTCAGCATCTTGATCGTTCACATCAAACCGTACTTCTTCCAATTCAACAGTTCTAGAATCTGCCTGTAAGCTTAAAGAAATCTGGTGTTTGTGCCTACGGACATAGATCTGTTTGTCGAAATTGAATACCACAATCATCAGATTTATTTTCATGAGATTACAGTATTTTGGACGATTAATATCGTCTAGCATATCAAATTTTGGGAACTGTATGGCAATTTGTTTTGTATCCAATAATTTTATTTCTGGGTCGAAATGCATGTAGTCATGCATATGGCATTTGTCGTTGAATTGAAAGTTTACTAGCCGATCAATCTTTCCGCCACGAATTGTCTTTTCGCCCACAGGCGCTCTGTTTGGGCGGGTGACTCTTTTTAATTGGTTGATCAGACGATTATGCATATTGCTATCGTGCAATTTGAGGTGAACTTCTCCCATTATATGTCGTATGCGGGATCCTGCAGTACTCGCGTGACCAAAATCTATAGCAGCTGCTTTTGTGGCCTTCGTTTGTTTTGTTTTGCGCCCTGGGCCGGTCTGCACAATAGTTTTTTCATTTGATTTTCGAAAGACAAGGTTCCCAACCAAGCCTTTCAGGTTACCATTTTCTAATATAGCCATAGGTTGAATTTAAGGAATTAAAATGCTGAAAAACAAATAATTGTTTATTTTTAAGAGATTTAAAATGGGCTTTTACCAGCAATTATCAAATTCATAATAGTTAGTCGAGCCTTAAAAAGCCAAATTTGATTTGATTATCCAATTTATCATACAATTATTGAATTGGATAATCAGATTTTGCAGAATCACAAAAAAGGATTTTTTCCATTTATTCATCATCCTT
>Ga0213829_1001508_pt1 | contig 16469 bp, 14 predicted proteins | sample MC6MC0896MG_FD_180665 | JGI IMG/M metagenome (GOLD analysis project Ga0213829, IMG submission 180665) | Enriched soil aggregate microbial communities from Iowa State University, Ames, United States - MC6-MC0896-MG | ecosystem: Environmental > Terrestrial > Soil > Unclassified | place: USA: Iowa...
GCATCGAGCACGAAGCGCTGATCAGGATGCCGTCCTTGCTGAGCAGGCGCATGGCTTGCTCGTTCAGGCGGCGGTAGGCGCCTTCGCCGTTCTTCATGTCTTTCTTGCGTTTGATGAAGGCAGGAGGATCGGCGACGATGACGTCGAAGCGTTCTTCGCTGGCTTTCAGTTCTTTCAGGGCTTCGAAGACGTCGCCTTCGATGCAGGTCATCTTCTCGGCGAAGCCATTCAGCGCGGCGTTGCGCTCGACACCGTCGAGGGCGAAGGCCGAAGCGTCGACGCAGAACACTTCACTGGCGCCGAACGCGGCGGCTTGCACGCCCCAGCCGCCGATGTAGCTGTACAGGTCCAGCACGCGTTTGCCTTTGGCATAGGGTGCCAGGCGTGCGCGGTTCATGCGGTGATCATAGAACCAGCCGGTCTTCTGGCCCTGGATAACGGGGGCTTCGAATTTCACGCCATTCTCTTCCAGCGCGACCCACTCCGGCACCAGGCCGAACACGGTTTCGACGTAGCGGTTGAGGCCTTCGGCATCGCGTGCGGCGGAATCGTTCTTGAACAGAATGCCGCTTGGCTTGATGACTTGAGTCAGCGCCGCGATCACGTCTTCTTTATGGGCTTCCATGGTCGCCGAAGCGATCTGTACCACCAGGATGTCGCCGAAACGGTCGACCACCAGGCCTGGCAGCAGGTCGGAGTCGCCGTAGACCAGGCGGTAGAACGGCTTGTCGAACAGGCGCTCGCGCAGGGACAGGGCCACGTTCAGGCGGTGCACCAGCAGCGATTTGTCCAGCGGCAACTTGATGTCGCGCGACAGCAGGCGGGCGCAGATCAGGTTGTTCGGGCTCATGGCGACGATGCCCAGCGGTTTGCCGCTGGCGGCTTCGAGGATTGCCTGGTCACCGGCCTTGAAACCGTGCAACGGCGTGGCGGCGACATCGATTTCGTTGCTGTAGACCCACAAGTGGCCGTTTCGCAGGCGACGGTCGGCGTTGGCTTTGAGACGCAGGCTAGGCAGGGACATGACGTCGCTCCGGAAAAAAGAGCGGGAGTATAGCGTGTTGCGACTTGTGGCGGGCCGGGTGGCGATGAAACGCGGAAGACGCCTTCGCTGCGGTGCGGCGATCCGACAAGCCAGCTCCTACAGGTTTTGTGTTGACCACAATTCATCGGTACGCCGGCGATCATGTAGGAGCTGGCTTGCCAGCGAAGCGATTTCAAATACTACGCCGACTTCAAGTTCCTGCGATTGACCCTCCGGTATGTCGGATCCAACTTCATAAAGGTTAGAATTGCCGCCTGACCCTGAGTGCGTATTTATGTTCCAAGAGCTGACCACTGAACAGATCCGACAGTCCCTGCAAGGCATCAGCGTGCCGGCCCAGCCGCAAATCATGGTGGATTTGCAGATGGAGCAGTACATGCCCGACCCGGATCTGGACGTGATCGCCAAGCTGATCTCCCAAGACCCTGGCCTCTCTGGCTCATTGCTGAAAATCGTCAATTCGCCCTATTACGGCTTGAGCAACAAGATCGCCTCGATCCAGCGGGCGGTGAATCTGCTGGGCAGCCGTTCGATCATCAACCTGATCAACGCGCAATCGATCAAAGGCGAAATGAACGACGACACCATCGTCACCTTGAACCGTTTCTGGGACACCGCCCAGGATGTGGCGATGACCTGCCTGACCCTGGCGAGGCACATCGGCGCCCAGGCGGGCGATGAGGCTTACGCACTGGGCCTGTTCCACGATTGCGGCGTACCCTTGATGCTCCAGCGTTTCCCGAACTACATGAGCGTTCTGGAAGAGGCCTACGCCAGCGCCGGTGCCGAATGCCGGGTGGTGGACACCGAGAACCGAATGTTCAACACTAACCACGCGGTGGTCGGTTATTACACGGCCAAGTCCTGGCGCCTGCCGGAGCACGTGACCGCTGCCATCGCCAATCACCACAATGCTCTGGCGATCTTCACCGATGAGTCGTCGCGCAACAGCCAGCTGAAAACCCTGCTGGGAATCCTGAAGATGGCCGAGCACATCTGTGCGTCCTGTCGGGTGCTGGGCAATCAGACCGAGGACCATGAATGGAACAGCATCGGCCCCTTGGTTCTCGATCACGTCGGCCTCTCGGACTACGACTTCGAGACCCTCAAACAAACGATTCGCGACCTTAGCGCTCATCGCTGAGCGACAGCCTGATTCGAGAGCCCCATGCCTGAACTGCCGGAAGTCGAAACCACCCGCCGCGGGATTGCGCCGCACCTTGAGGGCCAGCGCGTCAGCCGGGTCATCGTGCGGGATCGCCGTCTGCGCTGGCCAATCCCTGAAGACCTCGATGTGCGGCTGTCCGGCCAGCGCATCGTGCTGGTGGAACGGCGCGCCAAGTATTTGCTGATCAATGCCGAAGTCGGCACGCTCATCAGTCATTTGGGGATGTCGGGCAATTTGCGTCTGGTGGAAGTCGGCATGCCAGCGGCCAAGCATGAGCATGTGGACATCGAGCTGGAATCGGGCCTGGCCCTGCGCTATACCGACCCGCGCCGGTTTGGGGCGATGCTCTGGAGCCTCGATCCGCTCAACCACGAATTACTGATTCGCCTGGGGCCGGAGCCGTTGACCGATCTGTTCGATGGCGAGCGTTTATTTCAGCTGTCGCGGGCACGCTCCATGGCGGTCAAGCCGTTCATCATGGACAACGCGGTCGTGGTCGGTGTCGGCAACATCTACGCAACCGAAGCGCTGTTCGCCGCTGGCATCGACCCGCGCCGGGAGGCGAAAAGCATTTCCCGGGCGCGCTATCTGAAGTTGGCGATAGAGATCAAACGCATCCTTGCACACGCCATCGAGCGCGGCGGCACCACACTGCGCGATTTTATCGGCGGTGACGGTCAACCCGGTTACTTCCAGCAGGAATTGTTCGTTTACGGCCGCGGTCATGAGCATTGTAAGATCTGCGCAACGCAATTGCGGGAAGTCAAACTCGGGCAGCGTGCCAGTGTGTTTTGCCCGCGTTGTCAAAGCTGACAGGTCCTTGGGGCTATAGTCAGTACTCACTGCCTAGCCGAAGGACCGTGCCATGAACCTGTATCGAACCCTTGTCGTCGTTCTACTCCTCAGTGTCGGTACGCCCGTGCTGGCGGCGAACACGGGTAGCGGCGACCCGCGTTACACCATCCAGAATCCCCCCGCGTACGCCATGATCGGCGATTTGCTGATCGCCCGACCCTTGCTGGTCGTGGCGACAGTGATCGGTGCGGGGGCGTTTGTGGTGTCGTTGCCGTTTACCGTGCTGGGCGGCGGCGGCGGCGTTGGCGATGCCGGTCAGGCGTTGGTGGTCGACCCGGCGAAAGCGGCGTTTGTGCGGTGTCTGGGGTGTATCGGGGAGGGGTTTGAGCAGCGGGAGTGAGGTCAGTTACATCTTTGGTGTGGCTGATGGCCCCTTCGCGAGCAAGCTCGCTCCCACATTGATCTGTGTTGTTAATCAGATGTTGAAAACGCAGCAGAACCCATGTGGGAGCGAGCTTGCTCGCGAAGGGGCCGGCACAAACGCTACAAAAACCTCAGGCTCACGCCTTGCCGGTAATCTTCCGGTACTTCTCCATCAACTGCTCTTCAGTCTCCGGATGCGCTTCGTCCAGCGGAATGCAATCCACCGGGCAAACCTGCTGGCACTGTGGTTCGTCATAGTGGCCGACGCATTGGGTGCAGAGGTTTGGGTCGATCTCATAGATCTCTTCGCCCTGGGAGATGGCGGCGTTCGGGCACTCGGGTTCGCAGACGTCGCAGTTGATGCAATCGTCGGTGATGATCAGGGACATGCTAACTCCAGCCAGGGCGCAATACCCGGGCGCAATAAATCAATGCGCACAATTGTGCCGCATTAGAGCCCGCAGTGCACGCAGGTACGACGTACTGCAGGAGCCAGCTTGCTGGCGATCAATGCAACGCGGTGTACCTGAAACGCCACCTTAGTCGGAGCGCCGCCCGCAGCAAGCCGGCTCCTACAGTTCGTGTTTACTTCTTGAACCGCTCGTTGAGCGCGTCCGCCACCGCCGGGTGCACGAACTTGGTGATATCACCGCCCAAGGTTGCAATTTCACGCACCAGCGTCGACGAAATGTACGAATAACGCTCGGAGGGGGTCAGAAACAGACTCTCCACATCCGGTGCCAGCTGGCGATTCATGTTAGCCAGCTGGAATTCGTATTCGAAGTCCGACACCGCACGCAAGCCACGCAGGAACACGTTGGCGTTCTTCTCTTTGGCGAAGTGCGCCAGCAGGGAGGAGAAACCGACGACTTCAACGTTGGGCAGATGTTTAGTGACCTCGCGTGCCATAGCCACACGCTGTTCCAGGGGAAACAACGGGTTTTTCTTCGGGCTGGCAGCGACGGCGATGATCACATGATCGAACAGGCGCGAGGCGCGTTCGACCAGATCGCCATGGCCCTTGGTAATAGGGTCGAAGGTACCTGGGTACAACACTCGGTTCATCGCGTCGTCCTGGCGGGAGTCCGTTGGGGACTGGGATGGTATCGCAGCCTTCCCGGTCGGCCAAGTCGCCTGTTGGGTAAGAAAGCACTATAGACGATCTCAATATTCTCCCTTTTCATGGGTTTTTCAAACGTTCGGCCAAGGAAGTGGCCAGTTGCGCCGTCAATCCATAGACCGATAGTTGCGGGTTTGCGCCAATGCTGGTGGGGAATAGCGAGCCGTCATGGATCGTTAGGTTGCCTAGCTGATGATGTCGGCCAAGGCTATCGGTGACGGCGTTTTTCGGATCTTCACCCATGGCACAGCCGCCCATCACATGGGCGCTGCCCAAGCGTGTGCGGTAGAGTTCAAGGCTCAAACCGTCGATCAGTGTGCGCGCTTCGGCCAGGGTCTTCACGTAGCGAGCGTCGGCGTGCATGGGCATCACCGCCTTGGCGCCGCCAGCGAACTGGATCTCGGCCATGCTGTGGAAAGCGCGGCGCAAACCGTCCCAGGCGTAGGGCGACACCTGATAGTCGAGCACTGGCGTACCGTCACCGCGCAACTCGACGCTGCCGCCGGGGCTGTCGGGGTGAAAGCCGTCGCGCAGTAACGCCAACATTGCATGGGTGTGGGGCAGGTGCTCCATGTGCCGGGCGTTTTCCTTGCCGAAACCGCCGAGCAGGGTCGTGGCCAGCGCAGGGTGAAGCGGTGGCACCTCCAGTTTGTTGGACATCTTGCCGGTGGTGCCGTCCTGCCACTGGAAATGGTCGGAGTAGATCGACTGCGGCGCGCCGTAGAACGGATTGATCACTTCGTCGAACAGGCCGGCGGACATGTTGACCAGGTGCAGGAACGTCCGCTTGCCCAGACGCTTGTGCGGATCGGGCGCGTCGGAGCGCAACAACAGCGCGGGGCTGTTGATGCCGCCGCCGGCCAGCACGTAATGCCGGGCCTTGATCGTAATCGTCTGGCCCGTGGGGGCGACGCAACGCTCATCCATCGCCACGCATTGCAGGCCAGTGATCTTGCCATCCGCGATCAACAGTTTTTCGGCTCGGGCGAGGTAGAGCAGTTCGCCACCGTTTTCCAGGGTCGCGGGAATCGTGGTGACCAGCATCGATTGCTTGGCATTGGTCGGACAGCCCATGCCGCAGTAGCCCAGGTTCCAGCAGCCACGCACGTTGCGCGGGATGACATGCCAGGCGTAGCCGAGTTTTTCGCAGCCTTTGCGGATTACGTCGTTGTTGGCATTGGGTGGAACCAACCAGGGAGCTACGCCCAGACGTTGTTCCATTTTCTCGAACCAGGGTGCCATCTCGGCCGGTGTGTGGCCTTTGACGTCATGCTCCCTGGCCCAGTGTTCCAGGGTCGGATCGGGGGTGCGAAAGCTGGAAGTCCAGTTGATCAGGGTCGTACCGCCCACCGCACGCCCCTGCAGGATAGTGATCGCGCCATCCTTGCTCATACGGCCGATGCCTTCCTGGTAGAGGCTGGTATACGCCTGGTCTTCGAGCATCTTGAAGTCGCTGCTGGTCTTGAGCGGGCCTTCTTCGATCAGCAGCACCTTGTAGCCGGCGGCGCTGAGGATTTGCGCGGTGGTCCCGCCACCGGCGCCGCTGCCGATGATGGCTACGTCCGCTTCGAGGGTCAGGTCCTGGGTCAGTTGCGAACCGTTATAGGTCTTCCAGCCACGGGCCAGGCCTTCGCGGAATGGGTCGGGTACGGGCATCTTCAGGTTCTCTTATTGTTTTGAATGCGGTGGTGAAGCGGCTGACGCCTTCGCGAGCAAGCTCGCTCCCACAGGTTTTTGAGGTGGACCACCTTTTTGCGAACGACTCAAACCCTGTGGGAGCGTGGCTTGGTCTGGGCGGCATTCCGACGAAGGGGGCGACTCGGTCTCAAACCGCAGGCGGCCCGGGATACCCACAATGCGCCCACGATTGCGCGCGGCTGTACCACGCCATCATCACCATTTGCTGCAACGAGCTGTGTCCCATGCGTAACAAGCTCAATGAACTGTTTTCCCAACGATCGAGAAATTCCCGGATGTCTTCGCCACTGGCATTTTCCCAGCTCCCCCAGATCCCGGTGAGCGGCCCGCGAGTCAAGGTTATCCCCAGCACATCGAACAATTGCCGAGTCAGCTTGAGCATTTCCGGCGACAGGTGCGCGAGGCTGTTATCAAGCGTCTGGAGGGTATCAGCGACCGCGCTGGACATTTTTTCAACGGTCACGGCCTCCTCGAGCATCACCGGAATCAGCGCCCGCAGAAACAGCAAGTCGGCGCTACGCAGCATGGCGAAACCGCTGGCCGGCGTGCTCGATGAGCAACCGCTGAGGCTGGCGCCAAGCCCGACCGTGGTCAGAATGGCACTGGCTCCCATGCTGAATTTGAGCAGGCCGCGCCGGGACAGCGCGCAGGTATCGGACAGACTGAGGCTCATTATTTTTATTACCCGGCAGTAAGAATCGTTAGCGGATAAACAGCTTCTGAATCAATTTTTGAATGGATTTGCCGTAGGGCGGGTAGATCAGTTTCGCCGCGTTGAAGCGTTGTTTGATCAGCACACCCTTGGCCTTGCTGAAGGTCAGGAAGCCTTCGTGGCCGTGGTAATGACCCATGCCGGAGGCACCAATACCGCCGAACGGCATATCGTCCTGAGCGACATGCAGCAGGGTGTCATTGAGGCAGACTCCACCGGAATGGGTCTCGCTGAGCACGCGGTTTTGTTCGCGCTTGTCGTAGCCGAAGTAATACAGCGCCAGCGGACGAGGGCGTTTGTTGATGTAGGCAAACGCTTCATCCAGATCCTTGTAGGGCACGATCGGCAGCAGCGGGCCGAAGATTTCGTCTTGCATCACCGTCATCTCGTCAGTGACGTTGAGCAGCAGGCTGTGGCTCATGCGCCGGCCCTGGCCCTGATCGAACAAAGGAATAAGTAGCGCCCCTTTGCTGGTGGCGTCGCTCAGGTATCCATTGAGGCGCTGCAGTTGTCGCTCATTGATGATCGCCGTGTAGTCCGGGTTGTCCGCCAGGGTCGGATAAAACCCGCGAACGGCCTGGCGATAGGCCTCGACGAAGGACCCCACGCGATCTTCCGGCACCAGCACGTAGTCCGGGGCCACGCAGGTTTGTCCGGCGTTGAGCGTCTTGCCGAAAGCGATGCGTTCGGCGGCGTCCTTGAGGGGCACGTCGCGGGAGACGATGGCCGGGGACTTTCCACCCAGCTCAAGGGTCACCGGCGTAAGGTTCTCGGCCGCCGCGCGCATCACCTGTTTGCCGACGCTGGTTGCACCGGTGAACAGCAGGTGATCGAAGCGCAGCCGGGAGAAGGCCACGCCGATATCGGTTTCGCCCAGCACCACGCAAACCAGATCCTGGGGAAAGATACGCCCCAGCAGTTCCTTGAGCAGCAAGCCGGTGGCAGGGGTCGATTCGCTGAGTTTGAGCATCACCCGATTGCCCGCCGACAACGCCCCCACGAGCGGGCCGATGGCCAGGTACAACGGGTAGTTCCACGGCACGATCACGCCAACCACGCCCAACGGTTGATAAACGACCTTGGCCGAGGCCGGTTGAAAGGCAATGCCGACCTTGCGCCGTGACGCTTTCATCCAGCTTTTGAGGTGCTGGCTGGCGTAATGGATGCAGTGCAGGCTGGGCATCAGTTCGGCGAGCAGGGTTTCATCGGCGCTGCGATGGCTGAAGTCCTGGTCGATCGCATCGATCAAGGCCTGGCGTTCATTGTTCAGCAGATCCCGCAGCGCCTTGAGCCATTGCTGGCGTTGCGCCGCTGGTGGCATGGGGTTGCCGGCATACGCGGCACGTTGGGTGTCGAACAAGGCTTGGAGTTCTTCCAGTGGCTGCTGTAGGTTCTGCAGGTAGGCGATGTCAGCAGTCATTGTCGGCTCCGGATTATTTTTTATGAGGAGCTTTTTAGAGTCTATACTCTATAAAGTCAAATGGCATCTGACGCAGCTTTGTTTTATCCGCGTCCGGATAGGTCGTAAGATGCCCGTCACCGCACTCTGAATTTAAGCTCAAGCCATGGCCCCAAGGATCAAAACCAGCGAGCGCATCGTGCAGAACAGCCTGGAGCTGTTCAATCAGCAGGGCGAGCGCAGCATCAGTACCAACCACATTGCCGCCCATATGGAAATATCTCCCGGCAACCTGTACTACCACTTCCCTAACAAGCAGGCGATCATCGCCGTGCTGTTCAGCGAGTACGAAAGTCTGGTGGACAGTTTCCTGCGCCCGCCCCAGGGACGCGCCGCGACGGTCGAGGACAAGCGTTACTACCTCAAGGAATTGCTCGCAGCCATGTGGCGCTATCGGTTTCTGCACCGCGATCTGGAGCACTTGCTCGACTGCGATCCGGAGCTGGCCGCGCGTTACCGACGCTTTTCCCAGCGCTGCGTAATTCAGGGAACGGCCATCTACAAAGGGTTCGTCGAGGCCGGTATCTTGAAAATGGACCGGGTTCAGATCGAATCCTTGACCCTCAACGCCTGGATCATTCTCACCTCCTGGGTGCGTTTTCTGTGTACCACGCGGGAAAACTCCAACCACTTGAGCGAACAAGCGATTAAACGTGGTGTTTATCAGGTGCTGGTGCTCGAGGCCGGCTTCGTCACGGATCAGTCCCGCGAGGCGGTCAACGCGCTGTTCGAGGAGTTTTATGTGCCACTGGCCCAGGCACTGGAAGAAGTGGAATAAAAAGAGCAACCGGATCGACTACCGCCATCACAGGAGCCCGTTATGCCCATTGCGCAATTGATCAGCCCCCAAGCGTTGGACCTGAAGAAGGATCAGCCAGGGCTGGTGATTCTGGATTGTCGTTATTCCCTGGAAGACCCGGACTATGGCCAGCGCAGCTATGCCGAAGGGCATATTGCTGGCTCGAGCTTTGCCGATCTTGAGCGTGATTTGAGCGGGACGGTGGTCAAGGGTGTGACGGGTCGTCATCCGTTGCCTGAACCCGAAGACTTGATCGAACGCCTGCAAGCCTGGGGCATCAACGCCGACAGCGATGTGGTTTTGTACGACGACGGGCCCGGTGCCTACGCGGCGAGGGCCTGGTGGTTGCTGGCCTGGCTGGGCAAGCGCGACGGCGTGTTTATTCTGGATGGCGGGCTCAAGGCCTGGCATGCCGCAGGTTTACCGCTGAGTCTGGATGCGCCCGATATCGAACGCGGGACCTTCACCGGGGCGGCGGACAACGCGCTCGTCCTGGAGGCCGAGGCCCTTGCGCAACGTCTCGGCCAGCCTGGGCTGACCTTGCTCGACGCCCGCGCCTTGCCGCGCTTCAAGGGTGAAGTGGAACCCATAGACCCGATCGCCGGGCACATCCCCGGTGCGCAATGTGCGGCATTCACCGACAACCTGGGCAGCGACGGGCGTTTCCTGCCGGCCGATCAGCTCAAGCAGCGGTTCGCCGCAAAACTGGGCGATCGTTCGCCGACTGATCTGGTGGCGTATTGCGGCTCCGGGGTGACGGCTTGTCACAACCTGTTCGCCTTGTGCCTGGCGGGTTATCCGTTGGGGGCGTTATATGCCGGATCGTGGAGCGAGTGGATCAACGATCCGGCGCGCGGCGTCGCCATTGGCGAGTGAGCGCAAAACCGGTTTACTCACTACCCGCAGCGGCCAGCCACTGCGGGATGCGCCGTTCCAGGTAGTAACCCGGCTGCCTTAACGAGCCATCGACGAAGCCGACATGCCCGCCCTTGGCCTGCAGCTCGAATTGAATGCAGTCGGATAACTCTTCTGCCAGCGGCAGGCTATGCGGGAAGACAAAAGGGTCGTCAGCTGCCTGGATGATCAGGGTCGGCGTGCGAATCTCGCCAAGGAAATAACGGCTTGAAGCGCGACGATAATAATCCTGGGCATCGACAAATCCATGCAGCGGTGCGGTCACCCGGCCATCGAAATCCCAGAACGTACGCATGTTTTCCAGTGAGCCAAGGGCCGCCAGGGCCGCCAGCCCCTCCTTGCACTCGTCCTGCTGGAATTGCCGTTGCTTATTCTTGATGTAGGCCACCATCTCTCGCATGAAATGCGCCTGGTAGAGCTTCGAGAAGCCCTGGCCGATACGGTCGGCGCACTGATCGAGGCGAAACGGCACCGACACCGCCACGGCACCAAGCACGCCACTGTCACGGCCACTCTCGCCCAGATGCTTGAGCAAGACGTTGCCGCCCAGGGAATAGCCGACCGCATATAAAGGGGCTAACGGCCGCTTGGACTGCAAGTGTTTGATCACTTCAGCGAGGTCTTCACTGGCACCGGAGTGGTAACTGCGTGGCAACAGGTTCGGTTCACCCGAACAGCCGCGCCAGTTCAGCGCAACGCTGGCCCAGCCTTGGCCATCCAGCGCCTTTTGCAATCCGGCCACATACGGCGAGTTCGACGAACCGGTCAGCCCGTGCAACACCAGCACCAACGGCGCCTCGGCATTGTGCGGGCCGTGCCAGTCCAGGTCGAGGAAGTCCCCGTCCTCGAGCCATAATCGTTCCCGCTCGCGCTCGATGTGGGTGGTTTTGCGCCACAAGGGTCCCCACAAGGTCTGCAAGTGAGGATTGCCAAGGCCGAAGGCGGGGGTGAAACGTTCTAACGAAAAGGACACGATTGCTCTCAATACAGCGGTGCGCAGCCTGCGCGCACCTTCCAGGTCGGTCGGATAACCGGCGATCTCTGACATACGTTGCCACAACGGGTCAGAGATGCATCTGGATTTTTGTTTCTGCCTCGTCATTAACTACGGCTTGGATGCTTGTAAAGGCAGTATATGTGCAACCGTCATGCGTTCGGACGTAAGCCAGATGCTGGCTGTACGCTGAATATCCTCATTGCTGACAGCCAGTAAATTGTCCTGTGTCTGCTCCAGAAACGTTAGCGGAAGTTGGCTGTCCTCTAGTTGGAAAAGATGATAGGCAACCCTTTCGTCATCGCTTGCCAATGAGATGATCTTCGCAATGGCGTGTTCACGCGCCAGCTCCAGTTCTTCTTGAGGGATGCCGTTTAATTTGCATGCTTCGATGATCTGCAACAGCGCTGCTTCGAGTTCTTCCAGGGATTGATCGGCATGGTTGGCTGTCAGCGAAAACCTGAAAAGAGCCGCGTGCTTCTCCCGAGTGAAGATGCAAGTACCGCTGGAGACGGGAAGGAGGCCCTCGTATTTAAGCTCGAACAGCGCAGAAAGAATCTGCAGTGTGGCAGCCGAATGATCGGTGGCGCCTTCGATCAGTCCGGGTACGTTGAAGGCTACTAACAGTCGGGGTGTTTTGGTATTCATGCGCAGCGTAGTGCGACGCTCGCCCGGTTCACTGAGTTCCTGCACCTTTGGCACCGATGTCGTGGCCCTGCAGGGCAATGCATCGAAATGCTTGCGCGCCAACGCCTCGACGGCCGCGGTTTTCACATTTCCGATAATGACCAGGCAGGCATTACCGGCAGTAAAGAAATTCTGATGCCAGTTTTGTATTTGTTGGAGATCAATCTGTGCAGCGCTTGCTGGCGTCAGGTCAGGGTTGCCATAACCACTGACAGGAAATGTCAGTGCGTCAAACGAATCGGGCGTTGCATAGTTGGACGTAAATAGAATATTTCGCTCTCGCCGTTCCAGGCCGACATCGATGACTTGCTTCATGGATTCATCGGTCAAGGTGGGAGTGCTCATTATTCCTGCGAGAGATTTAAAGTTTGTGTCCAGCTGATCGGCGTCCGACGTACCAATACATTGAGTGAAATCATTGTAATTCCAGAATACGAATTGCCTTGCCGCTACGAAATGCGGGTCCTTGACCAGGATTCCGTAAAGAAGAGTGGTGATCCCCGAGTTGTCGGTGGTCTCGTCGCGCTTGCTGACCTTGTAATTCATGGCGCAGACAACGTTGGTTGAACGAGGGTTCTCTAGCGTAATGACCTTCAGGCCGTTGGCCAGTGTCAATTTAGTCATTGTCGCCAATGAGGGAGTCTGCAGTGGCAAAATATGTACGACTGTCGTTCGTTGCGGTGAAAAATAAGTGCGCGCTATGCGCTGAATATCCTGCGCCGTAACATTCAGCAAATCACGTTGACTCTGGTTAAGCGCGCTGAAGGAAATCTGGTAATTTTCCAGTTGACCCAGTTCGAGGGCAAGCCCCTCGTGGTCATCACTTTTTACAAGATTTGCGAGCGCTTGTTGGCGCGCCATTTCCAGTTCATCCGCGGGCAGCGGATTGAATTTGATTTCATCCCACAATGTTTCAATGTCTGCCTCAAGTCGTTCCAGGGATTGATCGCGTGTACTTGCCGTGACGGAGATTCTGAAAAGACTTGCGTATTTGTCTTGTTCGTAGCGACAAATCCCGTGAGAAACAGAAGGGAGGGTACTGAGTTTTTGATCAAGCAGCATGGACAGGATGCTCAATGCTCCGCCTGATTGATCAGCTAATGCGTCGCTCATTCCTGCCATGTAAGGCACCAGCAACAGTCCCGGCTTCGATGTGACCTTGTGCAGCACATGGCGCCTGTCCAGTTCGCATGGCTGTGGCAACGCCCGAACCGGTGGTTTTGGTCTGGAAGGGATTACATCGAAATGCTGCTTCGCCAGATGCGTGACCTCATCTGCTTTCACGTTTCCAGCGACGATCAGGCATGCATTACCAGGCGAGTAATACCGTTGATGCCATTGGCGCATTTGCGTGATGTCAATGCGAGCAGCACTTTCGGGGGTTGCCGTTGGCGCATAGGTATAGCCAATCGGGTGACACTTTGAATCAAACTCGACGGGAATCCAGTCATCCGACATGAAATGCCGTTTATCTGCTCGATATTTGAGGTGAGATTTAATCGCTCGCTTCAGGGTGCTTTCGGTGAGGTCGGGAGCCGTCATCATTTTGGCATTTATTTTGAAACATTGATTCAGTTGGTCAGGGTTCAAGGAGAAATTGAGCAAGGTTTGATTAACGTAGTTCAACACGCGGGGGCGATCAAGTTGATTGTCGTAATTGTCAATGTTCATAGTGTTGATGAATGCCATATTGATGCCGGTATTTTCAACGGATTCATCACGGCTGGAGACGTTGTAATTGATCAGGCAAGTAACGCCGGCGGTTTTAGGCAGTTCCAGAATAACGAGTTTTAGCCCATTATTTAAGGTGGTTTCTATGGGCGTTGTGTTAAGTATCATGTGTAAATTCCTTTTCGTTGGGCGCGAGTCATTTCGCTTGAAAAGGATACTAAGGGGTTGTCTATTAAAACTAGCGAATAAACTTTTCTGATTAAATCGTCCGCCGCACCCTCACTGGGTGCGGCGTCGATTCACCATCAAGATATCTGAGCGCGCTGCCACAACGCGTAGTACACCCGCCCGGATTTTTGCTCCCGGTGCAGGCGCCAATTGCCCGGCAGGCCAAGGGACGATGGTGCGTTTTCGCTTTCGGTGTAGATCCAGGCGTCGTCGGCCAGCCACTGACGTTCTTCAAGCAACGTGCAGACAGTCGGCAACAGATTCTGGTTGAACGGCGGGTCGAGGAACACCAGGTCGTAGGCCACCGCCGGCTGGGTTTCCAGATAGCGCAAGGCATCCGCCGTCTGAATCTGGCCGGTCGTGCAGCGCAGGGTGCCCAGATGTTCCTTGATGCTTGCAACCGCAATATTGCTGGCGTCCAGCGCCTGGCCCATTGCCGCGCCGCGGGACAAAGCCTCGAGAAACAACGCGCCGCTACCGGCAAATGGATCAAATACCTTGGCTCCGGCGACATAAGGCGCGAGCCAGTTGAACAGGGTCTCACGAACCCGGTCCGGGGTAGGGCGCAAGCCTGGTGCATCGGGGAAGCTCAGCTTTCGGCTGCCCCATTCACCACCGATGATGCGCAGTTGGTTCACACCGTTATGCACGTTGTGTACGGGTTTTTTCGGGCGAGTGGCCATTAATGCTCCGGAACCCCGAGCGGTTGCTCGGCAGGTTTATCAGAAGGGGCCGGTAACGGCTTTTGCGGCACAGTCGGGCCAGCGCTGACGATGACCAGTTTGTCCGTGCTCAGGTGTTTGTTCAGTGCAGTCTTGACCTGCTCGACCGTCAGGCTCTGGGACTGCTGCATGAAGTCTTCCAGGTAGCTCAGCGGCAGGTTGTAGAAGCCCATGGCGCCGAGCTGGCCGACGATATCGGCGTTGCTGGCGGTGGACAGCGGGAAGCTGCCGGCCAGTTCGCGCTTGGCGTCATCGAGCTCTTTTTCCGTCGGACCGGTCTTGAGGTAGTCGGCGAGCACATCCTGCACCAGTTTCAGTGTGCCTTCGCTCATCTCGGCGCGGGTTTGCAGGTTGATCATGAACGGACCGCGCGCCTGCATCGGAGTGAAGCCCGAGTATACGCCGTAGGCCAGGCCACGCTTTTCGCGCACTTCGCTCATCAACCGCGTACCAAAGCCACCACCGCCAAGGATCTGGTTGCCCATGGACAGCGCCGCGTAATCCGGATCGTCACGGTCGATGCCCAGCTGCGCCAGCATCAGGTTGGTCTGTTTGGACGGAAACTCGATGTGGCCGATGCTGGCTTTGGGTTCTGCCGGTTGCGGGATCTTCGCCAGGGCCGGTCCTTTGGGCAGCGCACCGGACACCTGTGCGGCAATCGCCTCGGCTTCGGCGCGGGACAGATCGCCTACCAGCGCTATCACCACGTTGCCGGAGGCGTAGGCTTTTTCATGGAACGCCTTCAGTTGCGCCAAGGTGATCGCGGGTACGGTTTTCGCCGTGCCATCGCTGGAGTGCGCGTACGGGTGATCGCCGTAGAGCCGGTTCATCAGCTCCAGGCTGGCCAGTTTGCCGGGGTTCTGCTTCTGGTATTCGAAACCGGCGAGCATCTGGTTCTTGATGCGTGCGAACGAATCGGCAGGGAAGGTCGGTTTGCCGACCACTTCCGAGAACAGCTTCAGCGCGGGTTCGCGTTTGTCCGGGGCGCTGAGGCTGCGCAAGGACGCGAGTGCCATGTCCTTGAATGCGCCGTTGCCAAAGTCCGCGCCCAGGCCTTCGAAGCCCTGGGCGATGGCGCCGACATCTTTTCCGGTCACGCCTTCGTTGAGCATGGCGTTGGTCAGTACGGCCAGGCCAGGCGCGTCTGCGTCCTGGCTGCTGCCGGCGGAAAAGATCAGGCGCAGGTCGAACATCGGCAATTCGCGAGCCTCGACGAACAGCACCTTGGCGCCTTCGGCGGTGTTCCAGGTCTGCACATCCAGCCTGCGGTGGCTGGGTGCCTTGCCATCGAGCTCGGCCAGCGATTGCAGTTTCTGGCTGGCCTTGGCCTTGTCCAGAACCTCGCTGGCCTTTGATTCGTCGGTCTTTGCAAAGTAAAAGACGGCAGACCCAATCAGTGCGACGACAACCAGGCCGATCAGGGCCAGGCGTGGTTTTTTACGCTCACTCATGAGTCGTCTCCTGTGGCAGTACATGGGCGACGCTGAGACGTTCGCGGGTGAAGTACAGCTTGGCGGCGTTCTGGATGTCTTGCGGAGTCACGCTTTCCAGGTCGGCCAGTTCGGTGTCCATCAGCTTCCAGGACAGGCCCACGGTCTCCAGCTGGCCGATAGCGGTGGCCTGGCTGGTGATCGAGTCTCGCTCGTAGACCAGGCCGGCAATGACCTGAGCGCGTACGCGTTCGAGTTCTTCAGTGGACGGCGCCGTGGTTTTGAGCTGTTCGAGCAGCTTCCACAGACCGGCTTCAACCTCGGCCATGGTTTTGTTTTTCTGGGTGTTCGGTGTTGCCGACAGGGTGAACAGGCTGTCGCCACGGGTATAAGCGTCATAGCTCGACGAACCGCCGGACACCAATTCTTCGCCGCGCTCCAGTTGAGTCGGGATACGACCGCTGTAGCCGCCATCGAGCAGGGCCGAAATCAGGCGCAAGGCATTCACCGGGCGCTTGTCTTCGGCGGTGGCGATGCTGGGCACATTGAAGCCCAGCATCAGGCTCGGCAGTTGGGTCTGCACGTGCAAGGTGATCTGGCGTT
>Ga0213829_1001526_pt1 | contig 16362 bp, 12 predicted proteins | sample MC6MC0896MG_FD_180665 | JGI IMG/M metagenome (GOLD analysis project Ga0213829, IMG submission 180665) | Enriched soil aggregate microbial communities from Iowa State University, Ames, United States - MC6-MC0896-MG | ecosystem: Environmental > Terrestrial > Soil > Unclassified | place: USA: Iowa...
GCGAGCTCCGGAACAGTGGAAACCCCCGCGTGCTGTTCGAAGATGATCTGGGTCTCCGTCCGGCCGAGGTCCGGGTCGGAACCGAGATGGAGTTTGATGAAGTCCCGGAGGGCGGGCACGCTCTGACAGGCGATGTGGAGCACGAAATCGTGGTCTCCGCCGATCAGATAGATGCGCTGAACCCCCGGGATCGCCCGAAGGCGGTTGGCGACGAGGGGCAGGCGGTTGCGGACGGTGCTGTGCACGCTGACGAAGATCATCGCCTCGACGCTGGTCCCGACCGCCTCGGGGTCGATGTCCGCGTGGTAGCCGCGGATGACGCCCGCCTCTTCGAGGGCCCGCACGCGACCGTGGCACGTTGACCGGGGGAGTCCTACTCGGGCCGCAAGTTCCTTGTTGGACAGCCGTCCGTCACGGCTGAGTTCGGCGAGGATCCTGCGGTCTGGCTCGGAAAGCTGAATTCGGTTCACGGAACCGCCTTTCGTCGGACCACGAATTCGACTCAGAAACGCAGGCTGAGGCTGCTTCTGAATTGTGTCCGAAATTCTAGAAGTTATCCCGGAGGATTGCGAGACTTATTGCGATCATCATGAATCCGTGGCCCATCGCAGGGGTGGTTCGCGCACCAGGATTGGAGTGGCAGTGGGGCGTGAGTGGACCGGCGACATCACCCGGGACGACTGTGAACAGGCGGATCGCGAGGACCCGATGGCGTCCTTCCGTGACGAGTTCGATCTGCCGGACGGGCTGATCTATCTCGACGGCAACTCCTTGGGGGTCCTGCCCCGCGGCGCTGCCGAACGCTGTTCCGCCGTGCTGAAAGACGAGTGGGGCACCGATCTGATCGGCAGTTGGAACAAGAACCACTGGTTCGGGCTGCCCGCCCGGATCGGGGAGAAGATCGGCCGTCTGATCGGTGCCGGAGACGGCGGCTGCGTCGCCACTGACACCACCTCGGTGAACCTCTACAAGGTGCTCGGCGCCGCGCTCAGGCTGCAAGCGGAGGACGCCCCCGGGCGACGCGTCATCGTGTCCGAGCGGGAGAACTTCCCCACGGACCTTTATATCGCCTCGGGCCTCATCGACGTTCTGGACAAGGGCTACGAACTGCGGCTGATCGACGGGCCGGAAGACCTGGACGATGCGCTGGGAGCGGAGGTCGCCGTCGTGCTCCTCACGCAGGTCAACTACCGGAGCGGCGCACTGTGGGACATGCGGGCGACGACGGCGCGCATCCACGAGGAGGGTGCGCTCGCCGTCTGGGATCTGTGCCATTCCGTGGGCGCGGTCCCGCTCTCGGTGTCGGACTCGGGCGCCGACTTCGCGGTGGGGTGCACGTACAAGTACCTGAACGGCGGGCCTGGCTCTCCTGCGTTCCTGTGGGTCGCTGGGCGGCACCTGGCCCGGGCGCAGTCGCCGTTGACCGGCTGGTGGGGGCATGCGGAGCCGTTCAGGATGGCCCCGGCGTATGCGCCGGCATCCGGCATCGACCGGTTCCTGGTGGGCACTCAGCCGATCCTGTCCCTGGCGACCATGGAAGTGGGCGTCGACCTCGCACTCCGTGTCGACCAGGAGGAACTGCGCCACAAGTCGCTGGCGCTCACGTCGCTCTTCATCGACTTGGTCGAACAGAGGCTTCCCGGGCATCCGCTGACCCTCATCACTCCACGGGACGAGGAGCGACGCGGAAGCCACGTCTCGTTCCGGCACCCCGAAGGCTACGCCGTCATGAAGGCCCTGATCGCCCTGGGAGTGGTGGGAGACTATCGCGAGCCCGAGGTGCTGCGATTCGGGATCACCCCGCTGTACCTGCGCCACGTGGACATCTGGGATGCTGTGGAGACGTTGCGGCGGGTCCTGGATGACGAACTGTGGAGGACTCCGGAGTTTCAGCTGAGGGATGCGGTGACCTAGCCGTACACCGTGAGGTTGGGGAATTCGCTGTCGTCCGGCTCGGAGGGCAGCTGATGGCCGAGGCGATTGCGCAGCCCCGGCGCCTTCGCCTCGAGGACCACCCGCGCCCACACCAGGCCGGCGCCGAGCATCGCCCAGACGACGGCCAGGACGGGCGCTCCGCCCAGCTCGCCGCCTCCCAGCACCCACCCGCCGGCGAGGACCGCGCCGACGGTCCAGAGGCGCAATGCGGCGTCGCCGGCGTCGAGCAGGGTGGCGGTGGCGGTGCGGGCGATCCGCCGCTGCCGCGGATCCTGTTCGTCCGGCGTCGCGCGCAGGATCGCCACGCAGGCGCGGATCAGCTCCACGCCGCCGGTGACCGCGCTCAGCGCCAGACCCACTGCGACGATCAGCCCGCCCGCCAGCGTGATCCCGCCGATGACCCGCTCGACGGGCTCCGCGTAGCTCACCTTGTCCGCGTACAGGCCGGGCTGGTGCAGGTACACGCCCGCGAACACGAGCACCGCCCCGATCACCGTCAGCGAGCCACCCGCCTGCCGCAGCCAGTCGTGCACGGTCCAGGCCCGGCGTGCCCGGCGCCGTTCGGCCCTGGTCGTGATCCGGACCGCCGGTCCACGGTCTCCCCGCACAGCCTTCGGCAGGGCAGGTGCCGTCTCCTCGGTCCAGCGCCGGTTCCGGGCGGCGAGCAGGAAGCACACGGCAATGCAGAGCACGACGACGGCGAGCAGCACTCCGGTCGCGACCGCCCACCCGGCGAAGGCGGCGCGGTGGTCGGTGTCGTCCAGGCGTCCGGCCTCTTCGGCTGCGAGGACGATGCACGGAATCAGGCCCAGCGCGGCCACCGACCCCAGGCCGACCGCGCTCCACAGAGCCGGCGAATACGGCTCCGTGACCTGACCCCGAACCACCAGAGCGCCCTGGAAGCCGGGATCCCGGGAGCTCAGCCCGGCGTAGAAGCGGGCCTTGGCCAGGCGCGCCGGGACGAGCGCGACCCCGTACAGCAGGACGAGTGCCGCGATCCCGATCGAGCTCACTGCGAGGACGCCCAGTGCCCGGGAATCCATCCCCGAACCGCGGACGGTCAGGCTCGCCAGCAGCATCACGAGGAGCAGGAGCCCCAGCGACACCGCACACCCGGCGATCCCCGCCCGCAGCACGGCGAGCACCGCGTCCGCCGCGACGAGGGACCGCGTCGGCAGCGCCTCCTGGTGCCTGGGCATCGTGTCTCCTGGTTCGTGAGTTGAGTGAGGTGGGCCGTGCCCGACCGCAGGACGCGGCACACCTTCAAACTACCGTGATGCCTTTCCAGCCTGTCGCGCTTCTCCGGACCTGACGGGGTTCGCGGGGCAGGTTCGGCCCGCCGAGTCCGCTATCGGTGGGGTGTGAACGCTACATCGTGTAGCGGACTCACACCTCCGATAGCGGACTCAGCAGGGTGTGAACGCGGGTGAGTCCGGGGCCACTCCGCTCCGCCCCGCCGGGGTCGGTGCCGTCTATGGGCCGGACCTCCCAGCCCGCCCCTACGACGACGCCGGCGCCGGGCCTGAGCTCTCGCGGATGCTCAGGGTCGGCTGGGCTCCCTCGATGCTGGGCACCGCGGTCTCGGCGGCGATGTGCTCCAGCAGCGTTCTGACGGCGAGGGTCCCGAAGGCCACGGTGTCGCGGGTCAGGGACGTGATCGGGGGGTTGCCGAGCTGCACCAGGAGCGAATCCTCGAAGGAGACGATCGACAGCTCCTCCGGCACCCGGAAACCGAGGCCCTGGGCGGCGCGGAGGCTCGCCATCGCCATGACGTCCGTGTCGTACATGACCGCGGTGGGCCGCGCCGGACGGGCCAGGAGCTCCCGGGTGACCCGGGCGGCGTCGTCGGCCTCATAGCCGCTGATCACGCTCAGGGAGGCGTCCAGTCCCAGCGTGGCGGCGCTCGCGGAGAACTCGTGCCGCCGGAGCTGGGTGTGTTCCAGCTCCTCCGGGCCGGCCACATAGGCGATGCGGCGGTGGCCCAGCCCATGCAGATAGCGGACCAGGGTGTCGGTGGCGGCGCGGTCGTCGGCCCAGACCGCGGGGATCGCCGCCGTCTGGGAGGGGTGGCCCGCCACCTGCACGGCGGGCAGGCCGAGGTGTTCCAGGACCTCCAGCCGGGGGTCGTCCACGCGCGGATCCACCATGATCACGCCGTCCACGATCCGGGACTGCCACCACTCCCGGTACGCCTCCAGCTCCTCCTCGACGCTGCCCACCACCATCATGTGGAGGGCGGTGTGGCTGCCGGTGAGGCCGAGCTGCATCCCGGACAGCAATTGCGGGAAGAACGTCTCCGTTCCCAGGATCCGGGCCGAGCGGTTCAGCACGAAGCCGATGGCGCCGGCCTGGGACTGGCCGAGCGCGCGGGCGGCCCGGTTGGGTTTCCAGTTCAGCTCGTCCGCGATGGCCTGGACGCGCATGCGGGTCTCCTCGCTGACGCCGGGCCGCCCGTTGAGGGCGAAGGAGACGGCACCTTTAGAGACGCCCGCACGCGCGGCGATTTCGCTGATCGTGGCGCGCTTCGGGTGGTTCATAGCAAGGATCATACGCCGTCGAGGGGTCTTGACTATATCGGTTTAGTTTGGAAGTCTGGCTTCACTTCAGTGACGGGGAGACGTGCGACACAGTGGTCGCGCCAGGAACCCCCCAGCCTTGCCACAAAGGAGTCGCACGATGAACCAGAAAAAGACCAAGAAGAAGCTGCTCGCAGGAGCCGCCCTGCTGCTCTCCGCCACCCTCGGAATGACCGCCTGCTCGGGCGGAAGCCAGGGAGCCGATCAGCAGAGTGACGCCATCGAAGGGGAGATCACCCTTCAGACCTGGTCCCTGACCCCCAAGTTCAGCGACTACCTGAACAAGGTGATCGCGGACTTCGAGAAGGCCAACCCCAAGGCCAAGGTCAAGCTCCTGGACCAGCCCGGTGACGGTTACTCGGAGAAGGTCCTCAGCCAGGCCGCCTCCAACTCCCTCCCGGACGTCGTCAACCTCCCGAACGACTTCGCCTACCCGCTGGCCCAGCAGGGCGTGCTGGAAGACCTGTCCCAGGGCGACGACCTCTCCAAGAGCTACGTCCAGGGAGCGCTGGACGCCTACAAGTTCCCCGGCGTCGACGGCACTTTCGCCTACCCCTGGTATCTCCAGACCGATGTGAACTACTGGAACACGGACCAGCTCTCCCAGTGCGGGCTGGACCCCGCCAAGCTGCCCTCCAGCCGTGACGAGCTGTTCACGCAGGCCAAGACCATGCACGACAAGTGCCCGGACAAGTTCCTCATCAGCACCCTGCCCGGCCTCAACGCCCTGACGGCCACCGGCCAGAAGGTCATCAACGACGAGGGCACCGAGTTCACCTTCGCCACGGACGACGCCGCCAAGGTGATCGACAAGTACCGCGACGCGTACAAGTCCGGCTACATGCCGCCGTCGATCCTCAACAACAACTACCAGGGCAACGCCAAGCTGTTCACCCAGCAGAAGGTCGCCTGGACCACCGCCGGCTCCTCGGGCGCCCTGGACTTCGTCCGGGACAACCCCAGCCTGAAGGGCAAGTTCACTGAGAACAAGGCGCTGGACACCCCGCCGCTCTACCCGCAGGGCCTGTCCGTCTCCGCCAAGAGCAAGCACCTGGCCACCGCCAAGGCGTTCGCCAAGTTCATGACCAACGCGGAGAACCAGAACTCCTTCGCCAAGCTCACCAACACCTTCCCGTCCTCCACCGGCTCCTCCGAGGACCCGTTCTACTCCAAGGACGACGGCACCGAGGCCGGCAAGGCCCGCGTGCTGGCGTTCAACAGCCTGAAGGAGGGCAAGGTCCTGAACCCGGTGCAGTGGAACTCCGCCATGGACGACTACTTCAAGCAGCAGGTGGCCCTCGCCGTCAAGGGCGACATCACCGGCAAGGAAGCCCTGCAGAAGGCCCAGGACAAGGCCAACCAGCTGCTCAAGCAGCAGAAGTGAGCCGTTCCTGAGCGGGTGGGCCGCCGGTCCCGGCGGCCCACCCGGTTCGTAGTCGAAAGGAGACGCCCATGGCGTCGACCACCATCCCGCGCCCGGTGACGAACCCGGCGAAACCCCCGGTGGCCACCCGGGTCCGCACCAACAAGTGGTTCACGCCGTGGATCCTCGTGGCCCCGGCGCTGCTCTGGCTCCTGGTCTTCAACGTCTGGCCCTCGCTGAACACCATCCGCATGGCCTTCACCAACGCCAAGCCGCTGGGTGGCAAGGAACGCTACGTCGGCGTCCAGAACTTCCAGCAGATCCTCGAAGACGACCAGGTGATGAACGCGCTCCTGAACAGCGTGGTCTACATGGTCATCTGCGTGCCCCTGCTCACCCTGCTCCCGCTTCTGCTGGCGATCCTGGTGGAGAAGCCGCTCAAGGGCATCGCCTTCTTCCGGACCGCGTTCTACACCCCCGTCATCGCCTCCGCCGTGGTGGTGGGCCTCATGTGGAGCTGGCTGTTGGATTCCCGCGGCGCCGTCAACAACCTGGCGCAGGCGCTCCATGTGGTCACCGAGCCGATCCCGTTCCTCACCGACCGCTGGCTCGTCATCATCTCCGCCATCAGCCTGACCGTCTGGAAAGGGCTGGGCTACTACATGATCGTGTACCTGGCAGCCCTCGGGAACGTGGGCAAGGAACTGCACGAGGCCGCTGCGATCGACGGCGCGGGCGCGGTCCGCCGCTTCTGGAGCGTCACCGTCCCGGGCGTCCGCGGAGCCATGGGCCTGGTCGCCGTGCTGGTGGCCATCAGCGCCCTCCGGGTGTTCTCCGAAGTCTTCATCCTCACGGGCGGCAAGGGCGGCCCCGGCGGTGAGGACCTCACCATGGTCATGCTCATCCAGCAGTACGCCCGCGGATTCACCGGCAACCTCGGCTACGCCTCGGCCCTGAGCATCCTGCTCTTCCTGCTGACGCTGATCCCCATGCTGGTCCTGGCCCGTCTGAACAAGGGGGACAAATGAGTGCCACTGAACTGCGGCCCTCCGCACCGGACGACGCGCTGAAGGGCCCGACGCCGGCCTCCCGCCGCCGTCGTTCCCGCACCTTCGGCGCACCCTCCGCCGCCGAGAAGTTCTGGCGCTACGCGGCGCTGATCTTCGTCCTGTTCGTCACGGTGGGACCCTTCCTCTGGCAGCTGTCCACGTCGCTGCGCAGCAGCACGGAGGACATCTACACCGAGAACCTCAGCCTCCTCCCGCAGCAGCCCACGCTCAGCAATTACGTCCGGGTGTTCCAGGCGATCGACGTCTGGCGGTACATCGGCAACTCGCTGTTCGTGGCCGCGGTGGCCGTGGTGGGCAACGTGGTCTTCTCCACGGCGGCCGGATACGCCCTGGCCCGGCTGTCCTTCCGCTTCAAGAAGTGGGTCCTGGGCCTCTTCATGATCACCCTCATCCTCCCGGCCGAGGCCACGATCATCTCCCAGTACGTCACCGTCCGGGACCTGGGCCTGGCGGACACCCTGCTCGGTGTGGCGCTGCCCGGCATGGTCAGCGTCCTGAACGTGCTGCTCATGTTCAACGCCTTCCGCCAGCTCCCCTCGGAGATCGAGGAGGCCGCCGTGGTGGACGGTGCCAACGCCTGGCAGCGGCTCATCCGGGTGGCCCTGCCGTCCGTCTACGGCACCATCGCCGTGGTGGCCATCTTCTCCTTCATCGGCGCCTGGGATGATTTCCTCTGGCCGCTGATCGTCCTCACCACCCCGGAGAACTTCACCCTCACCATCGGCCTGCAGTACCTCTCCGGCACCTTCACCAACGACATGCGGCTCATCGCGGCCGGCACCATGATCGCGTTCATCCCCATCGCCGTGGTCTTCGGCGTCCTGCAGAGATTCTTCTTCAAGGGCGTGGAAGAAGGCGGCGTCAAGGGCTGAAACTGATCATCACCAACCAACAGGAGGACTTTTCCGTGCGATTCGGGGTCAACTACACACCGGCATCAGGGTGGTTCCACTCCTGGCAGCACCTCCGCGAGGAGGATGTGCGCCGGGACCTGGGCCAGATCGCCTCGCTGGGTGTGGACCACATCCGCATCTTCCCGCTCTGGCCCGTGGTCCAGCCCAATAGGAGCCTCATCAGCCAGACGGCCCTGGACGACGTCATGACGGTGGTGGATGTCGCCGCGGAATTCGGGCTGGACGTGAACCTGGACGTCCTCCAGGGGCACCTGTCCAGCTACGACTTCCTCCCGGCCTGGATCTCCACCTGGCACCGGCGGAACCTGTTCACGGACCCCGACGTGGTGCAGGCCGAGGCTGATCTGGCGGCTGAGTTCGCCCGCAGGCTGGAGGGCCGGCCGAACATCATGGGCATCACCCTGGGCAACGAGCTCAACCAGTTCGCCCCGCCCCTCCACCCGGACGCCCACCCGGTCACCCCGGAGCAGGCGTCCGCCTGGCTGGAGGCCCTCGTGGCGGGCGCCCGCTCGCAGGGGGATCCGTTCGTCACCAACGCCATGTACGACGCGTCCTGGTATGACGACCGGCAGCCCTTCGAACCCCGTCACGCCGTGGAGTTCGGCGACGCCACCGTGGTGCACTCCTGGGTGTTCAACGGGGCGGCCCAGACGTTCGGGCCCCTGCATGACGGCTCCGTCCGCCACGCCGAGTACCTGCTCCAGCTCGCCGCCGCGTGGCACGAGGACGCCGCACGCCCCGTCTGGCTCCAGGAGGTGGGCGCCCCCACCACGGTGATCCCGCGCGAGTCCGCCCCGGACTTCCTGGAAGCCACCATCCGGAACGCGGCCTCCGTGCCCGGCCTGATGGGCGTGACCTGGTGGTGCTCGCACGACGTCTCGCGTGCGCTCGCCGACTTCCCCGAGGTCGAGTACGACCTGGGGCTCTTCACCCACGACGGCGTGCTGAAGCCCACCGGGGAGCGTTTCGCCGCGCTCGTGGCGGAGTTCCGGGGGGCCGGGGCGGGCGCCCAAGCGGGCTCTGCGGGCTCCGGGGGCCGCGCCTCCGGTGAGTCTTCCGCCGGGGCTGGCGGCGCGCCGTCGTCGTCCTCCACCGTCGCCGTGGTCCTGGACGACACGGCCGAAGGTTACCGCGCCACCTGCGCGCCCGGAGGGGCCTTCCACCGGGCCTGGCTGGACGCCGCGGCGGCCGGGGGACAGGGCCCGCAGGTGCTGCTGGCCTCCCGCGGACGGGACGCCGCACGCCTCGCCGAGCGGGGCATCACCACCGTCCTGGACAGCGGCGCGTCCGCTGCCGGGGCAATTACCGCAAATCGCTAGCGAAACCCCGGAAAGCGCTGCTAGTCTCGCCCTTTGCGAGCCGTTGACCTTCCAAGCCACCTGACACCAGACGTGAGGACACGAGCACATCCATGCATGACGACATCAACCTGACCACCGGACGCGTCAAGCGGGTCCTGGCCGAACGCCTGTATCCCGCCGTCTACGAGGAAAGTGTGGCGCTGGACGTCGCCTGGCATGAACTGCCGGGCGAGCCGATCGCCCCTGCCGAAGGTCTGGCCCTGGACTACTCGCCGTACCAGGTGGGGACGCCCTGGGGAGCGGCCTGGGGCACGACGTGGTTCCGCCTGACGGGCCGGATCCCCGAAGGCTGGGCCGGTCGCCGTGTGGAGATGGTGGTGGACCTCGGCTTCGATGTGAACATGACCGGCTTCCAGTGCGAAGGTCTCGTCTACACCCCCGAGGGCGAGCCGCTGAAGTCCCTCAACCCGCGGAACCAGTGGGTCCTGGTGGCCGATGAGGCCGAGGGCGGGGAAGCGGTCGAGCTGTTCATCGAAGCCGCGTCCAACCCGGTGCTCCTGGACTACCACCCCTTCCTCCCCACGCAGGAAGGCGACATCCGCACCTCCTCGCCGAAGAAGCTCTACACCACGCGTCGCATGGACCTCGCCGTGTTCAACCGCGAAGTCCACGAACTGTGCCTGGATCTGGAAGTGCTCTTCGAGCTTCAGGCCGAGCTGCCGGAGTCCTCGCCGCGACGCATGCGCATCCTCCAGGGCCTGGACGACGCCCTGGACCGCGTCGACCTCCAGCGGATCGCCGAGACCGCGGGGGAGGCCCGCGAGGTCCTGGCGCCGCTGCTGGAGCGTCCCGCCGAGGCCAGTGCCCACCAGGTGTCCGCCATCGGTCACGCCCACATCGACTCCGCCTGGCTCTGGCCGCTCCGCGAGACCATCCGCAAGGTGGCCCGCACCAGTTCCTCCATGACCGAGCTGATCGGCCAGGACGCGGACTTCCTCTACGGCATGTCCAGCGCCCAGCAGTACAAATGGCTCAAGGTCCACCGGCCCGAGGTGTACGCCAAGGTCAAGGCCGCGGTCGCGGAGGGACGCTTCGTGCCGCTGGGCGGCATGTGGGTGGAGTCGGACACGGTCATGCCCAGCGGCGAGGCCCTGTCCCGGCAGTTCCTGTACGGGCAGTCGTTCTTCCGGGACGAGTTCGGCGAGGCCTGCAAGGGCGTGTGGCTGCCGGACAGCTTCGGGTACTCGCCGGCCCTGCCGCAGCTCATGCGCCGTGCGGGCTTCGAGTGGTTCTTCACGCAGAAGATCTCCTGGAACCAGGTCAACAAGTTCCCGCACCACACCTTCAACTGGGAAGGCATCGACGGCTCCCGGGTCTTCAGCCACTTCCCGCCCATGGACACCTACAACGCGCAGCTCTCCGGCGAGGAGATGGCCCGCGCCAGCCGCCAGTTCCGTGAGGCCCGTGTGGCGTCCGGCTCGATCGCCCCGGTCGGCTGGGGCGACGGCGGTGGCGGCACCACCCGCGAGATGACGGGCAAGGCGCGCCGTCTGGCGGACCTGGAAGGCAGCGCCACGGTGCGCTGGGAGAACCCGGACGACTACTTCGCCCGGGCGCGGGCCGAGATGCCGAAGCCCCCGGTCTGGGTGGGCGAGCTGTACCTGGAACTCCACCGGGCCACCCTCACCAGCCAGCACAAGACCAAGCAGGGCAACCGCCGCGTGGAGCACCTCCTGGTGGAGGCCGAATTGTGGAGCGCCACGGCCGCGGCCCGCACGGGCTACGAGTACCCCTACGACGAACTGAACGCGCTGTGGGAGGACCTCCTGCTGCACCAGTTCCACGACATCCTCCCCGGCACCTCGATCGCCTGGGTGCACCGTGAGGCCGTCGAGACGTACCGCCGCCTCACGGAGACGTCCGAGGCCCTGATCGGCCGCGCGCTGGATGCTCTGGCCGGCGACGGCGACGTGCAGCTCACGTTCAACGCGGCGCCGTTCGGGCGCTCCGGCGTCCCGGCGCTGGGTGCGGCCACGGCTGCCTCCGGAGGCGCCGGGCCGGTGACCGTGAGCGAGGAGGCGCGCGGCGTCGTGCTCCGCAATGGACTGGTGGAGGTCGTCATCAGCCGGGAGGGCCACATCGTCTCCGCGGTGGACCTGGCCAGCGGGCGCGACGCGATCCCCGCGGGCGCCGAGGGCAACGTGCTTCAGCTGCACCAGGACTTCCCGAACATGTGGGACGCCTGGGACGTGGACCGCTACTACCGCAATCGCGTGACGGAGCTGCGCTCGTTGTCCTCCTTCGCTGTGGAGGGCGACGACGGCGAGGCGCGCGTGGTGCTCGAGCGTGAGTTCTCCGGCTCCAAGGTCCGGCAGGTGCTGCGCCTGGCCGCTGATTCCCGCACGCTGCGGATCGATCAGGAGACCGATTGGCACGAGGCCGAGAAGTTCCTCAAGGTGTCCTTCCCGCTGGATGTCCGGGCCGAGCACACGGCCGCGGAGACGCAGTTCGGCTTCAACAAGCGCGTCACGCACACCAACACCAGCTGGGAGGCGGCGAAGTTCGAGACCTCCATGCACCGCTTCGTGCTGGCCGAGGAGCCCGGTTTCGGCGCGGCCCTGGTGACGGAGTCCAGCTACGGCTTCGACATGACCCGCGACGCCGATTCCGACGCCGGCGTCACCACCACCCTGCGGCTCTCCCTGCTGCGGGCCCCGCGCTTCCCGGATCCGGAGACCGATCAGGGCGTGCACCAGCACTCCTACGGGCTGGTGATCGGGGCCGACGCCCTGGTGGCGACCCGCGAGGGCATCCACCTGAACAGTCCTGTCCGTTCGCGGAGCGGCGCCGCCCCGGTCGAGTCGCTGGTGCGTGTGGACGGCGACGGCGTGCTCGTCTCCTCGGTGAAGCTCGCCCACGACCGCTCCGGTGACCTGGTGGTCCGCGTCTACGAGCCGCAGGGCCGCCGCGCGAATGCCGTGCTCCACGTGGATCCGGCGTTCGGGGCCGGCCGCGAGGTCAGCCTGATCGAGGACGAGCTGCCGGACGCCCCCGCCCTGGAGAGCGTGGCCGGTTCCGCCGGTTCCGCCGAGCGTGCGACGTCGGGCGACGGCGTCGCGCTGTCCCTGACGCCGTTCTCGGTGCGGACGTTCCGCTTCAGCCGGGTGTAGGTGCCGGCTCCCCGCCGAGTTCGGGGGGTTGCTCTGAATTCGGTGCATGCAACCCGTGGGTTCGCCGCGAACCCCCGAACTCGGCCAGAGCGAAGTCCAGCCAGGGCGAGTTGCCACCGTGAAACCGCGGGTTTCCGTCGAAACAGTGCACTAAACACACTGTTTCGACGGAAACTCGCGGTTTCGGCGTTTCCGAGGCCTTCCCCGCCCCGGATTGTTCAACAAAGCCTTGCCGGATTGTTGAACAAAGTTCTATGATGTGAGTCACGTGGTCCCGTGACGGGCGCCACGGACAGCTCTCCCGGACCCCTCGGTCCCCGTGGAATGGACTCGCATGCTCGTACTCATCGGGGTACTGCTGGTGATCATCGGATTCGCCGTTCGCCTCAACCCCCTCATCGTCGTCACCGTCGCCGGGATCGTCACCGCGCTCCTGGGCGGCATGAACCCGCTTCAGATCCTGGAGGCCTTCGGCTCCGGCTTCGCCAGCAGCCGCTCCGTGACCGTCTTCGCGGCCGTGCTCCCGGTCATCGGCATCATCGAATACTTCGGGCTCCAGGAACAGGCCAAGAACCTGATCTCCAAGCTCGCCCGGCTCACCGCCGGACGCGTGCTCCTGGCCTACCTCGCCATCCGCCAGATCACCGCCGCCGTGGGCCTGACCAGCATCGGCGGCCACGCCCAGGCCGTCCGCCCCCTGGTCTACCCCATGGCCGAGGGCGCCGCCATGCGCCGCTACGGCAACGTCCCGGAGCAGCTCAAGGAACGCATCAAGGGCCACTCCGCAGCCGCGGACAACGTGGGCGTCTTCTTCGGGGAGGACGTCTTCGTGGCCGTCGGCTCCATCCTGCTGATCACCACCTTCGTCGACACCACGTACCACCTGCAGCTCGAACCGCTGGAGCTCGCCCTCTGGGCCATCCCCACCGCGATCGCCGCGTTCCTCATCCACGGCTTCCGGCTCCTTCGCCTGGACCGCAAGCTCGACCGCGAATACGCCCGCATCACCGGCGAGTCCGCCACCGTTCACGCAGGGAGCGCCGCATGATCAACGTCGAAGCCGTCTACTGGTTCATCGGGGCCCTCTTCATCGCCTGGGCCTCCCTCATCGCGCGGGACACCGGCCACCGGCACCGCATCGGCAGTTCCCTGTTCTGGGGCATCCTGGGTCTCTGCTTCTTCTACGGCACCTGGGTCCAGGCCGGCAAGGCGCCCGCCTGGATCCTGGGAGTGGCCGTGCTGGTGCTCGTCGGACTGGCCTCCAGCGGTCAGCTCTCGGACGGGAAGGCGAAGTCCTCCACCCCGGCCGAGCGTGTCGCCTACGCCGCCCGCTTCGGGAACAAGCTGTTCATCCCGGCACTCCTGCTTCCCGTGGTCACGGTGGCCCTCGTGCTCGCGGCGCCGGTCCTCGTCATCGGGGGCACCCCGATCCTGGATCCCAAGAACACCACCCTGGTGGCACTGACCATCGGCGCGATCGTGGCCGCGGCGGCCGCCGTCGTGATCCTCAAGCCCCGCAACAAGCTGGCGCCGCTGCTGGAGAGCCGCCGCATCCTCGAGTCGATCGGCTGGGCGGCACTGCTGCCCCAGATGCTCTCGACCCTGGGGATCCTGTTCACCAAGGCGGGCGTCGGGACGGCGGTGGGGACCCTCACGGCGTCCATCCTGCCCAAGGGATCGCTGCTGGCCGCCGTCGCGGTCTACTGCGTGGGGATGTTCCTCTTCACCGTGCTCATGGGCAACGGCTTCGCGGCCTTCCCCATCATGACGGCGGCCATCGGCTGGCCCGTCCTGATCCAGCAGTTCCACGGCAACCCGGCGATCGTCTTCGCGATCGGCATGCTCGCGGGCTTCTGCGGCACGCTCTGCACCCCCATGGCCGCGAACTTCAACCTGGTCCCGGCCGCGCTCCTGGAGATGAAGAACCGCTACGGTGTCATCACGGCGCAGATCGGCACCGCTCTGCCGTTGCTGGTGGTCAACATCGGCCTCATGTACTTCCTCGCGTTCTAGAAAGGCACGCTCATGACCGACACCCTGTTCCCGGGCGCCGCCCAGCACTGCGCCGAGGTGGTCCTGGACAATCTGGGCCGCCCGTACCCGTACGCTTCGCACCACGTGGAGCGCTCCGAGGCCGATCTGCACACCCCCGCCGAACTCCACCCGGCGTTCCACACCTCCTTCGACTGGCACTCCTGCGTGCACATGCACTGGCTGGGGGCGAGCGTGCTCGACGCCGTCGGACGGGGCGAGGCGGAGCTCGACGCCGGCACGGCCGACGCCCTCCGCGCCGCCCTGGGCGCGAACCTCACCGCCGCGAAGCTCGCCGTCGAGGCGGACTACCTGCGGGCCAACCCGTCCTGGGAACGGCCCTACGGCTGGGCGTGGCTGATGCGCCTGGCCGCGACCTGCCACGCGTCGGCGGATCCCGGGATCGCCGCGTGGGGGCGGAACCTGGAGGGCTGCGTGGATGTGGTCGCAGAGCTGGTGCAGGCCTGGACCGCCACCGTGGAGTACCCGGTGCGGCACGGCCTGCACACCAACGCCGCGTTCGGACTGGCCTACCTCCTGACCGCGTTCCGCGAGCTCGGCCGCGATGACGCCGCGGAGGCCTGCGAACGGGCCGCCGTCCGCTGGTTCGGCGAGGACCGCGCCTGGGCCACCGAGTGGGAGCTGAGCGGCCAGGACTTCCTTTCGGCCGGCCTGAGCGAGGCCGACCTCATGCAGCGCGTGCTCCCCGCCGGGGAATTCGCCGCCTGGCTCAGTGGGTTCCTGCCCGGGCTGACCGCGGAGTCGCGGATGCTCGCCACCGTGGGGGTGGCCGACGAGAGCGACGGCTACATGGTCCACCTGCACGGCCTGAACCTCACGCGTGCGGGTCAGCTGGCCCGGGTGGCCGCGGCGTTGGATTCCCGGCGCGACGCGGACGCCGCGACCGGCACCCCGGCGCCCACGGCTGAGCCGGGCGGCACTCAGGCGGAGCTTCGCGCCGTCCTGGAGGCCGCCGTCGAGCCGTTGTTCGAGGCCGGGATGCGCGGACTGCAGAGCGGCGACTTCATGTCGACGCACTGGCTGGCGAGCTTCGCCTGGGACGCTGTGGACTCCGTCGGACGCCTGCGGAGCGTGACCGCGTGAGCGTGATCGACCTCAACAGCGATGTGGGCGAATCCTTCGGGAACTGGACCTTCGGGGACGACGCCGCCATCCTGGCCAACGTCTCCAGCGCCAACGTCGCGTGCGGCTTCCACGCCGGGGACCCGGTGGGCATCCGCGCCACCGTGCGCGCGGCCGTCCAGACGGGCACCACGGTCGGAGCCCACCCCGGCTACCGGGATCTGGCCGGATTCGGGCGCCGCTTCATCGACATGGATCCGGGAGAACTCCGCGACGACGTGATCTACCAGATCGGCGCGCTCCAGGCCCTGGCCCGCGCGGAGGACACAGCCGTCCGATACGTGAAACCGCACGGCGCGCTCTACAACACGATCGTGCACCACGAGACGCAGGCACGGGCCGTGGTGGACGCGGTCCTGGCCGTGGACCCGGCGCTCCCGCTTCTGGTGCTGCCCGGCTCCGCGGTGGAACGGATCGCCACCGAGGCGGGCCTGCGCACCGTCGCCGAAGCGTTCGCGGACCGGGCCTACCGGCCGGACGGCACGCTGGTCCCGCGCAGCAGCCCGGGGGCGGTCCTGCATGACATCGACCAGATCCTGGACCACGTGTTCCGCCTGGTGGACGGCACGGTCCGGACTGTGGACGGCACCGTGCTGCCCGTGACCGCCGGGAGCATCTGCGTGCACGGCGACACCCCCGGCGCCGTCGCCATGGCCGCGCGGATCCACGCGGAACTCACGGCCCGTGGTGTCGTCGTCCAGAGCTTCGCCTGAGATGGGCCGTCTCCTGGGGGTGCGCCGCGTGGGGGACCGCGCGGTCCTCGCCGAACTCGACAGCCTGGACGCCGTGCTGGCGCTCCAGGCGGGCCTGCTCGCCGAGCCGCCGGCCGGCGTCGTCGATGTCGTGGCTGCGGCCCGCA
>Ga0213829_1001529_pt1 | contig 16322 bp, 17 predicted proteins | sample MC6MC0896MG_FD_180665 | JGI IMG/M metagenome (GOLD analysis project Ga0213829, IMG submission 180665) | Enriched soil aggregate microbial communities from Iowa State University, Ames, United States - MC6-MC0896-MG | ecosystem: Environmental > Terrestrial > Soil > Unclassified | place: USA: Iowa...
CATCCTGCGCGCCATTGCCGATGCGCGCCCTGTGGGAAGCGATGCGGCGACGTGGGCCGTGAAGGAAGGCCTGGCGGTGCAGGCGGAAGATGCGGATATCGATCTGACCCCACACGGGCGCGACATTCTGGCCTCCCAACCGGCACGCTGACCGGGCAGCACTGGCATGCAGCATGCACATGCCGTGGTCAGCTCATCACGGCATTTGCCCGCTGGCGGTGCGACGAACACGCGGCGTAGATCTGCGTTGTTGCAGAGTTGCGCACGCCAGCCCCCCAAGCGCGACACAGTCCTCATGCACCGCCAGCTTTCCCCCACCTGCCACGATGCGATTGCCCTGCGGGCCGGCGCGCTGGGCAGCGTCCTGGGCGTGGCGCTGTTCAAGGTCTTTGCGCTGTCTGCCGCAGCGGCCGGCTCGATGATGACGGTCGGGCTGTGGCTGCTGGGATGTATGCTGCTGGCGGCATGGGCGTTGGCGGCCTGCCTGACCTGCCTGGCCTTGAGCCGGCGCGTGTTCGTGCTGATGCTCGCGCTGTCAACGGTGTTCCTGATCTGCATCGCCTGATAGGCAGTCAGCGGCCTCAAGCACTTCCACAATTGTTATTCAATAACAAGTGCTGCCAGTCGGATTGCGCGTGAGCCAGGTCACGGATTGAATTCGATGGCCAGACCGGCCCTTTTGAGATCCCCCCATGCGCCTGCTGCAGCCCCTGCTCCGCTCCTCTCTCTGTGTCCTTGCTCTCGCTTCCATCAGCGCCTGTGCCACCTATGACGATTCGGCCATGCACGCAGCCTGCCAGGAGTCGCCGCATGTGAAGGACCTGCCGCCTGAGGTTGCCGCCCGCGAAAGCCGATGCAGCAAGAGCGTTGAGGTCTGGTCGAGCGAGCGCAAAGGCAGTGACCAGCCGCTGGACCTGAGCGGCAAGAAGAAGGATCTCTGAAAGATGGCGGCGCAGCCCTGCGCGGGCTGCGCCGGAACTCAGGCAATCGCTTCCCTGCCAGCTGAGCTCGTCCATTCCTGTACCGCCAGGGCCAGTCCTGCCGCATCGGCGCCATCACTGGCCCAGGCGACAATGCCGTCCGGACGAACCAGCAGCGCCGACAGGCCCAGTGAATCGACAGCGAGCTGCGCGATGGACAGGATGCGGGCCCGTTCAACATCAACCGCCTCGTACAACGAGGCAGCAGCATCGAACACCAGCAGCACCGCCTGCCCTGCCCGCAGTAGTTCACCCATGCGGCGACCATCAACCAGCAGGAAATCCGGCGCGCTGCGACCGACCAGTGGATGGGTACAGCCCAGGTCCAACTGCTGGCCCAAGCCCCAAACGCGCTCGGCGAGATACGTGGCGCCATCACGTGTTTCTGCCAGATCGGCCACGATGGCAGCCAGTGCACGTGAGCCCGCGCTGGGGCGCATCAGTGCGACCTGCGCGCGCGACCACTCCAGCACTCGAGCGCCGATCGGATGGCGTTCGGCCTGATAGGTATCCAACAGCGCATCAGCTGCCTCGCCGCGCACGACGGCGGCGAGCTTCCAGCCAAGGTTCATCGCATCGCCCAGGCCCAGATTCAGACCCTGCCCACCCAGCGGCGAATGCACATGTGCGGCATCGCCGGCCAGCAGCACGCGGCCACGACGATAGGCGGGGGCCTGCCGTGCGCCGTCGGTCCAGGTGGTGGCCAGATGCAGTGCGGTGATCGTTGCTTCGCGGCCGGAGATGCGGCGCAGCAGTTCCTGTGCCGATTCGCGATCAAGTGGCTGGCGGTGGCCCGCGCCACCGTCGAAGTCGGCCAAGGCGACCGTACCCGGCGGATTGAAGTTGCACATGCCCTGCGCGGTGGTGTGACGCCCCGGGCTGAGTACCGTCGGATCTTCCAGTTCAACACTGAGCGAGTGGCCGGTGAACTCCGGGGCGGTACCAGCAAAGCTGAAACCACACTGCTTGCGCACGGTGCTGCGGCCTCCATCGCAGCCGACCAGCCAGCGCCCGCGGAAGGTCTGCCCACCCGCCTTGACCTGGACCTCGTCGGCCCCCATCTGCACACTCTGCACGCCCGCACCACGCAGGATCACTGCGCCCAGCGCCTGCGCGCGCTCGGCCAGCACGGCCTCCAGCGCCTGCAGTTCCACCGCTATCTGCGTGCCGACCGGGCTGGGCAGGCGCCACGGCCAGCGACTGCTGTCGACGTTGTCCAGTGCAAACGGAATACCCGCGAAGTGCCCACCCAACTTGCGTGCCTGCGAGAGCCAGTGCGCGGTTCCCGGCGGCGGCGGGCCTTTCTCCGGCTTCAGCACCTGGCCGACTGCCACCGCGTCCAGCAGACCGCGCCGGTCGAGCGCCTCCAGCGTCGGGGCATTCAAACCGCGCAGCCCGAACGGCAGGCGCTTCAGCGGCGAATCCGGCGAGGCCGCCTGCTCCAGTACCAGCACCGCGCTTCCTGCCTGACACAGTTCACAGGCCAGCAGCAGTCCCACCGGGCCAGCCCCGGCAATGACGACGTCGTACCGCATTGGCAATCCTCGTGAGCACCGGGTCAGCGCTCTGGCGGTCGCAATGTTACACTCGGTGTACTTTTTCACAAGTGACCCGCCCGTGCCCCCGCCACCCGGCCGCCGCGAGCAGCGCAAAGCCGAGACCCGACAGGCGATTTCCGACGTCGCTACCCGGCTGATCATCGATCGCGGCTTCGAAGCGGTGTCGATGAGCGAGATCGCTGATGCCGCCGGGGTTTCGCGCAAGACGGTGTTCAACTACTTCGCCAGCAAGGAACAGCTGGTGTTCGACCGTGATGAGGAGGCGCGCCAGCTGCTGCGCGAAGGCATGGCCGCGCGCACATCAATGACGCCGCTGGCCGCCTTCCAGGCGCTGGTGCGGGAATTGCTGGACACCGGCCATCCGCTGCTGCGGATCAACGCCGGTGCGGCGTCGTTCTGGAAAACCGTGGCCCAGAGCACGGTACTGGTGGCCCATGCGCGGCAGCTGCAGGCGCTGCTTACCGATGACCTGGCACAGCTGATGGCCGCGTCGGCGGGGCGGTCCGCGGATGATGCCGAGGCGCGACTGGGCGCTTCGATGCTGATGGCGTCGATGGTGGCCGCCTATGAACAGGGACTGCGCGCCCTGTCGTTCGGCGGCGATCCGCGGCAGGCGATGGTGCCGCTGATCGCGCGCGGCGCCACCGGCGTGCTGGTGGCGTTGGCCGGTACGCCGTATACGGATTCGTCCGCGCGTCCATGACGCAATCGGGGGATGGGCACCCGCTCATTGCAAATGCTAATCTTTCTCATTTGCAGATAAGCCTGATACGCCCATGCCCCACTTCCTGCCCCGCCGCAGCATTCTGTGCCTGGCGACGACACTGGCTTTTGCCATCCCCGGATACGCCGCCGACGCCCCGCCCAGCCGCGTGCAGGAGCTGGACAAGGTGGAGGTGCGTGGCCGCGCACAGACGTTGTACCGGGTGGATGACGCGGCTGTCGGCACCCGCACCGATACACCGCTGGAACTAGTGCCGCAGTCCATCCAGGTACTGCCGCGCGAGCTGATCGACGACCAGGCTGCACGCCAGGTGACCGATCTCTATCGCAGCATCAGCGGCATCAGCTACTTCAGCTATGCCGGGGTGACCCTGCGTGGTTTCCGCCAGGAGAACGTGCTGTATGACGGTCTGCGGGGCGACCCCTATGCGGGATTCTCGGTACCGCAGTTGTTCAACATCGAGCGGGTGGAGGTGCTGAAGGGACCGGCCGGCGCGCTGTACGGGGGCGGCGACGCTGGTGGCGTCATCAACTATGTGACCCGCAAGCCGAAAGCCACTGCCGAACGCCGCGTTGAACTGCAGATGGGAAACAGGGATTTCCGCGCCGGCTCGATCGAAGGTACCGGGCCGTTGAATGCAGCCGGCACGGTGCGCTACCGCGCCGGCCTGTATGGCGACAACGAGCAAGGCGTGCGCTGGAACACCGACAGTGAAAGCGTGATCGGCGATGCCTCGCTGGCCTTCGACGTAGGCGACACCGGCGAGCTGGTGCTGCAGTTCACCGACATTGCCCAGAACCTGGGCGGCAATCGCCTGCGCGGTGTTCCGGTCGATGACAAAGGCAATTTCCTGACCGACCGCCGCTGGAACCACAACGAGGCCAGCGACTTCCTGGACATGCGGGCCAAGGTGGCGCTGGCACAGTACCGTTTCGCGCCGCGCGACAACCTGGACGTGGATATTGCCGCGCGCTGGTTCAGCAACAACGAACACCAGATGTACCACGAGCCGATGGGCCTGATCGACCGCGACCGCGATGGCGTGGCCGAATGGATGACCCGGCAGCTGCGCAACCAGATCCGCGACAACGAGGCGTTCACCGCCAACGCCAATGCGGTGTGGCGGGTAAGCACCGGTCCGGTGGAACACAAGGTGCTGTTCGGTGCGGACGTATACCAGCTGGATGCGGACTTCACCGCGCAGACCGCCAACAGCGCCGACCTCGCGCGCGGCGCCGGCCCGGTGCGTGGCATCGACCTGTTCAATCCGGTGTATGGCGCCAGCACCTGGCACGATTACAACCTGTCCAGCCTGCCCTGGCGCAGCACCAGCACGCGCAGCAGGCGTTATGGCGGTTACCTGCAGGACGAGCTGGCCCTGACCCCGCGCTGGCACGTGCTGGCCGGCCTGCGCTGGGACGGTTTCAAGGACGACGACCGCCTTGCCGGCAGCAGCGTGGATGGCAACGACATCAGCTGGCGCCTGGGCAGTACGTTCACCGTTCGCGATGGACTGAACCTGTATGCCAACGTGGCCAGCGGCTTCGTGCCGCAGTCGGCGGCCAACCAGAATTCCGCCGCAGGCGGCCCGTTCGATGCCGAGCGCAGCAGGCAGTGGGAAGTGGGCATGAAATCGCTGCTGGCCGAGCGCCTGAGCCTGAACCTGGCGGCCTACCGTATCGACCGCAGCAACATCGTGCAGGCCACTGGCGAGGTCATCAATGGAGTGAACCAGCTGGCGGCGTTGGGCCTGGTGCGCAGCACCGGCATGGAACTGGATCTTCTGGCCGACGTGACCGAGCGCTGGGTGCTGAACCTGACCTACGCCTACAACGACGCGCGGGTGAAGGACGCGGGCCCCAATGGCATCACCAATGCCTCTGGCGATCGCTTCGCCAATGCACCGCGCAACAAGCTGGGCCTGTGGACGCGCTACGACCTGCCGGCGATCAACTCGGCCATTGGCTTCGGTGCCGACTACGTGGATGAGCGCATCAGCCTGGATGGCCAGCGCGTGAAGCCGTACACCGTGTTCGACATGAGCTGGAAAACCACGTGGAAGCAGTGGCAGTTCCAGGCCAACGTCAAGAACCTGTTCGACAAGGTGTATGCCGCCAGCGGATTCATCGAGCGCAACGGCCATTTCCCGGGCGAGCCGCGCCGGGTGTACGTACAGGCCGGTTACAGCTTCTAGGCCAGCGCTGCAGAGCAACGCGACGGGGAAGTGGCATGGCCACTTCCCCGACCGGCGTCAGCCCGAGCAGGACACCAGCATCGAGCGGGTGGCCATCTGGGTGGAGGTGAAGCCGTTCTTGTTGCCGACCGCGATGGCATTGCCCTCATCGCCATCCTTGCTGAAGACCACGTAGCCACCGGGGCACATCTGCCCGGCCTTCTCGTAGCAACCGCTCCAGGAACTGGAGCCGCTGCAGTCGATGGAAACGCCGCGGCGGCCATCCGGGGTGACGGTCATCTTGGCGGTGGTGCAGCCGGTCAGCGTGGCGAGCAACAGCAGCGGAACGAACAACTTCATGGTGACTCCAGGGATGGGAACTGCGAATGGGCGCCAAGGCTGGAGCGCCTGGATTGCGTGAAGCTTGCGCCGGACCTTCGGCTTCACCACCTGCCGCCATGGCCTTCCGGCAGATGCGGAGGCACGCCATGTTCACGCAATGTTCCTGTAATACGGTGCCGGCGCGTGCCGAACCGCCCTTCTGCGGCCCCACCCTGCCCAAGCCCTGCTGATGCACATCCTGCTGATCGAAGACGAAGCCGAACTGGCCGCCACCCTCAAGTCTGCCCTGCAGCGCGAGCGCTACGTGGTGGACGTGGCCAATACCTTGGCACTGGCCCGGGAGGCAGCCCTGTGCGGCCTGCACGATCTGGTGCTGCTGGACCGCACCCTGCCTGATGGCGATGGCCTGGCGTTGATTTCGGTGCTGCGCGAGCGCAACCCCGGGGTGCCGATCATCGTGCTGAGCGCGCTGGGCCAGTTGCCGGACCGGATTGCCGGGCTGGATGAAGGCGCCGATGACTACCTGGCCAAACCCTTCGCGCTGGAGGAGCTGTTCGCGCGGATCCGTGCTGCTGGCCGTCGTCCAAGCGGATTGCAGGTGGAGTCCATCAGCATCGGCCGATTGGTGTTCGACCCCGCCTCGGGCGAGGCCAGTGTGGGCGGCCAGCGGCTGGAGCTGCCGCGGCGCGAGATCCGGGTGCTGGCCGCCCTCGCACGGCGCCTGGGCCGCACCGTGCTGCGCGAATCCATCGAGATGGCGGTGTATGGCTTCGACGACGGCATCCATTCCAACACCCTGGATTCGCACGTCTCGCGCCTGCGCCGAAAACTCGCTGACGCCGATGCGGGCGTGGAGATCCACGCCATTCGCGGGGTTGGCTATCTGATGCGGGAAAGCAAGTGATGGCGCGTCGCCCGTCGTTGAAGCGCCCACTGATCGTCAAGACGCTGATCTACCAGTTGCTGGCGCTGCTGGTGGCCTTCTTCGCCCTGCTGATGGTGCTGGTTCGTGCCGACAGCGGTGGCTACTACACCATCCAGACCTTCGCACCGGTGGCCGCCGAGGCGGTGCACCGCGACCGCAACGGCGAACTGTACGTAGTGCACACGCCAGAGCTGGCGGAACTGCTGAAGATCGTCCCGGGTGCTTGGTTCATCGCCGAGGACGAGCATGGGCACCACGTCACTTTCGGCCATGTGCCACCGGCCTATGCCTCGATGGTCGGCGCCCTTGATGGCATCCCCTATGGCGACCTGCGCGGACGTGATCGCAGCGATGGCCTGGCGGTGGTGGTACGCCAGCACAGCGGACCGGCCGGCAAGCTGACCATCATGGCCCATGGCGAAACCGATTCGCTGACCATGCAGATGGCGTTGGCCGCGCACATCATCACCCTGCCGATCTTCCTGTTGCTGGCACTGGCCACCATCATCCTGACACCAATCATCGTGCGGCGGGCACTGGCCGGTGTCGAGCGCATCGCGCAGGAAGCCCGCAACATCTCGGCCAGCCGTCGTGGCATCCGCCTGACCGAGACCGCGGTGCCGGTGGAGATCGCGCCGCTGGTGACCGCCGTCAACGATGCATTGGGCCGGTTGGATGAAGGACACGAGCGGCAACGCCGTTTCATCGCCGCAGCGGCGCATGAGTTGCGCACGCCGATCGCGATCCTGCGGGTAAAGATCGATGCCGCTGATGATTCGACTTCGCGCAGCCTTGCCGTGGAAGTCGCGCGTCTGGCGACCCTGGCCGAGCAGCTGCTGGACCTTCACCGCATGGAAGAGGACGGTCCAAAGGAAACCCTCAACCTGGCCCGGGTGGCCAAACGGGTGGCCGCCGATCTTGCGCCCCTGCTGATCCAATCGGACAAGACGGTGGCGGTGGCGGTGGAACCCCACTTCCCGGTGCTGGGTGAGGCTGGCGCGGTCGAACGGGTGATCTCCAACCTGGTGTTGAATGCCGCCGAGCACGGTGGCCGCCAGATCATCGTGCGGGTGCAGGGCAGCTGCCTGGAAGTGGAAGACGATGGCCCCGGCATTCCGGTGGACCAGCGCGAACGTGTGTTCGAGCCGTTCCAGCGACTGCGCCCACGCCAGACCGGTGCGGGCCTGGGACTGAACCTGGTGCGGCAGGTGATCGACCGTCACGGTGGCCATGTCACGATTCTGGATGCCCCTGGTGGCGGCGCGCTGATCCGCGTCGAATTCCCACAGCACCCGGGCGTTGTCTCTGCGCCATCGGTAGAGCAGTGAGGACGTCCGCACATCGGTGACTGCCGCCTGTCCGTGCGCTGCAGACAGCGATGACACGCAAGGTTGCGGCAATGTTCGCTGCGCAGCATCGAATCGATGGCATCTGCGGTGCCATCGCGTTCCATCCTGACAGGAAGCCTGCACGTGACCGAAGGAGTTCCTCCACCCTCCTCCTCTAGCCGATCCCGCACGACACCAGCCACATCCGGTTTGACCGCGGCTGCGTGGAATAGACGCTCGCATGCCGATCGCGCGCGCGGACTGCCGCATTGGCCACAGTGGCTGCGCGCGATACCTACTGCGAAGCGTCCGAACGTGCTGATGCGCCTTTTTGCCGCGCTGTTCCTGTTGCTGCCCGGCAGTGCACTGGTGGTTTCAACGCACCGCCATGCACACGCAGCACTGACCAGCGCAGTGCTGCTCTTCGTCGTCGCACATGCCGTGCTGCACGCGCTGTCCGCATGGCGATCAACTACAGCGCGAACCCTCCCTGCTGCTCTGCGCAACATGGACACGCATGCAGCGTGGATGATGCTGGCCAGCGCTTGGGTCCCGCTGGTGATACATCGCGTGCACGCGCAGCCGACCAGCACACTCGCTGCCGCAGGGCTGGTGATCGGCACGCTGTGCCAGCTCTGCAGCCTGCGCATGACATCCGACCGTCTGCGCAGCGCGTTGCTGGTGCTGGGCAGTGCCTTGCAGTTCGTCGCCGTGGCGCTGGTCATCGCCATGGAAGTGACCTGACAACCACGACAGCGCCGCAAGGTTCACGCAATCCATCGCCTTGAGACTCGACGGCCATCCACGCCCGGCACCCGGCGCGTGCATCTCTCCTGCCGCGAGGACCACCGATGACCTGCCCCTTCTGGACGCTGTGCGAATGAGCACGGCACCGCGTAAACACCGCCGACTGCTGATGACCGCCGGTGCCGTACTGTGCACTGCCATTGCCGCCTGGTTCTGGCTCCGACCGGCACCGCCACCACCACTGCAGCTCGCGCCCGTGGTGCGTGGGAACATCGAGCAGGTGGTGGAAGCCACCGGCACCCTGAAGCCATCGCGACTGGTGAGCGTGGGCGCGCAGGTTTCCGGACGCATCGAAACCCTGTACGTGAAGCTGGGCGACAAGGTGAAGGCAGGTGACCCGATTGCCGACATCGACTCCCGTACCCAGCGCAATGCACTGCTGAGTGCGCAGGCAGCACAGCGCACCGCACGCGCCAACCGTGATGCACTGGCCACCGATCTACGCCAGTTCGAACTGACCCTGCGGCGGCAGCAACGACTGGTCGCATCGCAGCTGGTTGCCCGCGCCGACTTCGACGCGGCCAACGCCAAGGTGGAGGCAACCCGCGAACAGATCAAAGCGCTGGATGGGGAGATCGTGCAGCGGCAGACCGAGGTGGACATCGCGCAGACCAATCTGGAATACACCCGCATCACCGCGCCTACCGATGGCACGGTGCTGGCGGTGGTCGCCCGTCAGGGGCAGACGGTGAACGCGGTACAGAGCGCACCCACCATCGTCATGCTGGGCAACCAGGACGTGATGACTGTCTATGCCGAAATCTCCGAGGCCGACGTTGTGCACACCACGGTCGGCCAGGAAGCCTTCTTCACCATCCTTGGCGATGCGGGCCGCCGCTACAGCAGCACGCTGCGCGACATTGCGCCAGCGCCCGAATCGATCACCAACGAAGATGCATCCAGCCTCACGTCACCGGCGTTGTCCGCCGGCAGCCGCACCGCCATGTACTACAACGGCCAGTTCGACGTGGACAACAGTGATGGGCGCCTGCGCAGCTACATGACCGCCCAGGTACGCATCGTGCTCGGCCGTGCCCACAACGTGCTGACCATCCCCTCCGCCGCGCTGGGTGCGCGGGCCGGCGATGGCAGCTACAGCGTGCAGGTTCGCGGTGCAGACGGGCGCGCAGTGGCGCGGCGCATCGCCATCGGGCTGGATGACCAGATCCAGGTGGAAGTACGCAGCGGCTTGAAGCAAGGCGAGCAGGTGGTTCTGGCTCAAGCCGGCGACGAAGACGCCGCCGCACCCGCGCAGCCCCGATGAGCGCCCCCATGAGCGAGCCTCTGCTGAGCGTACGTGGGCTGCGCCGTGAATTCGCCGCCGGCGAGCAGACGCTGGTGGTGCTGGACGGTGTCGACCTGGATATCCGCGCCGGTGAACTGGTGGCCATCGTCGGCCAGTCGGGCTCTGGCAAGTCCACGCTGATGAACATCCTCGGCTGCCTCGATCGGCCCTCTGCGGGCACTTACCAGATTGCTGGCCGCGAAACCGCGCAGATGTCGCCGGATGAGCTGGCCGAACTGCGCCGGGAACACTTCGGCTTCATCTTTCAGCGCTATCACCTGCTGACCGACCTGACCGCGCTTGGCAATGTGGAAGTGCCAGCGATCTACGCCGGCATGCCTGCCGCTTCTCGCCACGAACGGGCCGCCGAACTGCTGGCGCGGCTGGGCCTGGGTGAACGCATGCAACATCTGCCCGGCGAGTTGTCGGGGGGCCAGCAGCAACGCGTGTCGATTGCCCGCGCACTGATGAATGGCGGTGCGGTGATTTTCGCTGACGAACCGACCGGCGCCCTGGATACACAGTCGGGCAAGGAAGTGATGAAGATCCTCGGCGAGCTGCATGCCGAAGGCCACACCGTGGTGCTGGTGACCCATGACATGGCGGTGGCCGAGCACGCCCAGCGCATCATCGAGATCCGCGATGGTCGGATTGTCGATGACCGTGCCACGGGTGCTGCGCCGGCAGCGGGTGTGGCGCCGTCCGCGCTGCCGCAACGCAACGATGGCATCGGCTGGCAAGCCGTGCGCGATCGCTTCTCGGAAGCCTTCCGCATGGCCCTGCGCGCCATGAACGCACATCGCATGCGTACCTTCCTGACCATGCTCGGCATCATCATCGGCATCGCCTCGGTGGTATCGGTGGTCGCGCTGGGCACGGGTGCGCGGCAAGCCATCCTGTCCAACATCTCTTCGCTGGGTACCAGCACCATCGAGATCTATCCAGGCTCCGGCTTTGGCGACCTGCACGCGGCGCGGGTGGAGACCCTTACCCCGGGTGACAGCGTGGCCCTGGCCGGGCAACCGTTCGTGGACAGTGCCACCCCTGGCGTAGCCACCACGGGTACCGCGATGCGTGGCAACCGCTCCGCCAGCGTGCAGGTGCAGGGCGTCAGCGAACAGTACTTCCGCGTCCACGGATTGAAGCTGGGCGAAGGCACCTTCTTCGGCGCGCAGGGTGTGGCCGGCTACCAGCAGATGGCGATCATCGACGCCAACACCCGCGCGCGCTTCTTCGCCGCAGCCGAGAACCCCATCGGGCAGACCTTGCTGCTGGGCACCGTGCCGGTGCGCGTGGTGGGTGTGGTGAAGAAGGATGCCGGTGCGGCTGGCGATGCCTCGTTGCTACGGATATGGATGCCCTACACCACCGCCATGGCACGGATGCTCGGCCAGAGCCATGTATCCAGCATCACCGTGCGCGTATCCGATGCGATCAGCATGGACGCGGCCGAGCAGGCCATTGCGCGGTTGCTGACCCGTCGCCACGGCAGTACCGACTTCTACATGAGCAACAACGCGCAGATCCGCCACTCGATTGAACAGACCACCGGCATCCTCACCATGATGATCAGCTCCATTGCCGCCATCGCGCTGGTGGTGGGCGGTATAGGAGTGATGAACATCATGCTGGTGTCGGTGACCGAGCGCACCCGTGAGATCGGCGTACGCATGGCCGTGGGCGCGCGCCGCAGCGACATCCTGCAGCAGTTCCTGATCGAGTCGGTGCTGGTGTGCCTGCTTGGCGGCGTACTGGGCATTGGCGTGGCGTTGCTGCTGGGCGCGGTGCTGTCACTGGCCGACGTGGGCTTCAGCCTGGTGTTCTCGGCGAACTCGATCATTGCGGCATTCGCGTGTTCCAGCCTGATCGGTATCGGCTTCGGTTTCCTGCCTGCACGTCGTGCGGCGCAGCTGGACCCGGTGGAAGCGCTGGTCCGGTAGGCGCTGCAATTACCTGTCGTGACGGCAGGTTCGCGCAATGTCTGCGGTGTGTACTGCAGCTACCGACGATGTCCGCACAGGAGCTGGACGATGTTTCTGAAAACAGGAAGGACTGCGCTGCTGCTTGCAGCAGCCGCACAACTGCTGGTGCTACTGCCCTACTCGGGCGATGCCCATGCGCAGCGTGGCGACCGTTACAACCCGCAGTGGAACCAGGACTATCGTGACCGCGAACGCGATGACTGGCAGCGCCGCGAACGTGAGCGTGACCGCGAACGTGAGCGCCGACACGACGCCAAGACCACAGGCGTGGTGGTGGGTGTCGTGGGCGCGGCCGTGGTGGCGGGCGTGATTGCGGCAGCGGCGAAGCGCGAGCGGGAAACACGTGAGCGCGCCGATTACTGCATGAACCGCTACGGCAACTACGACCGCCGTACCGACAGCTATCGCGACCGCGATGGCTACACCTACCCCTGCCGCTGACTCCCTCGCTCAAGGACTACATGCAATGCATATGAACAAGACCGCCCTGCTGATCGCGCTGTGCGCCGCCCCGCTGCTTGCACAGGCGGCGCCAGCCGACCCGAAACAGGCCTATATCGATTCCACCTTCACCGCGATGGACAGCAACAAGGACGGTCGCGTCGACAAGGGCGAGTTTGCTACGTATCAGCAGGCACGCTTCAGCAAGCAGGCTGACTCGATCGATGCCGCGTTCGCTGCGATGGACAAGAACAAGGACGGAAAGATCAGCAAGGAAGAAGCGACCGTGGTGCCGGAAATCGCGAAGTACTTCACGGGGCTGGATACCGACGGCGATGGCTACCTGTCGCTGAAGGAAATGCAGCAGGCGATGGTGGCGGCGCAGACTGCCGACGCACCGGGGAAGTGACGGGTGCGGGGGCAATGGGAACACCCCACTGCCCCTTGCTGTGCACTATGCCAGGCGCATTGCCGGATGCTCGCGCACCTGGTTGTCCAGTTCCTGCTGCTGACGCTGGGACTGGGCCTGTTGCCGTTCTGCACTGGCCAGCTCCAGACGCTGCAACGACTGTTCTACCGGCGTCTGCACGGCCACATCGGTGGGCATGGAAGCCCTCAGGTGTGCCGGGTCGTTCATCTCGCCCTGCACCACGAACACGTTGCGGCCAGCTGGGCTGTCCGCCGTCTGCGCGCTGAGCAGCACATGGTCGGCACGGTCCAGGTTGTTCTGCCGGGCCAGGACCATCACGCTGGCGGTCAGACGTTCACTGCTTTCATCCGGCGTGCGTCCTGCTCTGGCGTCGATGCCGGCGACATGCCCGCTGACCTGCTGCAGCAGACTGTACTCGGCGTGGTCCGGGCCAATGTCCGCCAGACGGGTGGGTGTGCGCTGAAGATCCGGCAGGCCATCTGCCGATGCGGTAAGCGGACTGCGGGTGATGGTTCGGTACGGATCTTCCGGGTGGAACTGGGTGGCCTTCTGCTGCCGCTCCAGGCGGACTTCGCGGGCATCGTTGAGTTCGGCGATGCGGGTCGGATTGGTGATCTCGCGCAGCGAACTGTGGCCGCCGCCGGAGGTGACACAGGCCCACTTGCCGTCCTTTTCAAAGTACAGCGCGTAGGAATTGAGGCCGCCAATGACGTTGGGGTCGACCGAGGAGCGGCCACCCAGGGCCTGGGTGACTTCATGGAACGTCAGCGTGCCGAGGTACTGGCTCCCCTTGCTCAATCCCATCTCGGTGATCGCATCGCGGCTGGTACTTCCCACCCGCGGGAGTCCGGCCCCATCGTTGTCGAGCATGTTGGTCCAGATCTGCTCCAGCTTCTGCGGGCCACTCTTTTCCAGTGCGGCCTGAAGGAGCACGCGGGGTGTCCAGCAATTGGGATCCAGGCGATGCTGCTCGAACGCACGGTCGTGCGCGGTCATCACATCCTTGCCGGGCAGGTTCAAGGCAAGATCCGGGCGCTGCTGCTGCGACCAGTACTGCCGCAACACGAGGTCCTGCTTGAGCAGACTCTGTCCGAAGGCTTCCCATTGCCGTTCACTCAACACCGCATTGGGGAAGCGTGAACCATCGTCGTGCTGCGTTCTCGCATGTTCCTGTGCGTAGCTGTTTGCCACCCGCCCGGGCAGGCTGTCGTTGCGCACAACGCCCAACGCCAGCGTTCCATAACCGTCTGCACCGGGAAGTTGCGAGAGATAGTTCCAGTAGAGCTCCCGGTTGCCCGAATCCGCGTAGGCAGTGAGGATCCTGATGTCCTTCTGGGTCAGTCCACCCATGACTTACTCCTTGAATTGTCTTCGGATCACCTGGCCTTGGTGCGTGCCAAGGCATCCCGTACCGCGTCTTCCATGCGCTTCCAGTCCTTCAGGAATGCCCGTTTGTAGTTCAAGGTGACCGAGAGCTTGTTCTCGACATCCACGAAATAGTGCGTACATCCTGCTGCCACCGGGTCTTCCAGGTCGATCACCTGATTGCCTTCCAGGCGCACGCCATCACCCCGGAACGAGATGGTCTCGCACTTTATGAATGTGGTGAGCTGACCATCTTCGTTGCGCGCAACATACCAGTCATCTTCATAGGCCGGGTTTCGAACAGGAGGCTTGCCGTAGCGGGCCTCGTAGTCCTTTGAATAGCGGGCCATCTTCTCTTCATCGATGGCATAAGGGACCAGCCCCAGCGTCGCTGGCCGGGCAATCCGCAGGTCCAGGCGTGCCCGTGGATCACCACGTTCCACCGATCCCTCCTCGGTGATGGCCTCGTTGGACGACAGTCGCGCAAGCGACGTTTCGATTGGAATCCTGTCGATATAGTTCACCGCCACCGCGATCTCCTTGCGGAAATCATTGGTCCTTGGATTAGCCCGCGCCCCCGGCAACGTCGGCGTCATGTCCGGCCATTCAATGACCAGCGAAACGCCTTCACCGGGCCAAGGCGCAATCTGGCTGTCCAGATAATTGGCGGGGATGCGGAAGGTATTCGGCCCCAGCTTCACATCCACGGGCGCGTCGGTGTAGGTGTGGCCGTTTAGGGTACGGCCGGTCTGCGTTGCGCCAGGCATGGCAGGATTCCTTTCGTGTTCGGTGGATGGCGGTCGTGCGCAGGCACTGGCGCTCACAGCGACGGCGATTGCGAGTGCCAGGCACCGGCCGGAGGACATCGGGTGCATCGAGCCATTCCATTGCGGGGTTTGGCTCCACTATAGGCAAAGGCCGATCAACGGGACAGGAACGTCATCACTACCCGCCCACGATCAGAATTTTCCTACGCACCTCCATCGCCGTGCCAGTTGGCACCTTCACCGCCACTGCAGATCGACGTGGCACTGCGGGCAGGAGTGGTAGGCAGATGCCGGGCGGACCGCGAGTGCACCCACAATGCCGATCAGTATCGACATGGCCAGCATCCCGGTGACGCCCATCAATACGAAACCAACTGCACCGCCAAGCAGCGCGAGAAGCGTGAATGCCCACCCGGAGCTAGACCAATGCACGCGGCCATTGCGGATGGCCATCCGGCCACGGTATCCGCAGGCAAGGCAGATTGTCGATGTTGTGCTGCCAGGCGGCGCTGGCCGCGAAGACGGCTTCATACGCTACTCCGACCCACGATGCTACAAATAATGTAGCATACGAATTGTGGGGCGATTGCCATCCTGTAGACCGTTACAGAATGCGCCCAGGCGGGTAATGTCGCCCACACCTCTCCGCGACCAGTTCACCAAGCGCCTTAAAGAAGCGCGCTTGGCGATGGGCATTTCCCAGCGTGAGCTGGGCCGGCGCATTGGCTTGTCTGAGGATGTGGTATCCAGCCGGGTGACACGCTACGAACAGGGCACGTCGGAGCCGGACTTTGCCACTGCCGGCAAGATGGCTGCCGAACTGGGCGTTCCTCTCGCCTATCTATTGGCCGATAGCGATGTACTGGCCAATGTCATTCTCGCCGCCGCCAGAATGCCGCACGCAGAACAGCGACGATTGGCGACTGAATTGAAAGAGCGCGCGAAGCGATCGAGCGGCGCAGAGCAAGCAGAAAGCGACAGCGACTAGCACGACGCTTGAACCGCAGACATGGGGACCACGTTGGAGGTCCCCACCCTGCCCGTTGCGGCGCACCTGTGAATCAGGGGTCAAGACAGCGCTCTACCTGTAGTGACAGCACCTCGCAGGCATCAAACAGACCATCGACCAGCGCTGCCGACGGATAGGAGCCCGGATCGTCGTTCTCCCGCGCTACGTGTGCGGCGTGCAACATGGCAGTGAGCGCGGTGATGCC
>Ga0213829_1001533_pt1 | contig 16280 bp, 16 predicted proteins | sample MC6MC0896MG_FD_180665 | JGI IMG/M metagenome (GOLD analysis project Ga0213829, IMG submission 180665) | Enriched soil aggregate microbial communities from Iowa State University, Ames, United States - MC6-MC0896-MG | ecosystem: Environmental > Terrestrial > Soil > Unclassified | place: USA: Iowa...
ATGCCCAGCGCGCCCTCGGCTACTTCGACCTCAACTCCTTCCTGGTGGTGGCCCTGTGGATCGGCACGGTGCTGGTCACCGCGCGGCTGGCCCACCGGAGGAAATGGGACGCCGCGATGGTGGCGCTGGCGCCCGGGATCATCACCGCGGGGTTCATCAACTGGGACCTGTGGGCCGTGTTCGCGCTCTCCCTCGCCCTGCTCTGCTTCGCCCGGCGGCGTCCGGTGTGGGCGGGGGTGTGGATCGGGGTGGGTGCGTCGTTCAAGTTCTACCCGCTCCTCCTGCTGATCGCCGTCCTGATCCTCGCGATCCGGAGCGGGACGATCCGCACCTTCGGACGGACGGTGCTGGGCTGCTGCGCGGCGCTGCTCGCGGTCAACGTCCCGTTCGCGCTGTTCAACCCGGGGGCGTTCCGGTACTTCTTCGACTTCGCCTTCTCCCGGGGAGCGGGGTTCTCCTCCCTCTGGGAATCCTGGAACCTCGTGGCCGCCCGGCTGGGGCAGCCCGCCCTGAGCGCCACCCAGGTGAACGTGGCGGCGGTGCTGTGCTTCGCCGTCGCGGTGCTGCTGATCGCCGCCCTGGCCCTCGCGGTCCCCCGGCGGCCGCGGCTGGCACAGGTCCTGTTCCTCCTGGTGGCCGCGTTCATCCTCTGCAACAAGGTCTACTCACCCCAGTTCGTCCTCTGGCTGATCCCGCTGGCCGCTCTCGCCCGGCCCGTGTGGCGTGATTTCCTGCTGTGGCAGGCCGCGGAAGTGCTGCACTGGGCCGCCATCTGGATGTACCTGGGCGCCGGCGCCAGCGGCAGCGGTCCGCAGCACAACATCGACGTTCCCTACTACGTCTGCGCCGTGCTCCTGCACATGGGCGCCACCTTCTACCTCATGGTCCGCGTCGCCTGGGACATGATGCATCCGGACGACGACGCCGTGCGGGCCGGCGGTGTGGACGACCCTCAGGGCGGCGTCTTCGACCGCAGCCCGGACCGGCTGAGGCTTCAGCCCCGCCGTCCCCGCACCGTGCCACCCGCACTCCCGGACCCAGGGTCATTGAACACAGCATCACCGAACTCAGACACCCCGAACTCGGAAACACCGAAGGAAGAGGCCGAGGCCCAGCCGTGAACATCCAGCTCCGACGCGCAACCATCATGACCTTCGTGGTCTTCGGCATCAACGGACTCGTGTTCGCCAGCTGGGCGTCACGCATCCCGGCGGTCGCCGCGACCCTGCAGCTCTCCCCCGGCGAGATCGGCGGTCTCCTGCTCTGCATGGCGGTCGGATCCCTCGTCGCCCTGCCCAGCGCGGGCTGGTGTGTGAACCGGATCGGGGTGGCGAACACCATCCGGGTGGCGAGCGTGCTCTGTGCCCTCGCCGTCTCCGGGGTGGCCACCGGACTCGCCCTCCACTCCGTCCCGGTCACGGGCGCCAGCCTCGTGGTGATCGGCATGGGCATCGGGCTGTGGGACGTCTCCCAGAACATCGAAGGCGCCGACGTCGAACATCAACTGGGGCGCACCATCATGCCGCAGTTCCACGCGGCGTTCAGTGGTGGCGCGTTCGTGGGCGCACTGCTCGGCGCCGGGCTCTCCGCTGTGGGCGTCGGGCTGCCGGTTCACATGATCGGCATCGCGGTGCTCGTCGTGGTGATGGGCCTGGCCGCGCCACGGTACTTCCTGCCCCACACGCCGGAGGAGCACGAAGAGGCACCCGCCGGAGGCCGGATGTTCGCCTGGAAGGAACTGCGCACCCTGCTGATCGGCGTGGTGGTCATGGGCGCCACCCTGAGCGAAGGCGCCGGGAACGACTGGATCGCCAAGGGCACCGTGGACGGGCTGCACCAGAGCGAATCCACGGGAGCCCTGGTCTTCGCCGTGTTCGTGGCCGGCATGACCGTCTTCCGGGTGCTCGGAGCCGGGCTGATCGACCGGTTCGGACGTGTGGCGGTGCTGCGGGGCAGCATGCTGGCGGCCGCCGCCGGTCTGGCCCTGTTCTGCTGGAGTGGCACCCTCTGGCTCGCGATCCTGGGCGCGCTGCTGTGGGGCGCGGGCGCCGCGCTGACCTTCCCCATGGGCATGTCGGCCGCCGCGGACGATCCACGCCTGGCCGCCGCCCGGGTGTCCGTGGTCTCCACGGTGGGCTACGTGGCGTTCCTGGCGGGCCCGCCCGTGCTCGGATTCCTGGCCGACCACCTCGGGGTGCGCAACGCACTGCTCTTCATCGGGATCCCGATCGTGCTCGCCGCGGTCCTGGCGTCCGCGGCCAAGCCGCTCAGCGTGGAGCGTACGCCCCGCTGACCGTCCGGGGTCCACCTGAGGGCGTACCGCCGTCGTCGGGAATCATCCGGCGGACAGAGGCACGGCGGGAGTGCACTGGATAGCCTGGATGCAGGGCATTCCGCCGGCCAGCTCTGGCGGGAGCCGACACCGATCGCATCATCGAAAAGCGAGGACCAGGCATGATCCAAGCAGAAGGCTTGCGCAAACAGTACGGACCCAAGACCGCTGTTTCCGGCATCAGCTTCACCGTCCAGCCAGGCAGGGTCACGGGCTTCCTGGGACCGAACGGCGCCGGGAAGTCCACCACCATGCGCATGATCATGGGGCTCGACAAGCCGACCGCCGGACATGTGACCGTGAACGGGAAGCCGTTCGCGCAGCACAAGGCGCCCCTGCGTGAGGTGGGCGCGCTCCTGGACGCCAAGGCCGTGCACACCGGCCGGAGCGCCTACAACCACCTCCGCGCCATGGCCGCCACGCATGACATCCCGCTGAGCCGGGTGCACGAGGTGATGGCCATGACCGGCCTGACCGAGGTGGCCAAGAAGCGCGCCGGCGGATTCTCGCTGGGCATGGGCCAGCGCCTGGGCATCGCCAACGCGCTGCTGGGAGACCCTCAGACCCTCATCCTGGACGAGCCCGTCAACGGCCTGGACCCGGAAGGTGTGCACTGGGTCAGGAACCTGGTCCGTTACCTCGCCGGCCAGGGCAAGACGGTCTTCCTCTCCTCCCATCTGATGAGCGAAATGGCTCAGACCGCTGACCACCTGCTGGTGATCGGCCGCGGACAGATCCTTGCCGACATGTCCGTGCAGGAGCTGATCGCGGGTGTCCAGCAGAAGAAGGCCCTGGTCAGGACTCCGCAGTCGGCGGAGCTCGCCGCGGCTCTGGCGGCGCCCGGTGTCTCCGTCAGCCAGTCGGCCCACGAGACGCTGGAGGTGTCCGGTCTGGACACGCGGGACATCGCCCGCGCCGCACTGGAGCGCCAGATCCTCCTCTACGAGCTCACTCCGCAGGAGGCCTCCCTGGAGCAGGCCTACTTCGAATTGACGCGAGGGGCCGCCGAATACCAATCGGACTTCAGCATGGCCAACGCCACGCACGCCAACGCCGCGGCGGTCGACCCCGCCGCCGGCCAGGGCTTCGGGAACTAGGGGACAGTGATGAGCACACAGACTTTGAGCAACACGCAGACCACCCCCGCCAAGGCGACCTCCACCGGAAACTGGAGCTTCCTCGGCTTGCTGCGCAGCGAGTGGATCAAGTTCTGGAGCCTCCGCTCCACGATCTGGCTGCTGATCTGCACCGCGGTCGCAGCCGTGGGCGTCGGCACCCTCACCGCATGGGTCCGCCACACGATCTTCGACAGCATGATCGAGCAGGCCAGCAAGGGCGGGGCGACTCCCACGGCCGAGGAGTTGCAGGCGTCCATGGGGCAGGGCACCGGCATCGACCTCTACAACCTGCCCAACGCCGGTCTCCAGATCGCCGTGCTGGTCCTCGGTTCCCTCGCGGTGCTGTTCCTCTCCAGCGAATTCGCCACCGGCATGATCCGCTCCACCATGTCCGCCACGCCCAAGCGCCTGCCGGTGTTCGCGGCCAAGGCGATCATCCTGGCCGTGGTCGGCTACGTGCTGGCCACCGTGACCGGTGTCATCACCTTCCTGATCTCCCTGGCGATCTTCTCCGACCTGTCCGTCTTCAAGCTCAGCTGGGACACCGAGGGTGTGCTGCAGGGCGTCTTCACGGGCGGTCTCTACGTGGCCGCCGTGGCGATCATCGGTCTCTCCCTCGCAGCGCTCCTGAAGAGCTCCGCGGGTGGCGTCACCGTCCTGGTGGGTCTCCTGTTCGTCCTGGACTTCGCGGGCAGCTTCATGCAGCTGATCCCGGGTGAGTTCTGGAAGTACGTCCCGCAGTACCTGCCCAGCCAGGCCGGTGGCCGATTCCTGGCCATCGGACATGTCGACGGGATGCTGGATCCGGGCATCGCGGGCCTCGTTCTGCTCGGCTGGGTCCTGGTGCTGGCCATCCCGGCCCTGTTCGTCCTGAAGAAACGGGACGTCTGAGCACGTGACCCGCTCCAAGGACTCCTTCGCGGCGCCGCCCCCCTCGGGGGCGGCGCCCGCGCCGCTTTCGCTGGCGGCGCCCGCGCCGCTTTCGCTGGCGGAGATCAACGCCCGCCACCGCGGCGCAATCCGGCGGTACTTCGCGGCGCACCCGGTGGTGATGGACGCCGTCGTCGTGGTCTGTTACCTCCTGCTGTCGCTCACGACCGCCGTCAACAACACCGCCCGTGGGAGCTGGCTGGTCCCCGTGGTGGTGCTGGCGATCGCGGGGACGCTGTTCTTCCGGAGGCGGGTGCCTCTGGTGGTCTTCGGCGTGGTGACGGTGCTGGAGTTCGTCCTGGCTCTGACCGATCTGTGGGCCTCCAATCTGAGCGCCGGACTGTGGTTCGCGCTCTACGCCGTGGGCGTCGCGTACCGGCGCCGGGTGGCCGTCATCGCCCTGTTGGTCGGCCCCGCTCCGCTGGTGTGGCGCTATGTCTTCGGAACGACGGCGGAGCAGTACGCCGAGGCCTTCACGAGCGGCAACCCGGGTGTCAGTGACATCGCCCTGCGGCTCTCGGTGGTCCTGACCACCTATCTGAGCTGCGTGATCGCCGTCGGGTTCGGCATCGCGGTGCGTCAGCGGCGGCAGTACGAGGCCGCGATCGCCTCGTGGGCCGAGCAGTCCACCCAATGGGGCCGGTCCGCGGAACGCAGCCGGATCGCGCGCGAGATGCATGACGTGGTGGCGCATTCCCTGACGGTCATGGTCTCCCTGGCGGATGGCGCGTCCACGGTGCTGAAGAGGGATCCGGACCGGGCCGCCGAGGTCCTCTCCGAGCTCTCCCGCACCGGTCGCGCGGCACTGGCGGACACCCGGAGGGTGCTCGGGGTCCTCCGGGAGGAGGACGGCGAAGCTCCCCTGACCCCGCTGAACGGGGACACCGACCTCGAACGGATGGTCGCCGGATTCCGCACGGCCGGACTGCCGCTGACTTTCACCTTCAGCGGCCCCGTCCTGCCCGGGGACACCACTTTGAGGCTCTCCGTCCACCGGATCGTCCAGGAGTCGCTGACCAACGTCCTGCGCTACGGCAAGGGGCTCTCCCGTGTGGACGCCGTGGTGGAGCACACCCCCGGCGTCGTGCACATCCGCGTGCAGAACGACGGCGTGGGGTCGGGGTACGCGGCGGGGGCCGCCGGCGCCCTCGGCAGCGGTCAGGGCATCCCGGGCATGCGGGCCCGGGCGGGCATGTACGGTGGCACTGTGCAGGCGTCCGCGCTGCCCGCCGGTGGCTGGCTGGTGACCGCGGAACTGCACTATGACAAGGGGGATTCGGGCGATGACTGAGCTGGTGAATGAGACGGGCGGGACCGTGAGCGGTCCCGTGCGATTGCTGCTGGTGGACGACCAGCCGCTGCTGCGGGTGGGATTCCGGCTGGTGCTCGAGGGCGACGAGGGTCTGGTGGTGGTGGGCGAGGCCTCCAACGGCGCCGAAGCCGTGCGGCAGGTGACCGCGCTGAAACCGCACGTGGTGCTCATGGATGTGCGGATGCCGGGCATGGACGGGATCGAGGCGACGCGTCTGATCGCCGCCGCGCACCCGGAGACGAAGGTGATCATCCTGACCACTTTCGATCTGGACGAATACGCGTTCGCCGGTCTTCGCGCGGGAGCCTCCGCCTTCCTGCTCAAGGACGTCGCGCCGGAGGAACTGATCCATGCGGTGCACGTCGTGGCGAGCGGGGACGCCGTCGTGGCGCCGCGGGTCACGCAGCGCCTGCTGGAGACCTATGTCCGCGGCGCGGGCCGGGGTCAGGGCGACGGGCAGGCGGCCCCCCGTGACCCCATGCTGGAGGAGCTCACGCCGCGGGAGACCGAAGTCCTCCTGGCGATGGCGGAGGGACTCACCAATGGGGAGATCGCACTGAACTTCTTCCTCTCCGAGGCCACGGTGAAGACCCATGTCCGCCGCATCCTGGCCAAACTCCATCTGCGTGACCGCGTTCAAGCCGTCGTCTACGCCTACGAGACCGGCCTGGTGGTCCCGAGCAACCCGGACTACTGACGCTCTCCCTGGTCATCTGTGGTCGTTTCCCGCCGGGTGGGCCCGGTGCGCCGGGGCCGGCGCCGGCGGAGGACTAGCCTTGAAGCATGTCTTCACCTGCCACCGCATACGAACACATCCAGGACCTGGGCGCCTACGTCAGCGCCTCGCCGTCGAGCTTCCACGCAGCCCATGAGGCGGCCGCCCGGCTCGACGCGGCAGGGTTCACCGCGCTCGACGAACGTGAGCCCTGGGCGGGCGGCCCCGGCGCGTTCTACGTGATCCGGGACGGAGCGCTCATCGCCTGGGTCACGCCCGACGGCGCCGGCCCCACCACGCCGTTCAACATCGTGGGGGCGCACACGGACTCCCCCTCCTTCAAGCTGAAGCCCCGCCCCACCACGGGCCGCTTCGGATGGCTCCAGGCCGGCGTGGAGGTCTACGGCGGCCCGCTGCTGAACTCCTGGCTGGACCGCGAGCTCCGTCTGGCGGGGCGGCTGGTCATGCTGGACGGCACCGAGCACCTCACCGCCACCGGGCCCGTGCTCCGCTTCCCTCAACTGGCCATCCACTTGGACCGTGGCGTCAATGAGGGCCTCACCTTGGACAAGCAGCACCACATGAACCCCGTGTTCGGCCTGGGCGACCCGCTCCAGGAGGATCTCCTGGCCGTGCTGGCCGCGAACGTGGCGGGCGGCGCCGTGGATCCGGCGGAGATCGGCGGATACGACGTCGTGGTGGCGGACTCGCAGCAGCCCGCGGTGTTCGGGGCGAAGGACGAGTTCTTCGCCTCCGGGCGTCTGGACAACCTCTCGGCGACGCATGCGGGGCTGGTGGCTCTGATCCGGCACGCCGAGGCGGGTGTTCCCGCGGGCGGGCCGATCGCGGTGCTGGCGGCGTTCGACCACGAGGAGATCGGGTCCGGCTCACGGTCCGGAGCCTGCGGCCCCATCCTCGAGGACATCCTGACCCGGATCTCGGACGGTCTCGGCGCCACGGTGAGCCAGCGGCGGCAGGCCCTGGCGTCGTCGTTCTGCGTGTCCGCCGACGCCGGTCACGCGGTGCACCCCAACTATTCGGAGCGGCACGACCCCGCCAACCGTCCGGTGCTGAACGGTGGCCCGCTGCTGAAGATCAACGCCAATCAGCGCTACGCCACGGACGCCACCGGGGCGGCCTTCTGGGCCCGGCTGTGCGCCGAGGCCGGGGTGCTGTACCAGGAGTTCGTCTCCAACAACGATGTGCCCTGCGGGTCCACGATCGGGCCGCTGACGGCCACCCGCCTGGGCATCCGGACGGTGGATGTGGGCGTCGCCCTGCTGTCGATGCACTCGGCACGCGAGCTCTGCGGGGTGGAGGATCCGTTCCGCCTGGCGAAGGCTGCGGAGTTATTCTTCCGGACGGCGGTCTGAGACTTCCAGCAGGACAGGATAGAACAGGACACGGCGGCGGCCCCACGGATCACCGTGGGGCCGCCCCGTATCCGGACGCGATGGGCCGGTGCCCGACGCCTTGGCCTTCCGTCAGGCCGCGATGCTGACCACCAGGTTGATGGTGCTGGCCAGGACCACCGTGCCGAAGAGGTAGGAGAGCAGGGAGTGCTTGAGTGCCTCCGTGCGGATGGCGGTGGTCTCCAGGTTGGTGTCCGAGACCTGATAGGTCATGCCGATGCTCGTGGCGAGGTAGGCGAAGTCGGTGTACCGCGGGGGTTCCTTCTGGTTGAAGGCGATCCCGCCGACCTCGTCCCCGCTGTAGTAGAGCTCGGCGTAGCGGAGGGTGAAGAGGGTGTGGATGAGCATCCAGGACAGGGCCACGGTCACGAAGCCGAGGGCGGCGTTTGAGAGCCGCTGGGAGGAGTCCCCCTGGTGGGAGGAGAACACCAGGACCGCGACGGCGGCGATCGCCGCGATGTTGGCGCTCAGGATCAGGACCTCCGTGGCGCCGCGCGACGGATCCTCCGACGTCGCGTGGGAACGGGTCTGCTCCGCGTTGAGCCTGATGGTCCGGGAGATCACCCAGCCCACGTAGGCGGCGGCCGCCGCAGCCCATCCCGCCGCAGGGGCCTGGATGGGGTGTCCCGTGAAGAAGACGATCGCCGCGGCCGTCAGCCCGACGATCAGCATGATGAGGAAGCGCAGGCGTGCCCGGTGGACCTGTCGTGTGGGAGTCATGACCCAAGGCTAAACCGCGGGCTGTGCATAGGACTGTCGAGGGTCCGTCCACATACGTACGCCGCCCCTGTCCTCCTGCGGGGCCGCCGAATAGGCTTGAGACGTGAAATGCACTAAGATTGTGAAGTCTGTGTTGCGCCCCGCCCTCAATCGGAGGGTTGGGCCACCGACAGTCGCAATGAACCTCCTGTTACGGAGAGACCGTAACCGTTCAGCCCAAAGGAGGTGGGTTCACATATGCGTCCTTATGAGTTGATGGTGATCTTCGACCCCGAGGTCGAAGACCGCGCCGTTGAGCCGTCGCTGCAGAAGTTCCTGAATGTCATCACCACCGACGGTGGAACCGTCGACAACGTTGACATCTGGGGCCGTCGCCGTCTGGCCTACGAAATCAAGAAGAAGTCTGAGGGTATCTACGCAGTGGTCAACTTCACCGCTGCTCCCGCTACCGCTCAGGAACTGGACCGCCAGCTCGGCCTCAACGAGACCGTTCTGCGCACCAAGATCATCCGTCCGGAAGACCAGAAGGTTTCCGCAGAGTAATTCTGCGTGACTTCGGTCCTCCACATTTCTCGCAGGAACCCCCAGGAGGAAGCAGATGGCAGGCGAAACCCCAATCACCGTTATTGGCAATCTGACCAACGACCCCGAGCTGCGGTTCACACCGTCCGGTTCGGCCGTTGCGAACTTCACCATTGCTTCCACCCCGCGGACCTTTGACCGCCAGTCGAATGAATGGAAGGACGGGGAAACCCTGTTCCTTCGCGCTTCGATCTGGCGGGAGGCTGCCGAGAACGTCGCAGAATCCCTGACCAAGGGCATGCGCGTGATCGTCAGCGGCCGTCTGAAGAGCCGCACCTACGAGACCAAGGAAGGCGAGAAGCGCACCGTCATGGAGCTCGAGGTCGACGAGATCGGCCCGAGCCTCCGGTACGCCAACGCGAAGGTCAACCGCAACCAGCGCTCCGGCGGTCAGGGTGGCGGTGGCTGGAACGGTGGCCAGTCCGGCAACGGTGGCGACTCCTGGGGCAACCAGGGTGGTGGCTCTGCCGCTCCCTCTGGTGGAAACCAGGGTGGCAACTGGGGCGGCAACAGCCGTCCGCAGCAGCGTCCGGCCGCTCAGCCGCAGGACGACCCGTGGGCGACCCCGGGTGTGTCCGACGGCTGGGGCAACGGTCCGGACTCCGAACCGCCTTTCTAAACCACAACATTCACCATCCCGTGGATCACTCCACGGGCTCCCAGGAAAAGGAGCTCCACGATGGCTAAGGCTGAAATCCGTAAGCCCAAACCAAAGTCCAACCCCTTGAAGGCCGCTGACATCACCGTCATCGACTACAAGGATGTCGCACTTCTGCGCAAGTTCATCTCTGACCGTGGCAAGATCCGTGCCCGCCGTGTCACTGGTGTCTCCGTTCAGGAACAGCGCAAGATCGCCCAGGCTATCAAGAACGCCCGCGAAGTTGCCCTGCTCCCTTACTCCGGCGCTGGCCGCGGCTAAGGAAGGGATTCACTACCATGGCAAAGCTCATTCTTACCCAGGAAGTCACCGGTCTCGGTGCTGCTGGCGACGTGGTCGAGGTCAAGAACGGGTACGCCCGTAACTACCTGCTGCCCCGCGGCTTCGCTCTGACCTGGACTCGCGGTGGCGAGAAGCAGGTTGAGAGCATCAAGGCTGCCCGCGCTGCTCGTCAGCAGGCCAGCCTCGAGGCCGCTCAGGCTCAGGCTGCCCAGCTGTCCGCCAAGAAGGTCGTCCTGAAGGCGAAGGCCGGCGTCGCCGGTCGTCTCTTCGGCACCATCAAGCCGAGCGACGTCGTCGCCGCTGTCGAGGCCGCAGGCCTGGGCTCCGTCGACAAGCGCTCCGTGCAGCTGCCGGTTCACATCAAGTCCACCGGTACCTACACCGCGAACGTCCGTCTGCACGACGACGTGACCGCTGTGGTCAACCTGGAGATCGTCGCCAGCAAGTAGCACTCAAGCTGACGCAGGACTTCGGAAGGCGCTCCGCCCTTTGGGTGGGGCGCCTTCGTCATGTCCGGATGCCCTCCACCTCAGTAGACCCCGTGACCCTGGGCGGCCCGTGGGTTGCCGGTCAGGGACGGTGATCGTGCTCCATGGTGTGGGCGTATCCGAGACGCGCCAGCTCGCCCAGCACCTCCAGGTCGACGTCGGAAAGCCGGTTGACGTACAGACAGCTCACGCCTCGCCGGTGCTTGCCCAGCCGCTCCAGCAGGGCCTCCGCCTCCGGAGATGCCAGGAGTCCGTACAGTGCGAACTTCCCCTTCCTCGGCGAGAAGCCGAGTGGAGGGGCGTCACCTTCATGGCCGCTCTCGTAGCGGTAGTGGTACAGCCCGAACCCCACGATCCTCCCGGTCCAGAGAACCGCCTGGTGCTCTGTGAGGGCGCTGAAGAGCTCGACCAGGACCTGGGAGTCGGCTCGCTGCTCCGGGCGGTCCAGGGAGCCGAGCAGCTCCTCCAGGGGCGATGTCCCGGGTGCTGCGTCGAGAGGTTGCATGACTCCATCCAAGCACCGGGACAGCCCCGGGAATAGATCCGGGGATCGGACGTTAACGAAAGTAAATGCAAATGCATCTACTATGGGAGTGTGGATCACATGGAATCAGCAACTGAGCCCCGCAAGGTCGTGGTTCTCTCGGCAGGCCTGGGTGTGCCGTCGTCGAGCCGTCTGCTGGCGGATCAGCTGGCTGCGGCGACTCAGCGCTCCCTGACGGACCTCGGCCTCCCCTCGGAGGTCCAGGTGGTGGAACTGCGCGACTACGCCGTGGACATCGCCAACAACTTCGTCACCGGTTTCGCGGCGCCCCGCCTCGCCGAGCTCATCTCGGCCGTGGAGAACGCCGACGGTCTGGTGGCCGTCAGCCCGGTGTTCAGCGCAAGCTTCAGCGGCCTCTTCAAGTCCTTCTTCGACGTCGTCGACCCGAAGGCGCTGGAAGGCACCCCCGTGCTCCTGGGCGCCACCGCGGGAACCGACCGTCATCAGATGGTCCTGGATTACGCCATGCGTCCCCTGTTCGGCTACCTCCGCTCGCGGGTGGTGCCCACGGCGGTCTTCGCGGGGCCGCAGGACTGGGGGGCCGCCGACGACGGCGCACAGCGCGGATCGCTCGCCGATCGGGTCGAGCGTGCGGGACGTGAGCTCGCCGGAGTCATCGCGGAGACCCCCGCACGGCAGCGGGAGGACGACATGGTGTCCCTCCCTTTCGAGCAGCTCCTGGCCGGCATCAGCGGCCGGTAGAGCCGGCGGAGCCGGGATCAGAGCAGGGAGACGAACTCCCGGGCCTCGTCGAGTGAGATCGTCGAGTGGCGGGCGAGGAGGGCCGCGGCCTGTTCCCGCTCGCCATGCACGGCGAGGTCCCTGATCCGGCCGTAGATCTGGTCGTTGAGCATGTTGCTGCTCACTTCCAGGGTGGTGTCCCCGCTGCTGGCGATGGCCCGGTAACGGTAGCCGAACACCTCGGGAGCGTCGTCTTCCGCCGCCTCCGAGGCCGCGTCCGCCTGCGGCGCGGCGAGGTAGGGCTGCGGGTAGCGGGCCATGGCCAGGACGGTGTCGCGGGCTTGCCGCAGTCCGACCCCGGTGGCTTCGCGATACACCTTGATGGCTCCGACGAGCTGTTCCTGGGCGATGAGGGAGTACAGCACGCGGTGCTGTTCCGAGGTCAGCCCACGGGTGGCCTCACGGGCCAGCTCTCTCGGATCCTGCTCCTCGCGGGGTTCCGACGGGCGGTTCCAGCGGCGAGCGAGCAGCAGAACCACGACCACGACGGCGATCAGGATGAGAAGCGGGATCAGGAGAGGTTCCACGCCCCCAAGCCTATTCCAGTCGGCCGCGCCGTGCATGGGACCGGTCGGCGGATTCGCGGCGATGCGGCAGGGGGAGTTGTCCACAAGGAAGAGCGGTGCCTGTGGATGAAAAAATATCCCGAAATTTCTTCCCTCCACACGATGTAGACAGCATTTCTGCTGGTCAGAGCCGGTTTCTGGTGGTCTCGGAACCTACTTACCCACAAGTAGGCCCGGAGAAGCGCACAGACACACCCGGGTCATCCACAAGTTATCCACAGCTGTGAGGAAATGTGGGCTTTGAGCCTGTGGGAAACCCGACTACCGTGAGTGGGTACTCCACCCGGAACGGCCCGCACCGCGGGGCGGCAACGCCTCCACGACCGGTTCGCCGAGGGTGCGCATCCCCGGGGAACCGCGAAGTCCGGACCATCGGCCCGGACCGGTTCCTGGACGGTCCGGAAGGCGGAGATCCATTCCGGCCGGGAAATCCCGGCAGTCCGAATTCCTGTCAGTCCTCCCGGAGATGATCTTCTTGGCAGACAGCAGGAAATGAAGGAAGGCAATCGTGTCCGTAGCGCCCATCGAGGCCGTGGATGGCCCGCGTCAAGACGACAACCTGAGGACTCCCCCGCAGGACATCGCCGCTGAACAATCCGTCCTGGGAGCCATGCTGCTCTCCAAGGACGCGATCTCCAGCGTCAGTGAGGTCATGCGTGGCAACGACTTCTACCGTCCGGCCCATGAGGCGATCTTCGACGCGATCCTGGACCTGGATTCCCGCGGCGAGCCCGTGGACGCGGTCACCGTTTCGGACGAGCTGACCAAGCGCGGTGAGATCAACCGCATCGGCGGACCCGCCTACCTCCACGAGCTGCTGCAGACCGTCCCCACGGCCGCCAACGCCAACTACTACGCGGACATCGTCGCCGAGCGCGCCGTCCTGCGGCGCCTCATCACGGCCGGCACCAAGATCGTCCAGCTCGGCTACGGCCAGGACGGCGAGGTGGAGGAGCTGGTGAACCAGGCGCAGGCCGAGGTCTACGCCGTGGCCGAACGCACCACCACCGAGGACTATGTCGCCCTCAAGGACGTCATGGAGCCGACCCTCGACGAGATCGAGGCGGCCGGCACCCAGACGGGCGGCATCTCCGGCATCCCCACGGGCTTCCGTGAGTTCGATGAACTGACGCATGGCCTGCACCCCGGCCAGATGATCGTGATCGCCGCACGTCCGGCCGTGGGTAAGTCGACGTTCGCCCTCGACTTCGCCCGGTCGGCGGCCATCGCCAACAATCTGCCCACCGTCTTCTTCTCACTCGAAATGGGCCGGAACGAGATCGCGATGCGTCTGCTGTCCGCGGAGGCGGAGATCAACCTCCAGGACCTGCGCCGTGGCACGGTCAAACAGGATCAGTGGGACAAGATCGCCGGCAGCATGGCCAGCATGAACGATGCTCCGCTCTTCATCGACGACAGCCCGAACATGACCCTCATGGAGATCCGCGCGAAGTGCCGGCGGCTCAAGCAGCAGCATGGTCTGAAGCTCGTCATCCTCGACTACCTCCAGCTCATGACCAGCGGCAAGAAGGTCGAGTCCCGCCAGCAGGAGGTCTCGGAATTCTCCCGTGCCCTCAAGCTGCTGGCCAAGGAGATCCAGGTCCCCGTGATCGCACTGTCCCAGCTGAACCGTGGTTCCGAGCAGCGCACCGACAAACGGCCCATGGTCTCCGATCTCCGTGAGTCCGGCTCGATCGAGCAGGACGCCGACATGGTCATCCTTCTCCACCGTGAAGAGGTGTATGACAAGGAGACGGCCCGCGCCGGTGAGGCGGACATCCTGATCGCCAAGCACCGTAACGGTCCCACCAAGGACCTGGTGGTCGCATTCCAGGGCCGCTATTCGCGTTTCAAGGACATGGCCGCAGAACAAGAAGGCTTCTGATGGCGCGTGAGGCGCGCCTGGGCCGGGAGATCCTCCGGCTGGCCGTCCCGGCTTTCGGCGCGCTCATCGCAGAGCCCTTGTTCCTCCTGGCGGACTCCGCCATCATCGGGCACCTCGGCGTCGCGGAGCTGGCCGGGGCCGGCCTGGCCACCACGGTCCTGCACACCGCTGTGGGGCTCATGGTGTTCCTGGCCTACTCCACCACGCCCGCCGTGGCGCGGCTCGTGGGGGCCGGCCACCCGGAGAAGGCCCTGGCCGCCGGCCGGGACGGACTGTGGCTGGCCGGTGTCCTGGGCGTCATCCTCGCCCTTCTGGGCCTCTGGACGGCGCGCCCCCTTCTGGCGACTCTCGGAGCCAGCGACGAGGCGGTGCTCGGCTTCGCTGCGGAGTACCTCCTGTGGTCCCTGCCCGGACTGGTCGCCATGCTCCTGGTCTTCGCCGGGACGGGGGTCCTCCGCGGCTTCCAGGACACCCGTACGCCGCTGGTGGTGGCCGGCGCCGGTTTCGGGATCAACATCGTCCTCAACTGGATCCTGGTCTACGGCATGGGACTCTCCGTGGCGGGCTCGGCCCTGGGCACCAGCATCGCCCAATGGCTCATGGCGCTCGTCTACATCGTCATGGTGGCCCGGCGAGCGGCCGGTCTGGGTGTGAGGATGGCGCCGGATCTGCGCGGAGTGCTCTCCCTGGCGCAGGTGGGCTCCTGGCTCATGCTGCGCACGGCCTCCATGCGGCTGGCCATTCTGGCCACGGTGTTCGTGGCCGGCGCGCAGGGTCCCGTGAACCTCGCAGCCCATCAGCTGACCATGACCATCTTCAGCTTCCTGGCCTTCGCGCTGGACGCACTCGCCATCGCCGCACAGGCGATGATCGGCAAGGAACTGGGAGCTCATGACCTGGCCAAGGTCCGGGAGCTGACCCGCACCATGATGCGCTGGGGCCTCGGCTTCGGGGTGATCACCGGGGTCTTCCTGGCGGCGGTCTCCCCCTGGGCCGGCTGGCTCTTCACCCCGGACGAACGGGTCCACCAGTCTCTCCTGGCCGCCCTTCTGGTCCTGGCGGTGGGTCAGCCCATCGCCGGCCTGGTCTTCGTGCTGGACGGCGTGCTGATCGGCGCCGGGGATGCCCGGTACCTGGCGCTGGCCGGTGTGGTGAACGTGCTCGTCTACGCGCCCCTGCTGCTCGGGGTGTACTTCCTGGGGCCGCGGGAAGGGCCGTGGGCGCTGTTCTGGCTCTGGCTCGCATTCGGCATCGGTTATATGTCCGCTCGGGCATTGACGCTGGGGTGGCGCGTCAGGAAGGACGAATGGATGGTCGCCGGGGCGTGACCCCGAGGCGGACCGGCCGGGCCCGATTCGGCGCCTGATCGCTGCGGCTTTAAGCTTGGAAGCGTGACTATGGACCAGGAACTCCCCCCGAACGAGCCGTCCGGGCTTCAGAGCGCGTCTGCGGGCGCCGGAACCCTGTGGGCGCCGCTGCTGGTCCGTTCCCTCGTGGCCCTGGTGTTCGGAGCGATCACCGTCTTCTGGGTCGGGCCCAGCCTGGCGGTCTACGCCTACGCCGCGTGCGGGTACCTGCTGGCCGGCGCCGCCGCGCTCCTGTGGCTCTCGCGGCTCTCCTCGGACTCGCTGCGCACGCCGCTGACCGTGGCCGCGATCGGTCAGGTGGCCGCCGCCGTCGTCATCCTGGTGCTCAACCCTCATACGGACGCGGGTGTCACCCTCGCGCTTTCCGCGGCGCTGGCCGTGACGGGCGCCGTGGAGGTCGGGCTGTTCCTCAAGCGCCGCACCTCGGCCGAAGCGCGCCTGCTGGGACGTGACCTGCTGATCTCCGGCGTCGTCGGTCTCGGCACCGCACTGCTGCTCCCCTTCTTCATCTCCCTGGGCGCGCATGCGCTCCTCGGAGTGGCTGGCGGCGGGGCCGTCCTGACCGGTGTCCTGTGGATCCTGGGCGCCCTCACGCTGCGGCACGATGCCCGGCGCAGCCCCGGAACGC
>Ga0213829_1001535_pt1 | contig 16268 bp, 8 predicted proteins | sample MC6MC0896MG_FD_180665 | JGI IMG/M metagenome (GOLD analysis project Ga0213829, IMG submission 180665) | Enriched soil aggregate microbial communities from Iowa State University, Ames, United States - MC6-MC0896-MG | ecosystem: Environmental > Terrestrial > Soil > Unclassified | place: USA: Iowa...
AATGTAGGTGCGATATCATAAATCATGACCGTTCCTTTGATCTCTTTACCTTTGGGTACGCCCGGCCCAGTCATCACCCAAGGGATCTCAACTTCCGCCAACGATTTACCACCATGTCCTTTACCCGTTCCACCGTGGTCCGCAGCGACAACAAAGATCGTTTCATCAGCGATACCGGCATCCTTGACGGCTTGTTGTAAAGTTCCTATCCGTCGGTCAACATTTTTTAGTTCAGCGTAATATTCTGGCGTATTGTGCCCTATATTATGGCCAACACCATCAGGTTGGTCAAAATGCACAAAAGTAATCGTCGGTTTCTCTTTTTTGATGATATCGACAGTCGTATTCAATGCTGCTTCATCATCATCCTTGGTATTAATGATTTTTTGGACCACCTTATTATCAATTAAATACCCTATCCCAGGCCAGCTATGTACCACAGCAAATTGAGCTTTAGGATTTTTCTGAGCTACAGCATTAAACAAAGAAGGAAACATCCCATTTTCAGTTTTAACCGTTGACGGAATTTCAGGAGTCTTACTATCCCATTCCGTATAACCATGTGTTGTAGGCCCAGCACCCATCAGCATGGAAGCCCAGTTCACCGCACTCGACGAAGGTAAAACGGTACGCACATGTGTACTATAGGTTCCGTCCTGCATCATCTTTTTGAGATTTGGCATTTCAGCTTTAGGCAAGGCATAAGCACCGAATCCATCAAATCCCACTAAAACGACATGTTTGATTTTTTTACTTTGTGCCATCACACCACAGGTCGATAGACCTATCAAAAGGAATGGCAATAATAAATTTCTAATTTTCATTTGTATCAATTATTTATAAGTGTTGGTTTCATCTGTATAAATGAGCTCTTTTCACCCGGTTTGAATAAATCTTGATGGTTTCATAATTATTGAGCTTTCAAAGACTTAATAATTCAAAAATAAAAACTTTATTCTATCTATTATGTTAAGTAAACATTATTTAATATACCTAACCAACATGTTACAGAAGCACCCCAGCGCAGAAAAAAGCCGCTAGAAAAAAATCCTAGCGGCTTTCTTAAAACTATTTAGCCAATAATAAGCTGAGTTTCGTGGTTTATTATTTTATTTGAATACTAATAACCCGGATTTTGCTTTAAGTTGGGATTGATAGACAATTGATTTAGTGGAACCGGAAACAGCTCCTTGTTCGGATCATTAGAAGGTTTATGGTCCCACCAGGTTGCTGTGGTATACTTACCAAAACGTATTAAATCGGTTCTTCTTTTACCTTCGAAAATAAACTCCCGGCCACGCTCAGCCAGCAGCTCATCCAAGGTCAAGCTAGCCGTTGTATATTTATTCGCCGCCCAATCGGCATCTTTAAATGCTCTTTTACGCGAGGTATTAATTAAGTCAACCGCCTCCTGTGGAGCAGCACCCCCATTTTTTCGGATCAGCGCTTCAGCTTTATCGAAATAAATTTCGGTCAGGCGATAAATGATATAATCATTTTCCCAGTAATTTGGATCCTCCAGCGTACCTGATTTATATTTATTAAAACGTGCTCCTGAATTTTCCTCCCCTTTTGTCATTCCACCTTCCGAAGTTTTATCTCCTTCACTTTCCCGACGGATAGAATTAACAAATACTAAAGGTTTTCCGCTATATTCTTCCGTTCCAAGGACAGCCGTGCTTGTACCATACCTATACTGCGGACCGAATAAGAACCATTCCTTCTTTCTAAGGTCGCTTTCGGAATAAGCATTGAAGGCACTTGGGATCACGACAAATGCATTCCAACCGCCATAACCAACTTTCAGCACTTCTTTCATATAGTCATAGCCCATATAAAAACCACCCCAGTCGAAGGTTAATCCAGCCTTGCGACTATATTGAAATTGGAAAAGAGACTCTGGGTTTGCACTATTATTATTACTATAGAGTGAAATAAGATCATTGGATAGTGCCGGTGTACCACCTACACCCCCAGCCTGACCTGAAATGATTTTATCACAAACCTGAATACACTGATCATACATTTTTTTTCCACCCCATTTCTCTGCATTTAAATAAAGTTCGGCGAGCATAGCATAACCTGCTGCCATTGATATCTCCCCGACATTACTTTTCTCAGTTTTTGGCAGTTTAGGAACATTTTGCTCCAGCTCAGCCTGAATAAATGCAAAGACCTCAGCTCTTGGCTTAGTCTCTGGGTTTATAGGTTTATCAACAATTCCCGTGGAAATGGGTACATTTCCCCATAAATCCATGATTCTGATATAATGAAAGGCCCGCATGACTTTGAGCTGCGTGATGACAATATCCTTCTCCGCTTGGGTCATTCCAACTTTTGCAATATCAGTAGCTTCAATATCATGAATTGCGTTGTTTACAAAGCCTAAGCCTGTCCACATACCTTCCCAAGCGCTTTTTGTCCGGCTTTCCGTACTTGTCCAGGTATGGTAATGCTGGCGGATATGGTCACCACTATCGTACCCATGTCTGCCCTTTTGCGGCCAGGCGACTTGATCAGCACTCAGTTCCGAATGATAATAATAGCCACTGCCCCCCGTGGGCGCCAACCAGGATTGCATATGTGTAAATGGACGCATTGCTGCCTGCATCACTTCCCTTTTGTCTTTGTAGAAATCTTCCTTGGGTATTGAGCTATATACATTCTCATCCAATTTTGTACAGGATTGAAGTCCATTTGCGCAAACCGCTGCCATCACGACAGGAAATATATAATAATTGATCTTTTTCATCTGTATAATTTTTTTTAAAATCCAACATTTAAACCTATTGTCCATGATCTTGTCCTTGGATAAAATCCACGACTGTCTATACCTGCGTCAAAACCAGTATCCTTAAGTTCAGGATCCAAGCCCGAGTATTTGGTTATTGTGGCAATATTTCTTCCAGTCATATACACATAAAGATTCCTTATATAGTCAGTCTTCAACTTGAAATTATATCCCAATGTGATATTGTCGAGTTTAACGAAGCTGCCGTTTTCCAAGTAATAATCTGAATATTGCGGGTCATCTTTAATATTGGCATGTTTGGTAAAAGCGCTTTCAAAGACATTATTGGGGAGCCATTTCTGGTTACCAAAAAACATATCGGCGGTGTTGAGGATATCGTATTTGAATTTACCACGGAAAAATATCGTCAGGTCAAAACCCTTATAAGCAAAACGATTCCCCAATGATGCCTGAAACTTAGGAACACCATTACCAATATACGCCCGATCGTCGTTGGTCATTTCCGCAGCAGTACCTTTACTGCCGTCAGCTCTGTAGAACTGCCATTTCCCATCCTCGGTAAATCCGGCGAAACGTTTGCCATAGAAAGATCCGATTTCTCCACCTTCCTCCAGTCGGATTGCATTTCCAAGATTTCCTGGCGAAGGCAAACCACCATATTCAAGAAAATCACTTTTAAACACATCACTCGACATTTTGACCAGCTTATTCTTTTGGTAATTCCCGGTGAAATCCACCGTCCATTTAAAATCTTCTTTTTGAATCGGAACACCCGTCAGTTGCAATTCTACCCCTTTGTTGGATACTTCCCCAACATTGTACCATATTTTGGACTGCGTATAGGAAGGTTGCTGTGCTTGATATTCATAGAGCAGATCTTTTGTTTTCCGATTATACAGATCGATCGATCCCGTCAGTCGGTTGTTCCATAAACCAAAATCAACCCCGAAATTGACTTCTGCTTTTTGTTCCCACCTTAAATCAGGGTTATAGTTGGAATTCGGGCCATAGGTCTCATAGTATGATCCGAATATCGGATAAGCACCTCCTCCACCCAGAAGGTAAAGAGATTTATAATTTGGAAAACCTTGATTACCCGTCACCCCATACCCCAAACGTACTTTCAGATTATTAATAATCTCTTTATTGGAAAAGAATTCTTCATTGGTCACTGTCCAACCCGCTGAAATTGCTGGAAAATTTCCCCATTTATGGTTCTTGCCAAACCGTGATGATCCCTCGCGTCGAAGAATTGCACTTACAAAATATTTATCTGCGTAATTGTAGTTTACCCTTCCAAAAAAAGCGATCAGCTTGTTATCTTCCTTAAATGAACCCATTGTTGGCCGTGGAAGCTTATCGTTTTTCAGGCCAGTTCCAGACCCCATATCCCAATCCTCCGTTGCGTTTGTCGTAAATCCATTATTTGCCATCTCAAAGCGTTCATAACCTGTATATTGAAAACTGTAGCCAAGCAAGCCTGTGATGGTATGTTTCTCGTTAAAGGTCTGGTTGTAATCCATGGTCGTTTCAAACGTTTTTGACCAGTTCAGTTCATTACGTTTCCAGGCATAGCCCATACCCTGATATTCCGAATCCTGACGCTGATCCCAGTCTAAGCTCGAACGGAATTGCCTATCATTCCAATTATCCCTTACATAAGATCCAAAAGCCGAAATGCTCAATGGTTCGATAATCTTTAATTTCAAACGGGCATCTCCGGAAAAAGTCTGCTGATTACGTTCATCAACCCTGTTCGCCAAACGGCCTAATGGATTAAAATTATTGTATCCCTGTGTCTGATAAAAGCTTCCATCGGCATTGTATAATGGAGCAGTGGGATTTCGCTGTACGGCTTGTTCAAAATCCGGTACGCTTTCGCTATTGCTATCCTTTTTTCCACCGAGCAGGTTAGCTTTATTAAAGTTTGCGGCTATATTTCCACTAAAGGTCAAGCGGTCTTTCAGCCCGGTCTGTGAAAAGTTTATCCTTCCACCGAACTGCTGCCGTCCATTTTCCTTGGCAATACCCTCGGCATTCTCATAGTTAATAGAGGCTCGATAATTGGATTTATCTCCACCACCGCTTGCCACGAAATTATGAAAATTAGAAAAGTTCTTTTTGTTGATCAATTCATCATAGAGGTCTGTTGAAGCACCTAGATCCAGATCCGGTTTATTCTGTCCTTTAACCACATAATCTCGAAACTGCTGCGCACTGAGCATGGATGGTTTTCGTGCCACGGATTCGTGCTGGCCGTACGTATAATATTCAAAACGAGGTTCCCCAGACTTCCCTTTTTTTGTTGTTACCAAAATAACCCCACCGTTACCCCTGGTACCGTAAATTGCGGCGGCAGAACCGTCTTTCAGTACATCAATGGATTCAATATCACCTTGTTTTACCAGATCTAGATTTCCACCCGGAATACCGTCTATGACAACCAAAGGAACATTTCCGCCATTAATAGATGCCATTCCCCGCAGCTGAATGCTTGTGCCCGAATTGGGATTACTGCCCTGCGTTCTTGTCACATTCAGACCAGCAACTTTACCCTGCACCAGATCCATGGGATTTCGCATCCCACCTTGGTTGAAGTCTTTTTCTTTTACCGATGCTACGGCCGAGGTGACCTCGCTTTTCTTCTGTGTACCGTACCCGACGACGATCACCTCTTCCAGCTGATCTTCTGCCGCTGTCAATTGGATAGTCAATGGCCCATTTCCGGACACTTTGATCTCATTGGATCGGTAACCGATGGAGGAGATAACCAGGATATCCCCAGCTTTTGCTTGGATAACAAAATTACCCTGTCCATCAGCTGTCGTTCCTTTATCGGAGCCTTTGATACTCACCGAGACGCCAGCAATTCCGGCTCCAGTTTTGACATCCTGCACTTTTCCTTTAATCAGCTCCTGGACATGAATTCCACGACTGGAGTAAGTCCTCTCCAATACATTCCCAGAGACAGCAGCAGCATCGGCCTGCTGTATAGTCCCTGCAATAACAGCCAGCGAAAAAAACAACCTCGTGTTCTTCGGTAGCTGTGCAATTGTTTTAAAATCAATCTTGCTCATATAACTAGTGATTTGGGTTTATAAAACGTTTTAGCCATTTGGTGACTAAAACGCTACTATTGATATTAGTCTATTAAACTGATCGGATCACGACATAGTCCTGGACCAACTGAGCGATACGATTCTCAATTTAAATTCAAAAAAAAGTAAAAAATAGCCCTCTTGTGAACCTCCGCGCACAAAAGCATGATAAAAAATAGCAAAATCGGTTTTGCTATTCAAAGAAAAAAAACGAAATATAGATTTTGTCTATTGCTATGCAATGTTGATTTTTACCCGCTTTTGGTTATTATTTTTTAGTTTAAGTGTTTGATTATGGATTCAAGATAATGTTTTAATTTTAAAAAAAGAAAGGTTTTTTTGTAAAAAAAACAAAGATCAACATGCTTGACAGCTCATATGTTTCTCAGTTGTCTAGATGCATGTCACGCTATTTAATTATGGTAAAACTGTCGAACATATAATTTCTACGGAGGTAACGAAGTACAGCTGTAACATAATCAGGGAAAGGGCTCCCAATAAAAAAAGACTTTGGGCATTGATTCAGAGGAATGATCCTTGTTTGAGCGCCAAGCGATATTAGTTTAAATACGTTTTATACTATACCTGTCGTGGAGGGGGATTGGAAAGTATTGGATATTGAGTTTTAAGGTCAACAACTTTGATCAAAAAAAATGGCCATCGCAAGGACGGCCATTTCTTTTGGTATATATTTTCTATTGATACCCTGGATTCTGTGTCAATTTATTGTTACGTTGAATCTCATCAGGCGAGATAGGCCACAATAAATCAGATTCTTTAAACGTTGCTCCAGAGGCGTTTTTCGCGCCCACTAAAGGAACGAAATCTATTTTACCAGCTTCTGTCGTAGAGATTACAGGGAACATTTTCGTCCGCGAGATATCATCCCACATTTTGAATTCCAATGGGAATTCACGCAGACGTTCTTTCCAGCATTCCTTGACAAAATCGTCAGCGGATAATGTTTGCAGTTCTGTTGTCAAGTCGGCAACAGTTTTCCCCTCTGTATTTGCGCGAGCTTTTACCTGCGCCAAATAACCAGCAGCCTCTGTGTTGACGCCAGTTGATTTCGCAATCCCTTCCGCCGCGATTAACAAAGCCTCAGGAAAACGGTAAAAATTCCAGTCCTTTGTTCCACGTCCTGTAACCGTTGTCGCTTGCTCATCAAAATAATACCAGATGCCCGGTACATCCGACGTCCAGGTTTTACCATTTACTGGATTGGTATACTTCCAATGGAAAAATTGATTCGGCTGAATACGAAGATCTTTCGCGTTATAGACATTCAAAAATTGATCTGTCGGACCATAGATCCTTTCAAAAATTGAGTATTTGTCAAAAACAGAAGTTGCCGAAGAACTAAAAGCATAGGTCGTCCACCATCCACTTGTATTGATTGCTGCATCATATTCCTGTGCATAAATAACCTCCTCTAGATCATCTGTTGTCCGCAGTTTATTATACGCACTATTCAGCTTCAAATCTGTATTATCGGTCATCTTATGAGGTGAGCTAATAACGATCTTTGCCGCTGCTGCCGCATCAGCATACTTCCCCTGTTGCAAATATACATTGGCCAAAGTCATAGCCGCAGCATATTTAGTAACGCGGTGTAGATTTTTTGCAAATGTAAGCGCTGGCAAATCAGCTACTGCATCTTTAAGATCCGCTTCAATCAGCTCATAAACTTTCGCGACATCTGTTCTCTCTAAATAAAGATCATCTGCCAATGTCTCATTCGGTTTTACTGACAGTGGAATTGCGCCAAATGTTTTGACCAGATAAAAATAATTATATGCTCTAAAAAACTTCGTTTCCGCCAATAAAGACTTTTTCTTAGCCTCATCCATTGTGATTCCAGGAATGTATTTGATACCTGCATTAGCAATATTAATCGCTTTATAGCTCTCATCCCAAATGGTATTCATGGTACTCGATACAACGCTGGTATTTTGCTGCCTTGTCAGCTGTCTTGAAAACAGGCAGATTTGCTCCTGTCCCTCATAGGTATTGATAAAATAACCTGTAAGCATGGTATTAATCGAAGCTGTTGGCCCTATATAGGCGCTGGCAGCAACCGAATAACGTTGTGGAGCCCCACGACGGTAAAGCGAATTCACCGTAGCTGTTGCTTGTCCATCATTGGAATAATACTGTTCCAATGATAAATTGGATCTCGGTTCCTCCTCCAAAAATTTATTACAAGAAGTTGTTAAAGCCATACCGGCTAGCAACAACAGAAATAATTTATTTTTCATTTTTGATAAGTTCTAGATTAAAAAGTAACATTTACACCTAAAGAAAATGTCTTCGCTCTCGGGTATGAAAAGAAGGTCATATTTTGTCCAAATTTACCTTCCCCTTGTGAAGTACTCTCTGGATCATAACCTTTGAAATCACTCGAAGTAAACAAGAATGGATTGTTCGCATTTGCATAGATTCTTAATCTCTGCAGACCAATACGTTTCAGCGCATCCGGTTTAAAGGTGTACCCCAGTTGAATTAAATTGACACGTAGGTAGGATCCATCTGCGATCCAAGCATCATCCACATTGGACTCCTGTCCACGGTGTCCCCCGTTCATCAGATAAATCGCCTGTTGCATTGTATTCGGATTTGATCCATTATACGCATCTGTCAAAATCTCTTTCAAGCCATTGGTACTACCGAAACGGTCATAGGTGGAGTGGAAGAATTGTTGCATAATCTCCACCCCCTTCACAAATTGAAGATCGAGGGTAAAATCAAAATTCTTGTAGCGCAGGTTATTGACAAAACTTCCAGTCCAGTCAGGCAATCCTTTACCAATGATTTCTTTTGTCGTGGTACGTTTCGCCCGACCAATATCTTCCAGTTTCGCATTTCCTGCATCAACATCAGCCTGCGTATAAACACCTAGCCTTCTATAACCGTAGAAGCTATTTAAGTTTTCACCGACACGAATAATACTATTGGCACCGCCTACCCAGCCATTCATCAGGATATCCGCATTATTTTCACCCAACGTTAATACCTTATTCTTATTATAGTTGGCATTGATGGATGCTTTCCAATTAAAGTCCTCATTATTTACAATCGTTCCATTGATCATCAAATCAATACCCTGATTTTGGACAGAGCCGATATTTTTCATCACGGTGCTAAATCCAGAGGCCGTTGGTAAAGGCGCGTCTAACAACAAGTCTGTCGTTTTCTTGCGGTAATACGATACATCAAAATTCAAGCGGTTTTGAAATAACCCCAATTCTACCCCAACATCAAACTGCGCGGTTTTCTCCCATTTTAGATCGGGATTGGCAATGGTATTAACAAATGAATAGGGTGCTCGGACATTGTTCAGCAATATTGTTCCGGCATCCACGATCGCCAAGGACTTGTATGGGTCGATCTCAGAGTTACCTGTCATACCAAAGCTGGTATGAAATTTCAGATTGCTGATCGATTCGTTTCCTTTCAAGAAATCCTCATTAGACGCATTCCATGCAAACCCTACGGATGGGAAAAAGGCATATTTGTTGTTTTTTCCAAACTTGGACGAGCCATCGTAACGTCCGGTAACCGTTGCTGAATATCGATCATTATAGGAGTAGGCTGCCCGCACGAAATAGGAGTTCATCGCCCATCTATTCCAAGCTGATGTTGGTGGATCAGGTGTGACACCTATTCCTAAGTTATTGTACTCGTAAAAATCATCAAAGAAACCTGTTGTTCGCGAACGGTCATTATCATAGGTTCTCGCCTGCCATGAAAGACCACCCATCACATTGATCCGATGCTTGTCGAATTGTTTGTTATAGGTTAAGTAGGTTTCTTCCTGCCAATAAAGCGTATTCGTATTATTTATTTCAGCCCAACCATTGGGTTGAGAGATATTGTTCAAGGATATAGAAGAGTAACCTTTATAGATTTTTCGGTGGCTATCAATACCCAATTGTGTTTTCAGATCCAGACCGTCTGCGAGATGAAACGTCAATGCGGCATTTCCGAAAATCTGTGTATTATAACGCATCCGTTTTTGTAGATCCAAGATGGACACCGGATTGGCCATTCCCTCAAATCCAAGCTTTTCAGATACCGTGGAAGATGACGAACTAGTATACTTTCCATTCTGATCATAAACAGGATACCATGGGATCATTTCGATCATGGTACGACGTGCCTCCTGGCCACCGCCATCTTCCGGTGTATAACGTCCCCAAGTGTGATTAACGGTCATATTAATAGCTGTAGACAACCAAGAAGTCGGTTTGGCATCATAAGATAACTTCCCATTAACACGTTTGTTCCAGGTGTTGTTCACCACACCCTGCTGGTCCGTGTAGTTTATGAAAGCACCTACAGATGATTTCTCATCGCCTTGCTGTATGTTCAATTGATGATTATGGGAAATAGCTGTTCTGGTCGCTTCTTTCTGCCAATCGGTATCATATAAAGGGTTCCCGTTCGCATCAAAATAGTTCGGATCGTTGAACCAGTCTTTTTTATTTAGCGACCAAGGTTTCCAGTTCTTATCACGATCTTTTAGAAACTTAGCAGCATATTTATTTTCATTTTCCAGACCAGTCATGAAGGCCTCGACCCATTCATTAGCATTCAGTACATCCATATAACGCTGTACAGAACTTACACCTGCCGATCCTTGATAACTGATTGTACGTGTGCCGTCTTTACTTCCGCGTTTTGTTGTCACTAAGATAACACCGTTCGCACCACGGGCACCATAGATCGCTGCTGAAGAGGCATCTTTTAATACTTCGATGTTCTCAATATCATTTGGATTCAGCAAATGGAAATCTTCCATCACAACACCATCCACCACATATAATGGATTTGAAGAGGAATTGATTGTCGCCACACCGCGAATCACCACCCTATTCGCATAGGCGCCGGGCTGACTCGAATTAGAGAAAATGTTTACCCCCGATGCTTTACCTCTCAAGGCATCCAAAGGGCTAAAACTTTGATCTTTGATGATATCCGCCCCTTTAACCATCGCAATGGAACCGGTTACATCCGATTTGCGCATCGTACCGTAACCGACAACAACAACTTCATCCAATTGGCTCTGATCGTCTTCCAATTGTACAGTAATGGTAGCGCCGGCGACAGTCACCTCTTTCGATTTATAACCGACTGAAGTTACGACCAGCACATCACCAGACTTTGCTTCCACAGAGAAATTCCCCTGTGCATCCGATTGGGTACCATTTGAGGTTCCCTTAACTGCTACAGAGGCTCCTACAACAGGTTTTCCGGTAGCATCCAGTACTTTTCCTTTCAATTGCTGCTGTAGATTACGAACTTCTTTTACAAAGGATTTACCTTCGTAACTTGCTGAAGTTGCTACAGCGGCATTGACTTGTTGAAATGTACCAGCAATGACAGCCAATGAGAAAAATAACTTTGATTTTTTCCCAAGCTGCACAAATGATTTTACGTCAACTGTGCTCATATTAATAGTGATTTGGTTTATAAAAACGTTTTAGCAAAAAGATACTAGAAACGTTTAGTTTAATTTAGTTTTCCCTTATAATCGATTATAATAAAAGGTTTTAGCTCACAATCCCTTTCATTATAATTTTTTCGATTTAACATCCATTTTCCTCTCAAAGCATCAATTTTATCTCAGTTGGGTTGATTGCTATGGGCACCTAAAAAATGCTAAATCGCTTTTGCTTTTTTTGTAAAAAATTTTGGTTTGTTCGTTTGGTTTATACTGCTTAGTTTCTGTTTTTCTTTTCTTATTTGGTTATGTTTTTCTGGTTTTAATATCTTAATTAAGGCTGTAATTTAGTATTTTAAATTCAACTGGGAAAGATTTATTTCCAAAATCTTTCCCAGTTAAAACTATATATTTCCCTTCTTCATCTCGCTGATGGCATAATCAACAGAACGCGCTGAGAAGGCCATATAGGTCAATGAAGGATTTTGTGTTGATGTGGAAGTCATGCAGGCGCCATCTGTAACGAAAACATTTTTTACAGCGTGCATCTGATTCCATTTGTTCAATACAGATGTTTTTGGGTCGTGTCCCATGCGTGCACCGCCCATCTCATGGATATCCAGCCCCGGAGCTTGCCAATGCGTGTCCGGTCGAATATTCGTAAAACCGGCATCGGTAAACATTTCGGTCATGACCGCAATATAATCTTTTTTCATTTTTTCATCATTGTCATCATAGTCAACGGCAATCTTCAACAATGGGATTCCCCAATCATCTGTTTTACTGCTATCTAGAGACACCATACCCGATTCTTTGGGAATGGTCTCGCCCATCATATGTGAACCGACCTGCCAGATCCCCAGTTTAGGATTTAACAGATTCTCTTTAAGTCCTAATCCCAGGCCTGAGCGGTCTGATTCTTTGCTGCGCGATGCACCAAAACCTGCCGCATAACCACGTAAGAAGTCTGTTTCCTGTTTATGTAGGTTGCGAAAGCGAGGAATATATCCACCGCCGGCAGGATTTCTTCCCTCTGCGGTGTAATCCAACAGGCCTTCGTATTCGGCATAAATACGTGCACTATAGTTGTGGAAAGCGACATATTTACCCAATACACCACTGTCATTTCCCAAACCATTTGGAAAACGGTTGGATTTGGAATTCAACAAGATCAGATTGGTATTGATGGCAGCTGCATTGACAAAAATCAATTTTGCATAGAAATCAATCTCCTCTTTGGAATCTGTATCAATGACCCGAACACCTACAGCTTTTCCTTTCTGTTCATCGTATAGGATAGAGTGAACCACCGAATGTGGACGAAGGGTCATATTTCCGGTTTTAGCGGCCCAAGGAATTGTCGTTGCATTGGAACTGAAATACCCACCAAAAGGACATCCTCTCTGGCAGAGCACACGATTTTGGCATTGTACACGGCCTTGATCGATGTGAATCTGGTTGGGTTTGGAAAGGTGTGCACAACGTGCAGAGATCACCTTACGTTCCGGGAATTTTTTCTGAACTTTTTCCTTAAAATACTTTTCGACAATATTTAATGGGTAACCAGGCAAAAATTCGCCATCTGGTAGCTCTGGAAGTCCATCATGATCTCCGGCGATACCGGCAAACTTCTCGGCATAAGCATACCAAGGAGCTAAATCAGCATAGCGTATAGGCCAGTCTACGGCAAAACCATCGCGTGCGGGACCCTCAAAGTCAAAGTCGGACCAACGTTGTGTCTGTCTCGCCCATAACAAAGATTTCCCGCCCACCTGATATCCCCGGATCCAATCAAAAGGTTTTTCCTGTATATAGGGATGCTCATTGTCCTTTACAAAAAAATGTGCTGCATCTTCATGAAAAGCATAACATTTGCTGACAATCGGATTTTCTTCCTTCACTTTATAAGGCATCTCATTCCGATGTTCAAACTCCCAAGGCATCATATTCGTGGTTGGATAATCCTTAATATGCTGCACATCACGTCCACGCTCCAATACCAGGGTCTTTAGTCCTTTCTCACACAATTCTTTTGCAGACCAGCCACCACTAATCCCCGAACCTATCACGATAGCATCATAGGTCCTATTTTTTTCACTGTCAATATTTAGATTTGCCATATTGGATTTATCCATTAATTTTTACCGCACCATTGTACGGTCCCGGAATAAGCTTATAGATCACCTTATTCTTCATCACATATTCTGAATTCATATAGCCCTGGATCGCACGTGATTTAAAGATCTCAAAAAAAGTCTTTTCATCCGTTTTATCGGTCAGATTGGCTAACTTATTTTCTGTTTCTTTGCCATTGGCCAGATTCAGCTGTTTTCTTAGTTTGTTAAAACCAGAAACAAATTTCTCCTGGTTTTCTGGCGACTCACAATCATCCACCATCTTGATCACAAACAGGTGCAGGTTTAGTTCCTTCCCACCCGGAGTATCCGTTTTTGGGATAAGGACATCCACAAGATCAGCTAAAAACTGCTCATCTTCTGCTGATAATTTCAGCTTATTTAATACAATAGATGCACCACCATCATTCAGACAGGATGACAAAATAGTCAGTCCGCCTGCGATAATGAAAAATTGCTTTATTGCGGTTCTACGGTTCATAATCAGAGTTCCCTTTACAATTCGGTAATATTACATATATCCGAATAAAATTACAAATGCTAAAACGATTAAATTATACGATTACCCCTAAATCCAGTCAGATAATAGCTGTTTTGCCTGCTGCAAGTTTTCCACAATGTTATCAACAGCTGTTAGTCTAGCACGCTCCACCTCCTGTTTTGTCACAGCAATCAACTGTAAACCGGCATCCAACGCAGACCGACTTCCTGTTATCGTATCTTCAATCGCTACGCAGGACGTTCCTGGTAAATCCAGTTTTGACAGCGCCAGACGATAAGGCTCCGGATTAGGCTTCGGAAACTCCACACATTCCCTTGTTACAAAAAATTCAAAGTAATCCAACAGTCCATGTTTTCCCAAAACCGTATCCACTGTGCTACGATAACTTGAGGTCACTAATCCAATCCGGATGTTATTTTCTTTGAGGTAGACCAAGATATCCTTCGCAAAAGGCATTAATTCGATATCACTCATATTGGAATCAGCATAGGCGGCACGTGTCCTTTTCCACATGTGTTCTTCGGTTGTATCGTATCCATAGTCTTCAACCAGGCGCTTTACATTATGTGCTAAGGTATGTCCGGCAAAATCCCGAATCCAATCTTCATAATTTATCTCCAGATCAAATTCCTGTTTTAAGATCGGTGCCCAATTTTTAAAATAGAAATATTCCGAATCAATTAAGGTACCATCCAAATCAAACAATACGGCTTGTAGTTTATTCATAGTGTTAAAGATACACAAGTCCCCTGAAAAATCCTATTACACAAGACCACAATAGGTAGAATTTGAAAACTCCCCTAAGAAGGTATCCCACACACAAACATACACATGATAGTCAAATTTTTTTAAGCTCAGACCGGGGATCCTGAGTGAACTAGATCCCTTATTTACCTCGGCGATGGCAGTTTTCATATCACCGGGTGCATCGAGATTGATCAGTGCCAGATTGACCTTAAATAGATGATCGTTATAGATCGGGTCAACTGTCCATTTCAGATGAAGCATATCCTCCTCTTTCTCAATCTGGCAATCGGCTAATGGCGGCAAGTTACCTGCAAAGACAAGGAGTTTTTCTGGGTTGACAAACGGCTTATTCTCTGCATCGAGTTCCAGCGTTTCCGTAAAAATATGCCGTTGTGCAAGCTGAAAAGCACCAATACGGTCACCCTTTTTGACTTGGTATTGATAGCCAAAATCCAATATGGGACGGTTATATTTAGCAAATTCGCCGGCGACTTTCTGCTTCCTGCGATTCAACAATTCTTTTTCTGTTGGTGGCGAAGTACGTCTCTTGCGCGGTCCCCGTGCAACATTCTGTCCATTTAGCATATACGCATTGACCGATCCAAATTTACCTGTGATTGGACCATTTGGCCCATGATGTAAGATTGCCATATAATTATATTTATTCTATTCAACAATTCGTTCTAACACAGAAACACTTTCGTCGCAACAAGGTTTTAGCTAAAACTGCTGTAACTACATTTTTACAGGGTATTTACTTAGGGTTAATATGGATTTACCACTGTTATATCCCTATTATACCCCTATTAACCCCCTATTAACCCCCTGTTATCTCCTTGTTATTCTTGAAGTTGGCATTAACCAAGAGTTAAGAAAACTGGAAGCATTGCGCTACTTTTTGGATAAACATGGTACATTTGCTAAGTTTGTTGATTCAAGGAGCAAAAAGAATAGCATGTTAAACGTTCTACATCCCCATTCAGCCCTTGAGATTCGATACAGTCATTATATATTTTATATCCATGAAAATAATTGCTATAGGTCGCAATTACATCGACCACGCGAAAGAGCTCAATAATCCAGTACCCGAAAATCCCATCATATTTTTAAAACCCGATACCGCGGTTTTAAAGGACAATAAAGATTTCTATTACCCCGAATTTTCCAAAAACATTCAGTTTGAAACTGAGGTTGTTCTCCGGATCTGCAAGGAAGGTAAACATGTAACACCCAAGTTCGCCTCGACTTATTATGATGCGATCGGTCTGGGCATCGATTTCACTGCAAGAGATCTACAGCAGGAACTTAAAGCGAAAAGTCTTCCCTGGGAACTGGCAAAAGCCTTTGATCACTCCGCTGTCATCAGCAATTTAATCCCCAAAGAAGAAATCAGCACAATCGATGCGATTGATTTCTCCTTACAACAAAATGGACAAACCGTCCAACAGGGCAATACCAAGGATATGATTTTCTCCTTTGAAGACCTGATTGTCTATATATCCAAATTTATCACCTTACGCAAAGGAGACCTGATCTATACCGGCACCCCGGTCGGTGTTGGATCCGTCGCAATTGGCGATCTATTGGAAGG
>Ga0213829_1001540_pt1 | contig 16238 bp, 13 predicted proteins | sample MC6MC0896MG_FD_180665 | JGI IMG/M metagenome (GOLD analysis project Ga0213829, IMG submission 180665) | Enriched soil aggregate microbial communities from Iowa State University, Ames, United States - MC6-MC0896-MG | ecosystem: Environmental > Terrestrial > Soil > Unclassified | place: USA: Iowa...
GGATCGCGCCGACCGCCTGCGCTTCGCCGAGGAACAGGCCATGATCAAGGAGCAGTCGGAGCACCATCATCAGGAAGACTCCCTCCGACGCGCTCAGCAGCAGGCCGACGAGGAGTCCGGCGAGGCCAAGTAGCCTGTCGACCCGGGAGGCGTCCCGCGGTCGTCAGAGTTCGGGGCGCACCCGCACCGAGAGGGACTGCGGCCAGACCTCCACACTGATCCGCGTCGCAGGGCCGGACGGGTCGCCGTCGAGCTGTGTCTCCATGGGTTCGGGGCTCCACACGGTCATCCGGTTCACGGCGTAGGAGCGCATGATCGGCAGGACGCCGTTGTGCTTGAACACGACCTTCAGGTACATGATGATCCAGCCGGCCACGCTGCGCGGGCTGATCACCACGGCATCCAGCAGACCGTCGTCCACCATGGCGTCCGGGAGGAAGTCGAGACCGCCCGGCACCAGACCGCAATTGGCGAAGAGGATGCTGCGGATCTTGCGCTTCTGAGGGTTCGCGCCGTCCAGGCTGATCGTGACCGCCTTGCGCCGCCCGGCCAGATGCCGGACGCCCGCGGCCATGTACGCCACCCACCCGATGGTCTTCTTGAGGTCGTCGCGCGTGTCCACCAGGACCTCGGCGTCCATGCCGATCCCGGCCATGACCAGGAAGCCGTGCCGCGTGACGGTGCCGTCCACCGAGTTCTGCAGCTCCGCCGTCGCGGTGTCGATCCGCCGCTCCCAGCCGAACAGCGCCGCTCCGATGCAGCCGCGCACGTCGGTGACGTCCATCTGAAGGTTCCGGGCCAGGAGGTTCCCGGTGCCGAGCGGGATCAGTCCGAGCGGGACGTCGCTGCCGGCCAGGACTTCGGCCACGGCACGGACGGTGCCGTCGCCGCCCGCCGCGAGGACGGCGTCGTACCCTTCGTCCAGCGCGGTGCGCGCCTGACCGTAGCCGGGGTCCTCCACGGTGGTCTCCAGGAAGACCGGTTCGGGCCAGCCGGCCGTCTGGACGGCGTGCCGGATCTGATCGCGGGCCCCTGCGGCATTGTTCTTGACCGGATTGATCACGACGGCGACCCGCTGGGGCCCGGCCATCGGCGCGTCGACGGGACCGGCCACCGCGCTGCGGCGATGGATCGCTTTGAGCCGGCGTGCGCCCCACCAGCCGGCGACGGCGGACGCGGTGAACGCCGCCGCGCCACCCGCGAAGAGAACGTACTGACCAGTCTTCCCCATAGTGCTCCTAAGCGTACCTGCGAGGGGCCCCGTCCGAGCGAAGCGAGGAATGGGGTAGCAGGAAGCGGTACCTGCGAGGGGCCCTGCCCCGGCGGGCCCCCTCCATCCCGCCACTTAGCAGGGATCGAACCCTATTCGATACCCTTGGACCGTGATCGACGTTAAAGAACTCATTGAGAATCCTGAGAAGTTCCGGGCCAGCCAGCGCGCACGCGGTGCGGACGAGTCTCTGGTGGACCAGCTGGTCTCCGCGGATGCCACACGTCGATCCGCTCTGACCCGGTACGAGAACCTGCGGGCGGAGCAGAACGCCTTCGGCAAGCGCGTCGCCCAGGCCAAGGGCGAGGAGAAGCAGGCGCTGCTTGCAGAGGTCAAGGAGCTGGCCGCCAACGTCAAGGCCGCTGCCGCGGAGGCCGACGCCGCGCAGACCACCCAGGACGAACTGCTGCGCGTCATCCCGAACCTCGTTCTGGACGGTGTTCCGGAGGGCGGCGAGGACGACTACGTCGTGGTGAAGACCGTCGGCGAACCGCGCGAATTCCCCGACTTCGAGCCCCGCGACCACCTCGAGATCGGCGAGCTGATCGGCGCCATCGACATGGAACGCGGCGCCAAGGTGTCCGGTTCGCGCTTCTACTTCCTCAAGGGCGTCGGCGCCCGCTTGGAGATGGCGCTGCTGCAGATGGCCATGGACCAGGCGATCGCCAACGGCTTCGTCCCCATGATCACCCCCACGCTCGTGCGTCCGGAGACCATGCAGGGCACCGGCTTCGACGTCAAGCACGACGCCGAGATCTACCGTCTCGCCGAGGATGACCTCTACCTGGTGGGCACCTCCGAGGTGGCCCTGGCCGGCTACCACGGCGATGAGATCCTGGACCTGTCCGACGGTCCCATCCGCTACGCGGGCCAGAGCTCCTGCTACCGCCGCGAGGCCGGTTCGCACGGCAAGGACACCCGCGGCATCATCCGCGTCCACCAGTTCAACAAGGTGGAGATGTTCGTCTACACCAGCCTGGAGAACGCCGCCGCCGAGCACGAGCGCCTGCTGGCCTGGGAAGAGGAGATGCTGGCCAAGTGCGAGCTGCCGTACCGCGTGATCGACACGGCCGCCGGTGACCTCGGATCCTCCGCCGCCCGCAAGTTCGACTGCGAGGCCTGGGTCCCCACGCAGGGCGCCTACCGCGAGCTGACCTCCACCTCCAACTGCACCGGGTACCAGGCCCGCCGCCTGAACATCCGTGAGCGGGTGTTCGCGGAGGACGGCGCCCCCAAGGGCACGCGCGCCGTCGCGACCCTGAACGGCACCCTGGCCACCACGCGCTGGATCGTCGCCATCCTGGAGCACCACCAGAACGCGGACGGTTCCGTCACGGTCCCGGCCGCCCTCCGCCCGTACCTGGGTGGCCTCGAGGTGTTCCCGGTCCTCTAGGGCCAGCTGATCACCCACGGTTTTGCTGATGGCCCACGGAAATTTCCGTGGGCCATCAACGTTTCCAGGGGTGTTGGCGGGACCTACCGAGAACGCCGCGGGACACCGGCTCTGAGCAGCAATGCCGAAAACCGTTCTGGCCGCCGCAGGTCCTCCCAGACCCAGCGGACCACGCCATAGCCCTCGGCCCGGATCCGGTCCTCACGGAGTTTCTCCGCCACGACCACCTGGGCCGGATCCGTTCCACTGAGGTCCCGGGACCGGAGGTACTTCACCAGGCCGTCGAATTCGCCCACGAGCCGCGCGGTGGGCCAGAAGAAATCCGCTCGCGCGATCTCTCCGGATGGACCCGGAACCCGGTGCTGGAGCTCTGGCGCCTCAAAACCCAGCCTGTGCATGAGAGCCCTGCTCCACGACTCTCCGACCGATTCGGACCGCGGGTCGGCCAGCATGAGCGCCTCCGACATCCTGTGTCGTGCGGCTGTCGACGGCAGTCTCGCGCAGATCCGCTGCAACTCTTCCCGGGTCCTCATGGCTCCGGGTGCCCTGCGCCGTGACAGCACCTGGTCCAGGACCACCACCGCGTCGTCGAACATCAGCCGGTGAGTCGTTTCGAGGAGGAGCTCATCGAGCGCCTGGACTCTGAACTCGAGACCGAGGAGCGGCACCTGCACCGAGAGGCTCCCGTCGGCATTCCCTGCCCTGTGCGCATCCCGGAATCCGGGCGGAAGCGGTCCCGGGGGGCGGTCACCCGGAGCGACGCCGGCCCACAGCTCGGCAGCCGACCGGCGGTCGCCATACAGCCGGGGGAGTGGACGGCGCCCGACCTTCTGAGGCAGCGGCGTCAGGAGGTCGACCGTCTCGGGGACCTGCCGCAGCGCGATGCCCCAGAGCGCCAGACCTGTCTCACGGCAGAAGACCGGTGAACCACCGCCCACTGCGAGCGACGCCGTCGTGAGGGCATGACGGTCCCACGCGGTCCCGGCAAGCCATTCGGCCGTGGGCAGGTAGACGCCCCGGCGCAACCGCACGAGTCGTCCCTGGTGGAAATCGTGGTGGAGCTGCCAGGACGTCGGCCCGGACCGCAGACCGGAGGGAGAGGTCACGAAATGGGCCGCGGGGAACTTCATCCCTCCACGATGCGTGATGCCTCTGGGGCAGCGGCGGTGCCTTTTCCGGATGTGGACAACACCCCCGGGAACGAAACCCCCGCGAACGTTGACGACCCACTGAAATTTCCGGGGGTCATCCACCGATCCGTGGGCGGCCTGCCCTCGGGAAGCCCGGGCCCATGCCTCAGGCGGCTGACGTCCCGGGCCGGGGCTTTTTCGCCTTCCCCCGCAGCCGCCGGATCCCCTTCCTCAGGAACACGAGCGCCACCGGGATCAGCAGGAGGAACGTCACGAACATGCCGACGCCCCGGAAGTAGATCCCCCAGGTCTCGTAACCCTCCACGACGGCGCGGGACGCGTTGCCGGGTTCGTGGACCACGGTCACCTGGTCGCCCAGGGCCGGGTGGAGTTCGCCCGGGATCAGGGCCCGGACCGTCAGGGTTTCGCCGGCGTCATCGTAGTAGGCCGCGGTGATCTGGCGATTGCTCGCCTTCTGCCCGTCCTCGACCGTGACCACGACGCCGGGTGTCCGGGTCCCGTGGGCGAGGAGGTCGTCGTCCTGGGCCGTCATCACGAAGCCGGCCACCGCGAACGCCGGCCCGATCAGCAGAACCGCGAAGAACACCACCGTGGTCAGCCACCCTTTGGCCCTGGTTCCGGCCCGGCTCGTCGCCTTTCCAGCAGTCGGTCGGTTCTCCTGCATCGTGCCCCCTCATGCCTCGCCGCGGGCCGTGTGCCTGCAGACCTGTGCTGTGCGTGCAGCCCGGACCGGTGCCGCCAGGCGAACATCCACACTGTGCGCAACGTTGTGAGTATTAACCTACGGGCCCCGCTGTTCACACCGAATTCACGCCCCGCTGTGACCTGGCTCCTGGCCCGGCGCGCCGGGGAGTGCTTCACTGAAGCATGACCATTTTGACTGAACATGCAGTCGCTGACATCGAAGATCAGCAGCAGAATCCCACCGCCCACCTCATCGCCCTGGACGTCGACGGAACCCTCGTGGACCACGACGGCCACATGTCGCCCGGCGTCCGCGAGGCCGCCCAGGCCGTCGTCGCCGCAGGTCACCAGGTGATCATCGCCACCGGCCGTTCGCTCGGCGCCACCCTCCCGATCGTGGAGCTCATCGGCCTCACCGAAGGCTACGTGGTGTGCTGCAACGGCGGTGTCACGCTGCGCCTGGACCCCGCCCTGACCGACGGGTACGAAGTCATCCACCGCGAGACCTTCGACCCCGCCCCCGCCCTGACCGCGCTGCGCAAGCGCCTGCCCGTGGCCAAGTACGCCCTCGAGGATTCGGAGGGCCGTTTCCTCTCCACCGAGCGCTTCCAGGACGCGAGCTTCGGCGTCGAGGCCACCGCCGTCGACTTCCACGAGATGCTCCAGGCCGAGGCGGTCCGCGTGGTGGTCTTCAGCTCAGAGAACACGTCCGAGGACTTCACCGAGGCGATCGCGGGCATCGGCCTGAGCGGTGTCACGTACTCGGTCGGCTGGACGGCCTGGCTGGACATCGCCGCGGCCGGCGTCACCAAGGCCAGCGCGCTCGAACGCCTCCGTGACTCGCTGGGCTGGGACGCGACCCGCACGCTCGCCATGGGCGACGGCCGCAACGACGTCGAGATGCTCGCCTGGGCGTCCCGCGGTGTCGCCATGGGTCAGGCGCCCGAAGAGGTCCGGGCCGTGGCGGATGAAGTCACCGCCTCGGTGGACGACGACGGCGCCGCGCACGTCCTGCGCAGCCTCCTGGCGTAGCCCCCGGCTCAGCCTCGGATCCCCAGCCTCAGATCGCGCCGCCTGCGGCCTCCCGCAAGAGCCGGGCGGCCAGGGTGCGCCCGAGCAGCTCCTCATGCCAGCCGGTCCGGCTCAGGGCCTTGCTGACGGCCTGGGTCGTGATGCCGAGCGCCGAAGCCACGGTCTTGTACTGGCCGCGCACCCCCGGCGTGAGGAGATCCACCACGCGCCATTCCGCCTCGGACCGGTCCCCGATGATCCGTGCCACGAGCCGCAGGGCGCTCTCCGCGTCCGCGGCGGCCTCCGGCGACTCCCCTCCGACGGCCACGGCATAGCGGACCTGGCTCTTCTCGAGCGCGATCAGGGCTCCGGTCGCCAGGTCCCGGGCGAAGCGCGCCGAGGTGTCGTCCACACCGTGCGCGGCCCCGACCGCGGCGAGCAGACCCGGATGCCGGGGCGCCAGGAGGGCGGCCAGCGCGGCGTCGTCGGGGTCCTGCGTGGTCAGCCACCAGGTCGCGGAGGCCTCAGCCTTCCGGGCCCCGAGGGCCTGCAGTGCGACGGACGCGTCCGGTGCCGTTCCGGAGATGCGGAAGCAGACGGCGTAGCTGTTCATGGGTGTCGTCCTTCGGAGACGGGGGCGGCGGCCGAGGGGGCGCCGGCCGCTGCCAGGTCGGGGACCGGCGGCATTCCGAGCGCCAGCCCGGAGCGGAGGTCGACGGCCGTGAACTTCTCCGTGAAGCCGTCGCCGCCACTGGTGCTGCCCTCGGTGAGCGAGAGGATCAAGAGCACGATGTACAGCGGGGCGAACGACCAGCACAGCGCCCGCCAGCCGCCCAGCCAGGCGCCTGCGCGGGTGCCGTCGCTGATCCGGACGCCTCGCATGCCGGCGGCGAGATCTCCCAGCGTGCCCGTCCGTCCGCAGATCATCCCGTAGAGGAAGACCACCACGAACCAGATTCCCACGGCGATCCCGGCGTAGGCCCAGAAGCTGGTCTGGAGGGTGATGGACAGGGAACCCAGGGCGAAGCTCTGGACCAGGGCGTTGAACACCGCGATCAGCGAACCGGCGACCACCAGCACCACCACCGCGTCCAGGGACCTGCCCCAGAAGTGGGGCCACCCCTTCTTGGTGACGTAGAGCTGCCCGGTCCGGGGGTGCCGGAGCACGGGCCGGCCCGTGACGGCATCGACGAAGCCGGTGCGCTCCGCGGTGTTCTCACTCATCCGGTCGTCCCTCCGAAGATCCCTGGGTCCGGGCCGCGTTCCCGGCCTCCCTGCAACTGTAATGGCTGGGCTTGGCCCGGGCGGGGCGGACCCCGGCGCCTCCCGCGCTTCCCCCGCCACGACGACGGCGACCCGCCGCGGACCGTCGATGACAGTCGCGCGGCGGGCCGCCGTCGTCGTGCATCCGGGGCGTGCCCCGGCGGGTGTCAGTGGCCCTGGGCCTGGAAACGCTCGATGGAGGCCTGGAGCTCGGCCTCGGCGGCGGCGCGGTCGGACCAGCCGGCGGCCTTGACCCACTTGCCCGGCTCGAGGTCCTTGTAGCGGGTGAAGAAGTGCTCGATCTCCTTGATCAGGAACTCATCCAGATCGCCGATCTCCTGGAGGTGGTCGAAGCGCTTGTCGGCGGGCACGCAGACCACCTTGGCGTCGCCGCCGGCCTCGTCCTCCATGTTGAAGATGGCGATGGGGCGGGCTTCCATGACGATTCCGGGGAAGAGGTCCACATCCGGGTAGTACACGAGGGCGTCCAGCGGATCGCCGTCCTCACCCAGGGTGTCGTCGAAGAAACCGTAGTGGGTGGGGTACTGCATCGAGGTGAAGAGGACGCGGTCCAGGCGGACGCGGCCGGTCTCGTGGTCCACTTCGTACTTGACGCGGGAGCCGCGCGGGATCTCGATCGTGACGTCGTGCTTCATGGGAACTCCGTAGCTTTGTCGTGCCGCCGTGCGGCGTGAGGTACTGAGCGACAGGCTCTGACCCTGCCGCCGACTACTATTGAGGATATAGCCACGGCCCGGGATTTTCTCCGGCCGGGCAGCCCGCAGCAGGCCCATGACGCCGCCGGGCCGGGACGGTGACAGGGGATTCACACTCATGAGCAGGCTGGTGCGCGCCGCGGGTTCGGCCCTCCTGGTGGTGGCCCTGCTGGCGCTGATCGTCCCCCTGGGCATCCACTGGTCCGGCGCCACGCTTTTCGCCACACCGGAGCCCTCGGTGAGCACCCCGCCGTGGCAGCTGCCGCCCAGCACCCCCGCCGCGCAGAGCGGTGGCCTGCGCTCCCGGGCTCCGCAGCCCTCGCCGTCCGCGCTGTCCTCTCTGCTGGGCAAGACCCTGGTGCCCGACGGCGCGGGGAGCTTCGCCGCCCACGTGGTGGACGCGGAGACGGGGACCGTGCTCTACACGAACAAGGCGGAGGAGGCGCGGACCCCGGCGTCGAACATGAAGCTGCTCACCGCCGCCGCGGCGCTCCAGGCGCTGGGGCCGGACAGCCGCTTCACCACGGAGACACTCCGCACGGGACCTGCCTCCGTGTCGATCCGGGGCGGGGGCGACGTTCTGCTGACCGCGGGGGAGTCCCAGCCGGACGAGGTCATGGGTCACGCCGGACTCGCGACCCTGGCCGGCCGCACGGTCGACGCGCTGCGTGCCGCCGGAGTCAAGGGGAAGGTGACCGTCGCGGGGGACGCGGGGCTCTTCAGCGGGCCGGCGCTGAACCCCGCCGTGGATCCCGGCGACGTCGAGGCCGGGGAGACCGCCCCCGTGGCGCCCCTGGCGCTCAACTCGGCCCGCCTGGACCCCGACGTGCTGACCGGCCCCCGCCCGCAGGACCAGACCGCCACGGTGGTCAAGGCCTTCGTGGCGGCCCTCAACAAGGCGGGGGCCTCCGGCAAGGCGGGAGCCTCCGGGGGCGCCCTCACGTTCGTCGCCGGCGGTTCGGCGGGGACGGGCGCCGTCCTGGCGGGCGTGGAGTCGGCCACCGTCGCCGAACAGGTGTCCTGGATGCTGCAGCATTCGGACAATTTCCTGACCGATGTGCTCGGCCGGATGGTCGCCGTGAAGTCGGGGCGTCCCGGCAGTTACACGGGCGGGATCGCGGCGGTCCGGAGCGAACTCGATCAGCTGGGGCTGGACACCCGGGGCATGGTGATCGCCGATCTGAGCGGGCTCTCCGCGGCCAACCGCGTGAGCCCGGCGCAATTCACGTCCCTCATCCGCCTGATGACCACGGGATCGAACTCCGCGCTGCGGGCCGCACTGGACGGATTCCCGGTGGCCGGGCTGAGCGGAACGCTCAACGCCCGGTACGGGGACGCCTCCAGCAAGGGCGGGGCCGGCCTGGTGCGGGCGAAGACGGGCACCCTCAACACCGTGCTCAGCCTGTCCGGCTACGTGGTGGACGCCGACGGCCGGCTCCTGGTGTTCTCCTTCATCGGCAACGGCCTGACGCCGGGCGCCGCGGGCAACAAGGCCGCCCTCGACGATTCGGCCACGGTGCTGGCGGGCTGCGGCTGCCGCTGAGGCGCGGTGCCTCCGCGTAGGCGTGGGCGTGGGCGTGGGCTTGGGCCGGAACGACGGCCCGGTGAGTGGACCCGGTGAACTGTCAGTCCGGTAGGGCAGGATGGTGCCATGAGCTCTCAGTCCACTCCCGCACTCATCGACTGGAATCTGGCGGCGTCCACCGCGGCGCGGCTCGCCCCCGCAGGTCCGCGTCTGCGCCCGGCCGAGATCGCCGCCGTGGTGCAGGACATCCGCGCCAAGGCCGACGCCTCGGTGGAGCACGTGCACCGCATCACCGGCCTGGAAGCCGCCCGGGACCTGCGGGACTCCCAGGTCCTGGTGGTGGACCGGGCCGGCTGGTCGAAGGCCAATACCCAGGGCTTCGCGGCCATGATGACCCCCGCCCTGCACGCCTTCCGTGAACGGCTGGCCAAGGACATGACCCCCGGAGGGGCCAAGGTGGGCGGCGCCCTCACCGGCGCGCAGATGGGTTCGGTCCTGGCTTTCCTCTCCAGCAAGGTCCTGGGACAGTACGAGCCTTTCTCCGCGCACCTCAACCAGGGGGAGGGCCAGGCGGGACGTCTCCTGCTGGTGGCCCCGAACATCGTGGAGATCGAGCGTCAGCTGGGTGTGGACCCCGACGACTTCCGCCTCTGGGTCTGCCTGCACGAACAGACGCACCGGGTGCAGTTCGCGGCCGCCCCGTGGCTCGCCGGCTTCATGATGGAACAGATCGGCCGGCTGAGCGGGTCCCTGGTGGACAACGCGGGGTCGTTCCTGGAGCGTGCCTCGCGCGCCGTGGTGTCCCTGAAGGAGGAGCGCCAGGACCCGGACGCCCCCAAGGGGTCGATCACCGATCTGCTGCAGGGCCCGGAGGAGAAGGCGATCATGTCGCGGCTCACCGGGATCATGAGCCTGCTGGAAGGCCACGCGAACGTGGTCATGGACGCTGTCGACGCCGACGTGGTGCCCAGCGTCCGCACCATCCGTCAGCGCTTCAGCGCGCGCGGCAAGGACCGCGGCGTGGTGGAGAAGTTCTTCCGCCGCCTGCTGGGCCTGGACGCCAAGATGCGGCAGTACACGGACGGCGCGCGTTTCGTCCGCGCCGTGGTGGACCGCGTGGGGATGGAAGGCTTCAACAAGGTCTGGGAGCGGCCCGAGAATCTGCCCACCGAGGCCGAGATCCACGACGCCGACACCTGGCTGGTGCGTATGGGGCTCGCGGGCGGTGTCTGAGCGGGAACCCACTCCGGTGCCGGACTCCACCGCCGGCGCGGCGGGGCGCGGCTCCGGCACTGCTGCGGACCTGCACTTCTCTGCGGACGTGGCGCACGACGCCGGCATCGGCACTGATCTGGACCTGGCAGCAGACGCTGTGACGCCGCGCGGCCCTGGCACCGGATCTGCTCTGGACCTGGCCGCCGACTCGGCCTCCGGCCCGCGCGGTCCGCGCGCGGAAGCCGGCCCACATACCGCGGAAGCGGGATCGGGCGACGCCGCACGGCTCCGCGGACGCCGGAGCAAGGGCCGGCTTGCCCCGGTGCTGGGAACCGCGCGCCTGCACCTGCGCCAGACTCTCGAGGACGAAGGATTCCTCCCGAGGAATATCGCGCGCGGTCAGCGAGCCCTCGATCCCTCCGGAGCCGGGCCGTTGAAAGTGCTGGTCGCGCTCAGCGGTGGGCCCGATTCGCTGGCCCTGGCCGCAGCGGCCGCCTTCTATGCCCGGGGTGGCATATTCCAGGCCGGGGCTGTGGTGGTGGACCATCGACTGCAGGAAGGCTCCGCAGAGGTGGCCGAACGCGCCGCGGCGCAGGCCCGGGGGCTCGGCCTGGACCCGGTGCGCGTGGTGCCGGTGACCGTTCCCGTCACCGGGGACGGTCCGGAGGCGTCCGCCCGCATCGCACGGCATGCCGCCCTCGAGGAGGTCGCCCGGGACACCGGATCGCATGTGGTCCTCCTCGGCCACACCCTGGACGATCAGGCCGAACAGGTCCTCCTCGCTCTCGCCCGCGGTTCCGGCACCCGCGCGCTGGCGGGCATTCCGCGCCGCAGGGACTTCCGCGGCGGCAGCTACCTGAGGCCGTTCCTGGACCTGCGTCGGGAGGACACGGAGGAGGTCTGCTGTGCGGAAGAGCTGGAGCCGTGGCAGGATCCGAGCAACGCGGATCCCGCCTTCGCCCGGTCCCGGGTGCGGACTGTGGTGATGCCGTTCCTGGAGGATCAGCTCGGCCCCGGCGTCGCGGACTCGCTGCACCGCTCGGCCCACATCCTGGCCGCCGATGCCGCCTTCCTGGATGCGGAGGCCGAACGGCACTTCTCCGCGCTGGCCATGACCTCGGAGGATGGCGCCATCGAACTTCCCGAACAGGGTCTCCGCGACCTTCCGGAGGCTCTGCGTGTGAGAGTGGTCGCACTCGCGGTGACCGCGCTGGGAGGTTCGCCCAGTTACGAGAGACTCCAGGCCGCCGTCGCGCTCCTGAAACGGCAGGGAAGCGCGGGTCCCGTGCAGTTGCCGGGCAAGGTCAGTGTCCACCGCCTGCCGCGGCCCAAGGGGGCGCGCAGAGGCAGCGGGGAGTATGGGAAACTGGTGCTCAGGAGTACCGGGGGTCGCGCGGCAGACGCGGGACTGACAGGCCAAGGCTAGAAACAACAGGAGTCAGGGTGGATTCGCAGGACGTCCAGGCAGATCTCAAGGAAATTCTTCTGACCAAGGAGGAGATCCAGCAGCGCATCACGGAACTCGCCGCACAGATCGACAAGGATTACGAAGGCCGCGATCTGCTGATCGTGGGCGTGCTGAAGGGCGCGGTCATGGTGATGGCCGACCTGGCGAGGGCGCTGCACAGCCACGTGACCATGGACTGGATGGCGGTGTCCTCGTACGGTTCCGGGACGCAGTCCTCCGGCGTGGTCCGCATCATCAAGGACCTTGAGACGGATCTGCTGGGCAAGCACGTCCTGATCGTCGAGGACATCATCGACTCCGGCCTGACCCTCTCCTGGCTCAAGGCCAACCTGGAGTCCCGCGGCCCCGCGAGCGTGGAGATCTGCACCATGCTCCGCAAGCCGGATGCCGCCAAGGTCGAGATCGACGTCAAGTACGTCGGCAAGGACATCCCCAACGAATTCGTGGTCGGCTACGGCCTGGACTACGCCGAGAAGTACCGCAACCTGGACTTCGTGGGCAGCCTGGCCCCGCACGTCTACGAGTAACCACACCCTTTCGGAACCCCGTCCGGACGCCGCCCCGCTGAATCGGCAGGGAGGCGTTCCGGGCGGGGTTCCGTGCTGTCCGGGGGCGGGGACGGGGAAGGCCAGGGTGTGACAGGGCGCGACGGTTCGGGCGAGCGAGGTTCCGTGAGCGTCGCCTCGCGGTTCGGGCGCCCTTACTGACTTCGGGCGCCCCCATTGCGGCGCCGGAAGTCGATAAGGGCGCCTGGCTGACGGGGACGGGAGGCGGCGCCGGGCCGGAGACCTCCATGCTCGCCCGGCCCGGAAGTGTGACACGGCTACCGTTCCGGGGGCGGATGCCGTTTAATGGCTCCATGCCCCACAATCCTTGCGCTGATCTCGACACCCTGGACCTAACACGTGTTAGGGCGGCCGCTCCCGAGCGCCGTCCCGTCCTGCACTACACGGCGGAGAAGACCTGGCTCAACGATCCCAACGGCCTGATCTTCCACCACGGGCTCTATCACCTGTACTACCAGAACAACCCGTTCGGGAACGTGTGGGGCAACATGTCCTGGGGTCATGCGACGTCGGTGGACCTGGTGCACTGGGAGGAGCACCCCGTGGCCATCCCGTGCGAGGAGGGTGAGGCGATCTTCTCCGGCAGCGCCGTGTTCGACGCCCGGAACACCAGCGGTCTCGGAACCGAGGAACAGCCGCCTCTCGTGGCGGTCTACACGAGCGCGTACGCCGCGCCGCACCCCCTTGCGGGACGGCAGGCGCAGTCCCTCGCGTACAGCCTGGACGGTGGTTTCACCTGGACCAAGTTCGCCGGCAATCCCGTGCTGGACCGCGCCTCCAGCGACTTCCGGGACCCCAAGGTGATCCGCTGCCAGGACCCGGCCGGCGACTTCTGGCTCCTCGTGGCCGTGGAAGCGCAGGAGAAGAAGGTGGTCCTCTACCGCTCCGAGAACCTCCGGGACTGGGGGTTCCTGAGCGACTTCGGCCCCGCCAACGCCATCGGCGGCGTCTGGGAGTGTCCGGACCTGTTCCCCCTACCCGATCCGGAGCGGCCGGGCCGGGAGAAGTGGGTCCTCATCGTGAACCTCAATCCCGGCGGGGTGGCCGGCGGCTCCGGCGGCCAGTACTTCGTGGGCGACTTCGACGGCACGCGCTTCACCCCGGACGCGGGCTCGCTGCTGAGCGACGGGCCCGTGGACGCGGACGGACCTGTTCCGCCGGGAGCTGAGGACCGCGGTCTTGCGAACTGCCTCTGGCTGGACCACGGCCGGGACTGCTACGCCACCGTCTCCTTCGACAGCGCTCCCGGTGAAGGCCGCGTCCTGCTGGGCTGGATGAGCAATTGGGACTACGCCGGCCAGACCCCCACGGACCCCTGGCGTTCCGGCATGACGCTCGCCCGGCGGGCCACCCTGGTCGCCACACCGCACGGACTGCGCCTCGCCCAGCACCCCGTCCTTCCCGAGCCGAGGGACGGACGGCGTCTTCAGGAAGCCGCCGGGATCCCGCTCGAGCCCGGGGCGCCATTCGCGTTGGCGCCCTTCCCCGAGGACGCTGCGCAGCGCATCCGCCTGGCGGTCCGGCCGGGTGCCGAGACGCTCACCCTGCGCCTGTTCGACGACGGCGAGCGGGCCGCCGTCGTCCGCTACTCGCCGGAGGAGGGGGTGCTGAGCCTGGATCGCCGGCAGAGCGGCGACGTCGCCTTCCACGAGAAGTTCGCCTCGGTGGAGCACGCCCGGCTCACGCTGCCCGACGGCGTCCTGCGGCTCGACATCGTCCTGGACCGCGGCTCGGTGGAGATCTTCAGCCGGGACGGCCTGATGGTTCTGACGGATCTGGTATTCCGCGGGGCCGGCCAGGTGGAGGCGTCGCTGGAGGGCGGCGCGGGTGCTGTGCTGGAGTCGCTGGAGGTGGACCGCCTGAGCTGAGCAGGGGACTGGGAAGTCCCCGGAAAGCGCCTCGGAACGGCTCATTCCGGGCCGGACTTTCGCCCTGAGGGAACTTTTCGCTTCCGATGTGCGTCTGATGGTGGAGACGGTGTAAAGCTAGATTCCAGAGAACTGGGTCCAGCGCCGTGCTCGGGCCAAGCATTCGCAGGAGGGATGGGGCACACGCCCCGGTAGATGAAACTCAAAAATATCGCCAAGGGTCCCTGGATCTGGATCGCCGTCGCGGTGGCCATCATGCTCCTCGCCTTCGCCACGTTCGCGCCGGGTGGACCCGCGCAGATCGACACCAACAAGGGTCTGGAGCTGCTGTCCCAGTCGGGCAAGGTGGACCAGGCCAAGATCATCGACGGCGAGAACCGGGTGAACCTCACCCTCAAGGACTCCCTCAGCGTCGACGGCCAGGACAAGGGCAAGGACGTCTACTTCAAGTACGTCGACGCCCGGGCCAAGGACGTCGTCACCGCGGTGAACGACGCCAAGCCGTCCAAGGGCTTCCAGGATCAGCCGGTGGAGAGCAACTGGTTCTCCGGCCTGCTCTCCCTGCTGCTGCCCGTGCTGCTGCTGGTCCTCCTGTTCTGGTTCCTGATGTCCCGCATGCAGGGCGGCGGCTCCAAGGTCATGCAGTTCGGCAAGTCCCGGGCCAAGATGCTCAGCAAGGACATGCCGCAGGTGACCTTCGCGGACGTCGCGGGCGCCGATGAGGCGGTGGAGGAGCTCCACGAGATCAAGGAGTTCCTGCGCGAACCCGGCAAGTTCCAGGCCCTGGGCGCCAAGATCCCCAAGGGCGTGCTGCTGTACGGCCCTCCCGGCACCGGTAAGACCCTGCTGGCCCGCGCCGTCGCCGGCGAGGCCGGTGTGCCCTTCTTCTCGATCTCCGGTTCGGACTTCGTCGAGATGTTCGTCGGTGTGGGCGCGTCCCGTGTCCGCGACCTCTTCGAACAGGCCAAGGCCAACAGCCCGGCCATCATCTTCGTGGACGAGATCGACGCCGTCGGCCGTCACCGCGGCGTCGGCATCGGCGGCGGCAATGACGAGCGAGAGCAGACCCTCAACCAGATGCTGGTGGAGATGGACGGCTTCGACGCCAAGACCAACGTCATCATGATCGCGGCCACCAACCGTCCCGACATCCTGGACCCGGCCCTGCTGCGTCCCGGGCGCTTCGACCGCCAGATCCCCGTGGACGCCCCGGACCGCAAGGGCCGTGAGGACATCCTCAAGGTGCACGCCAAGGGCAAGCCGTTGGCGCCCGGCGTCGACCTGAACGCCGTCGCCAAGAAGACCCCGGGCTACACCGGCGCCGACCTGGCCAACGTGCTCAACGAGGCCGCGCTGCTGACGGCCCGCTCCAACGCGGACCTGATCGACGACCGTGCCCTGGACGAGGGTGTGGACCGCGTGATGGGCGGCCCGCAGCGCCGCAGCCGCACGCAGAAGGAACACGACCGCAAGATCACCGCGTACCACGAGGGTGGTCACGCCCTGGTGGCCGCGGCCCTGCACAACGCCCCGCCCGTCACCAAGGTGACCATCCTGCCGCGTGGCCGCGCCGGCGGTTACACCCTGGTGGTCCCGGACGACGATCCGCAGGGCTACACCCGCAACGAGCTCCTGGACCGCATGGCCTGGGCCATGGGCGGCCGCGTGGCCGAGGAGATCGTGTTCCACGATCCGACCACGGGCGCTTCCAACGACATCGAGCAGGCCACCACCACGGCCCGCCGCATGGTCACCGAGCTCGGCATGAGCGAGAAGGTCGGCGCCATCAAGGTGGCCGGTGGCGTCTCCAACGTCATGGGCGCCGGACGTGGCGGTGACGACGGCGGAGTCACGATCTCCAACGAACTCGCCGCACTGGTGGACGAAGAGGTGCGCAGGCTCCTGGACGACGCCCACGACGAGGCGTACTCGGTCCTGACCGAGAACCGCGACATCCTGGACGCCATGGCCCTGGAACTCCTCGAGAAGGAGACCATCAACCAGGCCGACGTCGAGCGCCTCACGGCCGGTGTCCGCAAGCCGGTCCAGCGCCCGATCTGGCTCTCCAAGGAGTCCCGTCCGGTCCAGCACATCGCCCCGGTGCAGTC
>Ga0213829_1001543_pt1 | contig 16226 bp, 18 predicted proteins | sample MC6MC0896MG_FD_180665 | JGI IMG/M metagenome (GOLD analysis project Ga0213829, IMG submission 180665) | Enriched soil aggregate microbial communities from Iowa State University, Ames, United States - MC6-MC0896-MG | ecosystem: Environmental > Terrestrial > Soil > Unclassified | place: USA: Iowa...
GACGAGTTCCCGGTCTGCTTGAGGTTGTATAGCTGTTTCTGTGTTCACGGACAAATAAGACCCATAAGTGAAATTTAGGTTGCAATAATTTAAAAATAAATATTTTAAATTATTTATCTAACTGATTTTTAGTTTGTTTTGTTTTCTGATTTTAGGAGATTTCTTTGTCTGAAACAAAGATTGTTTTGAAGACCTGCTCAGAAGCTCATTGTTTTTACGAGATAAGCTGTATATTCACGGGATAGATTCATACAGATTGTACTATTGAAAACTTTATGCCCACTGCTGATGTGCAGGAATTTATTGCTGTTCTTTATCCTAAGTTTATGCTGCCTTTACACGAAGGGGCAGGAAATAGACACAACATTTATTTATACCTATCCCAATGCTTCTTGGATAACGAGTTATCTCTCTACAAGTGCGGTCAATATGACCACTGAAGACAAAACTTTTGAACCGAATAACCCTTTGAAAATCGGAGTGGGATTGGGGATCCGAAATACAATGATTAATTTTCTTGTAGGCACAAAGGTCGTTTCGTTAAAAGACAAGACATACGGTAAAACGAGTTCAACAGACTTTCAGGTGCATCGCTATGGTCGAAAATTTGTAACCGATATCTATTTTCAGCGTTATAAGGGATTCTTTGCCATGGATGGAAAGGATACTAAGCTTTTTCCGGCGATGAAAATCAATCAGATGGGACTCGAGCAGACCTATGTGTTCAATCACACACGGTTTTCATTAAAAGCAGCCTTTGAACGAAGCGAGCGACAGCTTCAGAGCGCAGGAAGCTTCCTGCTGGGAGCCAATGTGTATTGGCATCAGCTACGGGATTTTGAAGGGTTTGACGGTAATTTTGTGCAAAATCTCGACAATCTTCAAGTCGGAGCACAAGGAGGGTATGCACATTCCTGGGCTTTGGGTCAGCATTGGCTCATCACGGCATATACAACGATTGGTTTTAACATTGGAAACGATGTCGAAAATTTCCGGAACTTTCGTTTTAAAGTATACCCAACTGTGTTGGCCAGGACAGTGGCCAGTTATACCAAGAATGATTGGTCTTTCACCTATGGAATGATGATCAATAATAAAATGAACTTTTTTGAGACAAAAAAGGACTATACAGTCACGAATGTAAATCTACAGTTGTCTGTAACCAGACAAATTAATTTTTCATTTTGATATTTCGGACATCTGGCTACTTGAAATGCTAGGCTTCATTTCCTGTTTCATGGCAGCAATAAAGGCTACCATGAAACAGGTTTATCTTTAAGGAATGATCTGTTTGTTCCGCATCTCATCGAATAACCGAAAAAACATCTGTTCGGTATCTATGTACTCATGGAAACCGAATCTTCGTGCTTTGCTACCGTCCGCAAAAAAGTCGTAATCCCAGGAGAAGACAAAGTCGCCGAATGCCCAGGCAGAGACTTCCTGATAATTATAATTCAATCCCTGTTGTTTCTGTATGTCTGCCCATATATTTTCTTTATCGGACATCATCGTTTGTAGGTTTAGGGGGATGGGCATGTCGACTTCCATATTAAAGTATTTTGCAATTTTGGGCCAGAGATCTTTCCAGCGAAATAAATCTCCATTGTTAATATTAAAAGCCTGATTGGCCGCTTGAGGTTCTGTTGCTGCCCATACAGTTGCCTTTGCCAATAAAGTAGCATCTGTCATCTCGAGTAGGGTGTCGTATGCGCCAATCTTGCCCGGAAAACGAAGCGGTATATTTAATTTTTTAGAAATAGTAGCGTATACAGCTATCAGCAGTGCAAGGTTCATCGGGTTTCCGGGTGTTGTTCCACCCACAACCGATGGCCGGATAGCAGACCAGGTCCACTGTTTGCCAATTTGTTGCTGTTGAAGGTATTGTAGCTGGCTGGTGTTAAATTCAGGAGGCATATGACCAGCGTCAGATTCTTTGGCTGGTGTTTTAAATGGGCCGAGGTGGGCGCCATATACCTTATAACCCTGCATAAGACTAACATGTTGCAGGGATTTGGCCACGGGCTCAATAGCTGTTATTACATTGACCAACATCCTCAAATTAGGTTCGACCAATGCGGCCCAGCTATCTTTGTCCTGATAAGCTGCATAAAAGATATGCGTTACCGTGGTTAATGCACTTAATTTGTTGACTGTGTCTGTTAAATCCAGTAAATCTACAGCGACATAACGGACATGGTCATGATCGGTCCCGCCACGACGAGACAGACCGATAATATCCCAGTTGCCAAGACTGCTAAGATGTTCAATAAGATTTGTGCTGATAACACCATTGGCGCCCACAATCAATGCCGTATTTTTTATAGTTTCCATATGAATTGCTTTTTAACAAAATTAGTGTTGCTTCGAATCGAAGAGAGGTAAAAATCGGCTATAATTTTGTAAATTTCTGGAATGGAACGCTATCGACAATTTGAACCTATCCTGATCTCGGAATTTAAATCCAGCGCTTGGACACATCCGGAGCATAATCACAATCACTACGAACTTATCTTTATTTTGAGTGGGGAGGGAACTCATGTGATCAATGGCTATGCCGTACCTTATCAAAGTGATGCTGTTTTCTTTATCGGACCAGAAGAGTATCACTATTTTGATATTAAGCAGGAGACGCATTTTATTTATTTAAAATTTACAGATGCTTACATCTATCGGACTACAGCCGAATCGGGTAATTTAACCCGTCAATTGGAGTATTTAATAAAAAGCAGGGAAACTCATCAGCATGGATTCCCACTTCTTGCAGCTGATCTACAGACTGTTCGTCTACTGTTTAATGTGATTGCGTCCCTAAAACACGATATCTTTGCGAATCAGGATTTAATATGGCATCAGCTGCTCAGCATTTCAATGCTGCTGGCGAGAAATATGCCCGAATTACAGATGGATGGTCCTAGAAGTCGCGATCTACAGGCCATGTTTTGTTATATTCATAAAAATATATATACGCCAGATCTGTTGAGATCTCAGGTAATGGCCCCTCATTTCAATATTGCCGCTGATTATTTGGGCACCTATTTCAAACGTCAGGTTGGTATGACCATTAGGACTTATATCCATCAATATCGGAATACACTTATTCGGCAACGCATTGCCGCCGGACGAATGATTTTAAAGGAAATTGCTGATGAATTTGGATTGACAGATGTCAGCCATCTGAACAAGATCCTAGGGAAAGAGGTTTAAAGAAAATGACAAAGCCAGCAAAAACATTTAATGTTTTTTGCTGGCTTTGTTATGATGCATTCTCGGAGACGATTACTGACAGATCGCACGATGATTGTTATCGTAGAGAGGTCATAAATATGCGCTCGAGCTGCATTTATAATGTATACCAAGTTAATTAATTACAAGGTATTTTCTTCTTGCCGGCACCCACACCTTTAATTACGGTTTTACCATCAACAAGTTGGGTAACTTTCACGGCATTACTTTGTGTACCATTCCATGGGAAAGTATTGAATTCATTGCCATTCGTTAACACAAGTGGATACAACTCACCGCCAGAAGTCTTGCTACCAAACATGGTTACCTGGCCAGTTCTGCTGATCACAAGCTTAATCAAGGGTTTAGTTGCAGTACCTTTTAAGTCATAGATGTTACCAACTCTTTTATTTGTTTGAACATCCGTGCCTTCGTATTTACTACCATCAGCAAACTGAATATTTTGCGTTGAAGAGGCGCCTGCATTCTGGAATTGGATTTCCTGCTTAGCCAATTTGACACCGTTTACTTCCATATTGAAAGCGTTGTCCAATTCAGTAATATCAAATACAAAACCATAATCTGCTACCGGTGCGGTGAAATTGCGTTCAATCGTTTTACCATTCGCATAGAAGACATCATCTTTAAAAATACCTTTTTTACCTTTATAAGTAGTTTCAGGATAGCTCCAGTTTAGGCCATCACTTGTTACATTCTGTGTACAGGTTTTGAAGTTAAGTTTAAGGTCATACTTCTGTCCCGGATTGATCTTCACATTCTGAATAGTAACATTTGATTTGGTTTCACCGTCAATGGTCAAAGTTCCTAAGTTAAGTGTTCCCTTGCTAGTTCCAGGGTGGATCAATAGGGAAGGGGCACTAACAACTGTACGTAAACCGATACCTAAATTTGGAAATTGAGCCGATACACCTGCATTGTTTAGACCATTGTAACTAAGAGCCTCATCTGATAATTTGAAGTTCGCTGTGGAATGGCTTGGTTTGAACACTGCATTTTCAAGTTTGGTGATTGCACCAGTCATGTTCGGATCCATTGTCAAGGTCGTGATGATCTGACTAAAACGGTGTTTTAACACAACATTTAAGTTGTTTACTCCCGTATTCAATTTCAAGTTGCCCGTAAAAAACATTAAATCTCCGCTGATATTGTCTAAAGTTGCCGAAGACAGTTTGTTTTGGTTATTGATTGTGGGTACTGTGCTTGTACTGTTGATGGAATAAGCAACGAAAGTATACGTTTTCCCTGCGTCAAGAGCAATACCAGCTGCAGTTGATTCACCGCCATAGCTGTAGATTTTTTCAGTAACGTAGTTACCTTGGCTGTCATAAACAACAACTTTATACTTGATATCTTTGTCCAATGGTTTTTCAGTTACTTGTGCAGCCGCAACTTTCGGACCCGATGAAGCAACTAATCCTCTTTTAACCGCAGCCGCTGAGCTGTTTGTCAAAACAACATCAATGGAACATCCGTTACCAAAAGGGACAGTCATTTCCTGAACATCTGATGTATTGTTTGACGCTAGAGACGCTTTTGTAGATCCCTGCTTTTGACCAACAGCGTTACTCTCGTCTTCCGTAAAGGCTTCAACACCCTGTAGATTGATCTTAACGACTGTTTCTCCTGTTAAATCTGTTGTTTCACCACTCTTTTTACAAGAGGAGAGGCTTGAGCCTGTTAATACGATGCATGTCAGCACCAGTATGTTTTTCAGATTACGATAAGACTTTAAATTCATGTAATTAGATATTTTATGTAATGGATTTCTTTATTTTAATGTATTTTTATGTTATATGTCAGGCTTTTAGCTGTATCCCTGTTGGGAAATATTTAAATAAAAGCTGCGTATTTTTTAATGTGTCAGTAATATGATGGTGTACATGGTAAATGTTTTTCTGATGCAAAACTAAATGAAACTTTTCGTTTAAGAAGTATTGTTTGGTGAATGAAGTTTTTCTTGTAGAGAAACATCTACAGCGAGACCGTCTGGGTTGTTATCCCCTTGTATTGATTGACTAGTTTGCGCTTAAAAAGAGGTTGTAGCCTGTAAAATCTTATAATTTGCACACACTAACCAAAAAAATGGATGCTTATTGAAAATCGAAAAACTTTAATTTTGCCTCCAAAGTTTTACTGTTTTTACCGGTCTCAACGTATTGGTAATTACGGAGTAAATCCAATCTATCGGAGCAGCCACTGTCCATTTTGAAAATCGAGATAGATTAGGTCTGCATAAAACAAACTATGTATTGAATTTTAAACAATTATTTAAATGATATTACCTTTTGAACCCCATGATCCAAAATGGAAAAAACAATTTGAGTCCATTAAACTAGAGCTACAATTCCTGTTGAAACCCTTAAATCCTCAAATTGATCATATCGGCAGTACTGCGGTGGAAGGTCTTTCAGCGAAACCAATTATTGATATACAGATCGGGGTGGAGAACGAAACTGACCTAGACTGGTTACCGGGTTTATTGAAACTACCGAATATTGTTTATTATGAAAAATATAATCAGGACTGGCCAGAACGCCGATTTTTTATATTATTGAAAGAACCTATCTATAAAATTGCTGTTCCAGATGTCGTAAAAATGGGGGATGATATACCAGCAATCTTGCATGATCATGACCTTCGTATGGCACATTTGCATGCATTTGTAAAAGGTTCGTCCGATTGGACAAGACACCTCGCATTACGCGACTATCTAATCGCGCATCCAACGATCCGGGAAAGCTATCAGGAGCTCAAGGAAAAACTAACTCAGCTCGATTGGAAGGATGGAAATGATTATAATATGGGGAAAGATCTATTTTTAAAAGCACAGGAAAAAATCGCTTTGGTATGGTACAAGGAGAGCACCCGATGATCACGGAAAACATATTGATTAAGGATAAAAACTATAGGTTGTGCATTGGTTATCAGGACAACGAAACGTTACGGTTGGAATTTAATCGAATGACACAGCATTTTTGGGGGTTTGATTTTGAAAATTATTATCAATCCGGTTTTTGGGATGATAAATGTATCTTGTATTCGCTATTTGATGAGGATAAAATAGTAGCACATACCACGGTAAGTCTGTTTGAACAAGAAGGAAAAAAATTAATTCAACTTGGAACAGTAATGACCGATGAAAATTATCAGCGCCAGGGCTTGAGTAGTTTTCTGTTACGACGGATTAGTAGCGATTTTGTGCATCAAACTAAAGGTATGTTTTTATTTGCGAATAATGAGGTATTGGATTTTTATCCAAAATTTGACTTTTTCCCAGTCCCGGAATATGCAGCATTTAAAACCGTTAAAAATACGAATATGACCACAGTATTGACCAAACGTAAGTTGAACCTCGACAAAGCCGAGGATCTGAAGCTATTTGAAAACTTGGTGGAACAGGCTGTTTCTAATACAGAATTTCAAACTAAAAGTAAGGGTTTAGCCCTTTTCTATTGCTATGCTTATCCCACAATGGGATTTAAAGAATCAATTTATTATATTGAGGAATTGAACTGTGCTGTCGTGGCACAAGTGGAAAATAATATTTTGTATATGATAGAACTGTTTTCCACGAATGAAGTTGATCTGAATGCAGTGATCAATGCTTTTGCTGATTTTTCGTTTACAGAGGTAGTTTTTGGATTTACACCGAAGCATACTGAAGGTCTCGAATGGCGAATATGGAAAGAAGACGATCTGCAATTATTTGTTACGCGGGAGCTATTATCGTTTTTTGAAGAGGAGCACATGAAAGTGGCGACCTTATCGCATACCTAGAATCAGATCGGAGGAAGATATGACAAACAAATTAAAAGAAATCGCAAGCGGACTTGCTGGTACAAAAACATTAAATGACTTTGTTGAATATGCCGGTGTGGCAGCTGCTATAGAAACAGTGGCCGGCAATATTTATACTGGAATCAGCATTGATACGGCTTGCTCCATGGGCTTTTGCGCTGAGCATAGTGCTGTTGCTGAAATGCTGAAACACCATGAATTTCAAGTCAGGGCATTTGTTGCGGTGGATGCTGCCGGAAACGCCGTTCCCCCCTGTGGACGTTGTAGAGAATTGATAAGCCAGCTTGCCAAGACTAATCTTGATGCAATCGTGGAAGTGAAAAATGGGGTATTCAAATCCTTAAAGGAATTACTGCCTTTTGACTGGAAAGAAGATCTCGATAGGAATTGGTGATTTTCAGGATTGGACCAATTGGTATAAATTAAATAATTAGTGGAATAAAATGGGAAAAATAGGATCAGATTATAAGAAAATAAATTTAGCGGACTGGAACCGAAAGGAGCACTTTTCAGTCTATCGTAGCCAGATGAAATGCGGCTTTAGCCTCACGACAAAAATTAATATCACTAACCTGCTTCCTTTTATAAAGGAAAATGGCTATAAATTTTATCCTGTCATGATTTACCTGATTACAAGGGCCGTAAACAATCATGAGGCTTTTAAGATGGCCATGAAAGAAGGGGAACTCATTGTTTGGGACTATGTAAATCCGATATATACTGTGCTGCATCCGGAAACGGAAACTTTTTCGGCGCTATCGACTGTATACGATGCGGATTTTGCAGCGTTTATGGCCAATTACAATCGTGTTGCCGAAAGACATGCCGACGATTTACGTTTTTTTCCGGAGACGCCTCCAGAGAATCATTTTAATATTTCAGCAATCCCATGGATCAATTTTGATAGCTTTAACCTTCATATTGCTGACTTTACAGATTATTTTGCACCTTCTTTTACGATTGGAAAGTATCAGCAACAAGCCGATGAAATCTTAATGCCTATAGCAATTCAGGTGCATCATGCTGTCTGTGATGGAATACATGTCGCTAAATTGATCGCGACACTGGAAGCATATTGTAAGGACATCGGGACAGTTCTTAAATCTCAGGTATAAATCTAAGAAATCGCCTTGTTCAGAACAGTCCTTTTGTCTGGATTCTGTCTGTACGCCAAACTGTTTTGTTTTTTGGTAATAAACAAATGATAGCTCAATGAAAATACGACAATTAACGCAATCAGATATTCCTCAGCTGCTGCAAACTATTAATGGAGCTTTTAAGGATTATATTGTTCCATTTCAACTCGATATAGAACAATTGCGACAGAAAATCAGCATGGAAGATATTCAGTTAACTTGGTCTGTTGCTGCGTTTGCTGAGAACAAACTTGTCGCGTTTATGATGCATGGTCTGCGGGAAATAGATCGTCAGCTTGTGGTCTACAATGGTGGAACGGGTGTACTGCCTGAATTCCGCGGGCATGGGTTAGTGGGGAAAATGTATCATTATCTAATTCCTTTTTTTAAGGAGAACAAGGTCAGGCAGGTTGTTTTGGAAGCAATAGAAAGTAACGGTGCGGCCATCCGCGCCTATGAGAAAAGTGGTTTTTCGATCAACAGAAAATTGCTATGTTTCAGTGGTGTCATTCAGCCGGTTAGGGTCAGCGATGTGGCGAGAATCCAGCCGCTGTCTAATTTCTCCTGGCAGGAATTTCAATCGTTTTGGGATATTTTACCAAGTTGGCAAAGCGCAGCAAAGAGTATGGATCGTTTGCAACCTAGTGCATTAGGAGCATATATCGACGACAAACTCGCGGGGTATATTCTTTTTAACCCTGGAAACAAGCGGATATACCAAGTCGCTGTGGCACGCGAATATCGGCGGAAAGGAATTGGAACGCAGCTTTTTCAGGCCCTTAAAGAAGAAATGCCAGCGGAAAAAATAAGTTTCAACAACGTTGATGCGAAAGCGGAAGATGTGAAATTATTTTTGGAAAAACAGGGATTGGTCAATGGCATCAATCAAGTTGAAATGATAAAGCTGCTATAAAACAGGTGCTCGCATGACAAATGTGGATTTTCTTCGCATTTGACCAAACAATAACATACTCAAAACCCGATTTCATGCAACACTGTTATCAACTGATGATCAATGAAAAAGAAGACATCAACCCTGCTCATATAGCCTATTTATACGATAGAATACATTATTTTAAGAGCAAACCGCAGCGTTTTGGAACACAACTGACCGCTGATGGTAGAATCTATCCGGTCGAAGACAAAGCGAATCTCAATAAACAACGTTTGCGGATGAATCTACCCGAGCTTTCCCAGATGAAACTTGATACCGTGTATGATTTAGACCAGCTGGCGATTTTGGATCAGCAGGATCTGGATTATACGATCTGGCGAAAGGAAGTAGGCTGGCTATAGTTCTTTTTAAGCAAGGCAAATATTTCACCATCTACGAAACGCCCCTTCTCAAAGAAATAGTCATGGAGAATTCCTTCGGAAACAAGATCCATTTTTTCCAGCAACCTACGGGAAGCTAAGTTGTCCGGGTCAATAAAAGCCTCTATGCGATTGAGTTTATAGCTGTCGAAACCAAATGAAATAATAGCCGAAATAGCTTCTGTCATCATGCCTTGTTGCCAGAAGTCAGGATGAAGTTCATAGCCGATCTCTGCACGAAAATGCTCGGCGGAAAAATTATGAAAACCACAAGAACCAATGAGCTGATCCGGATTGTCCTTTAAACAAATTGCCCAACGGATGGCCTCTTTTTCTAGAAAATTTTTCTGCCAGGTTTTTACAAGCTCATAAGCCTCGTCCAGATGCTGGAATGTTGGTAAATCGAAATATAATGTTACCTCATCTTTTGAAAAATAAGAAAATAGAGCGGGAGCATCTGAATCTTGGATTTGACGTAAATGAAGACGTTCTGTTGTTAAAATTGGAAAAGTATCCGATATCATAACAGTAAAAATAATAAAATATGTTCAAAAGCAGAACGATGATTTGAATTTTCGACATTTTTTGTATGTTTGTCTAGTAATGACAATGCAACAGGAAAATATTAGGGAAGAAATTATTCTTTCGTCGATGAAAGTGTTTGAAACTTATGGTTTTACGCGGGTTTCAATGCAGGATATTTCTAAAGCCTGTGGTAAGGGACGTAGTACATTGTACTACTATTTTACGAGCAAGATGGACGTTTTTGACGCGATAGCCGAATATTTATGTCAGCAGGTGTTTACAATAGCCAAAGAAAGTTATAGCCGGGAAGCTTCTCTAGAGGATAATTTGGTCGGTTTTCTAAGGGCTAAATTGCGTCAGATCAATTTGATTACGAAACGTTTTCACTTGGCTTTTGAGGATATGAAATCCGATCCGGCCTTGATGGTCTCCAAGACACGTCATATGTTGGATGATGAAATTGAATTGATCCGTGATATGATCGGAATCGCTGTTGCCAAAGGGGAAATCCAGTTTCTTGAAGAAAAGGATATGCTGTTTCTCTCAGAGATGTTGGTAACGACATCCCGTTGTTTTGAGCAGGAAGTATTGCTTTTTGATCGGTTTCCTGACTTTGAGGCACGGCTTGCCTGGTTGACTAGTATATGTGTAAAGGGGTTGAAATAAGCTGATTTTAGACGTTTTCAGGCCCCAGTAAATAGATGAGCATTTGCTCGTTTTTTTAGCGATAGATTTCGACATAAATACAAAATATGTCTATTTGAATAGGTGTTTGTTTTGATGTGACAATTGGAATGTCTAACGAAAATACGAAATAACATGATATTAAATGCAAAAATAGGAAGGGTACGAAGGACGTTAACTGCGCAAAAATATGTGCTCGTGTTGGTTGAAACGGATGAGCATATACGTCCAGAGTCTACCGGGTTGTTGAATTCGGAGTTTGATTGTTATCTACTCGTGCATCAGGAAATCGAACGACTGGATGAATTGGCGCTTGCATTAGAAAATACGAATAAAGAAGTTCGATTGGCTCGAAATTTTAATGACTTGAAGGACAAAGGGATTTTGATTGACCAGTTAAACCAAATTACTGTTAAGATATTGAAATAAATCTATTATGTATAAAGTTGTTTACTCCCTATCACGCAAATTGAAATGGAAGGCAAGTGAGCTCTATCATTTCCTATATCAGAGTTTCCCAGAGATCAAGAATATTGATTTATTGTTGGATGACCGACAGTTTTTACTTGTTGTTAAAATTAATAGCCGTTTAGAATTTTCAATTTTAAATATTTGTCAGCAACGGGGAATTACCATGCAATTTGTCCAGGTGGAAGATGTAGACTGAAGATCTGCGACCATCCGGTTCAATGCATTATTATAACGTATAAATTCAAATGTCTTAGTTTTCAATTCGGCCGATGAAGAAGTATAAATATGAGGTGTTCACTTCCAAAATCGAGGAAAACATCAAAAACGGAATATTAAAAGCAGGTGACAGGTTACCTTCTATTCGGCAGATAAAACAAGAATATGGTTTAAGTACGAGCTCAGTCCAGAGTGGATTCGATGATCTCCTGTTTAAAGGACTGGCGACGAGTTTCCCCCGTTCCGGTTATTGTGTCGCTGTGGGGACAAAAAACGTAAATGATGAAACGCTGGTTACATTAAATCTTACTCCCAGAAATGCTGTATTCAGAGACAACATCAGTCTAACCTCTTATCGAAAACAACATGCTGAGACTGCTTTTTTTAATGCTGCAACACCCTCAGATCTGTTTGTACCACAGAAATTGGTACTACGAACCATGCAACAGATCATTCGCGAAAAATCAGCAGCACTATTGCGGTATTATCCGAGTAATGGGAGTGATGAGCTAAGAGAACTGATTGCACGACGTTCGGCACAACATGGAGCAGCCATCAGCATGGATGAACTACTGATTACTGACGGCGCATTGCAGGCTTTCTATATTGCCTTAGCCATCACTACCGAACCCAATGATATTGTGGCCATAGAGAGCCCCTGTGTTTTTTCTATGCTGGAGGTCATTGCCAGTCTACGTTTGAGAACCATCGAAATTCCCGTTCGTGGAGAGGGGGGCTTAGATACAGAATACCTTAAAAATGCCTGTCGTAAAAATAATATTAAGGCGATCGTTGTGACGCCAAATTTTCATAATCCGACAGGAATTTTAATGTCTGGGGAGACGAAGCACGCGGTATATGAAATTGCTCATTTTCATCATATCCCAATTATTGAAAACGATATTTATGGCGATCTCTATTTCAGCCATTCCCGACCTACAACTATTCGGAATCTCGATAACGAGGGTCTTGTGCTTACTTTTTCGTCATTCGCGAAAACCATTGCCCCTGGAATCCGTTTGGGTTGGCTAGCTCCTGGAAAATTTTTTGAAAAAGCTGAACGATTGAAATTTTCGCTTGGGAGATCGGTCTCACCGCTCAATCAGGAGCTCATCACAAAATTGCTTAATACATCGAGTTACGATAGGCATCTCCGAATATTTCGGCAGCAACTAAAAAAGCAGGCATTACAGTTGGTAGAGCAAATCAATCGCTGTTTTCCCGCAGAGAGTCATACGTATACACCCGCTGGGGGATATAGTCTATGGACCAGATTACCGACAACGATCGATATGCAATTGTTCTATGATAACTGTGCTAAATCTGGTGCCTACTTTGCACCAGGGGCAATTTTTTCCTTTACAGATGCTTATGATCATTGCTTTAGAACTGTTTTCTCCCAACGTATTGCAGACATACATCTTGAAACGATAGCAAACATTGGAGACCTCGTTAAAAAGGAACTGTACTGATCTATCCTTCATAATCTGAACCGGGAATCCCTGAGCTGGAGCCTGTAAATTTGTGTTTTAATAATGTGATATGAATTTACAAACGAAATTTACCATTGCGTCAGAGGAGGGATTGAAACTGTTGTTCCTATTGAAAAAGGAACAGATCCATCGTATGTATGACAACCAGGTCGACTCAAAAGATCTTAACAATTATCTTGATATACAATTGAATAATCAAAGAGCGGCAGACGAACTCAACAATTTGAGTACACAGCTGATCAGCGTTTTCGCCGACGCTGAACCTGCAGGCTATGCTATGATTAAGCAATCGCCTGTTCCTGAGCTATTAAAGGGTATGAAAGCGATCCATTATACTGACTTTTACATTCGAGATCAATATGATAATCAGGCGATAAGGGAGTGCTTATGGAAGAAATGTCAATCGGTTACGAACTTTTACAACGCATGTTGGATCGAATTGCTGCAAACTGACCCGCTCGTTCCTTTTTTTGAAGATTGTGGGTTTAGCATCGAGCAGCAATCTCTTCTGGAACCTTTTGGAAAGAAATCCTATATCATGATATGGAAGCGGAACTGATAAAAAATCATGATGAACTCAGTTCATCATGATTTTTTGCATATTATCTATAAATAGTTGAATTTTACTTCAGGATATGGAACAACGTCTCATGACAAACAAAAGTCGGTGGTATTCAAAGCGGTATTTACAGGAGTTTATACTGTTTACCGCCATGTTTTTGCTGACGATGCTCCATGAATGGATGAAAATTGATACCATTATCGATTTTATCAAAGGCCTGGTATTTTTTAGCCTATTGTATATGCAGGCACAGTTGCACCGTCACTTCTTTTTCTCATTCTTCATGAAGAAAAAGTATTTTGTATATGTGATCGGTGCTGTTTTTTCAACGTTAACTGGAGCAGCACTCTTGGTTGTGGTTAATTATTTTTGGATCGATACTGCCTATTATGAAAGAGGGGAGATATCCGTATCCCAAGATTTTGTCTACCAAATTATGCTATGTGTGATAAGTACATTTACAATGCTCTCTTTTTTCCTCTTACGCCAATATGCCAATGAGGTTGAGAAAAGAAATGAAGCACAGCTGATGCTAAGTGAGATTAATGTGAAATATTTACACGCACAGCTAAATCCCCATTTTTTCTTTAATATGTTCAACAACCTTTATGGAGTGAGCTTAACTGAACCATCCCGTACACCGGAACTGATCTTGAAACTATCGGAATTGATGCGGTACCAGTTGGAAAATGCCAATAGAGATACGATAAGCCTAAAGGAGGAAGTTGATTTTATCGCTAATTACGTTGCTATGGAGAAGGAACGCGTTGGCAAACGCTGTGCGATAAGGTATGTGGTAGCAGGGGAGGACGATGAATTGAATCGCTATAGTATTGCACCATTACTTTTGATCACATTGATTGAAAATGCCTTTAAACATAGTCTTACGAACGAAAGGAGATGGTATGTGGATATCTTTATTACTTTTAGCGATGGTTCATTGACCGTGGATATCAAAAATTCGTTGGCAGATAAACTATTGAAAAATAATTCCACAGGTCTCGGGTTAGCGAATACCCGCCAACGTTTGGCCCTGCTTTATCCGACACGATATAAGTTGCGTTGTTTAGAAATAGCGCATGATTACCATACTTTTTTAACATTAAATTTAAAATCTTCTGCATATGAATGAGCGTTTGAGGTGCATTGTGGTTGACGATGAAGAAGGGGCGCATCTAGTCCTTCATCATTATATCAAGGATATCAAAAAATTGGATCTAAAAGCTTCATTCTATCATCCCGTTGAAGCAATGGATTATATGTATGATCATGAAGTTGATCTTATTTTTTTGGATATCAATATGCCCGGATTGAATGGCTTGGAGATGTTAAGAGCACTGTCTAATCCCCCTCTTGTAATTTTAACAACAGCATATAAAGAATATGCTTTGGAAAGTTATGAATATAGGGTGGTCGATTACCTGGTGAAACCTTTTGACATCAGGCGGTTTATGTCAGCGATTGACAACGTTTTCTCCAGATATCCATCAGTCAAACCTACAATATTGGATCATCCTGTCGTGCTTGCCACTGCAGCAGCCTCCTCTGTAGTCGTTAAAGTGGATGGTGATTTTGTGCGGATTATGTGTAAAGACATCATATATATCCAAAGCTGGGGCAATTATGTTAAGATTTTCACCACATCGGGATCCTTTGTGAGTTCACTAACGACAGCTGAAATGGAACAAAAGTTGGACAAAGATCTTTTTATGCGAATACATAAATCACATATTGTCTCACTGGAGCGTGTCAGTAAAATTTCAGGCGGTTCGGCCGAGTTAGATTCTGGGGAAAAATTGCCAATTGGATCAACTTACCGACGGGAGCTTCTGCTGTATTTCCAAAAGTAGGATTGAAACTTCAATATATTGTATGCTGATACAGAGTCTGATCAGATTATTTTTCAAACATTGCTGTTCTAAACTAAACTTTTTTGATTACCAAGGGTTATTTTTAACGAAACAATTAATCATAGATCATTTATTTTAATATGAGTACATTTTCAATAAAAGCTTTCGGAACCGAGGCTCCGACGGCAGACTTAAAGCAACTGGAGGTACAACGTCGTGCGGTAACGGCGAAAGATGTAGAAATTGATATTCTATACTGTGGTGTTTGTCACTCTGACTTACATACGGCACGTAATGAATGGGGTGGAACAATTTACCCCAATGTTCCCGGTCATGAGATCGTGGGGCGGATTACAAAAGTAGGCTCCGATGTAACGAAATTTAAAGTCGGCGATCTAGCCGGTGTTGGCTGCATGGTTGATAGTTGCCGTGAATGCGAGAGTTGTAAAGAGGGATTGGAGCAATATTGCGAGCATGGAAGTACCCAAACATACAATGGCCATGATAAGCATTTGGACAAACAGACCTTTGGCGGGTATTCGGAGCGTGTCGTGGTGGATCAGGATTTTGTCTTGCATATTCCCGAAAATCTGGATTTAGCAGCAACGGCTCCGCTACTTTGTGCGGGTATCACAACATATTCGCCCTTGCGGCATTGGAAGGTTGGTCCCGGACAAAAAGTAGGCATCGTGGGCATTGGTGGTTTGGGACATATGGGGGTGAAAATAGCCAAAGCTATGGGCGCACACGTCGTCGTGATCACAACTTCTGCAAGTAAAGTAGAAGATGCCAAACGCTTAGGCGCGGATGAAGTCATTTTATCTACCGATCAGGAGCAGATGAAAAAGAATGCTGGTACTTTGCATTTTATTTTGGATTGTGTCTCCGCGCAACACGATATCAACGCCTACTTGAGCCTATTGAAACGCGACGG
>Ga0213829_1001548_pt1 | contig 16210 bp, 13 predicted proteins | sample MC6MC0896MG_FD_180665 | JGI IMG/M metagenome (GOLD analysis project Ga0213829, IMG submission 180665) | Enriched soil aggregate microbial communities from Iowa State University, Ames, United States - MC6-MC0896-MG | ecosystem: Environmental > Terrestrial > Soil > Unclassified | place: USA: Iowa...
ACTAGCAATAAATTAAACAACATACTACTTATCTTATTTGTATCCCTTTCCTATATGTTGAAAGCGCAGACAAACCCAAAGAAAAGCTTATCTTTAAAAGAACAGCATATTGTGGCCATCGCCGCATCCACTGCAAAAGGAGATCTCGCTATGCTCAAAACAGAACTGGAAACAGGACTTGACGCCGGTTTGACGGTTAACCAGATCAAAGAGGTCATTGTGCATATCTATGCCTATGCTGGATTTCCAAGAAGTATCCGCGGCCTACAAACATTCATGGTTGTACTGGACGAACGAAAAGCAAAAGGTATAACAGATCCACCCGGAGCCGAAGCTTCGTCTATTGATAATAGTGAAAGTAAATATGCACGTGGGCGGACAATACTGCAGCAACTAACGGGTGTCCCTGAAATGGGAACGAAAACTGGTTATGCCGCTTTTGCCCCTATTATAGAAGTTTTTCTGAAAGAACATCTATTTGCTGATATTTTTGAACGGGATATTTTGAGTTATACAGAACGGGAGCTGGTCACAATATCGGTACTCGCCAGTATAGGTGGCGTCGAGCCCATGCTTCAATCCCATTTGAAAATATGTCTGAATGTCGGCTTGACTGCCGAACAATTGCAACAATTCGTTACGATCATAAAGTCAAAGATCGGGGAAGATGACGCAATTGTTGCTGGCAATGTACTGGACGAGGTGCTGAAGACAACAAAGTAAAACAATGAAATAGCTATTACAAATGAAACACTTAAAAATAATTACTCCACTGATATTCACCACCCTGCTTTCGGCATGTGGAAACAAGGTACAATCCATCAATACTGATATGAACAGAACTGAAAATCTGATTTTTGCCAAAGGAAAAAAAATCGAAAATGATAATTTCACGGGAACTGCCTGGCTTAACAGCCTGGTCGATGCGGATAGTACCAACCAAAATGCTGTTGGGAGTGTAACCTTCGAGCCGGGTGCACGAACAAAATGGCATTCTCACCCAGCAGGGCAAATTATATTGGCTTTGGATGGGGTTGGATATTATCAGGAAAAGGGCAAGGAAAAGGTGATCGTAAGGAAAGGAGAAGTTGTGAAGTGTCCGATCAATGTCCCTCATTGGCATGGAGCGAGCGCGGATACAGCCTTCGTACAGATTGCGATAACTGGGCGGGAAAAAGGAGAAACAGTCTGGCTAGAGCCTGTAAGCGACGCGGAATACCACGGCGGGCAGAAAGAAAGGTAGCCCTAATCCCTGTGACATACTTCGTATTAATGAGTCATGAAGATCCAATAAGAAGTAACTGGCATTCAAGCTTCCAATTTGTCGAATTGTAAACAGGATATCACGGATTGTAAATAGATAAGATTTAATTTTATAGTAGTCATTAATTTTAGTTTATAAAGGCTGATACTATTTGTTCAGCTCGTTAAACCTTCGACAAAATGACAACAGCAAACAACGTTCAGGCAATTGCAGAAAAAGTTAAATCCTTCGCAATGGGATTTATTGGCGCATTTTTTTTGGCTCTTGGAGTCAGTTATTTTAGTGAGCAATCATCTTATAGAATCCCAAGAATATTACTTCCTGTTTATGAATTTTTAGGAAATATAGGTTTAGCAATCGGTTTACTTGTATTGGGAGGTATACTTCTATATTACGCTTACATCAAATTTAAAAAATACGGTGGCAGACCGATTATCATGCTGATTGTTCTACCCCTGTTTACACTACTAGCTTTTGGTTTAAATACATTCTTCAACAATAATCAATCTGGCAAAAAAGAGGACAATGCCCAAAATAGACAAGCGACAGAACAGGTAGGAAACGCAAATCGTCCCGAGTTAAACAATGAGAAAGCAGAAAAATATTTGGATAAGCTGGAAAACCTATTCGCTGAAATGACCAAGGCTAAAGAGGGTGCTGATGAAAATAGGTTTAAGCTCCTGGAGACACAGTTTTTAGATTTGGGTACTGAATTAGCCATTATTATCCCAGAAATGGCTAAAACAGATCAATATCCAAGCTTCATACAGTATAACGCCTATGTTTCTAACAAAATCCATAAAATGCGAATGAACTAACAGACTCCTAGCATAGTGATTGAAATAAATAATATTTCCAACAAAAATTCTAGCACTTTCAGTTTAAGACATACATTTCCCTATGCTCTCGACATGGATGACAGAAATGATAAATACAGGGACCTTACATTAAAATTAGAACCAGTGTAGGATCTTTCTCGCTAGATAGAATTGAACCAAAATAACCACCAACAGCTATGAAAATAAACTGAAGGTTATTTCTGAACAATAAAAAACAAACATTTTCAGAAAAAAAGGTTTTCAAACGGGGAGAATGAAAACCTTTAAATAACCAATTATAAACCTAAATTATGATAGTACAAATATAAAGATCTAAAATCATAAAAACAAAAATATCTACCAAAATAGTAGATATTTTTGTTTCATTCTGTTTTCATTCGATTATACGCATGCTGATTTTGAGCTAAAAAGAACAAAGAAGCTACGACAGACAGAATAAACGGTTTACATTAAAATATTATTTTCAGCAACAATAGGTTGCGGCAGAGAAGTCTCATCCAACATATCACGCATATCAATTTCGATCATTCGGCTAATTTGTGTAATCGGTATATCATTGGCACTACCTTCAAATGGATTGACGGAGCTCTCCCCTATGGTATCCAAAACATGAAATGCCCATGCTACGATTGTCGAAAACACAACATTAAGCCAAATACTATATCCTTCCAGAAACGTCCCCTCGCCCAATTTATCATACTCCCGGAGCAAACCAAAAGGCAATAATAAAATAAACACAAACATCAGATAAGTCGTAACCGAAGCGAAATTGCGCGGATAAGGAAAGTTTTTGATACGTTCGGCTTTTCCCTGATCATCGATCAGCCTGATGATCCCCTGTTGCAGCTCCAACCATTGAAAATCATTGATATGCCCCTCTTTTTTCAGGGCTGCAACTTGTTCCGACTGTAATGCCAACAATTGGGTTGCCCTGTTCTTTTTGGACAGAATATAAGTGAGTTCCTTTTCTTCCAGGTAGTTTCCCAACACTTCCTCCAACTTGCCATCCCATTCAGGAATACGATAATGTGTACGCAGAAATTCTTGATTGCTCTTACGACTGGTATTTTCCCAATTACGTGGTTCCCTAAGTTGGTATCGCAATACGGTAAGCCAGGCAAAGTGCCGGTAGAACACTTGTTTTACAATCGGATCCTGCTTTCCACCGGCCGTATCCCGTACCAAAAATGCAAAATTACGACTGTCGTTGATCACACTGCCATAGATCTGCCTCGCTTCCCAAATACGCCCATAACTCGCATTATTTTTAAATCCGACAATGAAAGCCAAGCCAGTCCCTAACAGGGCAAGGGGTTGCCAGGGTAATGCAAGAAAATGCCAGCCAAAATAATATAAAGCGGTAGGGACTGTAGCTATTAAAAGTATCCACAAGGTATCGCGGAAAGTCCATTTGAAAAATTCCTGGGGACTGTATCTTCTTCCGGTATGCATAGTCTATTTGATAATATGTTCTCTTGAAAATACGAAATATTCTGCATTAATCAACTGTCATTCATTAAGATCCACTCCCCTTTTTCAGCATACTTCATTGCATACAGTTGTACCTGATTCAAGCATCATGATCTATCCGTATAACAGTATAGACGATTGAAACAACCAATTGTCCCTCTCTTTTTCTTTCGTCCGACAGAATTATTCAGCTGTAAACATGATCAGCTCGATGCTTGACCGGTATATACTGATCGTATCATGTTATAAACTCAATCCCAGTGTAAACGCGACACCTTTTGATTGTAAGTCCACATTCCCATATCCTATTCCTGTTAGAGGTATCTTAACAAAGGGTTTTATGCCTATATTGATCTTGTTGCTGATTTTCTTTTCAACCGATATCGAAAAGTCTGCTACACCAAAAATATGCTGGTTTTCGCCATTGACCTCATAGTTTACACTTTTTTTATCGTCGTAACTACTTTTGGCCTCATAGACTGCCCCCTTTTTGCCTCCATAACTGGCTTCACCTTCATAGTCAAACGTATATTTTTCCTTCAACATAAAATAACTGGACAGACCAGCACTGACATTAAACTTTACTTTTTTACTTTTCAATACCGTATAATTTGCTGTCAAGGGGACATCGATCACATCACATACGGCACTGACCTGGCTAGGCAACTGTGTCAATTGGGGAGGATTCGACGGAGAATAAAAGCTGTATGCTGACTTATAATTCTTCTTGGCATAGATAGCGCCAACAGAAACACTCAACCCTTTAATTAGTGGATAGGAATAAGCCAAACCAACGTTCTGGCTTAAGGAAGATTTACCGGCACCTTTTACACTCGTTAGATCAGGTCCTGCCAAAAGTGTTAACACCGACGGCTCTCTTTTTGGCACACTGGGCTCCTCAATTTGCTTTTGATTATACAACGCGGCTAACCGATCTCCTGTTGTTTCAACCGGATCTACGGATAAGTTAAAACGGGATAGTTGCCCAGCTTTAAATTTCATTTTCGGAACTGTAAAATCGGTTTTCGTTTCAATCCGCCGTAGGATACCATGATTTGCTTCCGGGAGCGCTGTTATCGTATTATTTTGTGTCAGTTCTCCACCAGTTTTTTCCCCCAGACTAAAATCAACATTTTCTTTCAACCCAGATTTTATATTTTCCGTTTTTCCCTGAGGTGTTATCCGTGAAAGATCATGCTGAATAATCGTATCCCCTACCTGTTTCTCAGATCTATTTTCAGATCTATTTATAGCAGCTGATTGACCAGAATTATCCATTTTTTTGCCTTCTACCGGTACATCCTTATTCCAAATAAAAAAAAGAGCGAGAACTGCGGCTGCTGCCATAGATAGTGCTGTAAGGAAATACAATGTTGACTTTCTTTTATTTCGATCATTGTTCAATCGAGACTCCATCTCCTCCCAATGCGATTCATTAAAGTCAAAATTGGCTTCATCGAGACCTTCTCTAAAGATCTCATCAATCTTGTTCTTGTCCTTTTCCATCATGTATTCTCCCCAGTTTTACCTTTTGTCTCCTCTTGGTTTTTCACCATTTCAGCAAGTCGCCCACGGGCTTTATGCAAATTGGATTTTGAAGTTCCAACTGCTATACCTAGCATATCACTGATCTCTTCATGTCCATACCCATCAATTGCATAAAGATTAAACACTGTACGATAGGCCGGTGGAAGCCGATGTATCATCAGTAGCAAATCCTCGTAATTCAATTTTTGAGTTATCGTATCATTATCGGCAATAGCATGTTCAACCACAGCAATATCGACCAGGTAACCCTGTCTAATTTTCGCGCGATAGAAATCTATTGCCGTGTTTGTCATGATTTTTTTTATCCAGGCAGATAAAGGCTTCTGATAATCATATTTGATTATATTTTTAAATACTTTAAAAAATCCCTCGTTTAAAATACCTATTGCATCTTCTTTATTATCGGCATATCGTAAACATATACCCAGTGCCAGCGCATAATAAGTGGTATAAAGATCTTTTTGAGATCTACGGTCCTCATTTATGCATCCCTTAATAATATGGATAGATTTTTCGTCAACTTCTTTTATCGCCACTCGATATTGTTGCTTTTCTTTTGATAAATATAGTATAAAATGTAGTACGATGAGATAACAAAAAAGGTTGCCTACAAAAAATATTTTTTTATCAGAGGCAACCTTTTTCTTGGCATGGTCGTAATGAGTAGTATCAACAATTAAAACTTAGTATTATGGAACTCAACAAAAAAAATGTAAAAACAGCCCTAATGGCCGTTCTCATGTTATCCCTATTTTCATCCTGTTCTAAAGATGACGACAAAGCCCCTGAGGATAAAAAGAAAGGAATACAAACAGCTACAAATGCTCAATTTGGCACCATTCTGACAGATGCTAATGGGAAAACGCTCTATTTCTTTTCAAATGATACAAAAGGCATGTCAGCATGTACGGGAAATTGCCTATCCACCTGGCCGGTTTATCATAACGATGAAACCAGTTCTGATATGAAGATCGATAAAAGTCTTCTGGGCGTAATTACCAGAGCCGATGGTAACAAACAAAGTACCTACAAAGGTTGGCCATTATATTATTATGCAGGAGACAGCCAATCTGATCCTGTAAAAGGAGATGCCGTAAATAAAATCTGGTATGTAGCAAAGCCCGATTATCTGCTGATGGTTGCCAATGCACAACTCGTCGGGCATGATGGAAAAAACTATCTGGGAGATTACACGGAGGGTACGGGCAGCACCTTGTATTTAACTGACGATAAAGGCCAAACACTTTATGCCTTTAAACCTGACAAATTCAATAAAAATACCTATACCAAACCCGATTTCAGCAATGATGCTGTCTGGCCGATCTATCAAATGGACAAAGGAGCCTTACCATCCCTCATAAAATCGGCAGATATTTCGGTTATCGATGTTTTTGGTAAAAAACAATTGACTTTCAAAGGATGGCCTATGTACTATTTTGGTCAGGATCAACAACGTGGTGACAACAAAGGAATTAGCTTCCCTCGCCCCGCTGTATGGCCAATCTTGAATGACAAAACAACGACTGCACCTACTAGCTAAATTATAGTTTTATGAAGCTACAATGAATTATTCAAATAAACGGCCAGCTGAACGGAGTCCGAAACATTCGAACGAGTCCTTGAACAGCAACAGCAGATAAAAATAAATAAAGCTGATAGCTTCATCAACTTCGAGAAAAAATGATACAGATGAAAAAACTAAAAATAGCTGGACCGCTCATCCCGAACAATAAGTTTATGTTGACTATTGCGACTATTGTTGTAATAGCTATTGCACTTACAGGATGTACAAAAAAACAGGCCGAGGAATTATCTCCTGAACCTCCGGGGCCAGAAGAAGTTACCGTAAAAAATGTATCCTATACAAATTTTGCAAAAGCACTTTTTGAAACCAAGTGCAGGTCATGCCATACCGCTGGACGACCTGCCAGTGCACGCTGGGAATTTAACGGATATAACTCTGTCAAAGATCATATTACAAGAATTAACAACGTCGTATTGGTGACCAAAACGATGCCCATTGGGGGCACCTTGACAGCGAAAGAAATAGAATTGCTGGATGCTTGGATCAAACGCAATACTCCGGAAAACTAATGCAAAACTCATATGAATAAGATACATATCTATAGTATACTCCTGTTATTGTTCGGGAGTAAAGCTACATTCGCTCAGCAGACAAGTTCCTTAGTCTCCAAAGCTGCAACCATTTCTTTTTTCAGCAGTGCCCCCCTGGAAGATATAGAAGCGAAAAGCAGTTTAGCGGGGTCTGCCCTAAATATCAAAACAGGAGAAATTATCTTTCGGGTAAAAATTACCTCATTTCAATTTGATAAAAAACTGATGCAGGAGCATTTTAATGAAAACTATATGGAGAGCGATAAATATCCGCTCTCTGAATTTAAAGGTAAGATCGAAGAATGTGAAAAATTAGCCAAAGATGGCACCTACAAATTGAATGTTTCAGGTACTTTACAAATCCACGGTGTCGGTAAATCCTATTCTACCGCGGCAACTTTCAATGTGAAGAATGGTGCAATAAAAGCTATCGCAGCCTTTGATGTCAGACTGGCAGACCATAAAATTAGTATTCCCTCCATCGTCGGAAAGAAAATTGCGGAGGTGGTGAAAGTAAAAATAGAAGCTGCTTATAACTAATAATTATTCCATTCAATTATGAAAAGTATACTATGCATAATGCTATCTATTATTTCGCTGAAAGTAGTTGCACAGGAAGATCTCGATAAAATGATCAAGCTTGAAGGGCCAAAGAACGAAAAAGTTACTGCCACATTTAAATCAGGCAACTTGATCAATCTAAAAACTACTGAAACCATTCATCGAAATGAAATGGACTTCAGAGTAGATCACCGGTTTGGAGATATTGGAGGAAGTGCCGGCGGAGCAAAAAATTTCTTCGGTCTTGACAATTCAACAGATATCAGGATCGGTTTTGATTATGGTTTAACGGATAATATCAACATCGGAATCGCCAGAGCGAAAGGTGCCACAGAAGTCAGACAGCTCTATGAAGGTAATATCAAATACCGCTTTGTTGAACAAACAATAGACAATAGTGTACCTGTTTCGATCGCCTTTTTTGGAAGCACAGTCGTATCCGCGATGGAAGCTTCGGAAGAAAAACATTCAGCGGCAAGTTTCGAACGGTTCAGCGACCGTCTGAGCTATGTGACGCAATTGATTATTGCTCGAAAATTCAGTTCGAGTTTTTCTCTTACTGTTGTCCCCTCCTATCTTCACCGTAATTATACAGCCTATAATGACCAGAATAACATGTTTGCAATCGGTATTGGTGGTAGGGCGAAAGTAAGTAAAAGGATAGCATTCGTTGCCGACTATTTCCTCCCCTTCCGCCAATCCTCGAAAAAGAAATACCGCGAAGAGGTAACTGGCCAACGCTACTACAATGCTTTAGGAGTTGGTTTGGAAATGGACACAGGTGGACATATATTTCATCTCAATTTTACAAATGCCACAGCGATACAAGAATCACAGTTTATCAGTGAGACCAACAGTTCATGGGGGAAAGGACAATTTAGATGGGGATTCAGTATTGCAAGACGTTTTAATTTTAACAAAAAAGATAAAGGATAAAATCAGTAAACATACTGTGCTTATTGGTTTGCTATCAATGATATTAATCGTTTAAAGCTGAACTATTATCCCCCCACCGATAAAGGTGAGGGGGAATAAAAGCTACTAATTTAATTATAGTCTTCATTTTGCACCAAATTCTTGTTACGATCAAGTTCTGACTGTGCAAAAGGCAGTACATTGTTCTTTTCACCGAATTTCAACGGTGCACCACCAGGGTTTTTAAGTGGGGCCAACGTACTTTCCATCAGGTTTCGCCGCTTGAGATCATAATAACGGTGTCCTTCCATTGCTAATTCGATCCGACGCTCATGTAAAATGAAATCGCGTAATTTTTCCTTGGTATTGTAAATCGTCTCATCTACTTTCGGCATCTCAACACCTTTTCTTTCCCTAATCTCATTAAGCGCTTTGTAAATACTTGCGTCTGGTCCGCTCACCTCATTTTTGGCCTCCGCATACATAAGTAATACATCTGCATAACGGGTATGGACAATATTTTGATCCGTCAATGGGGTCTTCGTTCTGTCAAATGGCAGTTTTGAAAAGTCTAAATATTTCTTTTGTACATAACCTGTCAACAATGGATCAGATTCCTTAAACTCCTGACCATTGGGATTTATGTATTTTTCGGTAGGCACTTTAATTGTCATTTTAAGACGGGGGTCTCTGTTTTCATAAGGATTAGCAGCAACATAACCAGATCCAGCTTCATTGATCCGCTTTCCATTCTTCATTTCATAAGCATCCACCAAATTTTGATAGGGAGCAATACTACCATACCAGCCTATTTCAACCAATACCCCTTCTCCACCCTGCGGGTTATTTGGTGCGAGGTATTTTGTGGAGAATATGATCTCCGGATTATTTTGTTGTGTAGCTGTAAGAAAAAGATTTTGATATCCGCCCTGATAAATCTGAAACTTTCCTCCACTGATAATCTGCTTGGCCAAGTCAGCGGCAGCGGACCAATTCTGCTGGAAAAGATACACCTTTGTTTTAAGAGCCTGAGCACTGGCTTTCACAGCGTGTCCATTATAAGCCTCGTCAGGAAGGTTTGCTATTGCAAAATCCAACTCACTATGAATAAATTTCAGTACATCCTCCTTTGAACTCTTTGCTATTTTAGCGTCTTCAACTGTTGCCGGCTCAGTTTGATAAAGAATAACTCCACCAAAGGCCTGAACAAGATCAAAATAAAACATTGTCCGTATAAAACGTACTTCAGCTTTGTATACTGTCTTCTTTGCATCGGCCGTAGGTGATTTATCAATATTATCGAGAAAAAAATTACAGCCAGATATCCCTGCATAGGGTATGTTGTAAAATGTACTTGTAACATTGGTCGAGTTGACAATACCTCGGGTCAGATCGCCAAAGCCATAATAAGAATGCCGATCTAACGCATTGTCCGAGTAAGTATCCAACCATAATTTACCCTGCCCATAAAATCCACTTTGCAATCTCCGATATACACCTGCTAAGCCCAATTTTGTATCAGCATCAGTTTTCCAGAATGCGGCACCATCAATTTTGGTGGTCGGGTCTTTATCGAGAAAATCTTCGTTGCAGGAGGTCAGCATTGCCGTCATAGCTATTGCGATCATAGCTATGCCAATATATTTTGTTTTCATCTTTGCTAAATTATATTTACATCCGATTTTTTTATAACAAATGGATTCGATCAATATTTGATCTTAATCCCCGCTGTATACATTTTGATCTGTGGGAACTGTGCAAACCGTCCCGAGCCCGATCTTTCGGGATCATTACCTTCATATTTTGTCCAGGTAATCAGATTATCTCCAGAAACATACAATGTAATTCCTTTTGCTGCTATCCGTTTCGTCATCGACTCCGGAAAAGTATAAGACAGATAGAGATTTTTCAGTCGAAGGTAAGATGCATCCTGAAGAAAGTATGTAGAAGGATAACCTGATACACCCGCATAACCTGTCAGATAAACCGCAGGCACGGTATTACTTGGATTCGTAGGTGTCCAAGCATCCAAAAATTTGGTCGGAGGAGCTGATCCCTGCATAAATGGTTCATAGCCCCAATGACTCACCTGAACTTTTTGTCCTTGTACTCCTTGAAAGAATGCGCTGATATTAAATCCATTCCAGCCAGCATACAAATTGAATGAATAGGTATAATCGGGAAACCGACTGATACGAATGCGGTCTTCTGGGCCGATAGTTCCATTACCATCCACGTCTCTCATCTTCAGATCCCCCGGTTTAAGCACACCTGAGTTAGGCTGTTTCGGTGAATTATCAATCTCAGCCTGACTTTGGAAGATTCCTATCCAGTCATACAGAAAAAAATTATCATACGGCCTTCCGATCTCAATTGTTCCAAGAGTTTCTGTCAATCTTTTAGTCACCTTATTTCGATAGCGGCTAAAAACAATATTGGCACCATAATTAAACGCTCCAATTTGATTCTGATGACGTAATTCGATCTCAATCCCTTTATTTACCATAGCTCCAGCATTAATAATCGGTGGCGTCAAACCACGGCTAGCAGGGACATCAGTGCGCTCTTCCAATATATCAGTCGTATTTTTACTATACCAGTCAATCGTTGCACCAAATAAGCCCTTATAGATATCGATATCTAAACCAAAATCGGTAATAGCGGTCTTCTCCCAACGCAGATTTTTTTCCACCAGACGGGTTTTTATCGCGCCAGATTCAAGTGTGCTAAAAGGATAGGTCACATTGTCCAAAACCTCCTGGTATGGATAATAATCCAGATTACCACCCCTTCTTATCTCCTGGTTACCTAAAGCGCCATAAGAGGCTCTCAATTTAAGATTATCGAGCCACCCGACATTATCTTTGATAAAATCCTCCTCAGAAATACGCCAGGCAGCTGATCCGCCACCAAAGGTTCCCCATCTGTATTTGGATCCTACCCGGGATGTACCATCATAGCGGATATTTCCTTCAGCAAAGTATTTCCCTTTATAATCATAATTAATTCTTCCGAATAAAGATTTAAGGCTCCATTCAAAAGAACTTCCGTTCAATGATTGTTCTCTTGCCGAACTTCCATCAAGTTCCATAATCGTATTATTAGGAAAGTCATATCGTCCTCCGCCTATGCTTGTCGTACGGTTATCCTGTTGCTCATAACCTCCCAAAATACTGATATTATGTACGGATGCCAGGGTTTTCACATAGTTCAAAGTAGAATAGAAAGTCTTCGTCAGACTACGTCCGGACGATTGTCGGAGACCTACAAAATCGGGACTTCCATTACCCGACTGTTCATATTCGCCTTTGTCATTGGGATGATAGGCAAAAGAAGGGCTACCAAACTGACGATTGCGATAGTCTTCGTTGAAAAAAGCAAAGGCAGCCTTTGTTGACCATTTCAAACCATCGATAATATCAACATCCATATAAGCCTGGGCGTTTACATTATATTTTTTTGTCAGTTGTCCTCCGGTGTTAAACACTTCCTCTGCGGTTCTATTTGTTCCACCGGTATTCATATAGTCTCTGCCAGCGGAACGCCCACTGCCATCAGGCAACCAAGGTTTGAACGTCGGCGCTGACGCATAGGCCAACAGCAATAAATCATCGTTGGTCATCCAGGGAGCCTTAAAGTCTTCGTATGAAAAATTAACATTGGTACCTATTTTCACTCTTTTATGTACCTGAGTACCATAATCCGCAAGTCCATTGTACCGTTTATATAGATATCCCTTTGTAATACTATTTTGATCCAAATAATTGAAGGACAGATTATGTGTACTCTTTTCACTTCCCCCTGAAAAGCTCAGGTTATGATTTTGAACAGGTCCTTTCCCCAAAATATAGTCCAGCCAGTCGAAGTTTGGGTATGCCTCGCTATTGGGATTATTTTTATAACTATCAATCTGTTCCTGTGTGTATATGGCCGGTTGACCACTTCGGGCACGTGCGGCATTATACATTTCCATATAGGTAACGGAATTGGTAATCAGATCGGGATATTTCGTTGCTTCACTAGTTCCCCAATAACCATTATATTCGATATTGCTGGTCCCTGCTTTTCCCTTTTTGGTGGTAACCAGAATTACACCATTCGCTGCGCGGGCTCCATAGATCGAGGCTGATGCCGCATCTTTTAGTACAGTTACATTTTCAATATCTTGAGGTGAAAGGTTCGATATTGAACCTATGACTCCATCAACGAGCACCAATGGATTAGGCGACGCACCACTTGATCCCAGCCCTCTGATCCGCATACTGCCATTGTCCCGACCCGGTTCGCCCGTAGGCTGTACCACATCTAGTCCCGCAATACGGCCCTGTAATAAATTTTGAACATTAGGTACGGGGCGCTCAGTCATTCTCTTACCGGATACACTTGCGACCGAACCAGAAAGATTTACTTTCTTCTGGGTCGCATAGCCTACGACAACAACTTCGTCCACCATCCTGGTATCTTCCTCCAACGTAATGTTGTAATTTTTAGATCCTCCTACAAGAACCTGTTGTTCCTTATACCCGACAGAAGTGATCAATAAAACATCATTGGCTAAAGCACTGATGTTAAAGCGTCCCTGTTCATCCGTTTTAACGGTCTGATTGGTTCGTTTTAAATGAACCGTAACCCCTACAAGTGGTGCTGCTCGAGCATCCCTAACTGTTCCGGTAATTGTCGACTGTTGCTGTACAGCTGGCTGATGAAAGGCATGTACAGGAAGATAGCTTGTGCTTAAAAAGAACGACGCAGCTAATGGGATTGCGGTCCTTTTTATTAGTTCCCGCGCACTACATGCAGCGGGTCCTACAGGTTTAAATAAGTACATAATTTTTGATTGGTTATAACAGTAATTATTTTATAGAACCGATAAAAAGTTTAAAAAATGAACAAACTTCCTATCGGTTCTATTTTTTATAGCTGGATAGATAGAACCGAACATAAAGATCACACTACTGTCAGGATGAAACCTTTATGCCGGTACAAAACAGTGAGCCCCAAAAGCCCCACAGCTTACTTTCAACTATTCGACTATTCAATGCACATGAGATGCATTCTTTTGAACAGCTACTTAAATATTTTTAAGTGTGGTGTACCATTGGTAGCCACCATTTAATCTGATTTTTATTTTCTCTGGCTTCGCAGAGCGTATGGTATATTTGATCAATTTACCGTCTTTCCATTTCATGTCGACCGTATAATTGCCCCTCGCTTTGAGGCCTTTCACCTCGCCATTTTTCCATGCATCAGGTAGAGCAGGCAACAGATCTATACAGCCATCGTGACTCTGCAAAAGCATTTCAGCAATACCAGCTGTAGCACCGAAATTGCCATCGATCTGAAATGGAGGATGTGCGGAAAATAGATTCGGATAAACACCGCCACCACCGCCCATATTATTGGGATCAGCTACCGGTTTTAGCATTTCCCGGATCAATTTGAACGCTCTGTTTCCATTATGAAGTCTTGCCCAAAACAAGGTTTTATAAGCGATAGACCAGCTCGTACTATTATCTCCTCTTACCTCAAGCGTCTTTTTTGCCGCTTCCGCAAGTTCGGGAGTAGATAAAGGCGTGATTAATGGTGCTGGATAAACCCCATATAAATGAGAAACATGGCGATGGGTCGGTTCGATTTCCTTATAATCCTCCAACCATTCCTGTATACGTCCATCTTTACTGATCACTCCAGCTGGAGGTATCGCCTGCAGCAAATTCTCCAAATCCTGTCTAAACGCATGATCAATTTTCAGCTTTTTGGAGGCTGTGATCACATTCGTAAACAGCTCCCGCACAATCTGATTATCAATGGTAGGTCCCATACAGATACTCGCGGTCTTTCCGTTAGCCATATAGAAAGTATTCTCTGGCGAAACCGAGGGGGAAGTAACCATCCAGCCTGTTTTAGGGTCTTTCACTAACACGCTTTTATAAAATTCCGCAGAACCTTTCAGCACAGGATAGATATCTTTTAGATAATTTAAATCATTTGTAAAAGCATAATGATCCCATAAATTGCTACATAGCCATCCTGAGCCTGCATTTGATGCTCCCCATGATGCACTTTCGCCTGGCTCAGTAAATCCCCAGACATTTGTAATGACATGCGCAATCCAGCCATCAGCATTATAGTAAGCCTTGGCGGTTTTCTTTCCCGGTTCAACGAGACTTTTCACCAATTCCGCAAGTGGCAGATTCAGTTCAGATAGATTGACCACCTCCAGAGGCCAATGATTCATCTGTACATTCACATCCAGGTGATAATCCCCATTCCATGGTGTGTTGATCTCCTGCGCCCAAAGCCCCTGTAAATTGGGTGGCAACAGTCCTACCCTGGTGCTACTGATGCTCAGGTATCTCCCATACTGAAAAAACAAAGTAGCAAGTGATGGATCATTATTGAAATTGTTGTAGAAATTGGCTATCCGACGGTCTGTTGGTAAATCTGCAGCTGCCCCTTCTCCAAGATCAATATAAGCACGTTTAAAGAGCTTGCTGAATGCAGCTATATGACTGCGTTTTTGCAGATCATAACTTTTTTTCATCGCTGCGGACAAAAACTGACTTGTCTTTTCTTCAAAGGCAAAGCCCTTGAAATCAGTTCCAGCAGAAACGTAAATCAACACCTCAGTAGCATCTTCAATAACCAGATTATTATTTTCCGGACGGATAGTTCCGTCTTTCAATTTCGCCTGTACGCGAGCCAGATACTTCATGCCCTTACCATCGGTACCATTATTGAGCTGGCCGGACATCTGCAATTCGTTGCCCACCGTATTAACCTGATAGCGCTCAGGTCTATTCATCGCAATACGACAATTGAGCTGCCCTGGCTTGTCTGCTGTCAACCTAATGACATCGACATCATCATCAAAACTTGTAAAATACTCTCGTTTATAATTTACACCATTACGTGTAAATGTACAGTTCGCAATGGCTTGGTCCAATAGGAGTTCGCGACGGTAGTTCTCAACTTTTTGTCCCACACCCTGATCCCCCTTATAAGTGAAATCGATCTGCAATGCACCCATTGTTTGAAATTTACCCCACCGTTCTCCTGCTGAGCCTTCGCCTTTACAAACAAAATTGCTGTTTACCAATGCTTGCGCCTCATCATTTTTACCCTGTAAAATAAGTTGCCGGATAGCCGGAAGGCTTTTGTAGGCCTCGTAATTATTGGCATCCTGTGGACTTCCAGACCATAAAGTAATATCGTTCAGGACAATACGCTCCTTTAAAATACCGCCATCGGGTGTCATTCCCAACCTGCCATTACCCAGCGGTAATGTGGCTTCCCAAATTTCCGCTGGTTTATCATACCACAATTTTAAGGGCTTTTGCTGGCCAGATACAGTTGTAAGAGCGAAGCAGCAAAAATAAAATACAGTTAACAGTTTCTTCATGATATATCGTGTTTCAAATCCCTCATTGTTATATGGAAAGCGAGTTAATCTCCATAAACTTTAAATTCATAGATATTGGCAATAGTCTTATCTTTG
>Ga0213829_1001551_pt1 | contig 16188 bp, 22 predicted proteins | sample MC6MC0896MG_FD_180665 | JGI IMG/M metagenome (GOLD analysis project Ga0213829, IMG submission 180665) | Enriched soil aggregate microbial communities from Iowa State University, Ames, United States - MC6-MC0896-MG | ecosystem: Environmental > Terrestrial > Soil > Unclassified | place: USA: Iowa...
ATGTCCGCGTAGGACATGGTCTGGATCTCTGCTGCCGAGAAGTTCAGCTCAGCCGCAAGTCGCTTGGCCGCTTGCTTTTGCGTGGCCGGATTAAAGCTCGTCGTCTCGCACCAGAAAGTTGTAGCCGGTGGCCAGACGGTTGTAGTCCTTGTAGGTGAGGCCTTCCAGGTCTTTGACGTGAACCTCGGCGAGAGAGGCAAACAGGTTCAGTTCGCGCTGTTCGTCGTCGCCGTCAGAGGTTTTGGTCGAGTTGCGGATATCGCGCACAGTCGGCGCACGCAGGGTGACGTGGTCCTGCTGGACGCCGTTGAGCTCGGCCGGGCTGGTGAGCGTTACGGTGACGCGGTCGGCTTCCAGCATGATGAACTTGGGCAGTGGCTTGGTCATGGATTGATACCTTGAAAAGGGAGTGAGAAAACGATGAAGGGATTACACGCCGAGGTCGCGGCGCTGGCTGGCCAGTTGGTCGACGCCGTTGATGACACGCTTCATGGCCATTGGATCGATCTCGTAGATGACCTCCCCGCCGACTTCCAGCTTGTAGTAGGTCAGGGCCACGGCGTGCTTGAGCTCGGCCTTGTCACCCGGCTTCCAGTCACCCATATCCAGCTCTTTCAGGGTGCCGCGCTGCGTGACAATCACCGACTTCGTTTCGCCCTTGTGGCCCTTGAACGAGCCTCGGAAGGTGCCGTTGAAGGCGCTACCGTCAGCCAGGCCGTAGAACTTCAGCGACTCCTTACGCACGCCGGTGGTGGTGAAGTTGGACTCCATCTTCTCCATGCCCACGTCCATCTCGATGGGCATGTCCATACCGCCAGGGCGGTGCTCCTCCATCTTGAGGGTGAGCTTGGGCAGGGTCAGGCTGGGCACATCGCCCTGGAAGCTGACGCCGTCCACGAACAGATTCATGTTGGCCAGAATTTCGGGAATCATTGCCATGTGCTGCGCTCCTTACGCGACTTGATCGAGGACTTCGGTCAGCCACTGGTTGGTAACTTCGATACGGAAATTCGGGTTCTCAGCCGGCGGAACGTCGGTGAAGCGGATGTTCCAGTACACCTTGCCCTGCTCCAGCTGGCTGGCCGTGTTGAGCACCGGGTCGGCATAGACTTCGAAGTTGATGATTGCGCCCTGGGCTTTCAGGTCGCGCATGAAGGCCTGCAAGCCTTCGGTCACATCGCGGATGTAGGTCGAGGTAATGCCCCGGTCCACCGCCCACTTGTGGCCGTACAGAATTGCGTCCATGACCATGTCCATGGTCCGCACGCGGGTGACGAACGCCCATTTCGAATCGCTCGACAACGTGCGGTTGCCCCACAGGCGGAAGCCGTCGTCGCGGATGATGGTCGCGATATTGGCGTTGTTCAGCAGGTTGGCCCGGCACGTCTCGTCGCCGTCCAGGTACTCGATGGCACGGGTGGTGCCCGTGATGCCGACGAACTCTTTGTTCGAGGGCGACGACCAGAAGCCGTATTCGCTGTCGGTGTAGGCAAACATGCCTGCTGCCCAGGCCGAGGCCGGCGCGTCTACGGTCGCGCTGGTGGTGGTGTCCCACATCTGCACACCAGGGTCGACCATGTATAGGCGCTTGGAGCCAAAGCCTTTGGCGTAAGTGGTGGCCGCCTCGTCGGTGGTGTTGGGGCCGTCGATAATCGCCACGGCGCGCAGCTTGGCCGCAATCGAATCCATCGCGGTAGCCACCGCCTGGGTCGCGCTGTGCTTCGGCGCGATGATCAGACGCGGCTGGGCGTTGAAACGGCTTTTGCCATCGAGCAGCGCCTGCAGGCCAGTACGCTTGCCGCTGGCCTGTACACCGCCAATGATCGCGGAAGTCTGCGCAGCTGCGTCGGCGCCCTTGGCCACGCCCGTGGCGACGATCACCGCCTTGGAGCGCGCATAGATGGCTTGGCAGGCCTTGGTGATGGCAGCGGCAGCGCCGAACGCGGCGACGGCCTCGCGCTCGTTGGTGATCAGCACTACGTCGCCGGCCTTGGCCGTCACGGTCGCACCCTCGGTGAAGGTGTCGACCAGGCCAATGATCGAGGACGACGGCAGCGAGACGTTGCGCGCGCCGGTGTCGACGTTCGTTACGGTAACGCCGTGAAAAAATCCAGCCATGGGATAGCTCCAAAAAAATGGGCCGCACTGGGCGGCCCTGCAGAAACGCAAACGCCCCGGAATCGGGGCGCTCAAGGGAATGCGGGGAGAGGGTCAGGCGACGCCGGGCACGCTCGCGCGGATGGCATTGATTGCCGTATCGGCATAGGCCTCGGCCTGCGCATGAGTGGTTGCCTTGAGCACCTCGACGCCACCCTTGAGGCGGGCCGCTCGGATCCGGGACAACGCCGAGCGCCAGGCTTTTGCCTCCTGCAGGATCGACTCGGCAGCGTCCATGGGTTCAACGCCATTCGCGTCGACCAGGGCCTGGACGGTCACCGGCACGTCGCCGGCATAACCAGCCTGCCTGAAGGCCTTCGCCTCATCCTCGGCCATCTGGTTCTCGATGGCGCGCAGGGGATCACCCAGCACTACCGCGCGCGTCTGGTCAGCCGCCTGCTCGATCTGTTGCTGGGCAGCCACCAGGGCCACCGGCAGTGGCAGATTTTCGAAATCGTACCCAGGGTAAGTGGTGTCGCCATAGACGACGTTCAGATTGGTTTTTTGCATGGTCGCCTCACAGGCTCGAAAGGTTGGTGATGACGTGGCCTACGTCTTTGGAAAGAGTGCCGGCGGTAATGCCGGGGACCAGCAGGCCATTGAGCGCGGACGGCATCGGGGTACCGATGATCGAAAGAGAGAACAGCACCGAACCAGGCCCAAACAAACGGCCCCGGAAGGTACCGCGCAGCTCAAACGCGCAGTTGTAAAGACGCATCTGCATCATGATCGGAGCCGACGACCCGCTGCCGAATACAAGCGCGTAGTAGGCGCTCAAATCACCGGCACTCGAAGCTGGCAGACTGATCGTCAAGTTGACGAACTGAATGGTGGAGTCGTTCGACAGCCAGAAGGAGCCAAAGCGCATCAGGGTGTCACCATCGGGGTAGAACTCGTTGCAAATCAGCTTGCGGCCCGCCCCCGTAGCACCTGCAATGATCACCCTTCGACCGGTCGTATTGATGTGCCTATCCAGCACATAATCTTTGGCTAACCACACCTGTACCCTGCCGCCATCCGGTGCTGCGTTGACCGCCTGCTGAATGGTTTTAAACGGACTGGCCTCAGTACCAAGGCCATTGGCGTCATCGCCCAGCTGACTGTCTACCCAATAAACGCGGACCATCGTTGGAGCTGCAGCGATTGCTGCGGACACAGCAGCATTGATGGCGGCCATCTTGCCGTTGACGGCACCGACCAGCTTATTGTTCTCCGCTACAAGCGCGGCAATTTCAGTTTCAAGACTCATGCACTAAGCTCCGAGCTGTTTTTGAAGTTGAAAGTATTGAAGGGACATAAGCCCCGTGGCGTTGGCCACCGCCAGGCTCAGCAAGCCATCCCGCGTTTCGGTGGCTGCTTTCTCTGCTGCTTCCACCCGCGTGAGCAAGCCGTCGATTTGTTCATCAGCAATTCGCGCCAGACGCTCCAGGCTCGCCAGTCGGTCGCCCTTCTCCATGCCTCGCACTTGCTCGGCAATGAGCGCAGTGGCCATCGCGGCCAAGGGCTCAGCCAACGTCAGGTTGAGACCGGCGGCCGAACTGATGATGGTCACGCTGTCCGCCGGCAGCGCAGCCAGCGACAGGTCGTAGGCCAGCAGCAGGTCGATGTTGGCGGCCTTGTAGGCCAGCGCCTCGGTCAGGTGCGACCAGCACGCCAACAGGGTGCCGTCCTTGAGGAAAATGCCAATCTCGCGCACCCAGTAGCCGGTCGTGCCGTCAGCGACAGCGGTCAGGTGCAATAGGGTGCTGCTCAGCTTCTCGCCGCTGGAGATCGGAAAACGAGCGATCTCGTTGCGCAGGGTCCTCTGGTCAGCTGTCGGGGTGTAGGCCACGCTGCCCAGGGCGATATGGCTAATCTCGGCCGAGAGGCCGGTTTTAGTCGCCGTCAGGATCGCCGCCAGGCCGGCCTTGGTAATGACAGGTTGCAAGCCTGTGCTCATAGAACTGCCTCCATGTAGCCCCGCACGACCGTGCGCACATGCGCCGCGTTGGCCACCTGCGGGGCACCTTCTGCTTGGATGGGTACGCCCTGCGCCTCGGCGAATCGCCGGGACACGCTGGACGCATTGAGCGCATTGGCAAACAGCACCGTCTGCGCCATGGGGTCGAAGGGCACCGCCCGGGCATCCATGGAGCGGTGTTGCACCGCCCGCGCCTGAAACGCGTTACCCAGCACCAGGCCGCCGTCGAAGCGTGCGCCCAGCCGAAACTCGTAATGGCTGCGCTCGTTCTTCGCCGCGTCGACCAGGGCCCGCAAACGCGCGCCCAATTCAGGCGAGATGATCGAGCCCTCACCCGGCCGGTTATCGTTGGCCCATGCTGTGATCTGGAACGTGTACGGTGCCGCGTTGGGGATCTGGTGCCACTCTTTGAACTCGGCGTTGACGCGAATCGCCTTGAGCACACGCCGGATTGCGCCGACAGTGCCCTTAGTCTTGTGCACCGGGATCGCCTCGTGGATCAGCTCGCGGCGCTGGGTGTCGATGTAAGCAGCCTCCCAGCCTTCGACCTTGAGCGCCCAGCCCAGCCAGGGCAGGAAGTTGGGGGGGCAGCGCGCCGAGTCGGCCACCCCCCGGATGATTTCAGGGTCCACGCCGAGCTCACCGGCGCGCTCCAGTGAGCGCTCCAGCAGCGTGGCGTTATGCGGTAGCAGGCTCATGTGACCACCTTGGTGGTCAGGGCAATGGACGTGGCACGCGGGTAATGCCGCTTGTCACACACCACCCCATCCGCCGGTTTGGTCAGGTCGACGCGACTGATCCCCGTCACGTGTAACGCCGCGTAGATGGCCGAGACGGGCAACTGCCCCTCAAGCCGGCGCGCATCAGATATGGTCGCGTCCAGGCTGGCTCTAGCTGATGCAAGAACAACGTCAGGATCTGGCCCGTCCTCAACCCACAGCACCGCCTCGACCTTGAAGTCGGTTGGGATACCTCCCTGCACGCGCGGTCGATCTGTAACAGGCCGCACCGCCTCAGCCGACAGCGCTTTGAGGACCGTGGCCACCAGCTGTGCCTCGGGCACCGCGCTGCTCGGCCCTGCGAGTACCGCCAGTGATACGTCCCCGGGCAGCGGGTTGACCAGGCCAGCGTCATAGTCGCAGACCACGACAATAGCCCCGGCCGGCAGCTGCGGCTTAACCGCGGCTGGCACCGGTACCCCGGAAAACCGTGGGGAGTCGACCGAAACGTGTACCAGTTCAGCCGACGAACTCAGCGCGTGATACTCGTATGCCCCGCTACTGCCAGCGACCGACAGCGCTTCAAGCGACAGCCGCGTGCGGTAGCGCAACGCTTCATCGCTCTCCATTACCGCCGCTAACGGCGGCACTGCGTCAGGGTCAGCCGCACGGATGGTCAGGCGCTGTACGCCGTAGTCAGCAGCGCGATTGTCCAGGTCGGCGCCCTTGGCGTAGGCCAGCAGGCTGGCCTTGGCCGCCGCGTTGACGCGGGCGCGCATGACCAGCTCACGGTAGGCCATGACCTCCATCAGCTTGACAACCGGGTCGGACTCCAGCAGCGCCGTCCATTGGTCACCCATATGGGCGCGGAAGATGCCTAGCACTTCCTGATACAGGGTCTCGAACTCCAGGGCCTCCACCACGTCGGGTGGGGGCAGCAAAGACAGGTCAATCATGCGTTCACCTCCACGACGGCCGAATTACCCAGGTACTGACCCGTCAGGACCAAGCCAATCTGACCGTCGAGTACCGAAACGACCTTGACCCGTTCCAGCAGCAGGCGCGGCTCCCAGCGGCCCAGCGCGCGGGCCACCTCGGCTTGTACCGCGCTTTTCCAGCCCTCGTTGACCGGCAGGTCCACAAAGCGGCGCAGGTTACTGCCGTACTCCGGCCGCATACGGCGGCTTTTCAAGGGGGTGGTCAGGATGTCCTCAATCGACTGTTTCAGGTGATCGAGGCCAGTGGATTGCTGGCCGGTACTGCGATCCACGCCAATCACACTCAGCCGTCCAGCTGCTGCAGGTCGGCATGCTTGCGCAGAAACGCCAGCGCCTCCGCGTCCCCGCCCTGGACGGTCACGCGGCCGGCCACCACCTTGAACTCGCGCAGGTCATCACCGGCCTGCAGGAACAGCGAGCGCGATGTATAGGCCCGGTCGGTGAAGGAAACGACGGGCAGCACATCGGCCAAAACGTCCGGGCCCGCGCCGTCGGCCGCACCTGGTACAACTGCAGATTCGTCCGCACTCGCTGCCGCGTCGGTCGCGGCGGCTTTCCTCACTGTTGCCATAAGTGATGCTCCAGAAAAGACAAAGCCCGCGAAAGCGGGCTGTCAGTGTTTGTGGTTCGCCGTGTTGCCGGCGGTATCGATGATTTTCCCGAGGCCGAGGATGTCGCCCGTTACTCGTAAAGGCCCGACGATTTCCACGCTGCCCTGCAGAGTGATGGTGGGCGCCTTGGCCGTGATCGCGGTCGACTCGGCGGTGATCGCGGTGTCGGTGATAACAGCCTTGCTGCTACCGACCACGATGTTGACCGTGCCGCTGGGGAGCGTGATGGTGTAGCTCTTAGCCGCCCAGTCGTAGACCAGTGAGCCGCCATCATCAAAACGCCAGACCTCCACATGGTCGCGATTGTCCGGGGGAGCGCCAGCGTTGCCATACAGCCCAGGAACGAACGTCCCCTGCGCTGGCTCGCCGCTCGGGCTCACCAGCACGCCCTGCTCGCCCATGCTTGGGGCACGCCAGTGGCGGGCCTTGCCGGCGGCCACCGCGTGCCAGCGCACCCAGGCGCTCGTCCAGTCGCCGCCGTCGGAAACCCGCACCTTGGCGGCGACCAGATCCACACCCACGACATAGCAGGGGATCACCAGGCCGGCCAGCATGCGGTCGGCCTGCGCGGCCGCGTAACTCATGCCAGCGCCTCCGGCGATTGATACAGGCCTTCATTGCCGGGGCCACTGTCCGGGTCGAAGGCGAACTTCAATGGGCCGGGCTCCCGGGGCCATGGCCACTCCTCCTCGCCCAGGTAGATAACCTGAGTCCATTCAACGACCCAGACGGCAAAGCTATCCAGTTCTGGCCGGCTCCAGTCCCGCTCTGCCCGGACGAACTGAGCAAACTCAACTGCCAAGCCCCAGGACTGCATGCGTAACAGTACGGCCAGCTGAGCCGCAACGAAGGCTGCCACATGCAAACAGTTGGGCTCATCCACCCCAACGATCACACGCGCCTCGAAACGAGCATCTACTGCGGTCTCACCTGTACCAAGATCCCTGTCCGCACTCTCGAGGCCTGCCAGCTCAAGCACTACCGCCGGCACCGGCACAACCTCAATCCCGTCTGGCATCGTGCCGACATAGGCGAGGCCGGGAATGGCATCGCTGATGTGTTGCTCGATTGCGGAATAGATCTTAGCGAGGGGTATTGGGTCATCAACCATTGCCTGCTCTCCGCAAATACTTATGCAGCTCAAAGTTCAGCTCTTGCTCAAGGACCACCTTCAATCGTTCGTGAGCTCGGTTGGTCCAGGCTTCAAAGTGCGGTCGAACGTCATCGAGGGAGATCTTCGCCTTGGCCAGTGGAAAGCGGCTGTCGTTCTCTGAAATCCAGCCAGAGCGACGACCACCGCCGCCCGAGACTTCGCTTTCCGGGTAGTCAGCTGCATCGAAGTGCTTGCTGGCAGTGCGAATCCAGATGTCCGGTCTGCCCCCGTACACTTGTCGATAGAACGCCCCCTGATAACGACGCCCCGCCACCGATACACCTGTGCGGGTTTGCCGGGGACGGCCGGCGCGGCTGGCTTCAATGGGACGAATACCGAACCACAACTTGCCTTGCCCACTGCTCCCCATTGGGAATGCCTTGAGCCGCTGCCTCACAGCTGCGATGGCGATTCGTTCTTGCCGCCCGACCTCTCGGGCAATCTGCCCGCGAAGCCAGCGCAACGTCTTGTTGATAGCTCGACGCTGGGCCGCAGCCATGGCCTTGGGCACAAGCCTGGCAAAGTCCTCGAAGCATTTAACGTCTTGCGGGCTCATCTGCAGGGTGAGCAACCCTGCGCTGGCTGACACTTTGTGATAGCTGCCGACACTCATGGCGATTTCCTCAGAACGAGCGTCACCAGGCCGTCGCCCCCTGGCTCTATGCGGGCGATGATGTAGTTGCCACCACCGTCCTCGGTCGGCAGATCGATCATGACGGTCTGCCGCGCCTCAACACCCGCGTTATCACCAACGCGGATGACCAGGTGCGGCTCACGCAGGCCGGTATTGATCTGACCGATCTTGGGCTGCAGCCAGGGCGCGGAGAACATCCCGAGAACATCACGGCCATTGATCTGCGCCGGATCGCCCAGGACATCGAACACAACCTCATCCACATCGTCGATCAAGTCCCGAAAGCCCATGATCAGATCGTCAGGCGGATGACAGCGCGAGGTCGTGTGCAGATATGCAGCGGGTTCGACTGTGCCTCGCCCGCTACGCCCTTACCGAACGGCATTTCTTCCAGCTTGCTGTAGTACGGCAAGCCCTCGGTGTTGACGGTCTCCATGTAATCCGCCGGCGCATAGACCGATAGGAACAGGTCTGACACACCTTCAGGTACCAGGCGGGCTTCATCATCAGCAACGAACGGAACGCCCGACACCTTGCCGCGATAGCGCTCCCAGCTGATACCACCGAAATCGAATGTCTCGCGGCCATCACCGCGCAGAGCAGCAGCCTGCTGGCTGCCCTTATAGGTTTCGACAACCGAAGGGTGGGCGATCAGCTTCTTCCAGTAGGTCTTGCCACAGAAAGCCCGGGCGCCGGTAGTAGTCACGTTGCCGAGCGCGTCTTCCTGCATGTCCAGTGCATCCACGCACTGGGCTTGGACGTTCGCATTTGGATCGTTCAGCCCCATCGGCAGCTTCTGCTGGGACACACCGAAGACCTTGTAAATGTCCAAAAGCACCGAAGAGCCGTCGGCATCGAGCACCTTGCCGTTGATTGCCCCCATGCGATGGAACTCATGGGTGGCATCCAGCTGACGCTTTGCCTTGGCCAAGCGCTTGTTCACCACATCCTGTACCGCCTGCAGCTCGGTCAGCGTGCCGAAAGCGCGGATACCCTGAATCTCGTCCGCTTTGATCGCAAAGCGCTGAGGCAGGTGCACGGTGTTGAAGGGGATCAAAGTACGCTTGCTGCCGCCGACCACCAGGCCAGAAGTGCCACGCTCCCCGGCAGGCACCAGAGCGAGCGTATCGCCGTCCTTTTCAATCTGCACGGTGAGGGTCGCAACGCCCTCCTCTTGGAACAGACCGAGAGCCGCCAGGCGACCGGGCACGTATTCCTGATCGTTGATGGCTGCGGTCAGAGCAGCAACGCCGAAAGCATCGTCTTGAAAAATGGCAATCTCAGCCATGGGGGTACTCCAGAAAGTAAGAACCCCGCTCAGGGCGGGGTGTGGAATAGGAAAACTGCAAGTCAGCGCAAGATGATGAAGTGCGCTGCCAGAGCCTGCTCGGCATCGGCATCAACGCCAGTCAGCAAGGCCTCGCTGACCTCCGCCAGCCGCACAAGAGCTCGGCCACGGCGAACCGTGTCGGACTCGCCGAGAGCGGCATACAGAATGCAAACGGCCTTCTCGCTGCCGTCTTCGGCAGCGGGGTCATACGCCGTGAACTGGCTGGTAGCGGTAACTAAACCGAGCAGCTGGCCTGCAATCAGGCCCGGCCCGGGGGCTACGTCGATGGCTTCGCGGGAAATCTTCCCCGGTCCTTCGGAAAGCAGGAATTCACCGGCGTGAACCGGTTCCTGACGGATGGTGCTCATGGTCGTGCTCCTATATTGGCGGCCTGCCGACGGGCAGCCCAGATACTGGATGGATTGGGGAGTTGCGCCTTGACCTTCTCCGGCTCGTCGTCAGCCGGTGGCAGGCTGTTGTCGATCTCGATCCCCTTTCCTGAGCCGACTACCTTTTCAAACAGCCGCGCCCGCACCGCATCGGGCTCCAATCCAGCCGTCACAAAGTCAGCGGTCAGCTCCGGCAAGCGAGCAGCAACGCACAAGCCATGAACGTCCTTGGCACGCTTCAGTGCAGCTTGCACCGTGGCCGGGCTGGTCAGCTTGGTCGACGCAATTAGCGGTTCCACCAGGTTGCCGATTCCTGCTTTCGCGCATGCCTGGGTGATCATCAAGGCCAGCGCTGTGGCGTCAGCAGGATCTGGAGCCGGAGGCCCGGGAGGCGTCGCAGGGTCATCTACCGGCGGCTGTGAGTTACTTGCCAACTGGTCCAGCAGCGCCTGCGGGGTCTTCCGATACCGCGCCATGGCAGTGCCTTCAAGACAGGCCCGAACCTGCAGGCCATTTCCAATTTCATCCGCCAACCCCAGCTCAAGCGCCTCTTGAGCAGTGAGCCACGTTTCGTCGTTGACCATGCGGCGCAACTCGGTTTCATCAATGCCGGGCGCCTTCGCCTTGTAGGCCGCAATGATCACCTCGAAAGCCTGATCGAGCACATCGGCTACTCGCCGCAGCTCTTCCGCATCACCGCCAGCCCAGGTGTAGGGGTTATGGATCATCAGGATGGCGTTCGACGCCATCACGACCCGGTGAGCGCCACATACCGCGACACTGCCAGCGCTTGCCGCCAAGGCATCGACGCGCCCAGTACAACGCTCACCAAGGCGGTTCAGCGCATTGTGAATAGCAAGACCCTCGAACAGGTCGCCGCCATTGGTGTTGAAAGCCACGACAACTGGCGAAACGCCGTCATCCACTGCCTTGAGGTCCTGAATGAACTGGTTGGCCGAAATGCCCCAGCCGCCAATTTCCCCATAAACGTAGACCTCAATGGGAGCCGGATCAGCCTCGTCAGCACCTTCCGCCTTCACGGCGGCAGTGATCTTGTACCAATGCTGGTCTTCGACCTTAGGCGCCGACGGCGCCTTGTTCATGATGCGAAACGGCATCAACTGTTTCATGTCTTCCCCTTCTCGCCTGGCTCATCAGAGTAATCCTCGACGGCCGGCAGGCTGGTGTAATTGAGGCCCAAGGCCTTGGCCCGGGCGATATCGGCGGCGTTCTCTTCGTCAACCACTTCGGCGTCGGTACCATTGCGCAGGCATGCTTCGCTGCGCGACCCGAAGCCTGCAGCGATTTCCATGCTGCGCGACTGAACGTCTTGAACTGGGTGGATGTAAGCCCATCCCTGGGGGACCCAACGGGTGCGCTGGTACTCGCGGCGACGCTGCGAGTAGTCCGGCAAGTCCAGCGCGCCGGCAAGCACGGCCATGTCTAACCAGGCCTGACGCACCGGCCGACACAACTGATGGACGTATACCTGGAACTGGAGCTGCTCCAGGCGCCGACGAAACTCGTTCAGCACCACCCGGATTGCCCGGTCGTTCACGCCCTGCATGTCACCGGTCATCAGCTCGTAGGGCAGCCCCGAGCCCGCAGCCGCTGCCATCAGTTGCTGCCGCATGAAATCGGGGTAGTTGTTACCAGCGTCCGGCGGATCCGAGAACTCGACCTGTTCACCCGGGAGCAGCTCCTGCATCGTGCCGGGCTCCAGTCCCACCATAGGAGTGAAGCCATCCCGGTCGAGTCTGACCGGCGCCCCGGTGACCATGTCGAGTTGAGGTGCACCTTCGGGGGCAGGCTTGCGAACGAAGCCCGCGAACAGGTTGGCCACCTCCTGCCGGAACAGCACTGCATCATCGAAGTTGTCCAGACTACGCAGGCGCTTCAGGACCGGCGCCAAGCGCGGCACGCCACGCAACTGCCCAGGCTCCAGAGGCTCGAAGATGTGCAGCATCTGCTCTGCCGGTATGCGTACCAGCTGGTTGTAGCCGACGTTGAGCGATGACTTGTCGCTGGGGTGATTGCGGTAGCACCAGTACGCCACACGCCGGCCCATGCCGTTGAACTCGATTCCAGCCCGGATCACATTGCCGAACCGGGTCAGCTCGAACTTGTCGTGCGGGACGAACTCCGGTGCCAGGCACTGCAGCTGCAGCGGCACCGCGTAACCATCCTCCAGCCGACGCGGGCGCAGCCGGATGAAGCATTCACCCGACTGTTCAACAGTCCGCGCCACCAGCGCCTGCAGCCCGGAGAAGTCCGTGAGCTGATCGGCGTCGGCCTCATCAACCCAGTCTTTCCACAGCTCCTGCATCGCCTTGCGGATCGCTTTGTCTAGCAAACGCGGGTGCGGGGTGATGCCGGTGCCGATCAGGTTGCTGACACGCTTGTCGATGACGTTGGCGGCATAGGGGTCATTGCGCAGTTCGGAGCACAGCACATGCAACCCTCCCAATATGCACTCAGCGCCGGGATCTTCTTACTCTTCGTCTCGGCGATCCTGCCCTACTTGCTCGCTGGAGCCCGTCGCCGGGCATATGAAGAAGGCAAGGAAATTGGCTTGGCGGAACGCAATGCCACGCATGCCCAGCGCATCAAAACGCTAAACGAAGAACTGGCGGAACTCGCCGTACAAAGCGAAGCCGACCAGCGCAAACACCTCAAGACCACGGCAAACCTCAAGCTCACCATCAGCGAGCTCGAGGAGCGAATAATGTCCTACACCGGCATGCCGGTGACGAGGGCCGATTACGAGCTGCTGACGAAGGTCGGCGAAACACTGCAGCTCGCTCATCGCACCATGAAAGCCTTGAAGTCGGATCAGCAGGCGAGTCTGGCTACATCACAGGCGCTCGGTGTTGATTCGCTCGCCAAGCGCATTCATGCCCAGTTGCGCAGCACCCCAGCCACGGCATCGACTGCGGAGGCTGCGGCATGACCTCCATTATCCAACGAAGCTGCCTAGTAGATGACCGCATAACTACGCACAAGCATCTCTGGGAAACAGTGAACCCTTACGACGGCGGTTATCACATCTGCAAGAAGTGCAAGCTCGGCTCGCAAGGCGAGCGCCTTGCGACACCTTGCCTCGTATCCGACGCCGAGTATCACGCCGTCGCGTGGCTCGGTCAGGCCGGGCTGTACCGCATTCAGTTTGACGCCTTGCGCAATTTCGAGCAGTCCGTCACTCCGGTCTCTGCCGACGATCTATTCAACCTTGCGAGCAAGCAGGTGCTCAGCCAGCGCAATGAGCCGAACTCGCAGGAACAGGAGGGCAATGCGTGAACACAGCCTTTGTTTTGATGGCGCAGTACAACGGCATGGCGATTATCTCGCTCGAACGGGTATGCGCTGACTACTTCACTCATCTCACGCCGCTCGTATTCCAACGCAAGGTGCTGGCATGAGACATCAAGCTGCCCATCACCCGACTTGAACCGAGCCAGAAGAGCTCCCGAGGCATACACATTGCTGATCTGGCTCTCTACCTGGACCAGCAGCGGGATGCTGCGCGCAAAGAGTGTGCGCAATTGAATAAGAGGTGACGGGCAAGCTGACATGGCGATTGCACCCTAGTTAATCAGTCTCAGCAGTACGCACAGAGCATCTGGCTGCATTCGCCTCTTCCACACAATGACCGCTTCCGACACATAGCAGCCATTTATATTTGAAAAACAGTTCCTCTAACATCCTTAGCAAACTTCAGTTCAGAAAAAATAACACCGAACTGAACTGCTAAGGATTGAACGTAAAGATTTTTGCTCGCATCAAATGTTACGAAAAATTAATCTCTCCGGCTAGCTCAATGCGTTTAAAAGCTAGCTCATTAAGCCCTCGTCTCATCCTAAACTTGGGATCTCCATTAGCAAGCTCAATCACTACATTAACTGCCCTTTGTAACTCCGATTTCATATGGCCGGCGCCCGCATTTTCCGACAGTGTCTTTGACCATTGTATCCATGGCGCGAGGACTTCATCCATACTTCGGTCTGAATAAGGATCCTTAGCAGCAGCCACTAGATAGCCGAACATCACAGCAATACGGTGCTCCAGTGCACCCTCCCCAATTTTTGTCCCTGACAGGAACTCAATTACATTATTGGCGCAAAGTGCATCCTTTGAATACTTAGTGTATAACTGCGGGTTTTCTTGCCTCAACACCAACAGAGGCACGATGATTGACTCATCAAGGTAATGAGTAGGAGGAATGCTGCGGAAAATAAGCTTTAGTCTGCCAATCAGCTGATTGATGTCGCGCGGAGTGTACTCAAATCGAAGCGCGAGATATGCCATAAGTTCAATTATGTGCTCAAGATTATAACGACCTTCTTTTCGCGCTATGAAATATTCCGAAATCTCTGGCTCATCCATCCTTGCGGAAATATATTCCTTAATAGATGGCGTCCGAAGTTGATAATCGATGTCGATGAATCTTTTAAGGTACTGAGTGCCATTGAACGATGCGCCATAGACGCCTTTTATGCTTTTGCCAAGCTGATCTCTATTCATCGCAAGTATAAAAATTATTCGATCAAGATCAAAAAGGTGTTTGACTCGCTCCAGCATCTCAATTGCATAAGTAGGTCGGCACCTATCAAGCTCATCGATAAATATTACTAAATTGCTTTGATCGTCTGGTAAAGCTTCTAGAGCCACAGACAACTGATTTTTGAATTGCTCTAATGACTTTTGCTTCACATTAAAGCTATCCACGATATCCCCTACCGCACCTCCGACTACGTCTCCGGCCAGCTTCTCAAGCTCTTTGTCTATATCTAATATGCCGAAAGACGCTGCTTTGGCTGCAGCTACAGCGGACGATTTTAGTATGCCCGGAACATACTTTTTGGCCTTATTCCAGGCTGCTCGCGCCTTGGAATCTTCGTTCTCAGTAGCTATCCATTTATCGAATGTCGATATAAGAGGGAGCAGCGGATCCTCCGCAAAATCATTTTCCCAAGCGTTCAGGTATAGGCTTTTTATATCGAGTGAACGCAAATAATGCGACCACAACTTTAGAAACGTAGTTTTCCCTGCTCCCCACGGGGCATCCAGACAAATTACAAGTGGTGCTTGCGCATTGATCAGCAGTGGTGTGAGGTTTTCAATCTCTTTCTGCCTGGAAAGTTTGTCCTCACTACTGGGCCACTGATTAGCATCAACGTTTATTTCTTTGTATCTCGCTGAGAATTTTGGTTTTGCGTCGTTGCTGGAGTTTTCCATCTTGACTTCCTTCAGTGTGCGATTATCGCAACCTACCTATCAGATCTCGTAATGTTTATACGTCTAGGGCCAAGCCACCCCTAATCGAAGTTAACACCACTTTAGTGGCTCATGGCCAGTGCAGGGCTAGAGCCAGCCTGGACGCGACCATAGCTGATGCGCGCCGGCTTGAGGGGCAGTTGCCCGTCTCGGCCATCTACGCGGCGTTACACGTGACGGGGATCAGTCGCGTCGACCTGACCAAACCGGCGGATGGGGTGGTGTGTGACAAGCGGCATTACCCGCGTGCCGCGAGCTGATCCACGAGGCGATCCCGGTGCACAAGACCAAGGGCACTGTCGGCGCAATCCGGCGGGTACTCAAGGCGATTCGCGTCAACGCGGAGTTCAAAGAGTGGCACCAGATCCCGAACGCCGCGCCGTACACGTTCCAGATCACAGCATGGGCCAACGATAACCGGCCGGGTGAGGGCTCGATCATCTCGCCTGACTTGGGCGCGCGTTTGCGGGCCCTGGTCGACGCGGCGAAGAACGAGCGCAGCCACTACGAGTTTCGGCTCGGTGCGCGCTGACGAGTTGACCATTCGCGGCAAGGCCAGCGATATGCGCGGCAGCGGCAAGACCGTGCGCAGCGGCAGCTGGGAAAACGTGCCGCTGTCGCAGATCGTAAACGAGATTGCCAAGCGCAATGGCTGGGAGCCAGTGTGCCCGGTCACCACAAAGGTCGAGCGCGTCGATCAGCGCAACGAGTCGGATTTTAACTTTGTCACGCACCTGGCCCGGCAGTACGACAGCACCGCCAAGGTGGCCGACGGCAAGCTGTTGGTGATGCCTCGGCAGGGCGGTAAGAGTACCTCGGGCAAATCCCTGCAGGTCATCACCATCAACAAGACGGACGTTTCCCGGTACCAGTTCCGCCTGGGTGACCGCAGTACGCAAAAGGCTGTGAAGACCCAGCACCAGGACCAGAAAAGCGGGGCCATGAAAGTGGTCGAGCTGGGCA
>Ga0213829_1001554_pt1 | contig 16174 bp, 14 predicted proteins | sample MC6MC0896MG_FD_180665 | JGI IMG/M metagenome (GOLD analysis project Ga0213829, IMG submission 180665) | Enriched soil aggregate microbial communities from Iowa State University, Ames, United States - MC6-MC0896-MG | ecosystem: Environmental > Terrestrial > Soil > Unclassified | place: USA: Iowa...
GGACGGAGGCGACCGTGCCGTCGCTGGAAAGGCTTGCCAGCTCGTCATATTGGCGGGGAGGAATGCCAAGGCCGAACAGCGAACTTTTTCGCTTCGTCAGCCAGCGCACCACCGGCTTGTCGAACAGCGGTGCGACCTTGCTGTCGAAGAATCGACGCTGTTCATCCAGTGTGCGGCTATTGGCCATTTCGGTCAGCTTGACGCCGTGCAGGCGCGCCATAAGGTGGCCGGCGCCGATGAAACGGCCTAGCAGACCGGTGCGGTATATGTTCCTGTCAAATACCGAGATGCGGCGACGGCCGGATAGAGTGCGTTTCGACCAGTAGGCCTTGGTCGTGTCGTCGAGATGGTCGGCGATGAATCGGTCGTAGCCGTGACTATTGCTGCGCGTATTGGCGCGGCCGAACTGGCGAACCACATCCTGATGGGCCGGGAGATGGCGGAAGGCGGCAAGCTTCAGCTTGTTGAGGGCGATGTGATGCGGGTTAAGATCCACCACATCGATGCTGGCAGGGTTGCGGGAGAGGTAGGCCAGCATGTTGCAGCCACCCGAGCCGATGGTGACGATGCGGTGGCCTTCAGCAAGCTCCATCGCTTCCATATCAATTTCCGGGTCTTCCCAGATTTGCGGATAAACCAGACCGGAAAAGAGAACCCCGAAGAACCGTTCGGAAAAACCGCTTTTCGAGAGCGCCTTGTGCTGGAGCAATGCGGACTTCAGTTTCGTATTCTTGCTGAAGCCGGTCTTGGGTGCCGCACTCGTCATATGTTCACCTCTCAATAGATTGAGAGGCGTCTACAGTCACGACGCTACAGTTTGATGACAGGGGTTGTGGGCCGACGTAACGAATCGAAAAGGCGATGTGAAACCACTCGGGTCTCAAGCTTTGATTTGGATGCGACGTCATCCTCGGGCTTGTACCAAAGATCCAGCCACATATCGTAAAATCAAAAGCTTGCAGATCCCAGGGACAAGCCCGAGGATGACAAAAGTGACGTGCTCGACGTTTTTAAGAAAAGCCGCTTTGCCGCATTGCAGTCCCGGTGCTGCTCAAAGGCTTACTTGCGCAGAACGTGCAGCATGCCCTTGCGCTTGGCATCGTAATAATAACCGCGTGCATAAAGCCTGACAGCATTGTCCCGGTTGTTGTCGGCAACAAGCCAGGCGCCGCTCAGATATTTGACGGCATATTTGAGGTTGGTTTCGGCATCGAACAGGCCAGAGGCGGGACCATCAAAGCCCATGGAGCGGGCCGTGGCGTGCTTGATCTGCATCAGGCCGAAGTGGCCGCCATTATAGGCGCCGGGATTGTATCTGCTTTCACGCTGCACCACGCGATGCACCAGATCTTCCGGCACATTATACATGACAGCGTATTTCGAAATAAGCCCGCTCAGCTTTTCACGTCCGGCCGGCGCGGATTTGTACGGCGCCGTCATCGTTTCGTTCTGCCGGATAGCGGCAAGGGCGGCGTTGGTCGGACCGGCCGCATAGGCCAGAACCGTGCTGTCCGGCTTCGGCAGGGGAATGACTTTCCGTTCCGCGGTCAGTTCGGTACCGATCGACGGCGTTCCGGGCGGCGGCGGTGCGGGCGGGAAGCTGCCCTTGACGGCAACCACCTGCGGCAGGTCGGCGGCAGAGTTGTGGGCCGCCGGTTTCGCGGCGGCACTTGCGGTTTCGATCGCTGCGGCTGCCGGCGTTGCGGCGTGCGGTGCAAGAGCCGCAGCCGTCGTCGGCGCGGCTGTCGTTACCGTTGCCTGCGCGACCTCTGTCTGTTGTTGCTGCGGCTGCATCTGGGTTGGGCTCGCCACTGCCGCTGCAATTTCGGCTGCCGGCGGCAGCGCCACGCGGCCACCCTTGACGGCGGCGACGGTTGGAAGCGATTCGGGCTGGGAAGAGGCTGCCACGTCAGTGGCATGTGCTGCCGGTGCGGCGGTATCAGCCGGGGTCCCAGCCGTTTCCGACTGTGCGGAGGCTTGTGCCGGTGCGGTCTGGTTGACTGCGGCTATTTTCGGGCCGTTCGGCCCTTCCTTTGCGGCATATTCGACGCTGGTGCATCCGGCCAAAGCCAGTGCAAGGCCCACCGTGGAAGACAGAAGAAGTGCGCTTCTTCCGCGGAATTTTGCCGAATTTCGCATGTTGCCGCCTTCGTTATGCCTGTCTGTCGATACCCCCGCGTCGAGCGAAGCAGGCAGTGTCCCATCGAGCCTTCATTAACCTATTGTAAGGATAGCGGCAAGCCGGGACGTGGCGTCGTGGTTTTTCAGGCGGCGATGCGGCGGTATCCGGCGCTGACGGCACGGCCAGAAATGAAGTGAGTGCGGTATTTCGGCCGGATTTTTTTGTTGCCGGACATGCGGCGCACCAGTGCCAGCGTGGAGCCGGCGAAGAGTGCCTGCGCTGCCAGAATGCCAAGTGCCAGCAACAGGATTGCTGCCTGCGCTACGGCCAGCGTTTCGACCGCATTGCCGGAGGTGGAAACGAATTGCGGCAACAGTGCCAGGAAGAACATGAAATAGCGCGGACGCAACGCTGCAATGGCGTAGCAATCACGGAAAATGCCGCTGGATGATTTGCCGGGCAGATTGTCATTGTCTGCATTGGCTGCCTGGGCGGCGGGGGTGGCAAAGGTCCATAACAGGAAAAGAATCAGCCAGCCGATACCCGTCCACTGAACGATTTCCACAAAGGCATGCGGCAGATAGGCAAGGCCAGCCGCTGGAATCGCAGATATCGTCATGGCTGTGACGATGCCAAGCGAGCCGCCAGTGACGGAGGCAAACACCGTTTTTCTGCCGCGGATAGCAGCATAGGAGGCGACAGAGAATACAAGGGGAGAGGGAAGTGCGAACACAACGGCACATGCTGCACAAAAAACCAGCCACGCCTGTCCAGACATTCTCTTCCTCCTTGCCCTCCCTGTCGCCGCTTTCTCCAGCCTATCGTAAAATTAGGCCGCTGTGAACGGTTGACCGACGTGTTCCATCACTTCGGTAAACCATTTTGCAGACAGGTCGAAATGCTTTCCGCCCTTGATACGCGGAAACTCGATGGTCCGCAATTTACCCTTTTGGTCTTCGTCGTGGCCGGTGACGCCCGAGACCTTGTTCAGCGCGCTTTCGACGGCAAGATCGACCATGCCCTGGATGAGGCGCAGATCGTCGCCATTGGCGGGAGCGGAGCGGGCGAAGTAACCGGATTTCTGGACCATGGAGCGTTCGGCGCCGATGAGGCCGGCGAATTGCTTCTGGAACCAGCCGCCGACATTGATGGTGTCGATCTTCACATGGCCGAAGGCATCGCGCTTGACGGCTTCACCGGCGGCTTCGCGTTCGGCAACGATGGAATCGAGCCCCGCACCTTCGGAAACGAACAACGTGACGTAGCCGTGTTTGTCCATGATCGCCTTCAGCCGTTCGGCTTCCGCTTCGATGTCAAACGCCATTTCCGGCAGGTAGATGCCGTCTATGTTCTTCATCTGCGTGTTCATCATCAGTCCTTCGACATATTCATTGCCGTTGGTCTTCTGGATGTAGGCGCGGGCGGTCGCAGCCGTCAGCCAGCCGCAATGGCGGCCCATGACTTCGTGGATGACAAAGGTCTTCGGCGCAGCACTCTGCTCGTTGCTGACATTGTCGAAGAAGGAAGCGCCCACTTCGGCCGCGGTCCATGCGCCGAGCGACTGCCTGATCGGAACCACGTCGTTATCCACGGTCTTCGGCAGCCCGACGACGGTCAGATCGTAACCGTTGGCGCCGAGATAGGCGGCAAGGTCGGCGGCCGTCGTGTTGGTGTCGTCGCCGCCGATTGTGTGGAGAATGGTGATGCCGTCGGCAGCCAGCCGTTCGGCGGCAACGCGCAGCGGATTTTCACCCTCTTTCACCAGCCCGCGCTTGGCACAATCGGCAGCGTTGGTGAGCTTTACGCGGCTGTTGCCGATCGGCGATCCGCCATAACGGTGCAGCAGATGCGCCTTTTCGCGCATGTCCTTGTTGATCTCGATCCGGTCGCCCAGAAGCACGCCCTGATAGCCGGAACGATAGGCCACAATGTCAATATCAGGCGCGACGTCGCTATAACGCTCGATCAGGCCGCCAACGGCTGAAGAGAGACAGGGAGCAAGGCCACCTGCGGTCAGCATTGCGACTTTCTGTTTGGCCATTGTGGCTCTCCTTTGCTTGGATAGAAAGATATGTCTGGCAAATGGATGCGACAGCCACGTGTAGGTGTAAAGTGAATTTATCACGAAAAATGCCGATTTCTCGCGGCTTTTCAGCAGCTTGGGCAAAGAAGCCGAATATAATCGTTTCAATCGCCTCCAACCTTGCACCAGGCTTCGCCGTCTGTGGAAAACCGTTGCTCTCCCGTTTGCCGCCCCCTTGCTCCTGAAGAAAAACTGTCGCAAAAATGAATAAAAGTTAATGCCGCAGCGGCGCCGCGCATATTGCATTCACGGCGATATGCCGTCATGCTTGGCGTCATGATGTTCGATTTCGCCTGTTTGCATATTTCATCCCTGTGGGAACGGCTGCTCGGCGCGATCGGTGACGCGGCAGGCAGCACGCTCGGTCGCGTGGTAGAGGCGATCCGCACCCTTTTCGAGGGAGATCCGGAGACCCGCCGCAAGGTTTCTTTTTCCGTGGCCATTATCGCGCTGTCGGCAAAGATGGCCAAGGCAGACGGTGTCGTGAACGATGCCGAAGTGCGCGCCTTCCGGCAGATTTTCGATTTTCCTGAAGAAGAAGCCAGAAACGTTGCCCGCCTTTATAATCTCGCACGCCAGGACGTTGCGGGATACGAGGCCTATGCCGAGCGTCTTGCCGGTCTTTGCGGCTCCGGCCATGACAATTGCGAGATGCTGGAAAGCGTCATCGATGGCCTGTTCCACATCGCCAAGGCAGACGGCTTGATCCACGAGCGGGAACTGGCGTTCCTCGGCCGTATCGCGGAAATCTTCCATATTACCGAAGATCATTTCGAAACGATCATGGCACGGCACGTCCATATGGATGGGCGCGATCCCTATCGCGTGCTTGGCGTTTCGCCCTCGGACGACTTTCTGGATATTCGCAAGCGTTACCGTTCGCTGGTTGCCGAGCACCATCCGGACAAGCTCATCGCGCGCGGTGTGCCGATGGAATTGCACGCTGCCGCGAATGAGCGTATGGCGGCTCTCAATGCCGCCTATGAGGCCATCGAGAAAGAACGCCGCGTCGCATGAGTGAATTTCTGCCGGATTTCAACCCGGATTTCGGGGGCGCAACCATTGCGCCTTCTCCCAACCATGGCGAAAGACAGGGCGTGGCAGGCCCGGATATCATTCTCCTGCACTATACCGGCATGACGACAGCCGATGGCGCCCTTTCGTGGCTCTGCAATCCCGAAAGCCAGGTATCCAGCCACTATTTCGTTTTTGAAGACGGGCGTGTCATGCAGCTTGTTGCGGAAACTCGCCGCGCCTGGCATGCGGGCAAAAGCAGCTGGGCGGGGGAGGCGGACATCAATTCCCGCTCCATCGGGATTGAAATCGCCAATCAGGGCCATCCGGGCGGCCTGCCGGAATTTCCGGAAAAACAGGTGGCTGCCGTCATCGAATTGTGTCGCGATTGCGGCCAGCGGTGGTCTATCGCCCCTGAAAGGGTGCTTGCGCATTCCGATGTGGCGCCGATCCGCAAGGTTGATCCGGGTGAAAAATTCCCATGGGACATCCTGTCGCGGCACGGTGTCGGTCATTGGGTGGAGCCTGCGCCGATCCGCGGCGGACGTTTTTTTCAGCGCGGCGATCACGGCCAGCCGGTGGAAGCACTCCAGTCCATGCTATCCATTTACGGATATGGCGTTGAAATAACAGGCGCATATTGCGAAAAAACAGAAGGTGCCGTGGCCGCCTTTCAGCGGCATTTCCGCCCGGCGCTGGTGGATGGTATCGCGGATATTTCCACGATCGACACGCTGCATCGGCTGATTGCCAGCCTTCCGAAATTTTCGGCCGTTTGAACGCCGTTTCTGGAAAAGCCTTCCCCGTTTCCCGGTCGCGCAAGTCGATTTTTTTGTTGTGCCACAGTTAATCCGCATTGAGGAAGTCTAAGAGCCGCAGTGGACGCGGTGCTGTTTTTCAGGGGAGCTTGCCGTCAATATCAATCAAGGAGACTGGACGGTAGAAGGTCGTAATCGACTTTCCGCGCGCTGGACGTTTTTATCGTTTCATTGTTCCGGTTATCCGATCTGGAGACTATTTCAACAGATGAACAGAGTTTTTGTTGCTGTCGCAGCGGGCGTTGCTATGCTCGTTTCGCAGGCGGGGATTGCTTTTGCCAAAGACGAGGACGTCAAGACCAAAACCGTGACGCTGGGGACCTTCTTCCGTACGCCCGGTTATCCCGTTCCCGAAAAGAGCCTGCCTTCGTCGCTCAAGAACGACTATTCCGATCTGATCGTCAAATATGCCAAGCGTTACGGCGTCCCCACCAATCTGGCCCATGCCGTCGTTTCTGTAGAAAGCAAGTTCAACCCTAGGGCTCGCGGCAGCGCAGGCGAGGTCGGGCTGATGCAGATCAAGCCGGCAACGGCGCGCATGATGGGCTTTCGCGGCACGACCAAAGCCCTCTTCGACCCCGAGACCAATATTCGCTGGGGCATGCAATATCTGGCAACCGCACACCAGCTTGGCGGCGGTGAGGTTTGCAGCACGATCCTGCGTTACAATGCCGGCCACGGCGCCACCCGCATGAACCCGGTGTCCAAGCGTTATTGCGGCAAGGTCCAGGCGCTTCTGGCCAGCTGAGGTCTTTTGCTCAAGCGTGTCGTGATGTTTCAGATTGGCCATAAGCTTTAGGTCCTTGTTTTATCGCATCTCGTTATTGCAAAACCGCTGCACGCTCTTGCGCGGCATGTTTCGGACGTCACGAAAATCGATTCCGGTTTATGCGTTCATGCTGTAGTCAGGAGCAAACCTGATGCGGAGCATGACATGCCGGATTTCAAATATATCGTGGTCGGTGCCGGAATGATGGGTGCGGCGGCAGCGAGACACCTTTCGGCGCAAACGGATGGCGTGGCGCTGATCGGGCCGGATGAACCCGCCGATCGCAAGACCCATAACGGTGTGTTTTCAAGTCACTATGACGAGGCGCGCATCACCCGTGGTTTCGATGGCGATCCCGTATGGGCGGAGCTGGCGCAACGCTCCATCCGGCGCTATGCCGAGATCGAAGCAAAAAGCGGCATCCGTTTCTTCACCGAAGCGGGCTGCCTGTTTACGGGAAACGGTAAGGGGCTTGCCGGAGACTACGTTTCGCGAGCCTTGGTCTCGACCGACCGTCTCGGTCTAGGCGTGGAAACGATTGGCAGCGATGCGCTCGCTGGCCGGTTCCCGATGTTTTCCCTGCCGTCGGATCACGACGGTTACTTCGAGGCGCACAATGCCGGCCACGTCAATCCGCGTGCGCTTGTGAGGGCGCAATGCAAGATTGCTGCTGCGCAGGGCGCGCGACTGATCCGCGAGACGGCGGCGCATGTTCGCGATACCTCCCAAGGTGTGGAAGTTTCCACCAGGGAAGGGGCCGTACACACGGCCGAAAAGGCCATAGTGGCGGCTGGCGGTTTCACCAACATGGCTGATCTTCTGCCTTCCCCGGTCGATATGGCGGCAACGGGCCGCACCATCGTGTTTTTCGAACTGGACGAAGCAAGGCAGGCCCTCTTCGGCTCCATGCCCTCGACCATCGTGCTGGCGGAGACCGAGGACGATATCGTCTATATTCTGCCCCCTGTGCGTTACCCCGACGGCAAGGTCTATCTGAAGATCGGCGGTGAGAGCGAAAAGGGCAGGCTGGAAACGCTGGCCGAAGCAGTCGGCTGGTTTCATTCCGACGGCACGCCGGGCGAAGTGGAATTCCTGACGAAGCGGGCGCTATCGCTCATGCCGGAACTTGCGGGCTGCCCCGTGACCTCTGGTTCCTGCGTCGCATCCATTACCCGTAGCGGTTATCCATATATCGGCTATACGCAATCTTCCAATATCGCGGTTCTGACCGGTGGCAATTTCGTTTCCGCCAAGTCTTCCGACGAAATCGGGCGGCTAGGTGCGGTGCTGCTTCTGGATGGCCAGCTGACCGAGAGTGATTTTGCCGCCGAAATGTCGCCGGTTTTTATCTGACATTCAGCAGCGAAGCGGCTACAAAATCGCAGCTGTACTAGAGCGGGTTGAGGCGAAGAGGGCGGCATGTCGGGACATTTCAAATATATCGTTGTCGGTCGTGGCATGATGGGTGCTGCCGCCGCCCGCCATCTGGCGGAAAACACCGAAGGTGTGGCCCTGATCGGCCCCGGTGAACCTGCCGACATCAAGTCACATCCGGGTGTTTTCGCCAGCCATTATGATGAGGCGCGCATTACCCGCACCATTGATGGTGATGCGGACTGGGCACTGCTCGCCAACCGCTCGATCGCGCGCTACACCGACATCGCAGCAAGGAGCGGCGTGGAATTTTACGCTCCCGTCGGCTGTCTGATGGTTGGGCCTGAACGCGGTTGCGACAATCCCTTTGTCGACAACGTCTGTGAGGCAGCGGCGCGTCTGCGGGTTTCCACGGAAATGCTTGACGACGCAGGTCTGAAAAGCGCCTTTCCCTATTTCTCCTTCGAGCCGGGCTGCGAGGGCGTGTTCGAAAAGGACAATGCCGGTTACGTCAATCCGCGCGCGCTGGTGAAGGCGCAGAGCGTTCTGGCAGACAAAGCCGGCGTTACGCTCATCGACGATATAGTCGTCTCAACGCGGGAAGAGGCTGGCCGTGCACGCGTCGAGATGGCCTCGGGTGCGGTTTATACAGCAGACCGGGTGCTGGTCGCTGCGGGTGGCTTCTCGATCACGAAGGATTTGTTGCCGCAGCCCGTCGCTCTCAATGTCTATGCGCGCACCGTCGCCTTCTTCGAGGTAGACGAGGCGGAGCTGGGACAATATGCGGGCATGCCGTCGCTGATTTACGAGCCGCGCGACACGACGAAACATATCTATCTCCTGCCGCCCGTCCGTTATCCCGATGGCAGGTTCTATCTGAAAATCGGCGGCGATCCCGATGATAAGAAGCTCGATAGCGATCCCGAAATCCGCGCATGGTTCCGTTCCGGCGGGCGCGAAAGCGTTCGCGACCATCTCTCTGCCATCGTCGGGACCTTGGTGCCATCCATCGACCGGTCGCGCATTTCCACGGCCGCCTGCGTGGTGTCCAAAACGCCGGGCGGTTATCCGGCCATCGGCTTTACGACGTCACCGCGCATTGCGGTTCTGACTGGCGGCAACGGTACGGCGGCCAAGAGTTCCGACGAGATCGGGCGGTTAGGCGCCCTGTTGCTGCGGGATGGAAAAATTGGCAACGACGCCTATGCAACGGATTTCAAGCCTGCATTTCTTTGATCTTCCGTTACGCTTTTCGGTGGCTTTCGCCAAAGAACATGGGTATTGACGCCATGCCAGTTGGCTGGGCAGCCGCGCTTTACCAATGTCGAAAGACGGTAAGGTGAGGAAAGTCCGGGCTCCACGGAAATACGGTGCCGGATAACGTCCGGCGGGGGCGACCCCAGGGAAAGTGCCACAGAGAGCAAACCGCCATGCCTGGCATGGTAAGGGTGAAAGGGTGGGGTAAGAGCCCACCGCGCCGCTGGTGACAGTGGTGGCAAGGTAAACCCCACCGGGAGCAAGACCGAATAGGGATGACACGGGGCGCGGGCGAAAGCCTTCGTCTACAGCCGGTTTCCGGGCCCGTCATCCGGGTGGGTTGCGAGAGGCGGCATGCAAATGCCGTCCCAGATGAATGGCTGCCACGTTCCGGGTCAAACCGGGGCCATACAGAACCCGGCTTACAGGCCAACTGGCGATTTTCCTGCCGCTTTTTTCGGTGGCGATCAGCCCTCGATGATATGGGGAACGTAGCGGGAGAGATTTGCGGTGATAGGTGACGCGTCCTCGCGAATCCCGAGCCCGCAGGGCCGATCGGCGACGATCCAGCTTCCTAACACGGCGTATCCGAAATCGCTCTTGAACAATGGTGCGTATGCCTGAAAAACATACCCCTCTTGGCCATAATTGCCGGGGGCCGATAAAATTTCGCGTCGGTTTCGGTAAAGGCTGACATTTTCGCCTTCACGCGAGAGAAGCGGCTTCACCACGTAATCCCGTAATTCATATATTTCAGGATCATCTGGGAAGAAACTCGGGAGCAGATTCGGGTGATTGGGATGCCGCTGCCAGAGCAAAGGCAGCAGGCCTTTGTTCGACAGCACGGCTTTCCAGGCCGGCTCGATGAAAATATCGCCTTGTGCAGGCAGATGCGTGGCAAAGGATTCTCGTAACATGTATTCCCAGGGATAAAGCTTGAAGCAGCGTTCGATGACGCGACTTTGAAGGTCAGCATAACGCCCGCACGCATCGATGCCGATGTCTCTGATATCGAGGAATTGGGCACGGTGGCCCGCCTGAATGGCGCAGTCCATGAGATAAATCGTCGTGCCGCAATCCTCGGCGTTGTCGCTCACCGCCGCGAAATGGAAAATCCTGTCTCGCGAGAATTGACCAAAGGCCTCAATCAAAGCTTCCTGAACCGAGTTGAACTGGTCGGTTTGCGGCGGGAGCGTTCCAAGGGCGACCTGATCGGTCAGCCAGTTATATTGGAAATATCCCGTTTCGAATACGGAAGTGGGCGTGTCGGCGTTGTATTCCAGCAGCTTTGCAGGGCCATGCCCGTCATAGGCAAGATCGAAGCGGCCATACAGGTGGCGGTCGCACCGCCGCCAAGAATTTCGAATGACATCATGGTGATCGCGGGGGATGGCAAGACGGGTTAAAGCCTCCTCACTGTGTACGATGTCGGCGACGAGATCCATGCACATGTCGTGCAGGATCTGGCTCGGTTCTTCGATGTCGCGCTCGATTTCAGCCAGTCCAAAGCAATAGGCTGCATCGTCCACCCAGTAAGGCTCGCCATGCATTTCATGGAAGGAGAAACCGACAGCATTGGCTTTCTCGCGCCAATCCGGGCGCGGCGGGACTGTGATGCGGCGCATGTCAGCTTCCTGAAAAGGAGTGGCCGCCGAATCCACCACGGCCCTTGACGTTCGTTTTGGCGTTGGACGTCTTCACGTCATTCGCTAGCGCGCCTCCTCCTGACGTGATTCCCCCGCCGCCTTGGTCCTGTTCACTGGCCGTCACATCCGGTATGACGAGGTCGCCGTTGCGTTTTCGATAGGCCGACATCGCACCGTTGGAACCCGACTCGCTGTTTTTCTGCCTGCGGCGATAGTTGCTGTAGTCTGCAAAGTTTTCGATGGACCGAGGCATAACAAAACCGGCGGGTGAGGGTGTGAAGACACCTATGCCGGTGGGGTTAGTGGAATTGAGATTTTGTTTCAGCTCAAAGCAGTTTCCCGCGCCGTATTCCATTTCACATGCGACCATATTGAGAAATTTAGGTGCAGTGGCGAGGTGATGTTGGCCGGCGTCTTCGGATGCCGCTTGGCAAGCCTTGGGATAGACACCGGAGGCAACGCATTTTTCAACTGAGGTATAAAGAACCTCTTCCTCCGATGAAAAAGCCATAAAAAGGCCTATTGCGGCAATCGTACCGAGGGCGAGACGCGGATGTTCTGTCACGTCCAAATACATGTCTGTTCCTCAATAGGCCATGCAGGCTGCGTTTAAAATCCCGATGACCACAGCGATGCCGCCGCTCCAGAGCCCGGCCGCAACGTTATCCTCGGTGATTTTCAGGTGCAGGTCGGTCATGGAGAGTTTGGCGATGTAGAATGCGAGAACCTGTACCAGCAGGCCGATCACTGCCCAGACGATATAGTCGGGGAGGCTGACGGAATTAGCCGCCGCCGAGGCGAGCGGCAGGCTGAAGCCGATCAGTGCCCCCAAAAAAGCGACGACGGCGGCAAAGTTGCCGGCCTTGATCAACTCCCCCTCGCGGTGGGGAGTAAGGCGGGTGTAAATAGCGGAAAAGGTTGCCAGGCAGAGCAGGCCGATCAGAAAATAACTTAAGAAGGCAGGTAAGCCTGCCACGTAATTCGGCATTATTGTCTCACAATGAAAAACACAACTTCAGAAATCAAAATCAATTGAAAGTTTAAAAAGTCAAGCGTCGCGGCGTTGTTGTTTGTTGAGAGTGACGGTTCTGGCTGAGCGCAACATGCGCATTGCTTCTGCGTCAAATCGAACCTCTGCAACTGGTCTATCGCTAAATCACACAGATAGCCGTAACGCCAACCAAGCTGGCATTCCCACGGCAGCATCAGAGCGCCTTTTGCGATTTAAGTGGCGCGTGTTCGGCGAGGGTCGCCAAGTGTCTGTTTCGCAAACAAAAAAATGGCATATCGACCCAAGTTTTATTTGTTCCCGCTGGCACATGAGTTCGCGCAGTAAACCATTCGTTAAACTTAACGGCTTATGAATTTCCGATGCGGAGTCGGTATCGTGCCGGCTTCTCCCATTGACGCCCATAGTGTCCCATGGTATCCCAAATGCACACCACACTGGGTCGTGTTTTTGACCCGCAATCGCTGAAACGAGTGAGGAGCCTGCAACGGGCTGCTGCAGGGCATGTCGCCCTGACGCTTGGCGATGTGTCGTGCGTACCGGTGTTGTCTGTGGGGCGGATGATTCGCTTTGCGGAATGCGGTTTTGGCGAGTTGAGTAATGGACCGCTTTTTATCGAACGTAACGAACAGGATCGACGCCAAGGGGCGCGTTTCGGTTCCGTCTCCGTTTCGTTCGGTGCTGGCACAGCGTGGGATTCAGGAGCTTTATTGCCTTCAGGATTTCGCGTTTCCGGCAATCAGTGTCGGCGGTCCGGATTTGCTGGAGCGCTACGAGCGGCAGATCGCGTCCATGGATGCCTTCTCGCCGGAGGCGAACGCAATGTCGCTGCTGGTACACGGCGGCGGCGTTTTCATGAAGCTCGATCAGGAAGGTCGGTTGATGGTGACGGATTTCGTCCGGGAATTTACCGGCATATCCACGGATGTCACCTTCGTTGGACGAGCGGATCATTTTCAGCTTTGGCAACCGCAGGCGTTTTTGGCGGCGCAGGCGGCAGCAAGAGCGGGGCGCGGTTTTTCGGCTGCACGCCCCGCATAGGACGGGGACACGGAATGGCGGCGAATTCTGGCGGGCGATCTTCTGATGCCGGTGAGGGACCTCAGCGTCACATCCCGGTCCTGCTTCGCGAAGTGATCGCTGCGCTCGAACCCGCATCCGGCAAGGTCATCCTCGACGGCACTTTCGGCGCCGGCGGCTACACCCAGGCAATTCTCGATCAAGGTGCCAATGTCATCGCGCTTGACCGCGATCCGAACGCGATCGCCGGCGGCCAGGCCATGGTTGCTGCAAATGGCGGCAGGCTTACCCTCATTCAATCGCAATTTTCCGATCTGGCAAGGCACGCGCCGGAAGGCGGTCTTGACGGCGTGGTTCTCGATATCGGCGTTTCCTCCATGCAGATAGACGAGGCAGAGCGCGGTTTTTCCTTCCAGAAGAACGGTCCTCTCGACATGCGCATGTCCAGCTCCGGCGTTTCGGCGGCGGATGTCGTCAATCGCGCCAAGGTCGGCGATCTCATCCGCATCTTCGGTTTTCTCGGCGAGGAAAAGCAGCCGGGCCGCATCGCCCGCGCCATTGAAAAGAGGAGGGCGGAAGAGCCCTTCCGCACCACGCGCGATCTGGCGGGCCTCATTGAAATCGTTACGCCGCGCAAGGCTAAAGACAAGATCCATCCCGCAACACGGGTGTTTCAGGCGCTGCGCGTTTTCGTCAACGACGAACTCGGAGAATTGGCGCAGGCCCTGTTTGCTGCCGAGCGGGCTTTGAAGCCCGGCGGCCGGCTGGTTGTCGTCACGTTCCATTCGCTCGAAGACCGCATCGTCAAGAAATTCTTCTCCGAACGTTCCGGAAAGGCGGCGGGTTCCCGCCATCTGCCGATGGTGGAGGACAAGCCCGCCATTTTCGAAAATATCGGCAAGCCGATGGTCGCTGCAAGCGACGAGGAGGCAGAGATCAATCCGCGGGCCCGTTCGGCCAAGCTGCGCGCCGGCCTGCGCACGGCGGCACCTGCCCGGGCGGCAGATTTTTCGATTTTCGAACTTCCCGATCTCGCCAGCCTTGAAAAGATGGGAGGCTGATATGCTGCGCACATTCGATGTCGTGTTGATGGGGGTCATGGTCGCTGCGGCGGTGGTGACCTATTCGATCAAGCACAAGACCGATCTCAAGTTGGAACAGGTCCGCAAGCTCGAGACCGAAATCAAGCTCGAAAAAGACACGATTGATCTTTTGCGGGCAGACTGGGCACTGCTGACGCAGCCGAACCGCCTTCATCGTCTCGTGAATGCCTATCAGGACGAGCTTGGCCTTTCGCCGACGCTGCCGACACAATTGGCGCAGCCGCGCGAATTGCCGATGCTGCGCTCGCAATTGCCGCAGCCGCCCGAGCCGGAAGGCATGAGCGTTGCTGATGTCATCGCCGCCGCCGTCAACGGCTCCAAGCCGGGCGCTACGCTTGGCGGAACTGCCAAGAAGAAATCACCGCCCGCCGGCCAGATTGCCGCCAATGGCGCTCCTGTTCCAACACCGCGGGCGCGTGTTTCCCGTCCCACGGCGGCTCCGGCTCCTGCCGTCGCCGCTGTCGCAGGCGATGAAGATGGCGAAATGGATGAAACCATAACTGGATCGGTGGACCGCTGATGTCTTTTCTCTCCCGCGTCATGGTTCTGAAGAGCAAGGCTCACTTTTCCGCCAGCACCACCGGCATTCATACTGACCATGCAGCTTTCGAGGGCGCTCGCAAGAAGAGGGCGGCCCAGGCGAAAAGCCGCGTCGGTCTCATCATTTTCGGCTTCATCGCCTTTTACGGCGTCGTGGGCGGCCGTCTGGTGCAATATGGCCTTGCCGAGCAGGAAACGGTTTCGAGCATTGCCCCTGCCGACCGGCTGATGGCGTCGCGTCCCGATCTTCTTGATCGTAACGGCGAGGTTCTGGCGACTGATATCCGCACCGTGTCGCTGTTTGCAGAGCCGCATCGCATCGTCGATATCGACGAAGCCATCGAGAAGCTGCGCACTGTATTGCCAGATCTCGACCAGCGCGGCACCTATCAGAAGCTTTCCTCCAATTCGCGCTTTCAGTGGCTGCGCCGTCAGTTGACGCCGAAGCAGCAGAGCCAGATCCTGGCGCTCGGCATTCCCGGTGTCGGTTTCCGCCCGGAAAAGCGCCGCTTCTACCCTGGCGGGCCAACAGCTGCCCATGTTGTCGGTCACGTCAATATCGACAATCGCGGTGTTGCCGGAATGGAACGTTACGTCGACAGCCAGGGACTGGCCGATCTGACGGCGCTCGGCATGACCAGCGATCAGCCGCTGGAGCCGGTGAAGCTTTCCATCGATCTACGCGTCCAGTCCATCGTGCGTGAAGTCGTGACCTCGGCCATTACCAAGTTCCAGGCGATCGGCGCGGGGGCTGTGGTTCTGGATGTGCATACCGGCGAAGTGCTCGCTATGGCCTCCGTGCCGGATTATGATCCGAACAACCCGGCAGAAGGTGCCAAGGAAGGATGGCTCAACCGCATGTCGAACGGCACGTTCGAAATGGGCTCCACCTTTAAATCCTTTACCATTGCCATGGGTCTCGATTCGGGTCGCGTCCGCCTGGGCGATATGTTCGACGCGCGTTATCCGATCCGCATTGGTGGCTTCACTATCAAGGACTTCCACGGCAAGGGCCGCATGCTCTCGGTGCCGGAAATTTTCCAGTATTCGTCGAACATCGGTACGGCAAAAATCGCCGACACCGTGGGGACCGAAGGACACAAGGAATTCCTGACGCGGCTTGGCCTTCTGACGCGCATGCAGACCGAACTGCCTGAAGTGGCGCTGCCTTCGCAGCCCCGCGAATGGAAGAAGATCAACTCGATCACCATTTCATTCGGCCACGGCGTTTCAACAACGCCGTTGCAGACAGCAGTTGCCGGTGCCGCGCTCGTCAATGGTGGGAAGTTGATCGAGCCGACATTCCTGCCGCGCACGCGCGAACAGGCGGATCAGGTCGCAAAACAGGTGCTGAAGCCCGGCGCCAGCAAGGATATGCGCTTCCTGTTCGAATGGAACGGTGTCAACGGTTCCGGCCGT
>Ga0213829_1001556_pt1 | contig 16164 bp, 22 predicted proteins | sample MC6MC0896MG_FD_180665 | JGI IMG/M metagenome (GOLD analysis project Ga0213829, IMG submission 180665) | Enriched soil aggregate microbial communities from Iowa State University, Ames, United States - MC6-MC0896-MG | ecosystem: Environmental > Terrestrial > Soil > Unclassified | place: USA: Iowa...
CCATCCCGACACCCCAGCCCATCACCATGAATTCCAGGCGATTGGCTTGAACGTCGACGGAGCCGGTGAGCATCAACACACCGGCCGGCATTGAGCCCAGACCGTAGCTTTCCAACCGAGCGCGTTGTTTCAGGACATCGGCTTTGGTTTGCTCTTGGGCCGAGTCCCAAACCTTCGCCAATCGGGTGTTATAGAACACTTGCATGGGCTCAAGGTCGCCTTTGGCCTGGGCCTTCTTGGCTTTTTCGAACTGCTTGGCCAGTGATTTCCAGTCCATCCAGCCCAGCGGCGAATACAACGCATTGAGGTGGAAGCCCACCGTCTCGCCATCGCCTTCGGCATGGGCCCGCCATTCGCCCTGGGCGAGCATTTCGCCCTTGTGGTACTCATCAATCAGCACGTCGCAGTCAGGACCGGCGCACTGGTAATGCACCACGCTGTAATCCTTTGAGTAATGCAGGCGCTCCCATTCCAGGGTCTGCATGTGCCCGCAGGTCGGGCACGGCACGTAGTAATGACGCTGATCGCTGCCCTCGAACAGATCGGCGATCCGCGAGGCACCTTTGATCGTCGGAGAGCTGGAAAAGTAAAACTTCGCGTTGCGGCCGAAGGTACTGCCGCGTGTTTCCGCGAGTTCAATCGGGTCGCCCTCTTCGCCGATGTCCACTTCCCAACGGTCAATCTCATCGCCGTAAACGTAGCGGGCCGAGAGCTCCGCCAGGTTGGCGGCAGAGCCGGCGGTGGTCACGTACAACGAACCACCCTCAAACTCCTTGGTGTCCATGGTGTTGCGCGAGTCCCGCGAGCGGCTGGAGGCCACACGTTCACGCAATACCGGTGTGGCCTTGATGGTCTTACCGATCCGCGAGGACACCCGCTTGGCCAAGCCCAGGCTCGGCAACAGGGTTAGGATGTTGGACGGCGCCATGTGGATCAGGCCACCGATCCAGTTCAACGCGATCTGCGTTTTCATCAGCTGCGAGGCCACCATGGTGACCACGCGCTTGCAGGGGTGAGCCGGCGATAAGCAGCGCATCGGCTCGCGGGCATAGGGTGTACGAGAGGTGCGGTACTGGCCGGGCTCGGCCGCACCAGTGTCACGCGGGATGCGCATGTACTCGTCGGCCCACTCATCGATCCAGACGTCCGGGTCCGGATGCAGACCACGGAAATATGCCTCCCGGTACACCTCTGCACCGTCGGGGATTTCCGTGGGCATGGGTTTAACTCGTGGTCAGGGCGTGTTCAAGATCCGCCGAGGACAAGCGTTCTGCGTCCTCAAGCGAGCGACGAATAGCCGCCGTCAAATGCTTTTCGATCTGCCAAGGGTCGGTCATGACAGCGAGTTCCGGCGCGAGCTGTGGCGGCATGCCCAGCAATTGGTCCCGCAACAGGCGGCCCGCGTTATAGGCTCCGGTTTCCACCGCGACGCGCTCCACCAGAGTTCCTTGCTGTTTGTGAAAGTTGGCTTGCTCTTGCAGAGCCAAGTAGTGCTCGCGCAACGCGCGGGACTTCTGAAAGTCCGCCGCCTGCCCGACTTGCGGCACCGCAGGTTCTTCGGCGGCGATTTGTACTTCCCGCTGGAGACGAAGCCGTTCGTGGCGGTCGGCAACGGCGGCTTTGCTCGGGTCTGCCGATTCGGCCAGCAGTGCTTCGGTGGCTTCCAGCTCCACCTTGCCGTCTTCAGTCAGAACCAACCGATCTTGATTAGCCAACTTCGAAACATACGATTTGGCCCAGCCACGCCGTGCGGCAAACTCCGTTTTGCTGATTACCGTCATGATGGAATGTCCTGTTCACCCAATGAATTCGGGGGGTTCACCTGTTCACCCCAGTTCACTAAGCTGGTGAACTGTTCGCTAACACTTTCCCGCGGGTTTCCGACCCCGTACCCTCGGGATAACCCCAGGGTCCCCGGCGTTTTTCGGCGCGCCGCCGCGATTCGTCGCCCCCGTTCGCTACTGACAGATGGCACTTCGAGGACACGCGAGCACCAGGCCGTCCCGGCCGCGCAAAGGCGGATGTTTACGCAAACTCTCGCAGCGCCTCTTGCAGTCGCTTCGCTTTAACGATGGCTGCAGCATTACTTTCGCGTTCAGCTTCTACCGACAGGGCTACCTCTTCGATGCGTCCAGCCAATGACTTCATGCGCCTGCTGAACTCTTCAGAAAGGTTCACCACTTCACTCGACAGGGTTGCCAATACGTCCAGCGCGCCATCGGTTGATTTCGTGGATGCAACGGACTGCTTGGATGTCTGAGGCATGGTTGTCTCCTTCTTGGGTTTGGATGTGGCTACAGCCCGCTGAAACTTTCCGCCGATTGGCTCCCTGATCAGCCCTGCATCTTTGAGCTCACCAAGAGCACGGCGTATAGCGTAGGCAGATGCACCACTGACATTGGCAGCCAGGACGGCGCCGTGAATATCACGAGCAGTCCAGCATGATTGAATGGGTACATAGCTAAAGATTTTTTGAGCGATGGAAGATTGTCCCGCAAGCATCTGCTGCTGCCTGGATTCATTCATAACTGGAGACCTGCGAAATGAGTGGCTGGGTGATTAGTTATTCAGGACGATTAGATTCGGCGGACATCTCACTAACGCCCAATCGCTTGGCGGCCCAGCGCTCGTACAACCCAATGGCAACATCAGCGCCGGCCATCGCAGTCAGGCAACCCAAGCTGCCGGCTGTCCAGATCGTCATGCCCGCGCCAATCATCAGCATCATCGCCGAGACCCCGCAGACAATGCAGGCACCGGACCGAAGCGCCAGGCGCCGCAACAATGCCCAGCCCCGCGCGCCATCTTTATCTGCTCGCCACATTTCACCGGATACGCCACCGACCAGGGCCAAGACGATCACTAACCAGATCGGCATCTCTGCCAGTGCTTGCTGCTCATTTGTCATGTTGTGCCTCAAGTGAAAGACCGCGCCAAACACAAAAAGAAAACCCCGCCGGAGGGCAGGGTTTTCAGTGTCGCGGCGCTTGCCAGGACGGAGTGCACAGCACGTGCTCGGGGGAAGCGCCAAGGCGCAGAATTCATATCGTGGTGACTTTTTACCCCCAGAGTACGGAACCGAAAAGAGGGCATTTTCGGTTAATCCGCTCGACGCAACTTTGACGCAACTTTGAGGAGACTTTGAGGTAAAGCGCCCCGACCAGCGGTAAGCCACTTACGCGCGTCTTTGCGCTCGGCCAGCACCTCAAAGAGTTGCACGTGAAGACTGTGCACAAGGTCGTAGTAGGTTTGCTTCGCCTTGGACACATACCCCAGCTCATGCATTTGCGAAATCCAGGTCGGTGCAGGGTCATCGCCGTAGCGCAAGACCGCCAACTGTTGCAGCCTTTCTCCCCGCCCATCTTGCCGAGCGATCTCGGAAAGAGCCGCACCGACTTCCTGAGCAACTGCATCAGGCCCCGCACCAGCGCCCATGATGATCCGAGATCCGGGGGTACCGCGCGGCGCACATCCGCCCCACTCCATGATCGTTGCCATCGGGCTACCCATGCCCCCCACTTCACCATTACTCCGAAGTTGCTCACCCCAGTGCTTCAGCAGCACTTCCATTGCGTCGATCATTGCCCTACCCCCCGAAAAACCGAACCCAACACAGAAACCCCGCAACCCAACACAAACCCAACACAAATAAATCCCTTTAAAATCAATATCCTTATTAACTTTGAGTTGAGTGTGTTGGGTTTGTTGGGTTTTTCTGTCCTCGCATAAGAAAAAATTCTTACCGTTACCTTCAGTGCAAATAACGTCACGCATGCGCGCACGCGACGCCAAACCCAACACACCCAACACAACAGCCGGAAGCCCGCGCAAATAAAGGACTGAAACTGTGTTGGGTAGTCAAAACCAACCCGACACACACCCGACACACCCAACACACTTCTAGGCGTAGTCATGCGGCAACAGCCTTAATGTGGTCCCAGCTGTCCACATTCCACCCTGCCAGCTTCGCATTTGCCCGCCAATTGACCACCACCGCGCCAAGCACGGCCGACGCCAGTGATGGGGGCTGGGAAGCGTCCTGGTCAACTGGGAAGAAGAACGCACCAAACTTGCGATTATTGCCATCGGTCCAAGGTATCGATCGCGTTTTTTCCACTTCCGAATTGATGAACAGCGAGAACTTCGTCTGACTCATCACGTGTTCCTTGTTGCGTTGACACCACTCCAAGAACAACGAGTAAAGGTCAGTGGAAAGACACGGCCCCCAGAGTCCTTGACCCAGCTCGCTGTATTTCCACAGGTGCAGGAACGTCTGCCAGCCGGCCCGACTCAAGGCCACCAGGCGTTCACGGGCGTCAGTTGATGGTGGACGTGTTCGCTGATTGAAGTCGCCCAAATCAACCGACAATAGCCAGCCGTAAAGGGCCGCGACACCGCCTTGCTCCAACTCCCGGCCAATGGCTTTTTGACGCTCCACCGGCAAAGTATCCAAGGGCCAGACAACCAGCATCCGGCGGTCGCTATCACTGATCGGCCACGGCATGATCTCGTTACTCAAGAAAACCGCGTTCATATGGTTGGACTCCTCCCAGCCATTGATGAACTTGGATTCCATCCGCACCGTTTTGCCCGTGACCAGATGCTTGATCTTGCCCACTTGGTTGTAGCGCTGATCGCGGCTAACCACCTCTTCGAACACGGCCCAAAGTTTCCGGCTTTGCCAGGCGTTGAAATTGCTTTCCAACTGGGTCTGTCCGACTGTCGCGGCATATTGGCCGTACAACTTGCCCATGGTATCGGCGAAAAACAGACTCTTACCCGAGCCCTCCATGCTGGAATGCATCAGCACAGCGGTATCCATCTTCGCGCCCAGGTGCTGCAGCGGAAACGCCAGCCACCGAGTCAACCAGAGAGCCGCATTTTCATCGTGGTTACATAGAAACGAGATCAGCCACCGTAAGTTGGCACATGCGGCATCGTCCCTGAGCGGCTCCAGCGGCAGACCATCAAAGGTATTGATGTAGACGCTCGGGTCTTTGGTCATCGTCGGGTCAAAGACAATGTGGTCAACGTCAACCACCCGCCGTTCGCTGCTGTTCAACCACAATGGGTACGTGTCACCGAGGGCCATTTTCACAGCACCCTCGGCAACGCGGCGTTTCTTCTCACGATCCCAAACGTCCTTGGTGCCGTCGATGTACACATAGCGCTCGGTTGGGGGCATCCCGAAGGCACCGCCTTTCTTGCCCGCCATCCGCCGCGACTGCTCGATGTCGCGCACATGGTCATCGGATATCAGCTTGCGGTGCTCGGTATCTTCCGACCATTGTTTCGCCAGCGGCTTTCCAACACGCGCTTCGAACGCCGACTTCTTCATCACCCGCGACTGATCGAAATCCCACACGTGAGTGGTGCCTTCCACCAGCGCATATCGCCGAAGGATCTGTTCAAGCGTCAGCGCCTCCCCCCCGTCAGAAGCCGGAGCGGCCTCGCTGGCTTCGTGTACCGTACAGCTCGGCTCGCTCAGGTCACCAGATGGGGTCGGGGGAAGATCACGCGGGTCCGGGCGCGAAGAATGCTGCATCCCCAGCAATCGCGCGGCATCCTTCACCGCTCGCGACTGATCGCCACCGTGTTGCAACAAGCAAAACACCTCGAACGCATCGTTCTGATGACCGTTCGCGAGCGGATCAGCGCCGTGGTGCGAATAGACCTTGCCATCATTACTGACCGTCACACCCGGCAGCCCGGTGCTGCTGTGTGGATACAGCCACTTACTTCCGCGCTTGATATAGTCGTGGGCACGCAGCAGCTCTTCAACGTCGTGACTGCGATTGAACTCGTCGATTACCGAGGGCTTACCGGCTGCCGGTGGCGCACGCTTGATAACCTTGGCCGGCGGTTTTTTCGGCTTTGGGGCCCATGGACAAGCCGCCTCGGCATCTCGCTTGAAGATGTCCCAGTTGTTCCAGATGGACAGCAACTCCGGAGTCAGCATCGGCAAGCCATCACTCACACTCGGCGGCGTGCGCCAGGTGTACGGTTTACCCGTTCCTGGGTGGATCGATGGTGGCAATACATCCTGCACCAGCCCGCCGCGCAGCTCGAACACCGTGATGCGCTGGTATTCTTCCGCCTCAGCCCGCGCCTCGGCTTCACCCGCCACATCACCAGCTTCCTTCGCGGCTTTTGCCTTGGCGGTCAGCGCCTTGTGTATTGATCCATCAGGGTCTTTCTCGTTGGGCCACGCCAGCGAATGACGGCTCAGTTCAAGACCGTCAGGGACGCGGAACATAATGCGAAAGCGCGCTGGGTTGCCCACCACCGTCGGAAACACCAACGCCATCGCATCAAGATCAATTTCCAGCTGGTCATAGAGAACATGCCGCGTCCACTGCACGTCATCGACGTCCAGTGAACAGATACGGCTGGGGCCAAGCACAACACCAAGGTTGTGCTCAGGCTTCTTTGTCCAGAACGCCGCAGCCTTCGCCGAATCGGTGAAGTACTTACCCGGCTTGTTCCAACCCATCCCCTTCGGACCTTTCTGACCTGGCTCAATCGGAACCAGCGCCAAACCAAACGTATCAACGTAAAACTGAGCCCAATCAGCAGTAGGCAATCGGTTGTCGTGATCAGTCATCTGCGCTGCTCCCGCAACCCCTGGCAACTGACACAGGTCTGGCAACCCTGAATCGTCTGCTGTCGAAGCAACGGGACTGGCTCATCGCAGTCTTCGCAGAATTGAGCGCTGACGCGATTTGAAGGGATACGGCGACTACGGTGAAGAGCAATGTCGAGCAGATATTGAGCTTGGTCGTTAGCGCGATCGATATCGTCAGCCATCTTTGCGATCCTCCATCGTCTGACGGGCACCCGCCATGATGCCGAGAATTCCACGGATCACATCAGCTCCGTGCTTCTCCAACGCGAGGACCTCATGAAGCTCCCAAACGTTGTCCCGGGCAGCTTCATGCATGCTCGATACGAACTCTGCAGTCTCACCCAAAACATTTCCAACCGCCTTCAGCGCTTCCGAGGTTGCTGGTACCGGCACTGGTTTGTACCAAACCACTCCTGCAGGGCGCATCAGCGCATCCAACAGCAATGGATTGGCCGTCAGCCGGACAACTTCTTCCAACTCGTCCGGCGTCAGCCAGCGGCGCTCTTCGTCGAGCTTCAGTTTCTTCTGAAGCGCGTCGTTATCCATGACCATGTCGAAAGCCAGGGCTGTGATGCCACCCCGATAATCACGCCCGGCGCGGTAAAGCGCATGACGCAGAGAAAGGACCGGACCAGCGTCCGGCAAAAGATCTGTGCGACTCATAACCGTAAATCCCCTGTTTACGGTGTGGCCGTAGAGTTCAACACGCTCTATTCTACGACCACGACCGATGTGCTGTGCGAATCGTGCTGTGCAGCACGGCTCATCGTTCCAGTCGGCCCAGGGGATTCTTATGGTGAGAGGTCCTGGGCCAACGCGCTATGTAGCGACTTGCATGTATCTTGTGTAGCTCGTTGCTTCCGGCCTGTAGTTTCTTTGGTGAGAGGTTTCAGGCCGGTGTTTCAAGTGGCGGTACGGTATGTGCTGCGTACCGTCACCGCTGGGCTGGGGGATTCTTATGGTGAGAGGCCCCAGTCCAGCACCCTTCTAATCTCAGTTTCCGTTCAAAGCGCCGCCATCAATAAGGTGGTAGTGGTCTAAAACCTCATTCAACGTGACGCTACCCCCGCTCTCCCTAGCCAGTGAGCGCATCAGCTTTACGCTGGGCTCCTTGGTCGCGTAACGAATATGCGTACCAAGATAATTAGCAGTCGTGGAGCAGCGCCCGGCATATGCCTCCAGCTGCTCGGGGGAAAGCGAATTTATGTAATCGCGAAGCTTCATGATGGTTCACCTCCGAACAACAAGATACCTGTGAGGTATTTTACTTGCAATACCATCTAGGGAATTTACCTCTCAGGTATGACGGCGACACAATCGTGCCCATGACTATTTATGAAACTCGCCTTACCAACGTTCGCCGCCTGATCCAAGAAAAGGGCCTAAAGCTCAAAGATCTTGCTCAATTACTGAACAAGTCCGCGGCTCAGGTTTCTTCATTCGCAGGAGAAGGCGCCCACAAAAATATTGGCGATCAAATTGCCCGCGAGATTGAACACGCCCTCGACCTACCAAGAGGTTACCTAGACATCCCTCACGAAAACGTAGGTAGCAATGGAACAGTCATAGGTATTGCAGGGAGAAAGCTACCCGTGATGGGATCTATTGCAGCAGGTACGTGGTGCGAAGCTGTTGATAGCTTTGATCCCAACAATGCCGAAGAATGGATCGAAGCCCCAGGCCCGGTCGGCCCAAACGCCTTTATCCTTCGAGTCGAAGGTATCAGCATGGAGCCTTTATTCATGCAGGGTGACAAGGTAGTGATAGACCCGGCGCGTGAAGCCCTGCCAGGACACTACGTGGCGGCTCGCCGCGCCAGCGACCAAGGGGTAACACTAAAACAGCTTCGCCAGGAGGGCTCCGAACATTACCTGTATGCTGTGAATCCTGATTGGCAGGAACGCATCATCCGCCTGACTGAGGAATGGCACATCTGCGGTCGAGCTCGATGGAAAATCGTAGACCTGTAACCTCAAGAACCGCCAACAATCTCTTTAGCGACAACGAAAAAATCAAGCCCGCTCTCAAGCGGGCTTTTTTTCGGCAATCATGCATAGCCCCTGACATTTACCCCTCAAAGCAGCCTTCAGCCGGACACCACTCGCACCACTCAACCAATGAAAAATAACCCATAAGGTATTGCATAGTACCTATGAGGTATCCTAATCTCTGTCCCGTACCCCTCTCACCAAAGAGTACGAGACATGCAAAAGACACAGCACAGCACGACCCGCTGCTCGATCTACCTGCACCCATCTGCATGCAGTAGCCGCGCCGCCGTAGAAGCCATCCAACGCCGCACTGGACTGCTGGTGATCACCACCCCCAAAGGCCGCACCGCGGCTGTCGAGCCCACCAGCACTGCCACCGATAGCTCCTGGCCGTTCGGGGGTGACGCAGCATGACGATACTTCTAATCGGCATTGCTGGACGGGCTCGATCGGGTAAAGACACAGCAGCACAACACCTGGTAAACAATCACGGATTCCAGTCCTACGCATTCGCTGATCCGTTACGTGACGGCCTGATGCACATTCTCAACCTGAGCCCGTGCGACTTCGAAGGCGAGCAAAAGGAACAAGCGTTGCCATGGCTGGGACGCTCACCCCGCGAGCTGATGCAGTCCCTGGGCACCGAGTGGGGCCGCAACAGCGTGCACCCTGAACTGTGGTTGCTACTGGCCGCGCAGAACCTCGATTTACTGGCACGCACCCACGACATCGCACGCGGCTTCGTCGTCAGCGACGTTCGGTTCAACAACGAAGCGGACTTCATCCGTAAGCGCGGCGGCGTCGTAGTTCACATGGATCGCGTGGTGTCAACACCCGTAAAACCGCACAGCAGCGAAAACGGAATCCAGGTTGCTCTTGGCGACTTGCGGCTGACAAACGATGGTTCCTTCGATGAATTGTTCACGAACGTCAACCACATCGTGGACACGCTGCACGCCCGTGCAGCAGTCGCCTGAGAATACCTCCATGAACCGCACCCTGGACGAAACCGCCGCAGTGCTCGGCCTCAAACCCCGGAAATTCCGCGATCAACTTCGTGCACTCCGCGTGCTGACGCAAAGCGGCGACCTGGCCAGCCACCACCGTGGTGGCGGAAATTTATATTCAGACCCGCGCAGCGTCCAGATCGGGACCACCAACCGTTACAAGCATTACGCCGTCGTCATGGTCACCGAGGCTGGCGTGCAATGGCTGGCCAAGAAGCTGGGCATCACCATTACGCACAAGGACGCCGCTGCATGAAAACCAACTACTTCAATGCCTACACCCAAGCCCTCGGCGCCCTGAGACTGATGCCCATCTACCTGGACAGCCCGGGCGTAGTCAGCCGCGCCACACTGATCGGCGCCGCGAGCGAAGCCATTGACCTGCTGGAAAGCATGCCCTGCCGCACAGTGGAACTGGCCGAGGTCTTTCGCTGTGTCAACAACGTGATTCAAGAAGGCCAAGTGGCCTATGTCACCCCGACCAACTCGCCCGAGTATCCATTTGGCGCGGTTGTAGCTGACGCAAAAGGCAATGTCTGCGCCGCCGGTATGGGTAAAAGCAAAGAAAGCCTCGCCGAACTGATCCGGCTTAAGTTGGTGCCCCCTACGGAGGGGTTCGGGGAGGTCGCTGCATGAGCAGTACCCTCGACCAACTTCGCAAACAGTTCGCCACCCCATGCCCGTCTCTGACGGCGGTACGGGAACAGTACTTCACGCACATCCGAACGGACCGCTACCTGCTGAGTGAAATCAAAGCCGGCCGCATTGCGTTAGTCGTAACACACCTGCACAGGTCAGCCCGGACCAAACCCGTGGTGTACCTACACAACCTGGCTGCATTCCTCGACGCCCAAGCGCCGCTGGAAGCAGCCTGATTCAAAGGTGCCCCCGCCTTCCAGGGGCAGACAACATTCAACCAATGAGGCACAGCACATGAGCAAAGCACGCCCCTTCATCGACACGCTACGGGACATCGAGGCCGGAGGCTTACTTGATGAGCTCAGCGAAACCCAACATAGCCTGGTCGATGCCATCCGCCAGACCGGCAAGGGCGGTGAACTGACCATCAAGCTCACCTACAAGCCAGACGGCAGCGGCCAGATGACCATCAAGGCCGACGTTAAAGCGAAAGAACCGATCCTGTCCCGCGGTACATCGCTGTTCTTCCTGACCCCCGAGGGCAACTTGACCCGCCGCGACCCACGACAACAGGACCTGCCGTTGCGGACAGTCAGCGAAGACCCGGCACCGGGAAAACTGCGCCACGTTAGCCCGTAACACCAGTCTCGAAAACCTCTCACCACAGCATCACCCACTGGAGCACATCCAATGCAACATGCCATTCAACAGCTGGTCACCCTCGCACAGGCGATTGGCAAACCGATTGATCATCAGGGGCTGGCAGCCCCCATTTCCCTGCTTCCTGACGGCGTGGGTGTTCACTCGCTTGAGCACTTGCTACCAAACCCTACCCGCACGCGCCAGAAACTCACCGTGCTTGATGCCGAGTCTTTCATTGCATACGTGAACCGCTTCGCCGACGACGCGACCGCAGTGTTCTGCAACGGTCCTGAGGGCCGAACTTTCTTGGCAGTCATCGACTACCACCAACCAACCGCCCCCGCATGGCGCGACCACGTGGCCACGTACCGCTGCCCCACCAGCATTGAGTGGGGCCGCTGGAAAGAGAACGACCGCAAGCGCATGGATCAAGCAACGTTCGCCGAGTTCATCGAAGAGAACGTCAGGGACATCACCCAGCGCGCAAACGACGCAAACGACCCCAGTCCTGCCGACATGCTGGAAATCAGCCGCACCCTGGAAGCCAAGAAAAACATCACCTTCCGCCAAGGCACCCGCCTCGACAACGGCCAAGTTCAACTGACCTACAACGAAGAAATCGACGGACGTGCCGGCGAAGCAGGCCAACTGCGCATCCCTGAACAATTCTTTATCGCCGTGAAACCGTTCCTCGGTGGTGACGCTTTCTGCGTCCCTGCCCGCTTCCGCTACCGCATTCTGGAAGGCCGCCTGCAAATGTGGTTCGAGCTGGTACGCCCGGACAAGGTACTTGAAGAGGCCTACAACGCCGTGCGCCAGAAGATCCAGAGCGCAATCGGCGAAGTACCGCTGTACGAAGCCACCCTGTAACTAATTCCCAAGTAACACCCCGCCGCCAGCCTCTCACCAAAAATCCTGACGGCGGGCTCTACCGAGGTACACAGCACATGACAGCAATTCAGATTTGCGCACTGATCGTTCTGATCGTACTTGTTGGCCTTACCTATTGGGCAGGCTATCGCGGCGGCCTGAACGATGGCCGCATCGAAGGTATCGACGACGGCAAGGCCATTCAGCAATCAGATAGCTCAAAGACGATCCAGGACCTTAAGCGATCGCTTGATCAGGCGCAGGACCAACATAAGCAACTGCACTCCCACTATGAGCGCGCATTGACCACCTCAAAACTAGGGGAACCAGAACGCCAGACTCTGCTGGCCATCGCCGAACAACTGAGAATTGCGGCAGAGACATTCAGCGCATTCCGCACAGGCAAAAAACTCGAACGCGATTCACTCGCCCTGCGCGATCAAGCGCTCGAAATGGCCGCCCTCTTGAAGCAAGTAGCACAGGAGGCCGCATGACAGTCCTTCGCCGAACAGTCCGAATACGCTGCGGGCAAATGCCGCCTCTCGACTTACAAACCATCTGCGACAAATGCAACAAGTCGCGGGCACACGGCAACCACGAACAATGCAGCAAGCAGCGCCAAGCCGAGGGTATCTCCCGGCGCGCAGGGGAGAAACCGCAATGAGCGCAGCAGAGAAACTCGACTTCCATATCACGCCAGGCGCCTGGTTCCGTCAGGACCTGCTTTACCCAGTGTTCGGCCTGAGCACCGAAGCCGTCCGCAAATATCGCACCCGCGGCCTCTGGCTTGAAGGCAAGCACTGGCGGTACGACCCGGCCAACGTCATCGTCTACAACCGCGCGGCGATTGAACGCTGGATGGAAGGGAAACCATGATCGACAAGATGCCTACCGGTGTTGAGATGAACGGGAAACAGCTGCGCATCTGGTTCATCTTCAACGGCCAACGTTGCCGGGAGCCACTTGAAGGGATATCAAAAGTAAACAAGGCCGCGATTGCCTATGCGGATAACAAGCGCCGGACAATCCTTGCGGAAATCAAAGAAGGCCGCTTCGACTATGCGGCTCACTTCCCCAACTCGCCCAGGGCCGCTATGTTCACCGGAACAGGCGGCCCTTCGCTAAAGCGCACCGTGAAGGAAGGTATTGATCGCTGGCTGGAGGTGCAGCGTGCGCTCAAAGCGTCGAGCACCGTGGTCAACTACGTCAGTAAGTCTGTGCATGTTGAACATAAGTTTGGCAAACGCCGGATCGTCGACATTAGCAAAAGCGACATCGAATTGTTCCAGGTGCAACTGCTTAAGCAAGGCCTGGCCCCAAAAACGGTGAACGATATCTTCACCGTAGTCCGTGGGATCTGGGCCGACGCGTTTGGCGATGGCATCCTGAAAGCCAACCCTCTGGATAGGATTATCAACGTCGGATCGGACGTCGACCTTGAACATGCGGATCCCTTCAGCCGTACCGAGATCGACTTAATCGGCAAAGCGGATCCCGCCCGACGGAATGATGCGCGAATGATTGAGTTCAACTGCTGGACAGGACTGTCGTTGTCCGAACTCATTGCGCTTGCCGTCGAGGATGTAGACCTTGAGGCCGGGACCGTTCACGTCCGAAGGGCCTTGGTCGTAGGCGAGTTTAAGGTGCCTAAGGAACGATCAAGGATTCGAACTGTAGAATTGGTAGACCCCGCCCTCGCTCTGATGCGCGAAATCGCTGCAGCTGCAAATAATGCGCCCAGCGTTGAAATCAAAGTCATCCAGCGCGATAACATCACAGCTAAGAAGCAAAACGTTCGGTTCCTCTTTCGCAGCTCAACCAGCGGTCTACTCTGGAACAGTAAAACCTTAAGTAATTGGTTCACCGGCCATTTGAAAAAAGCGGAAGTTCGACACAGAGGAGCTAACCAATGCCGCCACACCTTTGCCAGCCAGATGTTATCTAGCTACGTGCCAGTTGAATGGGTTGCTCGACAACTTGGTCACACCGATACAACGATGGTAAGAAAACATTACGGACGCTGGATACAGAGCGATACTAAAAGCATGGCCGGCTTGGTCTCCCAGATGCTGGGGTTTCGCAGCCAGGAATAGACCAAAAACCACTAAGGCTGAATTGCCTTCCAACGAATAGCAGTCATAACAGTATGATAAACATTATATATAAATGATTTCAGCTGCATCAGCAGAAAGAACATTCCTGTATAAAGAAAAACGTACGCCGCACCAACCAGCCACTCGGTGATCTCCCATGAAATCGGGGATAGCTGAACTACCTTATGGATCAGCCCCCCTTTCACGGCGAACACTATAACCATCAAACAGAAAACGGTATAAAGAAGATAGTAAATAAATACTCGCATAAAAATGAAAAAATTGTTCTTAAGATAAGATAGTTGAGATGCCTCATGCCGATGCTTTGACATCGCAACTAGCATATCAGGCTGGCTGATAGTAGCGAAAATCGTAAAACCAGCCAGGATAAAGCCTAGAACTGAAACTACGACCCCCATTGCCATTGTACTGAATTCACGGACGATTTTTAATTTGTCATCCAATGAGATTTCAAGCATGCAATATTGAAGCGCGACCAGCAAAAATACGATGAGCGTCACCCAGGAGTTGAAGGAGCTGAAAGGAATCCTTCTCGCCTTGACGTAAATCGCCCACAAGCTTTTTTCGTCCATCAACGCCTTGGGAGACAAATCATCGTTCACCTGGTCACCTACGATAAGGAGTGAGTTTGGCAATCGCTGCTCTGGTAGGAGCGGCAACCTGGATCATACCATCGCCTACAAGCTGAATAAATTTCTTAAACAAAGTCGGCGCAGCTTTCGAAGGTGAGTTTGTTGTTAACTCAACATAACTTTTAAGCTGAAAGTGTTCATTGTCGCCACGCAACTCTGTCCCCGAGCTATCTTTACCCACTAGCGTCACTTTCTGATTTCCTTGCACAGTGGCTGCTTGCACTTCTTCAATCACACTCTCTTTATCCAACCCTTCAGAGTTAGAATGACGAATAGTTGTTGTCTTACTATTAACCTCATCCTTTTGACGCTGCACAGCCTCGAAAAAACCTTCGTTGTCATGTTCATCATTTCGATCAGAAAATTTATATGTGACCGAACTCAAAACCTCATACTGCCGCACGAATGAATCGATACTTTGCGCGGAAGTCAACGGTATCAATTCTAAGGTAGGAGGAAACGTATCCTCCATCAACTGTTTCTTTGTTATTTTATTGCCGCTCTCTTTTCGCTCATCATATGTCGCATCAATGTAAGCTTTATGTTTAATCTTCAAAAAGCTCTCAAGCGTCGACTTAAAATTATCCAGCGTTGGAGCAAACTTAGTTTCTTTCAGAAAGACAAGCCGGTGGATATCAAGAACCAAAACAAAAATACAGGAAGGCGAAGATTGCATTTCCTCATGATCTTCTACCAGCCCCGTGCTCGTATAAATTTGCTCTCGTTCGAAAACCATATCCTTAATAAATCGACCAACAAGCAGAACTCGCCCATCAACTGTGACTAACTCAACGTTTTCGAAAAAATATTTAGTCTCCCCGTAGACCCTTTTGAGATCGGGATTCGAAAATGCCGGAAGTACAATTTCTGCAAAATAATCGAGAAGGTTTTGATTCCCAAATTTACAAACGAGATTCGCCATTTCAACGGGGTACTGGCGCTTAGACATTAGATCCCTCTAGGTGAGCGCTGAGCTCTGATAGCTTTTTGATGGCGAACTCTAGCGCTCCCCAGGATTTTTGTCACTGAACTTACGCTAGCCAGAAGGCAGACGCATCTGTGACCGGATATTCGCCAAGACTCAATTGGGCCAATTTGCCCTAAAAATGCCCTAATGCGTAAGGCAGAAAAACAAAACCCCCGATTTTCGCTAGGAAAATCAGGGGTTTAGTTTTTTTCAATAATGGCGGAGAGATAGGGATTCGAACCCTAGGTACCGGTGAAGGTACAACGGATTTCGAATCCGTCCCATTCGGCCACTCTGGCATCTCTCCAACGGCGCGCATCATAACAACACTTTCGCCGGAAGCGAACCCCCTAAGCGAAATATTTCTGTTCTTTCAGATGCTTGCGTCGATTAAAGCGGTACGCCCAGACGATTGGCGACTTCTTCGTAGGCTTCGATGACGTCACCGAGGCCCTGGCGGAAGCGGTCCTTGTCCATTTTCTTGCCGGTGGCCTTGTCCCACAGGCGGCAGCCATCCGGGCTGAATTCGTCGCCCAGGACGATGGAGCCGTCGGAGAACACGCCGAATTCAAGTTTGAAGTCGACCAGCAGCAGGCCGGCGTCGTCGAACAGTTTGCTCAGGACTTCGTTGACCTTGAGCGACAGTTCTTTCATGCGAACCAGTTGCTCGGCGGTGC
>Ga0213829_1001561_pt1 | contig 16112 bp, 14 predicted proteins | sample MC6MC0896MG_FD_180665 | JGI IMG/M metagenome (GOLD analysis project Ga0213829, IMG submission 180665) | Enriched soil aggregate microbial communities from Iowa State University, Ames, United States - MC6-MC0896-MG | ecosystem: Environmental > Terrestrial > Soil > Unclassified | place: USA: Iowa...
CGCCTCGAGCTCAAGCTCGACGTACTGACCATGGGCTTCCCGGCGGTGGTCGAAGCCGTACGGTCCGGGCGTGCCGACTGGTTCGGCGGCAACTTCGCGTGGAACCCCATGCGCTCGAAAATCCTGCTGTTGACCGACCCGGTGTTCTACACCGGTGCCTACGTGATCATGCGCGACAACGAGCCCTTCGACACCGCCATCACCGTGAACGACGTGAAGGGCCGCACCATCGGCGCCATTACCGGCTATTTCACCATCCCCGACATGAAGAAAATCGAGGGTGTGAAGGAGGTCAAGCTCTACGACAACACCGACTCCTGCCTGCGTGACGTGCGAGCCGGGCGCCTGGATTTCGCCGTGCTGGATGCGCCGACCATCGACTACATGATCCTTCAGGACCCGAGCCTCAAGCTCAAACAGATCCCGATGTCCTATGATGAAAAATTCCCCAGCCTGACCGCCAAGTTCGAAGCGATCTGGGGCGTCCATCCGCAACACCAGGACTTGTTCGATGGCATCAACCAGGGCCTGCGCTGGCTCAAGGCAACGGGTCAGATCCAGCCGATCCTCGCCAAATACGGGATCAAGAACCCCGACTACCTGGTGCCTCCACCCAAGGACCCGCGCATCGGTGTCGACCGCGATGAGCAGGGCAACCTCATCGGGCCGTTCAAGCATCAACCGCGTGATTTCAGTCAGGCCTTTGCCTGAGTCGAGGATGTAGCTTATGGCTGAATCAACCCCACTGGTGCGGATCGAAGGGCTGTACAAGTCCTTCGGTAGCCTGGACGTGCTCAAAGGCATTGACCTCAATGTGCAGCAGGGCCAGAAGATCTCGCTCATCGGCCCCAGCGGGTCGGGCAAGACCACCTTGCTGCGCTGCGTCAACTACCTGGAAGAGCCGACCAGGGGCGACATTTACATTGACAACGAACTGATCGGCCAGCGCCTGGTGGGCAGCACAAAAGTGCCCATGAGCGACAAGGAACTGGCACGGATGCGTGCCGAAATCGGCATGGTGTTCCAGCGCTTCAACCTGTTCCCGCACCTCTCGGTGCTGGACAACATCATCCTCGGCCCGCTCAAGGTGCAACAGCGCAGCCGTGCCGAAGCGGTGGAACAGGCCGAGGACCTGCTGAACAAGGTCGGCATGTTCGCCAAGCGTGACGCATTCCCGGAACAGCTCTCGGGCGGGCAACAGCAACGGATCGCCATTGCCCGGGCGCTGGCGATGCAACCCAAGCTGATGCTGTTCGACGAGGCCACCTCGGCGCTCGACCCGGAACTGGTCGGCGAAGTCCTGGGCGTGATGCGCAAGCTGGCGGAGGAGGGCATGACCATGATCATCGTGACCCATGAAATGAGCTTCGCCGAAAGCGTCTCCGACCAGGTGATCTTCATGGCCGACGGCAACATCGTCGAACAGGGGCCGCCCCGGCAGATTTTCCGCGAGAGCCGGATCGAACGTACCCGCTCCTTCATCCGCGCCGTGCAGGAGCACTGATCGATGTTCGATTCGATTGCACTGAACAAAGCCATCGACATGCTCCCGTACTTTTTGAATGTGCTGGGCATCGGTGCGCTGACGACTGTTGGCCTGACCTTTGCGGCGTTTGTGGTGGCGACCTTGCTGGGGTTTTGCCTGGCGTTGATGCGCCTGTCCCGTAGTCGCGTGCTCAGCCTGATTGCCAGCGTGTACCTGGAGGTGTTTCGCAACGTACCGATTCTTACCCAGCTGTTCATTCTGTACTTCGGCCTGACCTATATCGGCATCACCTTGCCGGCCATTGGTGCGGCGATTATCGGCTTCGGCCTCAACGGTGCGGCGATTCTGTCGGAGGTGTTCCGTTCGAGCATCCGCACCATCGATCGCGGGCAAAGCGAAGCGGCCTATTCCATCGGCATGACGCGTTCCCTGGCGATGCGCATGATCGTGCTGCCCCAGGCCTTCAAGGTGGCGATTCCGGGCATGGCCAACTTCGCCATCGGTTTGCTCAAGGACACCTCCCTGGCCTCGGCCGCGGCAGTGCCGGAACTGACCTTCAAGGCGCGAATGCTGGTCAGCGAAACCTACCAGACCAACTTGATCTACTTCCTGCTCGCAATGATCTACCTGATATTGAGCCTGATACTTTCTCACTGGGCGGCGCGCACCGAGCGTCGCCTCAAAGTCGTCAAGGAGCATTGATATGGGCTATGGCGAGTTGTGGGAAGCGACCCATGTCGAATTGCTGGCGGCGGCCTGGGCCACCTTGCAGCTGGCGTTCGGCGCACTGGTGATCGGTTTGTTGGTCGGCTTGCTGGTGGCGCTGGCACGCCTGTCGAAAAGCCGGCCCTTGCGCCGCGCCGCGCTGATGTATATCGAAGTATTCCGCGGTACCCCGGCGCTGGTGCAGTTGTTCATCGTCTACTTCAGCCTGACGGAAATCGGCGTGCAGTTCAGCTCCTTTCAAGCGGCAATGATCGGCCTGGGACTCAACGCGGCCGCCTACCTGTCGGAGATTTACCGCGCCGGACTGGAGGCGGTGCCCAAGGGCCAGGTGGAAGCGGCGCAGGCGATAGGCATGCCGCATCTCAAGGTCTTGCGCTGGGTGGTGTTGCCCCAGGCCATCCGGATCGTGCTGGCGCCCATCGGTAACGTCGCGATCTCGCTGTTGAAAGACACGTCCGTGGCCTCATTGATCGCGGCGCCGGACTTGATGTTGCGCGCGCAGGATTTGAGTTCGGTCTACTTCATGCCGCTGGAAATCTACATCCTGGTCGGCGCGATTTATTTTGCGTTGTGTTATCCATTGTCGCTGGGGGTGAGGTTGCTGGAGCGCAGGACACGGCATTGACGCGATTTCGCCCGTGAGATCGCTTTCGCCGGCAATCCTGGCTTCTACCGCGAAAACCGCTTGCGGTAATCCCGTGGCGAGACGCTCAGATTCCGCTGAAAAGTAAAGCGCATCCGCTCCTCATCGCCAAATCCACACTGCCGGGCGATCTGATCGATATTGCGTTCGGAATCTTCCAGCAAACGTCTGGCAGCTTCCAGGCGCATCACTTCGACCGCTTTGGCCGGGGTGCGGCCGGTCTTGAGTTTGTAGACCCGGGCAAAGTTGCGCGGGCTCATCTGCACCTGTTGGGCCAGTACTTCCACCGTGAGATTGTCGCGGTCGAGGTTGTGCGCAATCCACAGGTGCAGGTCATCGAAGGCCGCACCGTCCCCGGTTTGCGCTTGCAGCAATTGGCTGTATTGGGCCTGGCCGCCGGGGCGCTTGAGGAACACTACCAACTCCCGGGCCACTTCCAGCGCCACTTCACGCCCGCAGTCGGCTTCCACCAGGGCCAGGGCCAGATCGATGCCGGCGCTGACGCCTGCCGAAGTCCATACCGAACCTTGCTGGATGAAGATCGCGTCGCTGTCGACTTCAATCGACGGGAAAGCCTGCTTGAGCATGTCGCACAGCAGCCAGTGGGTGGCGGCGCGTCGTCCTTCGAGCAGGCCGGCCTGCGCCAGCAGAAAGGCGCCGCTGCACACCGAGGCGGTGCGTCGGGCGTTGGTCGCAGCGGCTTGCAGCCAGGCGACCAGCTCCAGGGATTCATTCATCGCCTGACGAATGTCCGGTGCGCCGGGCACGACCAGCGTGTCGATCGACTGATCGGCGAAATCGCTCAAGGCCAAGGTGTCGACGGCAAGGCCTTCCGCTGTCTGGATCAAACCGCCGGTGAGGCTCGCCGTGTATCGTTCGTAGCCCGGTAAACCGCGTTGGGCCATGGCTTTGGAAGCGGCCCAGAACACGGTTTGAGCCCCGGTCAAGTCAAGCAGGCCCATCTCGGGGTAAGCGATGAAGACGATTGAACGCGGTTGATTGGGGGAGGGCGTCCGGGGGATTTCGTTCATGGGTGTCCATTTCTACAATGCCGGGTCAAGCGGCCGGATTCCCGGGGTTTATGTCATTCCGGCCAACAGAGTTCAACCTCCAAACGACGAAATGGCCCCTGCAATCCCCTGTAGGAGCTGGCTTGCCAGCGAAGGCGGTCTATCAGGCAATACATGTGTCGACTGACACATCGCTTTCGCTGCGGTACCGCGATCCGACAAGCCAGCTTCAGCAGGGGGCCACTCGTGACTATCCAGAACAATTGTATTGCCGGTGCCTGTCTGTTTCCCCACCGCAGGGCTGCGTACCTTGGGTTCATTGCCACCCGACAAGGATCTCCCCATGCTGAACCGATTGGTACTGCCGTTTGCCCTGTTGTTCACCCTCAATACCGCCCACGCCGCTGAAGCTGAAAGATGGTACCCGTCGAAATACGGCGCCAAGGATGAGATCGGCGCGCTGAATCTGTTGAACGCCGAGTCGGTGCTCAACGCCGCGAAACTGATCAAGACCGGCAAAACCTACCCCTTGGCCGTGCCTATCGATAAAAACCTGCCGGCCTTCCGCCATCGCAGTTTTCACCTGACCAATATCCAGCCCGGCGAAGCCGGCGGCACCACCATGGGCCCGAACAAATTCACCTTCAACGACGAGCTGGTGGTGGGCTGGACCGGTGTCGGCACCCAGCTCAACGGCATCGGCCACATCGGCATCGACAACATCTATTACAACGGCAACCGCGCCGCGGACTTCGTAACCGTGGAAGGGGTGCAGAAACTCGGCATCGAAAAAGTCCCCCCCATCGTCACCCGCGGCGTGGTGCTGGACATGACGGCCGTGTACGGCAGCGCCATCGTGCCGGAGAAAACCGAGTTCACTGTCGCCGATATCCAGAAAGCCCTGGACCTGCAAGGCATCACCATCCAGAAGGGCGATGTGGTGCTGTTCAACACCGGTTGGCTGGAGTTGCTGGGCAAGGACAACGAGAAATTTCTAGCCGTGGAGCCGGGTATCGGCATGGCGGCGGCCAAGTGGCTGGCGGACAAGCAGATCGTCGCATTCGGCGGCGATACCTGGGCTTCGGAAATTTACCCGGGCACAGACGGCCAGGAGTTCCCGGTCAATCAATTCATGCTGGCCAAAAACGGGATCTATAACCTCGAGCTGATCGACAGCCGCGCGCTGGTCCGGGACAAGGCCTGGGCGTTTATGTTCGTGCTGGGGCAACCGCTGTACAAGGGTTCGACCCAGGTCAACATCAATCCGGTGGCCATTCGCTGACACCCACCTTTAACTCGCAACGGGCCCGGGGATGACTTAATCGCCTGGCCCGTTTTTGTCGTTGGATTGTCCTTTGAATAGAGAACATATGGATAAGGTTCCTTCCCTTTGCAGTATCGCGGCACGCCTGCGCCTCAAACAACTGCGCCTGCTGATCGCCCTGGATGATCGCGGTTCCCTGCACAAGGCGGCCGAGCACATTTCGATTTCCCAGTCCGGCGCCACCAAGGCCTTGCATGAGGTCGAATCGATGATCGGCATGCCGCTGTTCGAACGCCAGCCCAAAGGCCTGGTGGCCAATGAAATGGGCCGGTGCATGATTCGTTACGCGCGGCTGATCTACAGCGACGTCGCGCACCTACGCGAAGAAATGCTCAGCATCATGCAGGGCCAGGGCGGGCGGCTGTCGGTGGGGGTGATCATGGGCGCCGTGCCGTTGCTGACCCGGGCCTTGACCGAGTTGCGGCTCAAGCAGCCGCAGCTGTCGGTCGAACTGGTGGAAAACACCAGCGCCACCTTGCTTGGCTTGCTCGATCAGGGGCGGCTGGATCTGGCCATCTGCCGCGCCAGCGTCGGACAGCGCTCGGCCACGTACGACTGCATCGAGTTGACCGAAGAGCCCTTGGCGGTGGTGGCCAGCAAGCAGCATCCGCTGGCCGCCGCCGACGCCTTGCAGCTGTCGCAGTTGAGTGATTATCGCTGGGTTGTCTATCCCAAGGACATGCCGATGCGCCAGGCCCTGGAGCGTGAACTCAACGAGGCGGGCCTGCAGGTGCCGCGTTATCCGCTGGAAACCTCGTCGACCTTCGCCACCATCCTGCTGGTGCAGCAGGACCCAACCTTGTTGGCGGTGATCCCGGTGGAAGTCGCCCGATTCTGCGAGCAGTTCGACCTGCTGGTGAAACTGCCGGTGTCGATGCGGGCCTTGATCGAACCTTATGGCGTGATCAGCCGGGCCGGCGCCGACCTGTCGCCGGCGGCGGCCCTGTTGATCAACGAATTGCAGCAGAACCTGACTACTTGATCACGACCGGATTCACCGGGGCGCCCGTGCCGCCGACGATCTTCAACGGCGCGGCGGTATAGAGGAACTGCCACTGGCCGTCTTCGGCGCAATCGCTGGCCAGCGCGTCGAGCAGCGCCACCTCGGTGAAGGTCACGCCGAGGTTGCGCATCAAGGCGTTGTGCAAGGGGATCAGCACACCGGAGGTCGGGTCCACCGCGACCTCGTTGGCCATGGTATCGGTCACCAGGTTGGGGATTTCCATCTGGTGAAACCACTCCACCAGCTCGCGACTGAAGGTCAGGCCCGGTTCGGCGAAATCCTTGTAGAACTCCTCCGGCTCGCGCTCGTAGAACGAGCCGATCCAGCCAGTGCGAATGATCAGGATGTCGCGTTTCCCGATCTCGACGCCCTGGGCTTTGGCTGCGGCCAGCAGGTCCAGGTGATTGAAGGTCTCGCCCTTGTCCAGCACCGTCTTGCCGCGATGGCGGGCCATGTCGATCAACACGGCGCGCCCGACAATCCCGCGCTCGGCAATCGGCAGGATGCTGGCCTTGTCCATGCTGCCGATGGTGCTCAGGGCGTCGTAGCCGTTCCACAGTTTGTTGTCGTGCCAGACGTGACCAAGGGCGTCGTACTGGGTCGAGCCTTGCAGGTGCATGAAAATCACGTCGTCGGCGTATTCCACATGGCCGTCGAAGTGGGTCTTGCCTGCCAGGAAGTGGCCCTTGTCCAGCACGTTGACCCGCATCGACGGGCGTCGGCCGGGCCACAGCGGTTCGCCCTTGGGATGGCCGATCTGCACTTGCAGGGTGAAGGTCTTGCCCTGGCAAACCGAGGCGATACCGCGCAGGATCTCTGCGCTTTGCAGGTAATTCAAGGCACCGACTTCATCGTCCGGGCCCCATTTGCCCCAGTTGGTCGGCAAGCCTTCAAGCAAGGCCTTGATGTCGGGAGTACGGTCGGCGGCGGTGTTGTTGTGATTGTGGTCGCACATGGGGTTGTCCTTGGTTGGAACAAATACCAACAGGCCTGCACCGTCCCTGTGGGAGCGGGCAAGTCGAATCGTCGCACCGCCGCTCCCACAGGGTTTTGTGTTTGGCTGTCGGTCAGGTTCAGGGGTTATTTGATGGGGGAGAAATCAGCGGGGATCAGCAATTTCGACTCCATCTTTTCCAGCATCGGGAACGCGATCGGTACGAAGCCCTCAAGCCAGTCGGGGTCCTGATACAGCGCGGCGCGTTTCTTGATCCGGTCATCCAGGCTCTCGTAGGCCCAGATGTGGATCACCTGGTTCAGCTCGCCGATTTCCGTGTACCACCAGCCCACCAAGGTGGCGTAGCGGGAGATCACCGGCAGGCCGTTTTCCTCGAAGTGCTTGAGGTAGGTCTGCATCTTGCCGATGTGGAGGGAGTAGGTGCGCATTTCGTAAAACATGGGGTGTTTTCTCTCAGGAATGAATGCCGTGGTAAGCGTTGCCGATGATCCGTTCGATGTCGGCGGCGGTGGTCAGGCGCGGGTTGACCAGCACGTTGCCGCTGCGCATCGAGTCGCTGACCATCTGCGGCATGTAGTCCAGGTCCACGCCCAGGTCCTTGATGTTGTCGGGGATGCCGATGGCCTGGTTCAGCGCCACCACGTGCTCCACGACTTTGTGTCCGGCGCGGGCGGGGCTCAGGCCGTCGACGTTCTCGCCCATGGCGATGGCGATTTCGCGAAACAGTTCCGGGCAGGCCGCCAGGTTGTATTCGATGACGTAGGGCAGCAGCGTGGCATTGGCGATCCCATGGGGAATGTTGAACACCCCGCCGAAGGTATGGGAGATCGCATGCACGTTACCCAGCTTCGATTGGGCGAACGCCACCCCGGCGAGGAACGAACCGAGCAGCATCTGCTCCCGGGCGTGCAGGTCCGAGCCGCTGAAAAACGCTTTGGGCAGATGCGTGCAGATCATCTTGATCGCTTGCAGGGCCAGCGCCTGGCTGACCGGGTTGGCTTGCTTGGAGACGTAGGATTCGATGGCATGGGTCAAGGCGTCCATGCCCGTGGCGGCGGTGATCGACGGCGGCAACTTCAGGGTCAGCTCGGCATCGAGAATTGCCAGTTTCGGAAACAGCGCCGGGCTGATGATCACCGTCTTGAACAGGGTCTTGGTGTTGGTAAACACCGTGGAGGCGGTGCATTCGCTGCCGGTGCCGGAGGTGGTCGGAATTGCAAAGATCGGCAGTGGCGACTGCAGCAGCTTGTCGTAGCCTTCGTAGTCGAGGATGTTGCCGGGGTTGGTGGCCATGGCGGCTACCCCTTTGGCGGTATCGATGCTGCTGCCGCCACCCACGCCGATCACCGAATCGCAGTCATGGTTTTTCAGGAACGCCACGGCGCGCTCCAGCACGTTAGTGGTGGGGTTGGGCTCGACCCCGGAAAATACTTCGTAGCTGATTTCGCTTTCGGCCAGCGAGGCAAAAAAGCCTTCCAGCACGCCCGACGCGATCAGCCCCTGATCGGTGATCACCAGCAGTTTTTTGCGCACATGGGGCTTGAGCAACGCACCGGCCTGACGCACCAGGCCGTTACCGCTCTTCAAGGTCGTGGGGAAGTAGAACTGAAACGGGTTCATGGGTTTCTCCGGTTCTTATTGGTGCGCAAACACTAATAAGCGCCGCAGACGGCCGATAATGAAAAGGTCTGATCCGGTGATCACCCTTTGTCATCCCCCGCCGAGCCGGGTTGCAGTGGTAACTTAAGGTTTTACAACAGTCAGGAGCCGGGTCATGGAATTGGGAATAACGGGGCGCTGGGCGATTGTCTGTGCCGCCAGCAAAGGCTTGGGGCTTGCCTGTGCACGGGCCTTGGCGAAAGAGGGCGTCAACCTGGTGATCAACGCCCGGGGCGATGACACCTTGCAGGCCGCCGCCGCCGAATTGCGCCAGCTGGCACCGGGTATCGAAGTGCGCACGGTGGCCGGGGACATCAGCGAGCCGGCGGTGCGTGAGCGGGTATTGGCTGCTTGTGCGCAGGTGGACATCCTGGTCAATAACGCGGGCGGGCCGCCGCCGGGGGACTTCCGCGACTGGCAGCGCGAGGACTGGCTGAAGGCGCTGGACGCCAACATGCTGACGCCCATCGAACTGATCAAGGCTTGCGTCGATGGCATGGCCGAGCGCGGTTTCGGGCGTATCGTCAACATCACGTCCGGCGCGGTGAAGGCGCCGATCGATGTGCTCGGGCTGTCCAACGGCGCCCGTAGCGGGCTGACCGGGTTCATCGCCGGGCTCGCGCGGCAGTCGCGGCTGGCGGGCAACAACGTGACCATCAACAATTTGCTGCCGGGACCGTTCGACACCGAGCGCCTGCACAAGACCCTGAGCGCCGCCGCCGACGCCAACGGGACCAGCGTCGACAGCATCAGCGAGCAGCGGCGCAAACATGTTCCGGCCCAGCGTTTCGGCCAGCCCGATGAGTTCGGTGCTTATTGCGCGTTCATCTGCAGCGCCCACGCGGGCTTCCTCACCGGGCAAAACCTGTTGCTGGACGGCGGCAGTTACCCCGGTACGTTCTGATCGCTTGGGGGATGACGTTCGGTGATCCCCCAATCAGATCCCCTCATTATTCAGCGGTCGGGCGCGTGATTAGAGTGGTGCCGCTGCCTGGTGCCTGTCAGCCAAGATTCTGAACGCCGCAATCCCTGTGGGAGCGAGCCTGCTCGCGATAGCGGTCTTACATTCAACACTTGTGTTGGCTGCCAGTCAGCTATCGCGAGCAAGCTCGCTCCCACAGGTTCTGCGTCTTGTCTGACAGGCATCGGGCCGCTTGCACCCACAACAACAAGAGCGCCCCTCATGAACAATCCGAGTGCCGAAACACTGCGGCTGACAGCCGCGTCCGCCACGATGCGTCCCACCAGCGTGCGCTGGCGAATCTTCCTTATCATGCTGTTGCTGACCGCCATCAACTACATCGACCGTGCCTCGCTGTCGGTGGCCTTGCCGCTGATTTCCGCCGAGTTCCAGATCCCGCCGGCGCTGGAAGGGCTGATGCTCAGCGCGTTTTTCTGGTCCTACGCGTTGATGCAGATTCCCGGCGGCATGCTGCTGGATCGCTTCCAGACGCGACGGGTGATTGTCATTGCGACGGTGGCCTGGGGCGCCTTCCAGGCCCTGGCTGCCGGTGCGCATAACTGGGTCACCCTGCTGATCACGCGCATGGGCCTGGGCATCGCCGAGTCGCCGATCATGCCCGCCGGGGCCAAGCTCAACGGTGCCTGGCTGACCCCCAACGAACGCGGGCGCGGCGCGGTGCTGGTGGACGGCGGCGCACCGCTGGGCAGTGCTTTTGGCGCGATCATCATCGCCGGCCTGATCGGCTGGTTCGACTCCTGGCGCATCGCCTTTGTGATCGCCGGTGTCGGCACCATGCTCGCCGGCGTGCTGGCCTGGAAATACATTCGCAACCACCCCGGCGAACATCCGGGGGTCAATGCTGCGGAACTGGCGCACATCACCGAAGGCAATAGCACCGTCAGCCAACCTGGCGCCGTGACCAGCCTCCCGCTCAAGGAGTTGCTCAAGGATCGCTCGGTGCTGGCGATGTTCGCCGGCTATTGCTGCATCCTCAGCGTGTTCTACGGTTTGCTGACCTGGATGCCGAGTTACCTGCACCAGACCCACGGCCTGAACATTTCGAGCATGGGCGGCGCGACCTTCCTGATCTTCATGTGCGGCTTCGTCGGTGAACTGGTCGGCGGCTACCTGGGGGACAAATGGAAGACGAGCGGCGCCTCGCCGAACCTGGTGATGCGCAGCATGTTCAGCGGCTCGGCGCTGGTGGCGGCGGTGTGCATGCTGGCGGTGGCCTATGCCAGCGAGGCGAGCAAGGCGATCGGCCTGCTCTGCGTGGCGATGTTTTTCATTCGCTGGTGCGGCATGTACTGGTGCATTCCGTCGATCCTTGGCGGCACCTCGAAAACCGGCGTGCTGGCCGGCACCATGAACTTTTGCGGCAATATGGCCGGGGTCATCGTGCCGATCATGATCGGGTTGATCGTGCAGTTCACCGGTTCGTATTTCCTGGTGCTGATTTTCTTCGTGGTCATGGCCCTGTTGCTGGCGATATTCTCCAGCCTGATCGATTACCGGGAGCGGGGGCTGACCTGATATGAGCAGGGTTTTGACAGGGATAAAGCGCAGGTGAGCGTCGATATCGAATGCGTGGTGGTCGGGGCCGGCGTGGTCGGGCTGGCGGTGGCCAGGGCCCTGGCCCGCAGCGGACGGGAAGTGGTCCTGGTCGAGGCGGGCGAGGGCATTGGCGTGGGCATCAGCTCGCGTAATTCCGAGGTGATCCACGCCGGGATCTATTACCCCAGTGGCAGTCTCAAGGCGCAATTGTGTGTGGAGGGCAAGCACCGCCTGTACACCTTTTGCGATGAGCGCGGGGTCGATTATCGGCGGCTCGGCAAGCTGATCGTGGCCACCGATGACAGCCAGTGCGTGGCCTTGCAGAGGTTGCTGGAGCAGGGGCGGCGCAATGGCGTCCAGGATCTGCAATGGCTGGACGCCGGTCAGGCTCGGGAGCTTGAACCGGCGCTGTCCTGTGTCGCCGCGCTTTGGTCGCCTTCCACCGGGATTGTCGATTCCCACGCCCTGATGCTGGCGCTGCAGGCCGATGCCGAGGCCAGCGGAGCATCGGTGGCCTTTCACACGCCGTTGGCGTCGGCCCGTTGCACCGGGCGAGGTTTCGAGTTGCACATGGGCGGCGCCGAGCCGATGACCTTGAGCTGCCGGGCGCTGATCAATTGCGCCGGATTGTCCGCGCCCGAGGTGGCGAGCCGGATCGAAGGCCTGCCATTGCAGCACATTCCTCTAGCACGACTGTGCAAGGGCAGCTATTTCAGTTTCAGCGGCCGGGCGCCGTTCCGGCACCTGGTCTATCCGGCCCCGGAAAGTGCGGGGCTGGGTGTGCACATGACCCTGGACCTGGGTGGACAGGCGCGCTTCGGGCCGGACGTCGAGTGGGTCGATCAGGTCGATTACCGCGTCGACCCGAACCGGGTGCATGGCTTCTACGAGGCCATCCGGCGTTACTGGCCGGCCTTGCCCGATGACAGCCTGCAACCGGCCTACAGCGGCATCCGTCCGAAAATCTGTGGCCCATCCGAACCGGCCGCCGACTTCATCATCAGTGGCCCGCTCGAACATGGCGTGCCGGGGCTGGTGAACCTGTTCGGGATCGAGTCGCCGGGCCTGACCAGTTGCCTGGCGCTGGCCGAGCGGGTGCAGGCGATACTGGCGCGGTAACGGGTGTACCGATGATCAGCGTTTGCGCTGCCGTTCGTCGATGAGGGCTATGCTTTGCAGTGCGCCCATTGAAGTGGGAGACCTCCGATGATCAACGCACGCACTGCCCGCATGCTTGCCGATTACAAACGCTGGGCCGATCAACGCCTCTTCGACAGCCTGGCGTCCCTGCCGCCGGGTGAGGTGAATAAAGATCGGGTCTCGGTATTCAAGAACATGATCGGCACCCTGAACCACATCTATGTCGTGGACTGCATCTGGCAGGCCCACCTCGAAGGCCGAGGGCACGGCTTCAAGACCTCACACGATCTGCTGCATCCCGATCTGGCCGAGCTGCGCATGGCGCAGAATGACATCGATCACTGGTACTGCGACTGGAGCGAACGCCAGACCGATGAATCGCTGGATCAACCCGTCGAGTTCAGCTTTGTCTCGGGCGAAAGCGGCACCATGAGCGCCGGCGCGATGCTGCTGCACGTGGTCAATCACGCCAGCTATCACCGCGGCTGGGTGGTGCAGATGTATTTCGAGATTCCGGCCATGCCACCGGTCACCGACATGCCGGTGTACCTGCGCGAGTACGAACCGGCGCCCTTGCGCTCGTTTACTGCGCCGGCGATGGCGCGGCCATGTGCTGTACAATTTTCGAGCGCAACCAGCGTTCTGCCGGATCGTTATCGTTGACCCCGTTCCAGACCATGGACAGTTCGGACAGGTTGATTTCAAACGGCGGGTCGTCGGCCCGCAACTGGCTGCTGCCCTCGATCAACGCGCAGGCGGCGTAGTCCGGCACCGTGGCGAGCATATCGGTGCCTGCGAGCAGCGCACGCAGGCCGGCAAACTGCGGCACCGCCAGCACCACCCGGCGCGAACGACCGATACGGGCCAGGTCGTTGTCGATGGCACCGGTCAGATCCCCGGAGAACGACACCAGCGCATGGGGGCGTTCGCAATAGTCATCCAGGGTCAAGGTGCCGGGACGGCTGTCGCCGCGCAGGATCTTGACGCTCAGGTCCCGCAGCTTCTTGCGCTTGGCGTTGGCCGGCAGTTCCGTGGTGTAGCTGATGCCGACGGAAATCTCCCCGGAGGCGAGCATCGACGACATCAACAGGAAATTCACCCGCCGCACCACCACCACGACGTTCTGTGCCTCCTCGCGCATCTGCTTGAGCAACGGTGGAAACAGGCCGAACTCGGCGTCGTCGGACAGGCCGATGCGAAACACATCGCGGCTGGTGGACGGGTCGAAATCCTTGGCCCGGCTGACCGCCCCGGAAATGGTGTCCATCGCCGGCTGCAGCTCCTTGAGAATCTGCAACGCGCGCTGGGTCGGTTCCAGTATGCGGCCGTTACGCACCAGCAGCGGGTCGTCGAACAGATCGCGCAATTTTGCCAGCGAGGCACTGACGGCGGGCTGGCCGAGGAACAGCTTTTCCCCGGCGCGGGTCAGGTTTTTTTCGAACATCAGGGTTTCGAAAATCACCAGCAGGTTCATGTCCACGCGGCGCAGGTCGTTGCGGTTCATGGGTTTTCTCTCGCTGAAGCCTGGAGTCCTTCAGTAAAGCACTAATGTTTGATCAGCATCCTCCATCTGTCGATGACTTCACTTTTGTGATCTAATGATTTTTTTTGCTACGCTGGGACGAACTCCTGCGAGTTCTCCTGTTGTCGCCAACTTGTTGAGTGTTTTAAACATTATTTTGGATTCTTTTGAAGGCCCTTTAATGTCTTTAAACTGTGAATTAAGCGCGTTGTTATAATTTATTTTGTCGATGGTCGGGTCTATAGTTGGAACGTCGAATTTCCTATAGTATGCCTCTAGAGTTTCTCCCTGAATTTGACTGTAAGCGAGCTCTCGAAGGTTGGGAGTGCTCTTATATTCGATTACTACGCCGTTATTTGAGTCATGTATGATTCCGTCGCGATAACTTGCTGTGGAGTGGCTGCTGATCTGTTTGTTATCGATATATATTCTCGTAAATTCTAGCCAGTGTTTGTTGCCGTGCGAGTAAACCTCGTACTCGTGAATATGCTTTCTAGTCGAAATTAATCGTTCTGGTCCCTTCATATAGGTTTTGCCCTTCGCGCCGATGGCACTCAAAAATTTTCTGAATGCCTTGCCAAGAGGTTTTGGGAGCGCAATGTTTCCACTTGGATCGTGAAAGTTGATTGGGTCGCCCAAACAGTACGTATACGGGTTGAGTCCGCCCTTGCCAAATGGGCTCAAACTATCGGGGCTGTTAAATCGCATCAATACTGGATTAAAAGCACGATATCCATTCCCCAATAAGTAATGACCAGTGACCGAATCAAGCCGTTCACCATTGAACCCCAAGAGGCTGATTAACCCGTTTTCAGGATGATGATGACCATATGGCGAGTAAGCAACAAATTGTCGCTGGTTATTCTCTTTGATCGTATGGAGTACTGAGCGCTGCTGTTCAGTGGCCAACAACGTAGTATCGAGTACTTCATCCTCAGCCCGTTGTTGCGCCAATAGCAGATCATCATGCTGGACAATTGAATACTTCATCGCCCCCTGTAGTTCAGTGGTCAACCGGCTTTCACAATAGAAGCGCTGGCGCTCTGGCGTTTCCGACAGCGTGTAACTGGTCAGGCGATCAAGAGGGTCGTAGCCATAACGGCAGAGCAATGTTGTCGGTTGTGATTGCATGGGGACTGCTCCGAAGGTCCGCAATAGTGGCACGCAGTATCGACCGTTTTGCAGCGGCCGGGTACTAGCAGAACTGATAGGTTTTCGGGTTGCGCAGTGCATCCGAACCTCTGCCGACAGCAATGGTGGTTTTGCAGTCGACAAAAAAAGCTGGCGGTGCCGGTCTCTCCGCGGGCAAGCCTCGCTCCAGGATCACCTGTGGATCGCAGAACTATGGAAAAACGCTGAATTTCGTAGGAGCCAGGCTTGCCGGCGAAGGCGTCTTCGTGGGCGGTGCAGGGCTTGAGGCCGCCTTCGCTGGCAAGCCAGCTCCCACAGGGATTGTGCTGACCTGACAGGTATCGGCTGGATCATCCTCCCTTTTCCCGACAGGTATCAGGTAGATAATCCATCCGTTTTTATGTTGCAGGACCCGGTTCTGTCAGCACCTTCCTGAACGTCTCCACCAGCGGCCGCAGGTTGATCCGGTGCCACGCCGCCCACAGCGGTGTGGTGAAGCAAATCCACGGCACTTCCCGCAGCACCACCCCCGGCGGTGCGTTGCGGCTCAGGCCTTTCTGGATCATCGCAATCCCCAGCCCCGATGCCACCAGCCCCAGCGCGGTAAAAGGTTCGGTGGCTTCCATGCGGATGTCCGGGGTGAAGCCGGCGCGGATGCAGGCGCTGACGAAGTCGTCGCGGCTGGCGCAGTTCTGGCGGTGTTGCACGCCGATCCATTCCTGATCGGCCAGGTCCGCCGGGGTCAAGGTTGTCTGCTGTGCCAGAGGATGATGTTCGGGCAACGCCAGCAGCATCGGGTCGTCCAATACCTGGAAACCCAGCAAATCCGGATCGTCGGCGACGGGCGGTTCGCTGACCAGGGCGATATCGAGGCTACGCTGACGGAGGCCTTCGAGTTGTTCGGCGGAGCTCAGGTTGTACAGCGCGACGTGCACATTCGGCCGGTCGACCCGCAGCACCCGCAAGGCGTTCGGCAGCACCCCGGCATGCATGGC
>Ga0213829_1001562_pt1 | contig 16106 bp, 10 predicted proteins | sample MC6MC0896MG_FD_180665 | JGI IMG/M metagenome (GOLD analysis project Ga0213829, IMG submission 180665) | Enriched soil aggregate microbial communities from Iowa State University, Ames, United States - MC6-MC0896-MG | ecosystem: Environmental > Terrestrial > Soil > Unclassified | place: USA: Iowa...
AAGGGCCTCAAAGAGAAAGATCTCACTTTACAGGCCTGTAAGATGATTCAAAATGAACTTGAAAAAGAAGGTTTTCAGGTTGTATTGACCCATTCGAAAGACGAATTTATGATGCTCAAAGACCGTGCGGCCTTTACTGGTGACGCATTAATTTCTATTCATTTTGACATTGATCCTTCAAACGCCAAGCAGCCAATCGGCCTAAAGTATCCAAAAGCTGCTGAACTTCCCAAGATACAGGATCAAAGCCGAGAACTTGCGTTCCGTCTCACAACAAATTTAAAAAATCAAGGATTAAGCACGCAGAAACCGGTTGAAAGCCAAAGTCATGCAATCTTACGGGGAGCAAAAATACCAGCGCTCATTGTCAGCTTAGGGAATATGAATACCTTTTCCAACACATTGGATCCACAATTTATCAGCGCTTTTACCCAAGCCCTAAAAACGTCTCTGTCGGAATAGTTTTCCGTAAAATTATCAGATCAATTCTTTTTACAAAGAAGCCAAACAATAGAAGATTCCTTATAGGGAATCTTCTATTGCGTTCCAGAGTTCAATGCGCTTTTGAAGCGCCTCTTTACTGACTATTTTCATTTCTTCCCATTTCTCATCATCCTCTTTGGCCAGATCGCTGATCATCTGCATTGCCAAAGGGCCATGCTCATCACCGTCCAGATCAATATGACGTTGGAAATAGTAGATAAAATTATCTAAGCTTGATTCAGGAAAGTTGGTTTTCAGCTCCTGCAAAATAGAGGTAAACATACCCGGGATAAGATCCTCACGACCAAATGTAAAGGCAGCAGCAATTTTATGTACCTCCCCTTCTTCGATCAGTTCAAAAGTAAAATTCAGAAAATCTTTGATCCTTCTGTCCAGTGTTGTCAATGCAATGGCGTCAAAAATACTTTTGGATTTCTTGGCGTGCACAATAAACTTATTGATCAGATGCAGATCAGCTCCCATTTCACTCATTGCGTCCAGATACATTTCAAAATGGCTCAAACGACGACCATCGATATATTCGTCGGATTCTTCCGCTAATACAATTTCGTTAATCAGATAGCGTGTCGAAGGATGCTCACTTGCAAACCAAGGCAAAGTTGTACAGGTCAACTTAATCTGTAAAGCTTTTAATAAAGACATAAAATCCCATACAGCGTACACATGCCCTTCAGTAAAAGAACGTAGATTCCTGATTGTTTTGATTTTACGATACAAGGGGTGTTGCAATAATACCTCGCGTTCGGCAGCAATGTATTCGTTAATTTCCGCAATTCTATTCATGCCGCAAAAGTATTGTCTTATCTCTATTTTTAAAAGTATTTTCAATGAGATTACAGTAACATGATAAATTGCCTGCCAGCTATCCGATTCATAACCAAATAGCAGGCAAAAAGCCTAACCTTACTTTTAACCACCTTATCAACACGCATTCGCCAAAAAACAAAAATATTTTTTATTATAAAAAATAATCTACTACATTTGTAGAGTATTCAGAATTGCATGATGCAATACCAACCGAGTGTAGACACCGCGGTGGTAAATTAATACGGGTTTCGACCAAAATAAACGTTATACAACGGTTATTTTTCCCAACAAGATCTGGATACAGTTTATGGTTTAATCTTTTAAATTTTTAAATTGTATGGCTACAACAACAAATCTTTACCAACACTTACTGGAAAAATTCAGCTACTATTCTACAGAGGAACTGATACAGCTCAACAACGATACTATTTTGGGACAGGGCTGGGGATCGGCCAAAGCGACCTTCAGGACAGCGCTGCTCAGCACCTTCTCCAAAAGAGGACTGGATCTATCGAACATCATTTCCAAGGAAGACGGTTTTACCTCAGTGAAGCAAGTCCCGGTACGTTTGGAACACAATGTACTGATACCATTGCAATCCTAAGGCAGCTACCGCACAAGAAAATTTAATTTTTTGTCCAGTCATCTGTTCGGAAAGGGGATCCCGGGATACCCGCGTCATTGTATAAAGTCAGATCAGGATTGTCAGCCCAGCCATAGCGTACCGCTGCCGGTGATGACACCTCCTTTGCGGATACCATCAGCATATTTCCGACCTGCTTTACCTCTGCCGGATAAAAGACCTGATCGGCACCTGCAATGGTAAAACTGCCTTTCAGTTTGTCTGTATTTTTCAACTGCAGTTTTTTACCCATGGGTGAAAAGCTCAGTTGTATTTCATTTCCTTTTATTGTCCAATCCGCGAGCACAGGTCCTGAATACGGAATCTTTTTACCATAGAGCTGATTGGTGGCAATCCAACCCAATCGTTTACCTACATCCTGCTTATTTTTTGGATGGATATCCTCCGCATCACCGATATCGGCAATGACAGCCATTCCTGTGTAAGGCAACCTGAGCGTTTGGCGTTGTGCCTCACGCAACCTTGCCCATGAAGAGGGTTGGGGGCTAGTTTTTTTCTCCTTATAATTGGCCAATTGAACAAAATAAAAAGGCATCTTTTCATTGTTCCACTGTTGGCGCCAGTCTTTGATCAGCGCTGGCAGCAATTGTTGATAAGGCGCATCCTTTGAATCCGCATTGCTTTCACCCTGATACCAAATTGCCCCTTTTATTTTAAAATCCACAAAGGGTTTCACCATGGCATTGTACAATACTGTTGGTCTATTCGGTCCTTCCGTCAGACTTTTATACATTTTATCCTGTGGGTCAGGATGCTGCATCTTCTCAATCTTAGTGGTATACTCAGCAAAGGGGGCCAATGCCCGACGGCTCATCCAGGCTTCGATGATCGTTCCTCCCCAAGAGGAATGGATCAGTCCAATCGGTATTCCTGTTTTCTCATAGATCTCGCGTGCAAAAAAATAGGCAGTCGCCGAAAAGGTGGGAATACTTTGTGGAGTAACGGAGTTCCAGCCCCCCGCTTCCACCTTCACTTCTGTGGTGGGTTGCATGGCTGTAGCTTTTGGTATCTGCAAAATGCGGATATTAGCGTAATTTGCAGCTTTGATTTCCTGTTGAAAATTATCGATTTCGCCCCAACCAGCCAAAGGCATTTCCATATTCGACTGTCCCGAACAAAACCAGACTTCACCAATAAGAATATTATTCAGTGTGAGCTGGTCCCCATCATCTATACTGATCTGATAAGGTCCACCATATTGCGGTGTTTGCAGGTAGACGACCCAATTCACCTGTTGGTCAATTTGAGCAGAATAGCTTTTTTTATTCCAGCTCGTCTTTACTTGCAGGTCTTTGCCCAAGGCGGAGCTTGTTCCCCAGATTTTGACCTTTTCCTTTTGTTGAAGCACCATATTGTCGCCGATAAAGGCCGGCAACAGTACTTTGGCCTGTAAGCTTGAAAAGCCTCCGATTAGACTGAAGAATAAAGCTAATAGAATCTGTTTATATTGTTTAGGTATTATCATCATAATTTTATAATAAGCCGGTTTGCTTTTTATTTATTTCTTAAAGATAATGAAATAGCAGTACAATGAATGGCTCTGCAGTAGATATTTATAGTTTTGTATGAGTCGGAGGCTTGAGCGAAGAGCTGCGCAAATAGGAATACGACGGTAAATAAAAAAGAGTAGGCCTAGCCTACCCTTTTGTCAATGAGTGGTGATATTTTAAGGTATGATTGAGCGAATGTGCAGTCTGCCGGGCATCGTCCTGATAAGACGACAGATCCCCACAATTTCGAATGTCTGCCACATCCACTTTCTTTCTTACTTTGCTGATGACCTGATTTAGTTCGGATTTCCAGTTGCCCGGATCACCAAAATCGTCCATCCAATTTTTATTGATAAACTTCTTGTAGTTCAAAAGCAAAATATACAATTCCTCACCACTACCGGCGCGATTGATTGACGTGCGCCAGTTCTCTAATTTGTCTTTAAAACTCATAACCAGCAATATACCAAAAAAATACTGCTTATCCAAATATTTACGCAGATGAAGACAGAAAGCCAACGCAAATATGACCATACTTCCATAAAGTCCTGCTTTTTGATAGCACAACCTCCCGCTGTCCTTAGCGGATCCTAGGAACCAACCTAAGCCCTCGTTTGGATTTTCTTTGCTTTTTGTTTACCGTTTCCATCCTATTTCTTTACCATTTTGACAAAGAAACAGCAAAGAAATACCAAAGGAATAGCAAGCTAGAAGCAAGCCAGGTCCCTAGCAGTCTCGAAGAAGGTTCGAAGAAATGGCCCAGAAACGGCCTAGAATAACCAAAGGATCGCTAATAAATAAGCAATGAAATAGCAATAAATAACCAAAGGATCACCAATAAATAAGCAAAGAATAAGCAAAGAAAAGACGCTACAAACACTAAGAATTCGATTATTTTCTTTTAAGTTTACATGGAAGATTTATTTTATGATCAAGACTACTTTAAAAATTCTCGCGCTAACACTGTCCATAACCGCGATCTCAGTTCCCACGATAAGCTTGGGCAATCCAATGGTTAATGATCAACCAAACGACCTCTATTTATTCCAACAGGAACTGGGTGGTGGTTATATCAAAATCGGAAATCAGATCTTGTATAAGGGCCAAGAGGTGAAGGGCGCCAGTGTTTCGAGTTTCAGTTATCTCAAGGATGGTTACGCCAAAGATGCCTGGAAAGTTTATTTTCGTGGCAACATACTCAAAGATGCCTCGGCTTCCTCTTTTCAGGTATTAACAGACGGCTACACCAAAGATTCATGGAAGGTGTATTTCCGAGGAGAACCCATGCCTGAAGCCTCAGCTTCATCGTTTCAGATATTAGGTGATCATTATACCAAAGACTCATGGAAAGTCTTTTACAGAGGACAGGTAATCCCCAGTGCATCGGCTTCTTCTTTCAAGCTGTTAGGCAATGGCTATTCCAAAGATTCATGGAAAGTATATTTTCGAGGTGAACTATTGCAGGAGGCTTCGGCTTCATCATTTCAGATACTAGGTGATCATTATACCAAAGACTCATGGAAAGTCTTTTACAGAGGACAGGTAATCAAGGAAGCATCGGCCAGCAGCTTCGTGCTCGTAGGAGATGGCTATTACAAAGACTCATGGAAAGTCTTCTACGGAGGACAGGTAATCAAGGATGCATCAGCCAGTACCTTCACATCCGTAGGAGATGGTTATTATAGAGATTCATGGAAAGTCTTTTACCGAGGACAAGTAATCCCCGATGCATCAGCCTCTACTTTCAAGGTCTTAGGAGATGGTTATTCCAGAGATTCATGGAAGGCTTTTTATTTCGGCAAAGAAATAGCGGAAGCAAATGCCTCCAGTTTTGAAAATTTGGGACAAGGTTATGCGAAAGACCGATGGAATAGCTACTATAAAGGTCAGAAGAATGGTCAACAAGGGGGAACCGCAGTAAAGGTCCTTGGTGGTGGTTATGCCAAGGATAACTGGGAAGTCTTTTATAAAAATGAAAAACTCAAAGGAGCCACAGCCTCTTCATTTGACTATATTGCCGATGGTTATGCCAATGACCGCTGGGAAGTTTATTATCAGGGCATCAAAATAACCGATGCCACCGCCAGTTCTTTCACCGTCCTTGGTGGCGGTTACGCCAAAGATCGTTGGGAAGTTTTCTACCGTGGTCAGAAAGTAGAAGACGCGGCAGCTTCCTCCTTTGAGTACCTCGAAAAAGGTTATGCCAAAGATAGATGGAACAAGTACTATCGTGGCGAAAAGATAGAATAATCCACAGCCGGCAGATCGCCCTAAAAAAGAACCCCTATTTCTTTTATGTTTACACATAAAGAAATAGGGGTAAAAAGATCCATCCGACGCAAACGTCTTATGGATTAATGGTCAAGCTATTTCCCAATCCTGTCATAAATCCCGGACCGATATTCTGTGCTTTCAGTAAATCTCGATGTTTGGCGTCCAATTTTGGAGCACCAGCATCTGCTGCGGCAGCAAAAGGATAATTACCAACAAAAGCCCCCAACACCGGACTGGTACTGGTCGGCTCATAGATTCCATCAGTTGTCAATGTATATTTTGGATTCTGACGTGCAAATCCAGCCGGAAGCTGTTGGCTCGTTGGCACATCATACACGATATTTCCCTGGTAAGTAAAATTAACGGGTTGATCGGTAAAGGTCAGCATGGTTGATGTCGAAGCTTGCGACACCACATTATTGGCGATATGCCCATCTGTCGGTGGTAAGGTGCGGCTGTTTCCCCCTTTCCCCGAACCGATATCAAATGACTGTTTACATTTAATCATCGTATTGGCCACCACCTTCACACGTTTTACCTGATAATAACCACTTAATGGTGAATTAGGCACACCATCCATGATAGCCACCGGAGCTTTTTGTCCTGTTCCCGCCATATTTTGGAAGTAATTATTATAGACAATATGATCTTCTCCGATTATCCGGATACCACCAGCTGCACTATTGCCGTTACCGACAAAATAGTTACCGTAAACAGCAGAACCATTTCCATGTCTCAAACATAGCGTCCCTTCGCTCTCGTGAAAGAAGTTATTGCGAATGGTATCGCCCCCCATCTTGTTCGAGATAATTTCAGTTTCACCGTTGCAACGTTGAAAAATATTATCTTCAATCGTCGTGAATGCACTGGTCATGGACCAGTCACTTGTTCCGATACGGATGGTTTCACCGCCGTTATTCGGTAGTTCTGCCCGTTCCCCAAAGAAATTGTGATCGATCCGGTGCTTCATCGTTTTACTTGTTCCCCAGACCACCATTGTAGGTCCCTGATGTAATTTCCCCTTGAGATAACAATGATCAATACGATGATTGGATCCATTAATGGATACCCATCTATAGTCAGTAGTTGCTGCGGGTGGATTATAATCCACAATAGCCGTATTTGTCAAGCGGCAATTTGATGAAGAAGAGGTAAAATCGACCACATTTTTTCCGGAGGTATATCCATTCTGGAAGACAAGACCACTAACCACGAGCCATTTACCCGTAATGCTAATGGAAGAAGTCCCTTTCATGATCACTGATCCCGGTTGTTCGGCGAGCAGCACAATCGGCTGCTGACTTGTTCCCTGCGCATTAAATGTCAGTTCCTGATTTGTCCATTGCCCCGATTTCATGATCACCGTGTCGCCCGGCTGTAGACTTAAAGCCTGCAAATCGGCTGCCGATTGAATGGTATGGCATTGCACACAGGCGATACCATTTAGTTGCAATTTTACCGCAGCTGGTTTTTCACAGCTACTCCCCATCACCAATAACAGTGATAAAGCGGATAATACTGAAAAGTTTCTCATCATATTTACATTTGTTTATAAGGTTCATTTTGTCCGGATTACCTAAAAAGGATACACCGTGGTATTTCCTTTGGATCCAAAAACATGGACCACACCATTTGTTGTCACGTAACCGCCAGATCTATTTGTCGTTTTATCGTTGATCTGAATCGGTGCCAGATCATTGTTATTGACCAGTTTTAGATACATCACACCTTCCTGGTTGAAACCTTTCCCCTCATTCATGTAGCCTAACAGCGAACTTTTGCTTGCCACTGTATTTACCGGAAGCAATGTTTTGGCTTTGACATTAGAAATAGTCAACTTATCAAAGTTGTAATTTCCCTGTAAAATGAGATAAAGAAAATAGTTACGGACATCATCGCGGTTATAATCTTCCCATTTCGTAGCCGGTCTGGTAATCGGCTTCCCTGTGCCATCTACTCCGGTCACAATGGGAAAATCGAAGAAAAGTCCTGCGGTCACCTTTTTCGTTTTGGCATCCCAGGTTTTTATCGCTTCATTATGCAAAAAGATAAACGTGCGGTCGGTCTTATCCAGTTCTTCAAGACCAATACCGGCATATTCCAATCCCATACGCATCCACTTAAAGATCGTATCCGATGGATTCTCTGTGGTTTCGTAGGAACGATTTTCCAAAAATTTACGTGCACTGATTCCAATATTGGGATCCAGTGTTTTATGTTTGTAATCGTAATTTTCCTGCAATTCCAAATCGAAAAGCGAGCAGCCTGTCAGCAGCAAACTTGCTGCAATAACCATACATTGTGCCCATTTTATATTACATATTCCTTTCATGACTCTCTGATTTATATTCATCTATTAATCGGTATACCCCGGACTTTGAACAAGTAGGCTATTTGAGTTCAACACATTTCGATGAACAGGCCAATACACTCTTCTTTGTGGATCCAGGAATCCCGGTTTGTCTAAATTTCCGGCATCCTCCTGTCTACGTTTTAGAATAGGATCCATCACTTCTTTTACACGGCCGGTACGCACGAGATCAAACCAGCGCTTTCCTTCACCAAAAAGTTCCATGCGGCGTTCGTTTAAAAGAGCAGTTTGCACTTGATACGCAGTAGCTAGTTGCGGATCGTTTGTGCTGTATTCTGCTAGCTTAGCACGCTTTCTAACAAAATTGAGATACTTGACAGCATTTGCCTTGTCTCCCAACCCATTCAGCGCCTCGGCGTAGAGCAAATACATATCGCTCAATCTATACATGGTCAGGTATACCGGTAATACCTGGTTGGTCGCAGGCCAAGGATCTGCTTTCGTTGGATTCGCTTCAGTAGGATACCATTTGATAAAACGATCCCGCTTATTACTCGGTAAGCCCACATAAATATCCAATGTTTGTTGTGGACGAATATCGGGACTTGGACTACCTGTTGTCTGTGGTAAAAACCAATTGGCAAAGATATCTTCATCTACAACGATTTGTTTATTATTGGGTGCCCATGAGGTCTGCATACAGGCACAACCATTTTTCAGGTAATCCCAGTGGATGCTCCAAATTGTTTCCTTACTTGCTCCGGGATTTGTAAAAATACTTTTCCAGGTTGCGGCATCCTGCAAATTGGTTTCGTTGATTCCCCCATAATTTGTTCCTGTCGGGGATTTGGTTAAGAATAATTTTTCGATCCAGGTTTTAGCGTTGGCATAATCTGATTTCCACATATAGGCATCCGCTATCATCGCACATACCCCGCCTGCCCCGATTGTCCATAAAGGATTTTTGGCCTCCTTGTCCATCAGCGAATAGGCTTTCTCCAGATCGGGGATAATCACCTCAGCCAAAATTTTATCTTTGGACTCACGAGGTTTTTCCGCAGGCTTAGTGATATCTTCATAAGGTTCAAGCCAAATCGGTGCATCGCCCCATACACGTACCAAATAGAAATAACACATTGCCCGAAGTGCATAACATTGAGCCAGATAATCCTTTAACATTTCTGGTGTAATCCGGCTATCCAACGCTGCCGCTTGGGGAATATATTTAATATTAAAATTGGCCCGGCTAATTGCGGTATACAAACCACTCCAATCTGAAAATTGATTGGTTGGTGTCAGGCTGTTCAATACAATCTCATCGATAAAGTCTTTTGTATAACTGATGGCACGGTCAAAGTTATCTGCACGATATTCGCCCCAATACAGGTATTTCTCCAAAAAATTTTCTTTGTTATCATTTAAATTACCCTTGCCGACCATTTCGAGCTGGAATCCACTGTACATACCGGCCATTGCTGCCTGTACGTCGTTCAGATTTTTATAGTGCTGATCTAATGCGACCTCTGCCAATGGTCTTTCGTCCAGATGTTTATTGCAACTACCTAAGCTTATCGACAAAAGTAATAGTGCTAAAATCTTTGTTTTCATCCTTCTATTTTTTTCTTAAAATCTCCTAAAAATTGATATTTACACCAAATCCATACTCTCTTCTTCTTGGGTAACGTCCGTCATCTTCACCCGGAGTCAATGGATTCGTAGCGCTAAATTCTGGATCATAACCTCTATAATTGGTCCATGTCAATAGATTTGTACCGTATACATAAGCTGTGAGCCCTTTCATTTTGAGTTTACTGATCAACTGGGGTTCGAATGTATAGGATAAGCGGGCACTCGCAAGACGCATGAAAGAACCATTCTCGATATACAAGCTATTTTGGTTAGTTTTCATATTTCCACGATTGTTTCTCTCGGGGTAATTCGGGTATTTTGCCACGTCACCGGGCTTTCTCCAGACATTGTATACCATTTCGGGCGAACCAGCTCCAGTGTCAGAAGGGTAATTCTGACGTTGCAATAAGGCATTGTATATCTCGCGGCCAAAGGAACCATTGAAAAGAACGTTCAATGCAAAACGCTTATACATAAAAGTCTGCATAAAACCGAAGTAGAAATCAGGAGTTGCATTACCCAAAACCATACGGTCTTCGTCATTGATCAAGCTATCTTTCTTATTATTAAGCCACTCCGCGTCACCACCTTTCAATTTGCCATCAGGTGCATACAATTGGCGTACAGCCCCGTTATAATCACGACCATCAAAAGTATATACCGGTTTTCCATCGCGGTAGAGCGGTTTGCCCTGATTATCTAATACAAGCGTTAACTTGTCCCAATTATCGTTGTAGGCATTTGATTCATCCCAGGCATAGACACCCAAATTGCGCCATCCGTAGAAATTACCGATGCGGCCACCTTCTTCTACATACCATTTATTGCCCGCAAACATCGGTACCCCATCCGCAAGTTTCAAGATCTTATTACGCTCGAAGGAAATATTACCACTTACCTCCCAGGTAAAATCACGTGTTACGATAGGTTTGGCATTAACCACCAATTCCACACCTTTGCTTTGGATGGAGCCCAAATTGACAACTACGTTTGTATAGCCCGTCTCCTTTGGCATTTCCTTTTTATACAATAAGCCCGTGGTTGTTTTCACATAATAATCAGCCGTAAGTCCTAACCGTCCATTTAGGAATGTAAGATCCAGCCCCAGGTTGTTCTGTGTAGTCGTCTCCCAATGGATCAGGTTATTTCCAAAAGTAGAAGTCAATGCAGCACCACCAACACCACCATAATTACCACTGAACTTCACTTTTGTAAGAGATTCGTAATCGCCGATCTGATCATTGCCCAGCTGTCCGAAACTATATCTGATCTTGGCATCCTGTAAGGCTGGTTTTGCCCATTTCATAAAGCTTTCATCCGAAAAACGCCATGCTGCCGATCCAGAAAGATAATTTCCCATCCTGTTATCTTGACCAAACCTCGACGAACCATCTCTTCTATAAGATCCCTGTACCAAATAACGCCCCTTATAGTTGTAACCGACTCTACCAAATACGGACGCGGTTCCGTTAGCTGTCGCCGAGGTATACGTTTTTGCTGCAGTGAGGTAATCAGGTAATGTAACCCGAATTTCCTCGTTGACACTATTTAAATATTCCGAATGAAATATATCAAGTCTTTTGCGATCGGCACTGATCCCCAATAAACCGTATACGACATGATCCTGCGCAAAGGTTTTGTTATAGTTTAGGAATGACTGAAACTCCCAGGAGAACGTTTTGTTCATCTCGTTGGTTCCACTATTTTGATCCAATTTAGCGGATAGAAAACGAGGTGAAAACCCTGTCAGTTGCGCATTGTCCAATCGTGCATTAAACAAAGTTGTGAATTTCAGATCATCCCGAATCTGATAGTCGAGCTGATTATTCAACTGCCCAGAGAAACTTTCTGTCAAATTTTCTTCAAACAATGCATTCGCAACGGGATTACGTTTGGATCCAATATAGCTCGTCAGCGAGCCATCTGGATAATAGATCAATGAATAAGCCGGTCGATCCATCACCACACGTATGGTATTTCCGATCGGTGTGGAATTCATACGCTGCCAGGAAAAGGAAATATTATTGGCATAGCGCAATTTGGGTGATATCTGATATTCGACATTGATACGCGACTGCAATCTTTTTGCATAGCTATTCAAGATAATGGATTTATCATCCAGATAATTTAGACTGCTGTAATAGCGTAGATTTTTTTGTCCACCCCCGATACTCATTTTAATTTCCTTCTTTTGAGCCAGGTTTCCCAACAATAAACGCTGAAGATCGTTATCGGCATTAAAACTAGGATTTAAAGAATCCACATTTGTTGCTCTGTTTTGGATATTTCTAAACTCCCGTACCTCAGCAGAATTACTGACAGGAATATAATGCGCCAAGCGGCCAAAAAGATGATTGTAATTTAGGTTGATTAGAGGTCTTCCTTCCGATCCACGTTTGGTCGTGATCAAAATTACCCCATTGGCCGAACGTGTTCCATAGATCGAAGCCGAACCAGCATCTTTTAATACTTCAATGCTTTCGATATCGGCCGGATTGATATTTGCACCTTCGGGATTGATTATTCCATCCACGACATACAAAGGGCCATTTCCAGCATTTAATGTCGAAGTTCCCCGTACCTGAATGTTACCTGTTGCTCCCGGAGCACCACCACCATCATTGGTGATAAGCACACCCGCAGCCTGGCCCTGTAAAGCGTCAAAAATATTAATGGGCTGGCGTTCTTCAATCTTTTTTGCACTGACAGAAGATATTGCCCCGGTCAGATCACGTTTTTTGACAGCGCCACCATACCCCGTTACAACGATCTCATCCAAGGCATTGTCATTTTCAACCAGCTGTACGTCGATCTGCCGCTGCGCACCGACGGTGCGTTCCTCCATCTTCATCCCCACCTGACTAAAAACGAGTGTGCTTGCGGGAGCAGCCTCAAGCTGATACTTCCCGGCAGCATCTGTACTTGTTCCCTGATTTTTCCCTTTAATCCGGACGCTCACCCCCTGTAGTGCGTCTCCTTTGCTGTTGGTCACTTTACCTGAAAGCCGAACATTTTGCTGGGCAAAGAGCGGTAAGCCCATACTTCCCATTATTAAAAATAGGCAGAGTACAAAGCACCCCATTTTTGTGATACTTTTCATCATAAGTTAGATATTTATTAATTGGTTATTTATTATACTAAGGTATGCTGGCCATCATGGCCCCATTTCGTCTCAGCTTCCACATTGATCGAAGCTAATGACAGATTCATTCCTATGCTCTTATTGGTTATTGTTTATAATTCGTTATTACTCAAATATCGCTCAGTTCCTCTTGTCAGAGGGTGTAAATTCTGTTCTTTTTAGCAGTAAAAAATGGTCATTTAATCCCAAAAAGCACTTTTTTAGACCATCAGGAATAAGCTATTTTGTTTTTCCTATTTTGTCATAAATTCAAATTGAACCCGCCCAAAAGTATTCGGTTTTCCTGCCTGCGGTCCAGATATTTCTCCGCTTAGGCCCCCTTTTGCATTTTTTTTGACCAACACCCGACGCCAGACATAGCTCCCTTTTTCGTAATCAAAGCTCACACCGTCATCATCATATAGCTGATAGTTACCCTCCTTCTCCCCGTAATGACGGATGGTCAAATCGACCTTTTCATTGGGGAGCGGCGTGTGTAGACGGCTGCCCATCATGGGTATAATACCACCATCTTTGACGTAGACCGGTATGCGGTCCATACCTGGATCGGCGACGATCTCCTCTCCATTGCCCACATATTTTCCTGTATAGAAATCATACCAATTACCTTTTGGCAATAACACCTTTCGGGACGACTCTCCAGCGAATAGCGGCGCAACCAGTATATATTCGCCACACATATATTGATCCTTCACTTCCCTGTTGACGGCTTCTAGGTAAGGATTTGTTTCCAGATCCTGATTGCCCGCCACAGCTTTAGCCTGTCCTTGGAAACCTTCTTCCAATACCATCGCCCGGAAAGGAGGTATACCATCAAAATGATACTTCGCAAATTCGGAATATAAATACGGCATCAGCTCCATTCTTAATTGTGCATAATATTTCACCTGATCAGCGACTTCGGGAAAAGACCAGGGTTTTGTCCCGCTGGACCAGGCATTGATCATCGCCATTGGCGAAAAGACAACAGACTGAAAACGACGTAGCCATTCCTGTCCTGTTTTCGATCCCCGCACTTCCGGCGTCCATAGTACACCGCAAAATCCACTATTGACCAGTGCGGTGATAAAATCTTGATGACTGTAATAATCATTGTAGATAACATAGGGCAAATTATTGGCTCCGGCATTCGATGCACGTACCAGCCCATAAGTTCGCTTATTCTGACTTCTGTATAAACTATCGGTCAGTTTCTGTGCAAGTACACCATAGGTTTGCCGCATTTGGATACCACTGATACCCGACGGAAATTTGGCCATATCGGGCCAAAGATAATAATCGTAACCGTCTACTTCATCCATTTTATAGCCGCTGATGCCGATATTGAGCTGGGCATCCATGAATTGTTTAGCGAGGATTTTTTTAGCTTCGGGATGATTCAAATCTGGAACTGTCCCATTCCAGACGGTATGGGAACCGGTATAAGGTTCAATGGCCTTACTGATACCCGCTTCTGGCGAGATGTACGGATTTGTCCAGAGATTTAGACGAATTCCCTTCGTAGCCAATTTCTTGATCAAAGCAGCTGGATCTGGAAAACGCCCTTTGTCCCATTCAAAGGTACATGGATAAGCACGCGACTGCCATCCGGGCTCAAGCCCAATGAAATCAAGCGGAAAACCATATTCCTCAAACTGGGCAGCTTCATTGAGTACCTCTTCGGCCGTATAGAGTTTCTGTACCCGTTGTGTAAATCCCAGTCCCCATCGTGGCGGCAATGTACCACCGCCGCAGAATAAATTATACCGTTTGATCGCGTCCAGGGGATTGATACCTGCAAAGACATAAATTTCCACACCTGCTGCCGGGATATAAATCTCTACCCCATCTGAATAAGGACGCGAATTCCAGCTTTTATCGGTATTACGATCCTTGGCTTCTGCCGGCTCCTTAGCATCTTTACGAACGCCTGTGCCCACGTAATAGGTCAGATACTGTGCAGAATTAACAAGCACTCCATAACCCTTGGAGGATACATAAAAAGGAACCGGAGCATGCGTACGGCCATTATCTTTGCCACCATAGTGATCGACATGCAGATTAAGGATCTTACCACGTTGATGAACAGTTTGGAAATTCAGGCCTAAACCATAGATCTGTTCGTTTTTTGTCAACGGCATCCGTACATAGGTCTTTCCGTCAATCAGTTCCGCATGAACTTCCATTTTCGGCAATGGAAAATCAGTTGATTGCAGCTGTTCAAGTGTTGCAGCGCGCGGTTTGCTATCCGCAGCACCCAGCAAGGTATATTTCTCCGGCTGACCAAAGGTACCTTTCCATACACCGGGATACTGCTCTTTCCATTGAATAGGTTGCGCTTTTGCCTGCGCACAGAGCAACAGCATAAGGATCATCAAGATTCTCTCCATAGCATTTATTTTTTTAACAGGGCATTTACACACCAGAGTATCGGCGCCTGCCCGTGCATGTCACCCGTCTTTTGTTTTCGGTCCAGATAATATTGATAATCATTTTTTCGGTTGGTACCTTCACAGACATTGGCGATATCCCCCTGTTCGTTGATATAGCCAACAAGAGCCAACCAAGCCTTACGTGTGATTGCTGTATATTCTTTTGCATCAAGCCAGCCGTTTCGCACACCTGTAATCAGGGCATAGGTAAACATGGCTGACCCCGAGGTTTCGACCCAGGATTCCGGTTTATCGATCAGTTGGCCCCACAGTCCATCTTCACGTTGATACTTTTTGAGACTGGCCATCATTTTTTTGTAAGAGGCTAATATCGCCGGCCTATTGGGGTTATCGGTCGGTAAAGAAGACAGCAGTTCGCTCATCCCTGCCGCCATCCAGCCATTTCCCCTCCCCCAAAAGAAGGGTGCATCTGGGGCATGATAGAATAGTCCATTCTCCTTTTGGATGGTATCGAGATAGACCAGCATTTCATGGGCAGCCCGATCGATGTACTTACGCTCTCCGGTCACCTGAAATGCCTTGGACTGCACCATGGTAATCATATACATATCGTCTATCCAGTAACGTGTTTGCCAGGTGAGTCCCTGATCCAGAAACTTTTGGTAGGCATCTTTCACGGTTTGGGGCGAATCAATGGGGATGCTCCATTGGGCATCGGCAAAACGCATTCCCATCTCGCGAAAAGTTTTGTTTTTTGTCTGCTGATAAAGTTCAAGGGGAACGGTTCCGAATACCGCAAAATCCACATGCCAAGGTCGTGGCACCAAATGTTTCTCCGTATCAAAAAGAGGCATAAAACGTTGGGTAAGCTGCTCAAGTAGTGCCTTGTCAGAACTGATATCGGCAAACTTCAATGCACCGTACCAGGTACAGA
>Ga0213829_1001568_pt1 | contig 16063 bp, 13 predicted proteins | sample MC6MC0896MG_FD_180665 | JGI IMG/M metagenome (GOLD analysis project Ga0213829, IMG submission 180665) | Enriched soil aggregate microbial communities from Iowa State University, Ames, United States - MC6-MC0896-MG | ecosystem: Environmental > Terrestrial > Soil > Unclassified | place: USA: Iowa...
AGCGGATGACGCGTCTTTCACGTCCTACCCCTGTCTCTTTTTTAGAAGGGGCACGTTTTAACACTTCATGCTGGAGGTAGCAAGGGATTGGGGCATCCCTGCCCCGGATAACGAGATGGAACGCTTAGAACTCGTAGCCAACCGAGACCTTAAAGGTCCGCGGTTCACCCTGAGTGATGTAGGTACCGGAATCGTCCACGCTGGCCCAGTCGTTTTCGTTGGTCACGTTGTCGATGCCCGCGCGAACCGTCATCTGGTTTTCATTGTGGTTCACCGCGAAGCGATAGCGCATGCCCAGATCCAGCGTGGTATAGCTGTCGAGCTTTTTGCTGTTCGCGAGGTCGGCATACTGCGTGCCGGAGTGGTTCACGCGCGCGGTCGCGGTCAGGCCGTCGATCGGTTTAATGTCATATTCCGCACCCAGCACGGCGTAGAAGTTCGGGACGCCGATCGCGTCATTACCCTGGTTGAGACCGTTGTTGGTTTTGGTCAGCTCCGCCTGTAGCCAGGTGGCGCTGGCGTTGAGGCGCATCCCCAGCATCGGCTCGCCGAACACATTCAGCTCAACGCCACGGTTGCGCTGCTCGGCGTCCAGGCCGTAATGCTTTGTCTGGCTGTCGAGAATAGCGGACGGCATTTTGATTTCGAACAGCGCCAGAGAGCCGCCCACGCGGCCGAAGTCGGCCTTCACGCCCACTTCGTTCTGCTTAGAGTGAACGATACCGGTGCTCTGCCCGTAATTAGTGGCGGTGTCAGGCGCGTTTTTACCCGGCTGCAGCGCTTCAGTATGGTTAGCATAGAGGGAGATTTGCTCCCACGGCTTGTAGACCACGCCGTAGGTTGGCATCCAGCGGCTGCCGTCGAAGCCGTCCGCATCGTTTTCCGCACCGGTAATTTTGTTATACCCGCGGATGACCACTTTCTGGTGGCGCGCCCCGGCGGTGAACAGCAGCTTATCGTCCAGTACACCCAGCGTATCGCTCAGCAGCCAGCCCTGGGTGCGGGTGCGTCCGCTGGTCAGCGGATCGCTGTACTTTCCGCCAGAGCCGTTGAAGTTGCTGCTGTCCGGCATATCAACGCCGGTGTTGTGGTAGATGTTGGTCGTCGGGTTATCCTTCGCTGCCGACATCTTCCACGCGATTTTTTCGTTTTTCGTCATCGCCGAATAGCCGACGTTCACCTTATGCGACACGAAGCCGGTAGTAAAATTACCGCGAATGCCCGCCATCCCGCTGACGGCGTCGCTGATGCGGTTGGTGTCGAGACGGCTGACCGTCGCCTTGCCGCTCTTATCGACCAGCTTCGGTGCGCTGTAGGTGCCTTCCTCGTGCGCGTGCTGCGCCCCCAGGCCGGTATAGACCGTCCAGCTGTCGCTGATGTCGTACTCGCTACGCCACATCCCGAACTCGTTTTCGATATTGCTGTAGGCCCACTTCTGCGAGATGTTGCGATCGTTTTTCGGCGGCTCGGGCACGAAGTCCACCGCCGAAATATTGACGCTGGTCGGGCTGCCGTGGAAGGTTTTCTTCTGATAGCCGAGATCCAGCGAGGTGCGCAAGCGGTCGCCTTTGTAATCGAGACCGGTGGAGAGCAGCGTGGTGCGGCGGCGATCGTTCGGTATGCCGGTTTCCCCTTCGCGGTGCACCAGGTTCACCCGTGCGCCAAACTGATCGCTGTCGCCATAGCGACGGCCCGCATCCAGCGTGGTGCCAATCTGAGAATCCGAGGTGTAGTCGACCCCGACTTTCGCCTGCGGAAGTTCGCCCGCGTGTTTTGGCTCAAGGTTGATCATTCCGCCCACGCCGGAGCTCGCCGCGCCGTTCATCAGGGCGTTTGCCCCTTTGAAGATCTCAATGCGATCGACCATCTGGGCATCCACCACCTGGCGCGGCAGGACGCCGGACAGGCCGCCAAAGGTCATGTCGTCGCCGTCAAACTTCAGGCCGCGGATGCGGTACGTTTCCGCGCTGTTGCCGTAGCCCTGAACGAATTGTACGCCCGCGTCGTTGGCAACAACGTCCGCAATGGTTTTCGCCTGCTGGTCTTCCACCAGCTTCGAGGTGTAGCTGATGATGTTGAACGGCACATCCATGGCGTTCTGCTGGCCGAGCATCCCCATACGCCCGCCGTTCGCCACCTGTCCGTCAAGGAAGGCCGGCACAGGCTGGTCGCCGCCGGGTTTAAAATCGCCGGCGGGTGCAGACTGCACAACAATGGTGTCTTCTTTTTTTCCATCCGCCGCGTAGGCGGAATGTGTCACCGCGCCAACGGCGAGCGCCAGCAGCGTTTTGTGTAATTTGGTGTTGTTCATCGTTAACTCATTCGAAAGTGCGCGCAAAAATGGCCCGTTGTCGGACCTTGGAAGTATTGGTTGCAATGCAAATGAGAACTATACGCATTATCCTTGAGTATTCAAGCATTAGCATACTTCACCCCCAAGCGAGATAGGGGGCAAGAAGATGGAGGCACTCTCTTTCAGCTTTTTGAACAGTAAAACGCTGGCGAATTTCCGAAGCTAAACAGGTAGCCAGAAGCGTTCACCGGAACAATGCCAAGACTGATACCGCGGTCGCGATAATAGAAAAAATCGGGAATATAATGACGAAAGGGTTCATCTTTTTTGGGTAGCGCGTTCGTCTCGCTGGAAACCAAAATGACCCGATCCTCCTCATACCAATATTTAAAGTTAATCTTGTTGCTAATGATAAGAGGCTGCTGACCTGCCTGACTATATTCACCGGTTGAATCGTACGTGCCCGAGCCATGATGAAAAGAAAAGGTCATGAGAGAATCGACTCTTGAATCGCCATCGACTATCGTCAAATGACTCTCGCAGGTAAAATTATTTCGCTGATAATGAAGGTAGGCTGCATAGAATAAAGGTGCAGCAATAGTCAGACTAATAATCCCCCAGCGTACAACCTGACTATTCAGCTTCATGATATTGCTCCAGGTACATGATGGAATCACAGCGCGCACCGGCAACGTTGGGTAGCCTGTCACACACAAGTACCGAAATACCATTCTGAAAACGATTTAACGTCATCAGAGCAACGCCCCCGGGACTACACTGAACGGGATAACGTTTGTCCAGGCCTGTATAAATACGCTGGCTTTTATTCTTATCATGCCAGGACGAATAGACATCACAGCCGTTAATTTTGCCAATGGAAAGATATTCTTCCAGCCCAGCGCTCCGGGCGTTAATTTCATGAATGAGCGCCAGACAAGAAACAATAAATAATAACCCCACCAGAGCCCCGGCGATTTTACTGCGAAAAAAAAGAACGCCATGATTAACCGAAGGTGAAAATTCGCGCCCGGCATCAGGGAACGTTTCAACAGGCTCTAAGGCCGCGGGCGTAATAAAATCATCGAGCGTACCCGTCTCAATATGAGCGACCGACTTAACCCCCTCCTTTGGCACCGTCTGGACCATATTTTCTGCCAGACCAACCGTCTTTAGCGCTTTACGGATAGAGGCTATGGTCTGATAAAGCGCATTGGTTGTAACGACAGCGCCCTGTTTTTCCCATACAGCAGCAAAAAGGTCACGTTGTGACATCACCTGCCCATTGTGCTCGAGCAGCTGCAGCAGGCACTCGCTAACGGGAGCATGCAAGACGACGGCACGCTCGGGATAATTGGCCAGCAGATAAAGCCGGCGCTTTTCCGGCTCGAAAAGGACCGAGTGATTAATCAGGAAAACGGGTTTCATGACGCGCCTGCGGCGAGAAGAGAACGATAAAGTGCATTCATCATTGGTATGTTTTCGCGTCCGTTTACTTTTTCTGATTCAGGTTTTAATAAATATTTATCAATAAGTTAGAAACAAAAACCGCTTTTACGCACCGGATTTTACCCGGCGGTAACCTCCGCCTGTTCAGTATAAATCATATAACTTCATTCCTCTTTTTTACTGAAAAATCCTAATCTCATACTCATCTGGCTGCCCCTTACGAGGCTTGAGGTTGCGCGGAGCATCCAGAATGAAAAACTGAAATTTTCCTAAAATTCGCGTTTTAATGTTGAGTCATCATTGAATTATCGTGATTTAGAATAAAAACGAACAAATTAATTAAATTTAAGAGTTTCATGCCGAGAATATTACTTTAATCGACTATTGTGCCATGCCGGGGGGATGTACAACCGGTTTCTCATAGCGCACAGGGATGTGTATTGGAAAGCATTCATAGCAGCCATATAATCCACCACATAAACGGTATGGATTATCTCAGCGCTTATATGTAGTGATGCTGTTCGTCTTCATTTATATGGGTTTTAGTTATGGGTTATCGTCTATACGGATTTATGATCGGTAATGACATTCATTTCGATATTACCAATCGGAGGCTGTATCGGCTTACCGGCAGTCTTAATGATAACAGCATCGCTTTTGCATCAATTTATTTCAATGAAACGATGCTAAGACTTTTTCTATATTTGATGATTAATGGTCGAAAAGCGCCCATTACGAAAGAAGAGTTGTTTGAAGAAATCTGGGAGGCCCATAACCTGAGCCCTTCCACACAGCGATTATGGCAGGTCCTGCACAATCTCAAGAATAAGCTGAAGCTTTTAGGCTTACCCGACGATTTTATTCGCAATATTAAAGGGTGCGGTTACATTATTACTTATCAGAATGTAATCCCCGTTTATTGCAGGATAAGTGAACTCCCCGCTCATCCTGTTAAAAAAGAGGAGAAGACAGATACCCTGAGTGAGTGATGTCAACCCAGGTGTTTGCCCTGAGCGCTGGTGCGCGAGGGGCTTTTTTTTCTCTCCTGTTTAAGAAACATTTTCCGTTAATGATTTTAAAGCACTGTGAGTCGGCCCCGCTGACGCTGGAATTATATATGAGCATAATTAACCGCTTTACCGATTTAAAAGTGAGTAAGAAATTATTCTTTGGTTTTTTTACCGTCCTGCTCGTGACGATTATTATTCTGGGGGCCGGGTTGCTTGGCCTGACCAGCATCCAGGATAAGGTTGAAAAGAACGGACATACGACAGCGCTCTTTAACGCGCTGTCGCAGGTCCGCCTGGGCCGAACCAATTTTCAATATACACTCGATCCAAAATTCCTCGACCAGATCAATGCGGGTACCCAGCGCATGCAGGGCATTGTTTCTGAGATGGAAACCTTCAACTGGTCGCCAGAAGGGAAAAAAGCCCTCGACGATACGGCAAATGCCGTCACGAGCTATATAGCCACGCTGGTTCCGTTTACCCAATCGCTTTCAGAAAAGAAACTCAGCGAACAAAAACTGAATACACAGAGGCTATGCGATAACTCAGAACTGGCGTCAAAACTTAGCCGAAACGGCAGCCTTGATGCCCAGCATTCGCTTATCGCTGCTCAGATCGCGTTTATCATGAGTGATATTGATTCACAGGTCACCCTTTATAAAGAGCACCCGACGGAGGCGTTAATTCGGGAGATCCTGACGCGTATTGAGACAGCGAGGGCTTACACGGGGCAGCTGCTCGCCGTTGCGTCTGAAGACCAAAAAGCCTGGCTGCAGTCCGGCCTCAACACGATTAATAACGTGGCCGAAGCAATGTCGAATTATAAAACCGTCTGGACACAGCAGGCTACCCTCTCCGATACCTTAACCGGAAAGGCATCGACCCTGACGCATGCCATTCAGATGCTATTTGACATGCAGCAGAAAAAAGTGGCCGATACGGTAGATAGCGTACAGATACAGATGGCTATCGTTGCCGCGATTGGGATTGCGCTCGGTATCCTTATGGCAATGGGTATTACCCTTTCCATCACCCGTCCGCTGAATGAGACTCTGCGCGTAGCGGAGCAGATCGCCAGTGGAGACCTGACAAGCACGCTGACCAGCACCCGCCGCGATGAGCCCGGACTGTTGATGCAGGCTGTCGCCACCATGAACGCCAATCTTAAGAACATCATTAATGACGTTCGCGATGGCGTGGAGAGCGTCGCGCGCTCTTCTACTGAAATTGCGGCTGGCAATATGGATCTGTCGGCGCGAACCGAGCAGCAGTCTGCTGCCGTTGTCGAAACCGCCGCCAGCATGGAAGAGTTGACCTCTACCGTTGCGCACAACGCGGAAAACGCTACTCATGCCAGGCAGTTAGCCGATGAAGCGGCGCAAAACGCCACCGAAGGAAGCCAGATTTCACTGCAGGTGATCGATACCATGAAAAATGTGCGCAGCAGTTCGCACCGTATTTCTGAGATCACCACCGTGATTAACAGCATTGCCTTCCAGACCAATATCCTGGCGCTGAACGCCGCCGTTGAAGCTGCCCGTGCGGGCGACCAGGGTAAGGGCTTCGCCGTGGTCGCCGCAGAAGTCCGAACGCTTGCCCAGCGCAGCGCGCAGTCGGCGAAGGAGATTGAAAACCTGATCAACGAGTCCGTATCGCATGTAGACACCGGGTTTAGCCTGGTTGAAAGCGCCGGCGATGCGATGACAAAAATCGAAACATCCGTGGCGCAAGTTCGCGACATCATGAATGAAATTGCTGCCGCCACTGAAGAACAGAGCCGCGGCATTTCCCAGATTGCACAGGCAATGGCAGAAATGGACACCACCACCCAGCAGAACGCAGCCCTGGTGGAAGAGTCGTCGGCGGCGGCGAGCTCACTGGAAGATCAGGCTGTACAGCTGGAAAAGGTGGTATCGGTTTTTCGCGTCTCCAAAGAGAGCGCCCCACGCACTGAAAAACGTCGTTCACACGGCGCGAGTATTGCCACCGTTGTTGCGATGAAGCGTCCCACACATAACGACCAGGATGACTGGGTCAAATTCTGATGACTGCCGTGCGGTAGTCCCCATGGCTACCGCACGCTAAAGGACTCGCGAGAATGACAACACCTAAACGCCCCCCAGGATTCCTCTCCGGCATACGCTCACTGATGACGCCGTTTTTCGCACACGTCACGGCAAGAACGCTGGTTGAGGCTATCGCTCAGCACCAGATCGTGCCGGTTTATCAGCCCTTTTACGACAGCCAGACGGGGCGGATGGCGGGAATTGAGGTACTCGCCAGATGGAAGCACCCGCTTTACGGCAACGTCGCGCCGGATACCTTCATTCCCCTCGCGGAGAAGCACAGCCTCATTGCTATGCTGACGCATCATCTGATTCAGCAGGTCATTACCGATCTTCAGCACCAGATCCATCTTTTTCCTGAGGGGCTTTACGTCAGCCTGAACCTGAGCCCCTCTAACTGTCTCGATCCCCATTTTGAATCAGACACCGTGGCGCTTTTACAAAAGCTTGCCACCCGCCATGTGCGGCTGATAATCGAGATTACTGAAAAACACCCGCTGCATGTCACACCGCAGTTAAGCGAGTGGTTTGCGGCGCTGCGGCGATTGCCCATTTCACTTGCGCTGGACGACTTTGGAACAGGGTATTCCAATCTTGCCTATATCCACGCTCTGGATCCTGAGTACATCAAAATAGACAGGCTGTTTGTCAGCCAGATAGGAGAACATGGCGATACACGTCTTATGGAGAGCCTGATAGAACTGGCTAAAAAGATGGATCTGCGTATTATCGCCGAGGGTGTTGAAACCCAACATCAGGCGGACTATCTACGGCTCAACAGGTGTGATTTCTTACAGGGATACTACTTCTGCCGTCCGGTTCAAGCTGATGAGCTCATCAGGATAGCTAACCAGGAGGAGCGAACAACCACCCCAACCGAGGGGTGGCTGCAATGACATTATTTTTTCTTGTAAATATTGGCCGTACCGTGAATTTTATTGTTGGTGTTCCCGGAAGTGAGCACCAGGACATCCGCGCCTTTTTTATCGGCTTTTTCAATCAGTTCTTTTTTTGCATCATCAACCGATACCTCATTTGAGGTGTTTACCGTACCGATTTTTTTATACTGAGATGCAACCTTCTTGAACTCGCTTTTAGTCAGCAGCTGAGCAGCAAAAGCATTGGTCGTAAACAGTAACGCCGTTCCCAACAAAATAGCAGTCGTCTTTATCATAACCTTTTTCCTTGAGATTAAGCAGCAACTACAAAAAACCTCACTCGTATGGTGAGGTTTTATGAGCATGGTAGAGAATCTGAGGAAATGCCATACGCTCGGGAAAATTCTTTTATAACAACCCGTTGCATGAAATTACTAACGAATATTAAGAATATTCGAATACCCGCGCGGCGCCAGCAATATCAATGCGTACCGCGGTGCCCGGGTTCCAGCCAGGCTGGCTTACGGTCTTCAGAATCACGGGCTGTTGCTCCCCGGCTAACGCAAGGGTGAGCGTCGACAGCTGGCCGGTGAAGTCCACATCAAGAATCGAGATTGGGCTTTCATGCGAGGCACATGCCGTCACGCTCAGCTGCTCTGGCCGCAGCATAACCTTGCCCTGCCCTGTCGCATGGGCGTTATCCGTAGGCACTTCGCCCAGCGCGCATACGGCGTAGCCCGCGCTGAGCTCTGCAGGCAGGATCAGCGCATCGCCAAGAAACAGCGCCGTCTCTTCGTCAACGGGACGGGTGTAGACGTCATAAGGCGTCCCGACCTGGGTGAAGCGCCCGGAACGCATGACCGCGACCTGCGTGGCAAAGGACAACGCTTCGTTCTGATCGTGGGTGACCAGAATCGAGGCCACGCCCGCTTCAGCCAGCAGATCGGCCGTGGCTTTACGGGTCATGGCGCGCAGGCCGGTGTCCAGCGCCGAGAACGGTTCATCCAGCAGCATCAGTGAAGGACGCTGGGCCAGCGCGCGGGCAAGGGCAACGCGCTGCTGCTGTCCGCCGGAAATCTCATGGGGCCAGTGCGTCGCGAGCTGCCTGTCCAGAGAGACCATCTCCATCAGCGCCTCAACGCGCTGGCGCTTCTCGTGGCGGGTACCGTCCAGTCCCCAGGCAATGTTTTCTGCCACATTGAGGTGCGGGAACAGCGCGCCCTCCTGAGGAACAAAACCGATCCGGCGCAGGTGGGCGGGAACAAAGTTGTTTTCATCAAACAGCGTTCTCCCCTGCATGACAATGCGCCCCGTGTCAGGCGTTTCAAAGCCGGCAAGAATACGCAGCAGCGTGGTTTTACCCGACCCGGATGGCCCGACAATCGCCGTCCTGCTCCCCGGCGCAACGCTCAGGTTTAAGCTGTCGAGCACCTGCACGTCAGAAAACGATTTAGAAATGGCGGTTAATTCAAGCATGTCATAGCCCTGCAATTTTCTTCGACTGCATATAGAGAATGGCGGTCAGCGGGAGTGAAATCAGGATCATCAGCATCGCGTATGGCGCGGCAGCCACATAGTCAATTTCACTGGTCAGCGCCCAGAATCCGGTGGAGAGCGTGCGCGTTCCCAGCGGGGAGAGCAGCAGGGTGGCGGTCAGCTCGTTGCTGACGCCAAGGAACACCAGCGCGGCTCCCGCCGCCGCACCCGGCGCGGCCAGCCGCATCGTGACGCTCCAGAGCGCCTTCGCCGGCGTGCTGCCCAGGCTGCGCGCCACGTTTTCAAGCTCGACCGGCGCCTGCGCAATCCCCGCCCGCAGGTTGATGAGCGCACGGGGCATAAACATCAGCAGGTAGGCAAGGAACAGGGTAATTTCCGTCTGGTAAATGGGGCGGGCGTAATGAATGGTGACGGTGACCAGGGCGAGCGCCGTGACAATGCCCGGCAGCGAGCTGGTGATATAAATGCACCCTTCCAGCATCCGGAAAATGCGGTGCGGGTAGCGAATGCCGAGCCACGCGATGGGGATCACGCATGCCGTCGTGAGCAGGGCTCCGCCCACGCCGAGCATCAGCGTCTGGCGCAGCGAGTGCCAGAGATCGGCGCTCATCCAGTTTTGCACGCCGCCAAGCCAAATCCAGCGGCACAGAACAATTAACGGCACGCCAAGCGCCAGCACGATCAGCACGATGAAAAACAGCTGGCCCAGCGCGGCGGCCGCAGGCTTCAGCGGCCAGCGTTTCTGCTCGCGCGCGGCCCCGGCGCCAATGCGCGCGTAGCGTGCTTTTCCGCGCGTCACGCCTTCCAGCACCAGGATAGCCAGGCAGCACAGGGCCAGCACGCCCGCCAGCATGTTCGCTGCCGGGCCGCTGAAGGTTGACTGGAACTGGTCATAAATCGCCGTGGTGAAGGTATCAAAGCGGATCATCACGTACAGGCCATATTCCGCCAGCAGGTGCAGCGCCACCAGCAGCGCGCCGCCGCAGATAGCCAGCTTGAGCTGCGGCAGCACCACGCGGAAAAAGACCCGCCACGGCGGAGTGCCGAGCGACGCGGCAACGTCCTCAAGCGTCGGGTCAAGGCGGCGCAGCACCGCCGCAACCGGCATGTAGATAAACGGATAGTAGGCAAGAACGGAGAGGAATACGCCCGCGGAAAGCCCGTGCATTGACGGGACAACGCTCACCCAGGCATAGCTTTGCACAAACGCCGGGATCGCCAGCGGGGCGACCGCCAGCGCAGACCAGATCCCCCGCCCGGCAAGCTGCGTGCGCTCGGTGAGCCAGGCTATGGCCACGCCCGTCACGATGCAGAGCGGCACCGCTAATGCCGTCAGCCACAGCGTGTTGCTGAGCAGCTCAGCCACGCGCGGGCGGAACACCAGCGCCTTAATGGTTTCCCAACCCGTCTCAATGCCAATGGCAATGATAAAGCCCAAGGGCAGAAGCGCCATCAATGAAAACAATACAGCTAACGCAACCATCGGCAGTGCAGGACGCCTGCGGGCAGGCTCCTGCACTCTGTTTTTTCCGATGTCGAGACTCAGACCAGACATAAGACCTTCACTCTCAGGATCACAGCAGGCCGGCCTGCGTCATCAGCTCGATCACTTTTTTACTGTTGAGCGATGAAGGTTCAACTTTCGGCGCATCAAGATCCTTCAGCGGAACCAGTTTCGGGTTTGAGGCCGCATTCACGCCCACGGCGTATTCGAAGGCATTGTTGGTACGCAGGCTTTCCTGACCTTCTTTACCGGTAATGTATTTGATGAAGGCCTGCGCCTGCGCTTTGTGTTTGCTGGACGCCAGCACGCCGCCGCCAGAGAGGCTAACAAACGCGCCCGGATCCTGGTGTTTGAAGTAGTAGAGTTGGGTATTTTTGCTGTTTTCGCCCGTTTTGGACTGATCGACAAAGCGGTAGTAGTGATAAATGACGCCGCCATCAATCTGGCCGGCATTGACCGCCTTCATCACGGTGCTGTTGCCTTTATAGGCAACGAAATTGGCTTTCATCGCCTTGAGCCATTCCAGGGTAGCCTGCTCGCCTTTCAGGGCCAGCATTGCGCTCACGATGGCCTGGAAATCCGCGCCTGACGGTGATGCCGCCCAGCGGCCTTTCCACTCCGGTTTTGCCAGGTCCATTAGTGATTTTGGCAGCTGCTGTTCATTCAGTTTTTCCGGGTTATAGACAAACACCGTGCTGCGGGCAGCGATGCCGATCCAGCGACCGTGCGCCGGACGATATTCCGCCGGTACCTGCTTCAGGGTGTCTGCATCCAGCGGCGCAAACAGGTTGGCATTATCTACCAGCACCATTGACGGCGAGTTCTCGGTCAGGAAGACGTCCGCCGGGGATGCGCTGCCTTCCTGAACCAGCTGGTTACCCAGCTCGCTGTCATCGCCGTTACGCAATGTCACTTTGATGCCGGTTTCTTTGGTAAAACCGTCAACCCACGACTTCACCAGGTTTTCATGCTGCGCGTTATAAACAACGATACCTTCGCTGTTATCGGCAGCAACCGACTGTGTGGAAAGGAAAAGTGATGAAGACAACAAGGCAAGCGAGAAGCAGGACAGCAGGCGAGAATTCATGAACATATCCTTAATAGACCAACGGGAGTAACTACTCATAGCTTTGTGGGACAGGATTAAAGCATACAACAACGCTAATGATAATTAGTATCAATCGAGTTTAAACGTAAAAGTGTAAAATTTCTTTATTGCGGAGTTTGAAATGATAAAAATCCAGATTTAAATCCAGGATAATATTTAGATTAAGAAAACCTTAAGCCTGCCTGCAATGAAATTAATTAGCCTTCTATTCATTCTGCCGCGAAGTGAAATTTTTTATTTAAGCGCCCGGCATATATAAAAAAGCCCCGATATTTCGGGGCTTTTTATGTTTATCCAGAAGGAGCCAAATTATTAGACTACTATTTAAAAACGCATCACATCGCCGCGTGGGGGGCATACATCGGATAGGTGAAGAACAGTAAATGCACGCAGTTCAGCCCAAAATGGAATAACGTTGCAACCCAGAGCCTGCCGCTCCACATCCACGCCAGGCCGTAAATAATGCCGGAGAGGCTGGCAAAAATAATCAGCAGTAAACCGCCGCTGTAATGCATCAGCCCAAAGATGACTGAGGCAATCAGCAGCGCGGCAACAGGATGAATAATCCGGGACAAGCGCTGCTGCAGGTAGCCTCTGAACAAAGCTTCCTCGGCCAAAGAGACGAAGAAAATATTCGCAAGGGCAAATTGAGCGAACCATTCTGGCGCATGCATCTCAATTCTCAGCCCGCCCAACGCCACAGCCAAAAGTAACAGCGCGGGTATCGCAAGAACCAATATTCCCCAGCCAATCTTGCCCGCTTTATAGAGGGGTTTTGCTACAAATAGCGTTGGCATGCACGTAATTAAAAAGAACGGCACCACCGCCTTGTCCATATTAAAGTACATACTGAACGGTATGCTTTGCGGACCAACAACGACGGCATCCAGCACTTTGGGGTTATGGAAGCCCGGGAGCACATGCATAACCAGGGCAACGGCGATGGCCACGCACAGGCCTTCAACCAGATAAGTATATTTATTATTTTTATTACGCAGCCATTCAACAACAGACCAGCCAATAACGATTGATGCAATCACCAGCAGCGCCGGGACGTCAAGAATGCCCTGTTTCCAGCCAAGAAATGCCGTTAACCCCAGCAACAGGTAAGCCAGGCTTTTATTAAGGGAAAGTGCGGCAAGCGAAGTTGCGAGTAGATACCACATATTTGTCCTTCATGACCGGTATATACAACAGTGAAAAGGCATGTCGTGCCGGAGGCATCCCGCGGGGAAGCCATAAATATGGTGCCGACTACCGGAATCGAACTGGTGACCTACTGATTACAAGTCAGTTGCTCTACCTACTGAGCTAAGTCGGCGTTGGTCCGCCACCGGAGCCTCGAACCCCGTACTACAACATCCTGGTTGTCGCTCTTCCCGATGAGCTAGTGGCGGTATGGTGGCCCTGGCTGGAACGATGCCAATGGCCGGCCGATGATGGAACAAACGTTCTCACCGACAGGCTCCCGGGCCGGGTGCAGAATGATACACATCTGGAATTAACCATGCAAATCCGACGGTTAAAATCAGGTACAGGGATCGGTAGCGGTTGGTCGGTCAGGGGAAGAATGGGCTGGATTACACGCTGAGACTTAATGGCACGCCCTGTAGGATTCGAACCTACGACCTACGGCTTAGAAGGCCGTTGCTCTATCCAACTGAGCTAAGGGCGCACTGAGAAGAGTGAACTTCGCGGCGGTGAAACGCGAAGAATTATACGGTCAATGGCAGGTGAGTCAATGCCTTTTCCGTTATCTGGCCTGATTAGGGCTAGTTGATTGTAAATATGGCTGTTTTTTCTCCATTCCCCCGCTTTTCTCCCGTACAATTTCGTGCTGCGAAAAGGCTTAGTTGCATTTAAGTAACGCCTGCTGTTTTCCTGTACGTCAGCTCGTCACACTAGAGCCTGGTATCCCGGCCGCCTGGAGGCTGACAGACAACAGGACAATGGAGTGACAGCGCAAAACCCGATAGATTCGCCCCCCCGGTTACAGTACGTTTCTCAGGACATCGTCGGCATTAAGCTTGAGCCCATCGTCGCCCTCGCCTCCTTGCGTCAGGTGGGTGTAGAGGTTCTCAGCGTCCTGTCCGCGTCGCGGCACGCTGAGGACTTTTTTTACGATCGCTCTGCACTCTGGTCCATAACGCTGCTTGAAACGCAGCTAGCCGCGTTAAAAAATACGCCGCGCGGTCATAACCTTTTTATTAATCTGCCGATAACCGTCCTGACGGAGCCTGCGTCTTTTCAGCGGCTTATCAGGTTGCCAGCCGCACCGCTCAATATTGAGATTGTCGACCCCGTGGCTTTTTTGGCGCTGTCCGCCGAGCAGAAACAGCGCGCCATTCAGAATCTGCTGCTGCTCAGAAAACAGGGGCACGCAATCTGGCTGGATGACGTGGATGACGTCTTAGTGCAGTCGTTTTTAGCCTGCCGACTCCCGTTAAGCGGCATCAAAATAGATAAGGAAGCATTCTGGCGTTTACGCGATACCCCTGCGCTGAGGCAACTGGTTTCCCTTTGCTTTCAGCTTGCCGGGAAAGTGCTTATCGAAGGTATTGAGACTGAACGCGATCGCACCTGGGCACTGCAGGCAGGCGCAGATCTCGGCCAGGGGTATTACTGGCCGTCCTGGACATGGCCGGAGGATTAAAGCGCCATTTCCAGGAGGGAGGCCATGCGAATGACAGTGCGCCGTTACCGGCGGCGGCGTACGGGAAGTGATGCACTGGGATTTACGCGCTCACCTTTCGCTCCCCCCTTTTTCGACCGGCTCGAATTTTTGAGCCAGTCCATAAGCCAGCCCCGCAAAACAGACGCCCCGTTTATCATTCTGGTGACGGAGGATCACTTCCTGCGCACCGGTTTTCTCAACGGCCAGTTTCCCCTGAGCAGCTGCTGCGACTTTGCCACGCTCGACGACGCCCTTGTCGCCCAGACGCAGTGGCCATCAGCCCGTCTGGTCGTGGATATTGAAAGCCGGTCCACGGGGCTGCTGGAAAAACTGAATCAGCTGAGAAGGCATAGCCTGTTCCCGCCTTTCCTGACGCCCTGGCTGCTCGTCCGGGCCGATAATTACGACACCCGCCTCTTCTGCAAAGCGGCAGGGCCTTTTCATGTGCTCGAACGTCAGCTGAATGCCGCAGCGCTCCAGCACAGCCTGCTGGATACCAGCCCCCCGCTGGGTTCCGACAAGGACTGGTTCTCCCGCAACGAATGGCCCATCCTGCAGGAGCTCTCACGGGGCAGGACATTGCGCCAGATTGCCCTGATGCAGAATCGTCCCTACAGCCGCATTATTTATCGCCTCAGCTGCATCCTGCTGAAACTGGGGCTGAGCCATCGCCAGGAATTGCTACACCTTCTTAATAATCTTTCAGACTGCACGTTTTAACGCACACTCTAACCCCTTATTTCCTAAAGAGGTTTAGGAAATTACTTACCATTCGCGTTGCAAAAATGTTAATTATTAACAATAAAATCGAAATTATAACTATTCCTAATTTACGGGCTCGAACCTTGTGAAATGCCACAAATTGAATGAACGGCAGCACTTTCCTCCATCCGTTAAGTGAATGCAGATAGCGTTAACAAGATGATAATGATGTAAAAACAAGCAGCTTAGCGAGTTCCCCTGGGAGTAAAAAGCGAAGCGGACAGCATGTTCTCCTGTGCAGCAAACGCTGTTCTCCAGGTCAACCTGAGCACTTTCAGATGAAGGCCTGCCGGCCTGCGAGGGCAATTTTTCACCTGTCCGCTGCGTAGTCGCCCCCTGAAATAAGGCGTATTTTTATTAACAATTGATCAACATACAGAGATATCTGTTATTTTTTGTTATTACATAAAGATGAAAAAATGCGGTAAATGGGATAACAGGATATTTCCGCTAATTTTAAAATAATAGCGATTCAGATCCAGAACATAATACAAACCCATAAGCGGAGATTAATTTACAGGGTTTTCGGAAAAAACTTACCCTGTATAATAAGATGCGTACCAAATCTGAATAAGAAAAACCTTTTTGCCAACACCAGCCAAATGAGATGACCGCGCTGAGGCATAGTTCTTTTCATTACGTAAACAAGGATGCTTTCGCTCTTTCCAGGGAAATACTACGGTATAGGGATCTGCACATTATATCCTTCCGGCATTTCGAGAGTTTTACCAAACTCTGCATAACGCTTTTAACAATCTGAGGCATTAAAAATGAAACCGGCATCCGTTATCATTATGGACGAACATCCTATCGTCAGAATGTCGA
>Ga0213829_1001569_pt1 | contig 16056 bp, 16 predicted proteins | sample MC6MC0896MG_FD_180665 | JGI IMG/M metagenome (GOLD analysis project Ga0213829, IMG submission 180665) | Enriched soil aggregate microbial communities from Iowa State University, Ames, United States - MC6-MC0896-MG | ecosystem: Environmental > Terrestrial > Soil > Unclassified | place: USA: Iowa...
ACCACCATAAGCGATGTAACGTGTATCAGCAATTTGGATTGTTTCATTCCAATCAACTGCATAATGAACAAAAGCATTTCTCCATGTACGAGTTTCGTATTTTTGGATGTTAATAGCTGGAGCTTCAGGAGTTGCTGTACTATGCGCCACAACACCCTCATAAGCGCCTACGCCATAACGGTATGGTTGCTTCGGTAAATCAGGAATAATAAGCGTCCTATCAGCGAAAGCTCCTGTGGAAAAGCTAAACAGGAGCATCATAGTCATAAATGAAGAGGAAACGATTTTAATTGATTTTTTCATTAAGCATTTTCTCCTTTATCTTCGTGATCAGTCCAAATACCAAGTGCAACACCTACTGCGAATAGATAAGGTAAAAGCTCTTTCAGAAAATTATCAGCTTCTGGCATGCCAAATTTCGTGAATAAGAATCCAAGTAATGAAAAAAGCGCAACCCATGTGCGCCAGTTACGTAATCGTTTTTGAATATTTTCTTTGTTCATTATCTCTCCTACTTTCCTGCGAATTTGAATAAAGCTGTAATTCCACCCATAATAACTGCACCGATTACTGTTGTTCCTAACCAAAATACAAGCTTGTCCAATCTATCTACACGCAAATGTGCGCTTTTTGCTGACTGTTGCGCCTCAATTGCGATATCTTTAACGTTTCCAAGTAGATCAAGTTTTGTTTCTACTCTTGTTAATCCAACTAGTAGTTCTCTGAATTCATCATGTTTTGGTTGTTCCAAGTCTTCACCTCCTTTCAAAATAAAAAGAGAGACGAATTTCGCCTCTCTCAATCTGTAAAACTTAATCTAAGCCAGTATTTTAGGAAAAATAAAAAAGACCAGCTTATGGCTGCTCTGTAGGGAAAATCTCACTTAATTAGCTAATAATTGTTGTACAAGCGCCTCAAGTTTGGATATTCTTTCCTCTTGAGCTACATTTTGTTCTTTCAAAGAGTTTATTTCCTTTTGTTGTTCGTTCTGTCTTAGCATGATTTGCTGAGTGGCTGCAATATTTACAGTAATCAACGAGTAAGGAACTACAGATTTTTTATCTTTGCCTTGGAATTGCTCTGGAGTTTCCTCTGCAATGAACCCGTATTGAAGGAAATCACTAGAATGCTCTCTTAAGTAGTCGATCCCATACTCTTCTACATCCTTATTTAAGAAATATTGACTAGGCTTTAACAACATTAAAGCGTCTACTTCATCGCTTTGGATTGTTTGGATGTCTGTTTTTATCTCTCTAGTTGAACGCTGAGTCCAAGTAACACCAGATACATCAAAAGCTGCCCACAGATTATTACAGTTTACGTTTGCGTACAATGAATATATCCCCTGGGCAGGGTCATATCTCTGAAGGAAATAGAACCCTTCTTTGTTTCTTTCTCCTTTGTGAACCTTGATATGCATATTGTGGTATGTTGTAGCAACCGCTTCTAAGTTTACAGTATCATCTAATTTTATTATGAAGTCATTTGATATCTGAGTACGTTCTTTTCCGAATGAGAATGTATCGGCTGATCCCCCTACAGATAGGAAACTATAACCTCTTCCTCTCATGCGGATATCTCCTAAATGGCTTGCATTGAGATAAATATCATCAGATGCAAGTACATCAATAGAGCCAGTTGACTTAAGAGCCATTTTAGTTCCGCCATATCTTGTAAAAGAAATATATGAACTCTTAAGAATATTACCCTTAGCGTCCTTCCCGGAAGCAAGACCTATACTTGCTACTGATTCTGTGAAGTTTGTAGCACTAGGAGTCGTATGGTCAAGTACTAACGAGTCGTTGACGCTACCACCTGCTCCAGAGTAATCATTTCCGAGTACAAGAGCCTCTGTAAAGGAGCCATCTGTGGTAGGTACGAATCCTAGGTACCCACGTGACCTTCCAGTCCCATATAGAGTAAGATTCTGCTTCTCTAGTCTCATATGGTTATTAGAGCTAGACGGGTCCTCTGTCATGATTACTACGCCTTTTAAGCTACCTGTCTTGATATGCTTAGCTTCTACGTATCCGTCAAGATTTATCTTCGGAGCTTGAATCAAAGCAGTCTGAGCTGTGAGGTTCAACTTTGCAGCAATCTCATTGTCTTTAACACGGAGAGAAATCTCCTGAGCATTTACTTTCAACTCAGATTCATGTCTATCCACTACAGCTTTACTACCATATCGTCCATCACCTTCATCTTTAGTGTAAACATCAGTAGATTTAGCTCGTAAGTTTATTTCCTGATTAGTCTGAGTGAGTTTTGTATCATAACTAGAGTTAACTGTATTGAATTCTGACTTAGTCACACGGTCAGCAACCTCTTTAACCATAGCGTCATAGTTTACAATGTCCTTGGGGTTTTCCATATAGACAGGAAGTTTCTCACCTACGTTACACTGTGGCTCAGCTACCCATACAGTACCAGCTCTCCTGATCCACACTTCTATACGTGCATGAGTGATTGGAACATCTGGAGCGTCATGATCTATAGTGAATCTAGTCCATTGTCCATCTACTAGCTTATCTTGGAACTCAACTTGTTTGTATCCACCTACTGAAGTTGATCCGTTGAAGAACTCTATCTTATAAGCTGCCCCTAGAGTGATAGCATACTTATCATCAGTATATAGCATAGCAGAGAATTGGAACTTTCCTTGTTTCTGATAAGCAGGTACATCTTGATAGATACCATGCCAGACATTAGTTGTTGTATGTGTAGATTCAATCTTAACTGACCTACTTTGTTTGTATCTCTTAGATTCATCTACGGTAATCTTTCTGTCAGCAGCATCAGCGTCAGGGTTCCATCTTTCAAGTGAAGGAGTCTCTTCAGTAACGTCTCCGAAGTCATTTACTTTCTTTTTAACAAACTGAGTATTCAATAAGAGGTTATCAGAACCTAGCTCTCCAATGTATTCCTGCATCTGAGTTTCGGTAACTTTTGTACTTAGTTCACCTTTAATATTCGTAATCTCTGTAGTAATCCCTACAGTGTCCGGTACAAGTGGCTCCCAGTCAGTCCCATTCCAGAGTTTCAATATCTTAGCAGTTGAATTACTGGAGTCAAGCCATAGAGTTTTTCCTGCTTCTAGTTTATCTGTAGGAGCAGTAGGACTCTCGATAATAGCCGTTTGCATCTGATTCATGTTACTTTCTACCTCTGTAGCTAAATCCTTTGCAGTTTTAGCATCTTCATGAGCCTGGTCCGCTTTAGCTCCTGCCTCTGTAATAGCATCAGTCTGACCTTTTACTTTTTCGTCTAGCTGCTTAAATACTTCTGCAGGTACTTTGTCTTGCAAAGAAGATAAAATACGTTGATAAGCCTTCATGAGAGAATCATTTACATCTTCTATCTCTCTATAGTTACCGAAATAGATTTTATCTTGACGGGGATCCTTGAAAGACTCGTCTGAAGCAATCGCACGAGCTTCTAAATATAAAGGAGGGTTAAGCGTCTTGTCTTTAATGTATACAGTATCACCTTCATTTATTGCCTCATGTGACATCCCTGCTACTCTAGCCAACGAAACAGCGTCAACTCCATAAACTAAGTTAGTATCTACTCGCTTCTTCAGAGCTGCCTTTGTCAGAGTCATTAAACGCTCTGGAGTCATATTTTGATTATCAGTCTCTGGAGTATAAAACCCAAAGCGATGCTTACCATTAATGTTCCAACGTTGAAATGCTTCCTCGTCAACCACGTAGGGAATACCATTATTAATATCTGCTACAGTAATTACCTCATCTTGACCGTTTGCTCCCTGGACAGTAACGTAACCCACCAGAGCAGTAATTACACCGTCAGAGTTTTCTGTACGAGTAATCCCTTGCAAGTCCTTACCTATATTGATTTCCTTCCCAGTGTATCTACCACGCTTTTCTACTAAGTCTACGTATCTTTTATTGATACTAGCTCCCTGGATAGTAACCCTATATTGAAGCTCATAATGATTAAACTCTGCAGCGGTTAAATTAAGAAGTCTCAAAGGGGATACAAACTCTTTAATGTATTGCGTACGTGTTCCTGCTGCTTCTACTTTACCGACTTCCCAGTCAGTCCCTTTAAGGGCTATTCTCATATACTCTTCTGCTTTAAGAGAGTCGAACTTTTTAGGTTCAATATAACCGTCAGCATCTAGTAAGGTCCATTCACCACTAGCAAGGATTGTAACTGTCTTAGCAGCAGAATCCTTCTCTACAGAGGTAATCACATAAGGTGTTATTATACCTGGACGTGTTTCTTTCAAGATGATATTTTGCTGTTGAAGATAAGGGATATATTTTGAGCTCTCAAGTAATTTAACATCTAATATATCAATGGAGTTCTTTATTTCCCAGTGACGCTTGTCCTCAATATAATCATGAGGACGTATAGTAGCTATCACTTGTCTTGTAATGTAATCAACTATGTGAAGATCTCCTTTTCGCTTTCCCATTATCTGTATCTCTCCCTGTATGTTACTTTGGCAGTCCCTATATTCTTAGGGCGTACGATTATTTCATTTTCTCCTCTATTGACAACTGGAAATTCACTAAATAACTCTTTAATATTGATAGCATCTTTCCCGTTAACTGTCACAAGAGCTCTCTCAGTATCTACAACTACAGTGTCCCCCTGGTCCACAATATAGGGAGTTGCATCTACTGGTACACTAAACTTCTTATACACTTTTAAGTCTTCTATAAAAATAGCATCTAATGGACTGTAATCCCCATATTTGAAGATTCCTATCGCTACTTTAGTGACTATAGAAGTAGTGGCAAAATTGGACTTGTTGACATCATTCCAGGTTTCAATGATAGTTTCATAATCTTGATAAGTTCCTTTCTTATATAAAGCAGAATAAGCTGTCCAAGTATTTCCCTCTCGCGTTAACATCACATGTCCTCTAAAGTCTGTGAATGAGCCAGGTGTCCTTCCAGTATCATCTATAAGCGTTTTCTCTTCAGGTCCATCATTTATGACTGTATAAGCTTTTGTGATTGAAGAAGTGTCGTACTCGTCCTTCATTCCTAATTGAGCAACGATATTGTCATTAGCATCTAATAAGAAGAGCATGATAGTTCCCATTCTGTCATAGCTTAAAGAGTCAAAAGAAAGTCTCATATCAACTTTGAAGTCTGTAGCCCCTCCAGGAGGAAGAGACTGTTTAAGAATTGGACCATACCATGTATTTTCTTTAACAGGTCCATAAGTGCTAGGACGGAAACCGTGTCCGCTCCCTGCTATCTCCATAGCTCCAGCTCCTTCAAAGAGTGAGCCAAGCGGCCCATTGTGAGGATTCCATTTCCCTAAATTGTCCATCTTGTCCCAAATGACTCTATCCTCTTGAGCTACTAGTTTTGTTTTTGGTCCCGTTGGATAACCTAAACGGAAATAATCGTCACCGTTCCAAATATCAATGAAAGGGCTCTTATTTAGTACGTCAATTTCTACGATAGGATTTGACTCTACTGTCCCCTTATTAGGAATAACTGCCTTTAGGTCTGAGCCTACAATAGATAAGCCAGACGTTTTAACTTCTCCTAGTTTATAAGGCATTGGACATACAAAATGAATAGATCCTTTTCCTCTGAATATCAATTCATCTAAATCAGTTTCCCCGTCAAGTAAAGCCATGTAGGTACGATCTGGCTCATCGTCAAAAATAAGCTCCTTCGGTTCGTCTTGTATGAGCCAATCTGCTAAGTCTTCTTTTTTCTTCTGTAGGTCATCTTGTGAGCTAGCCTTTAAGATAACAGGGACTTCAATAACTCGGACTTTAGTATTAGTTTGCAGCAAGTAGCCTCCAGGTCTTCCAGGAGTCGTTAAGATGTCTCGTTCAATAGGAGCCCACGCAGAGCGGTTAAACCCCATCAAAATGAACAGGTAATCTTTTTTGATTCCGTTGAATTTAAAGCTAGTCACGTGAGTATCCTCCTTAGTTATTCTTATTTAATAGAGCCCCCTAGAAGGAAGGCTCGTAAGTTTATTCTAGAAAGCAGGGGTAACTTGTGGGTTGAACTGTGCTAGTCTGCTAGTTCTACGCTTATTAGCATTGTCAACGTCCTCAGAGATAACCTCCCCTACAACCTTTTTATCCATAACAAGATAAGTAGGGGCCTTATCAGATTGCTTCTCTTGAGCTTCTGTTTTCTTAGTGGTGCTATTAGTCTTGTAAGTCCCAGATATACGCTCATAAGCAGTAGGAGCTATAGAAACGGAACCTTTAATAACATCATCCATCTTAGGGAGCTTGAAGTCTGGAGTTACTCCTAGGTCCATTCCTTGGAAGTTATCATTCCCTAAGACGTTTCCAAGCTCAATGTCATTAGAAAGAGTTTCAAAGCCGCTTAATACAGCATCAGCCATTTTAGTAGCTGCCTTTACTGCATCACTTGTCATATCTGTAATTCCCACGGCTAAACCTTCAGTGACATAACCACCGACTTCTTTCATTACACGGGAAGGAGATTTTATCTTAAAGAATCCAACTACTGCTTCTTTAACTTTGCCAGCCAATCTTTTCGCTGCATTTATCGCGTCGGAAGCCATTCCACTAATTCCGTCTGCTAAGCCTCGTACTATGTCTTTACCTGCACTTAGGAGCATAGAACCTGCATTAGAGAAACATTTCTTAATTCCTCCGATAACATTGTCTGTAATAGCGCTCCACAAGCTACTTAACACAGAATAGATACCTTTAATAAGAGACCAAAGTATCTGCACACCTGCAGCAAGGATCTGAGGTAGATTAGCAATAATAGTCTTAGCTATTTCATAGATAATCTTTAGAGCTGCTGCAGCTAATTGAGGCATAATTTGAATAATACCTTTTATAATTGCCATTAAGATTTTAATACCAGACTCAATTATTTTAGGTAGGTTTTGCATGATGATATTTACAAGTTGAGTAATTATCTTAACTGCAGCATCTACAATCTTAGGAAGCATTTTTATGATCCCATCAACGATTGCCATTAAGATTTTTACACCTGCATCTAATATTTTAGGAAGATTAGTAATAATCATCTCAATAATTTTATTTACAAGCATGATAGCCGTGTCTACTAGATTAGGCAGAATCTTTACAATCCCATTAATAAGAGCCATTAAGATTTTAATACCTGCATCTAAGATTTTAGGAAGTAATGTAATAAGAGCATTTAATAAAGTATCCATTATCTTTAATGCAGCATCTATAAGCTTAGGAAGGTTATTCACGATTCCGTCAAGTATTGCCATTAAGATTTTCATACCTGCGTCTAGGATAATAGGAAGCAATGTCCCTATAGTATTCACAAGTGTATTAATCATTGTTACGGCTACATTAATCAAAGTAGTTACTACAGTAGGGAGAACTTGAACAAGCCCCTCAATAACCTTTGTAAGTATCGCAACTCCTTGCTCGATGAACTTAGGGAGATACAATACTATCAAATTAACCATAGTATCTATTACTGTAGTAATTGTAGTTAGTAACATTGGAAACATTGAGTTTATCCCTTGCACTATCGTAGGCAGAAAACGAGCTGCAGTAATTAAAAGTCCTGGGAGACCTCCCACAAGCATAGCTATTAGAGATGGGATAATATTCATAAATATTTGTCCTAGTTGTGAAGTATCTCCACCTAGAGCGAGCCTTATTGCTTCCACCATAGAGGTAACAGTAGTACGGATAGCCATTACTGCAGTTCCCATTAAGAGTGCAGCATTTTGGAATCCTGTAGGAAGATGCGTAATCCAATCATTCATGACGTCTCCTACAGTGATTACACTCCAGAGATACTTCCCTAAATTGACAAATGCTTGTCCTAGGCTATTAAGAGCAACTAAGGCAGGAGCTATTGCGTTCGCTATCCCTTGGATTGGAGCTGGCATGTTAGATACAACATCTCTAAAGTGATCGCCTGTAGTGAGTACGCTCCATAGATAAGTACTTAATTGAGCTAACATTGAACCAAAGCTATTTAGAGCAACCATTGCAGGAGAGAGTGCTGTGGCGATCCCCTGTATAGGAGCAGGTAATTTTGAAATTACATCCGCAAAGCTATCACCTGTTAAGAGAACATATCCGAGATACTTCCCTAGCTCTAAAGCATTGGCTCCGAACTGCTTCAATCCTGCAATTGTAGCAGTTAAGGCTTTCCCTCCAAGGTCCATCAAAGAGGCGGTCCATTGCTTAATGACTGCAATTACTCCTAAAACTCCATTTCTAAATGTTTCACTAGTTTTCCACAAGTGAGTAAACCCTACTACTAATCCGGCTATTGCTGCAGCTAATATCCATGCAGGAGCAGACATCATAGAGAACCCTGTAATGATTGGCATAATGACAGGTTTAATAGCAAACAAGATAGCTCTTAACCCTTTAAAGTATCCTATCCCTAGAGCTAAAGGTGTTAGGATTACCATCAGAGCAGGGACAAGCATCATCATCCCTTGGATAAACTTAGCTAATACAGGATGAGCTTCATTAAATTGAATAACCATCTCGGCTAGTTTAGCAATAAAGTTATACATAGGAGTCATTACAGCAGCAAACGCTTGGACCATTGGTTCAAATGCTTTAGCTAACTTTTCCAACATGTTATTGAAAGCTTCAGCGTACTTTGTATTTTCTTCCATAGCTCTTCCATGTAAAGCTCCATAGAACTTAGTTGCAGCAGCAGCAGCCAATCCAAATATGACAGGCAAAGCCATCATTTGAGTTCCTAAATCACGAATGAAGTCATTGTATTGCTTAACAGAAGCGTTTGCTCCTAAGAACTCTAGAGCTAGCTGCTGAGGGCTTCCAGATCGTGCTAATCTGTCCAATGAATCTACTGCAGATAGTGCAAGCCTACTTGTGTTATAAAGAGGATTATTCATCGTAGTAAGGTTATTCTGGAAACGGGAAGCAGTAGAGCTTGCGTTATTAAGAGTCCCTATAGTTTGATAAATACTCATGAGAGCCATTCTGTTAGAGTTGATAGCCTGGTCGTTTGCAGCCTTTTGAGCTTTACCTAACTCATTGATTCTAGCTATCATTTCATCAACCGAGCCTGTATAAGAGCCTGCAGACTGTACTAGCTGGAAGTATCCGTATTGAGTCTCTATTTGAGCCTCCCTAGCTCCAGACATACCTGCCTTCATTTGATGTTGATAAGCTTTCATTTCATTCATCATTGCCATATGAGCGTCAGATACTTGAGTATATCCTCTTGTAATATCGCTATTCATACGAGCAAAGTCTGACCCAAAGGACTGAGTAATCTCTCTAGAGTTGTTTCCCATATTGGACCCGATACGATTAATCTCATTGTTGATTTCTGTAACTTCTGTACGTGTAATACTGCTGAGTCTGTCTATCTCTGCCTGGTATTCACTATTGATTTGGGACACAATAGACTGTATGTTTGCTCCAATACGGATAAGCTCCTCATTTACTTGTGTAACCTCTCCCCGTACATCGCTATCAAGAGGGTTAAACCCATCATCAAATAACCTACGAGCAGCTTGTCCTATTGTGGTCATGTCTGCCCCGATTTCTCTGAGTTGAGCATTCACATCTGCTACGTTAGAGCCTACATTACTACCTATATTACTTAGTTGGTCATTTATATTATTTACATTTGAGCTTACATTCCCTCCAAGATTATTTATCTCTGAATTAAAAGCATCTCGTATAGTTCGAGCTACTGAGCTCATGTTAGAACCCATTCTACCTAGCTCTCTATTGATTCTCTCTACATCGCTACGTATATTAGAATTGTCTATTCGGGCATCTATCTTTACACTTCCGTCAGCCATGTATATTCACGCTCCTTTCGTCTAATTTAAAGAGTCTCCAGGAGCCCTGCTATGAGGTCTTAATCATCTGTTGTAGGTTTAACACCCTTGTTTTCTTGAGCTAGTTGCTTACGTGCTTCCTTGTAACGTCTCATGCGGTCCTCATAAGCTTTCAACTCTCTAGCCTCTCTCATGGCCTTCGCTTGTGGAAGCTCATAAAAGGCTTTTTTCTTCTTAATATCCTTCACCTGGTCCGCATTGTCTTTGGTCTTCTTAGGGACTTCACAAGTGCGGTACTTAATAGCAGTCTTCATAGTTGTCTCTTCTGATAAGTTATTGAATAGAGCTAGGAACTCGTTCCAGAGTAGCTTTCCTTGCTGCTCGATTAGATTAATATTGTAGTCAAACAAAAAGGACGAGAAAATCCGTTCAGCGTCTATAGTAAAGTCAACTATAGGAACCTCTTGGAATGTCTCGTCCTCTTCTGCTTCGTCTGTGGAGTTATCCTTATTTGTAATCTCATTGACTCGTTCTTTTTTATCAAGGTCTATATTGAGCTTTGCTTTAAAGATATCAATGAGAAGTTTATTAAGTTGTTCCCCGTTTAGCTGAGCTAGTAAGGAACGTTCTACTACAAGCATATTGAGGGCTATTAGAGGTTTGCTTTTATCAGACACCGTTTTATCATCGAATAGCTGCAGCATAACGAGGATATTATCATAGGAAAGGTTTAGCTCAATAGCCACGCCTCCCCAAGTTATTACATCTACGTTACGCTCTGTGAGTGAGAATCTCGGTCCCATAAGCGATCACCTTACTTCTTAGTGTTAGTCAAGTATGCGTCTAAGTTACTTCCAGCTTTAGCACGTAGCTCTGCTTCTACTAGTTTAGTTAAATAATTTACTAAACTAAATAGATTCATAATAGAGCGTCCTGCTTTCCTATACAGTTCCTCAAAAGTATCTTCACCTAAGAATATCTCGATAGCATCTTTTACAACCTCACGTTGCTTTGCATTCATATCACGTAGTTGTTCTGGAGTAGCTTCACGGATATCAACTTCTTCAGCCTGTAACTCCTTGGCTTTCTTCTCGTAAGCAACGAAACATTCTTGATACTTGAACATTGACTCATCATCAAAGCTCACCTTGTAAAGTTTCCCTGCTACATCAATCTCTCTATAAGTTTTCTCGAAGTTAAATTGAAACTTGTTTTCTACTACGTTAGTCATTATGGTTATCTCCCTTTGGTTTTATATTTGCCTCCGTCGAGGTTTTTAATTTATTCGAATAAGTTAAAAGTATATTTTGTACTATTTTTGTCACTTTAAAAAAGCTATCCACCGAGAAGGGAATCAATACAAGCTCCCTCTCAGTGTAATTCGATAGCATGAACGGAAGAGAAATGCAGAACTATTAAGCTGCGCCTTTTTCTGTAAATTTTGGAGCTCCGTCAAAGGAAATATTAAACTCAATCTCACCCTTGCTATTCGCATCTCCTCCGGGAACTTTGATCTCTGAGATAGTTGAAGGACCTTCCCATTTGTCACCGTTTGGCTCAGTCACTCTAAAGTCAGTCTTACGAGCGTCTCCAATTTGGTTAACTTTCTTAAGGATAAAGTCTTGAGCCTCATCGCCATAAGAACGATGACCTTCAAAGGAATAACTCATCATGAAACCAATAACAGAACGCTCAGAAGCGCCTCCACCATCATAGTAGTAGTCCTCTTCTACTTCCTCGTTATTATCGGGATCTACTGACTTGATACCCTTAGCAATAACAGCCCACTTAGGAGTAGACTCCGTTCCTACATTGATTTCAAATTTATAAAGATGGTTCAACAGATATGCCATATATTAATTACCTCCTATTTCTAATTCCGCAGAAAAAAGTGCGGTGTATATAAACTCATTTGCTGCTGTCTTCTCAACGAAATTAGGCTCCACATACACATTGAGTCGTCTTAGTGTATAGGAGCCATCAATAGCGTTAAATACACGCCTATGAACGTTATTTAGTTCCCTTGTAATAAATTCAACTGTGTTGTTTACTTCCAGTTGGTTACTACTTTTTGCGAGAATTTGAATTTGCTTGTTGATGTTTTCACCTTCGAAATATTGTTCTCCTGCTGCTGACGGAATCATTCTAATAGCAATACTTTTTCGCGGTGTATCATTTGCTCCTATATCCAATAAATCGGCTTTTATAGGAGCAAATAGGATACCCGGCTGCAAAGTAGTGGTTAAATGTTTCTTGACCGATTCAATTAGCCATATCATGTTTGTCCTCCTATAAGTTTCGCTTAATATCGTTTTCTACAATTCTTACCCAATCCGTTACATTCCTAGCTTTTGCCTCTTCGAACCAGAGCCCCATCGCATTAGGGTTCGCGTCATGAGAGAAAGAATATTGCGGATTCCAATACAAGCGTCGCGCATAAGGTGTTGACCATTCAATATGTCCCTCTCCTGGCCTGCTGAATCTAACGCCAGATCTTTCTAATTCACCTGTATCTTTCGGAATGTAGAAATTACTGTCTTTAAGCACCTGCTGATCTAGTGCAAATTGCGCTTTCTGAGTAGCTTCCATTACTTTCCCCTCGATATCAGGTGTATCAATTCGGATATTCAAACGAATCATACTAGCAGTACCTCCACATGATGAAGATTGCTTCTATCATAAAATTCACTGACTTTGCTAACGGTCATTTCTTTTCCGTTAAATATGACTTTGGACTTCTCCTCGAAAGTAACAGGTGTTGAATGAACTGCATCATGAAATAAGAGTATTTGCATAACAAGGCTCTCACCGTTTCCGTTAGATACGACAGTCTTCTTAGGCTCCACTCTTACTCTTTCGATTCTTACAGCAGGAGCATAGTTACCATTTCCACCCCATGTATCATCTTCTCCGGTATATTCCAGATAATCTACAGTGTGAATCAGCAATGATAACCGTATCGGTTTAGCCATGTACACCAATCCCTGCATAAAGAAGTCCTGTATGCTTCAGATAATCAACTACAGTAATCGCATAACGGTCATAATGACTAGGTGCACTTGCCGCTCCTGCACTCATTCCATTCTCAGAATAAGCTCCAACAGAGAAACCGCCGCCGCCTTCACTTACAGTTGCAGAAGTAATGCCGTTAATAGCTAGAAATTCAACTTGTGCTGCAGTAGCTTTTTTGACTTGCTCACGAATAAAAGGAGCAACTTTATCGAAGTCAACTCCTTGTAATTTGTAACCTATGATGCTATCTATCTGCTCACTGGCTCTTTTTATCATTCTTTTTAATAACGTTTCATCAGAGACTTGAGTCCCTTCGTAATCGTTATTATAGTAATCAACATCTATATAAGGCATGTGATCACCTACTTGGCTGCAGATTTTTTAGGCGCTTTTAACTCTTTTAATTCCGCTTCTAGTTCTTCGATGCGATCAAGTGCTGCGTTATGCTCTGATACAGTAACATTGCGGCCGCCAGTAGCACGTTTGATGATCTTTCCTTCTTCGCCGATCTGATCAAAACCATCATTCAGATAACTTTCTAAGAAGTCTTTTTCAATGTGTAATACTTTATTCAATCGTTGCACTTTTACTGTGTTACTCATGTAACCACCATTCCTTTCATAATAAAAAAGAGAAGCTATAAAAGCCTCTCTTATGCTGTAATGTTGAATTTAACACCATCAACTTTAGCGCCTAAAATGAATACATCCCAGTATTTGCGCTCATAGTAAAGGTATTTGCCACCTGTTGATGCGCTTGGAGTGTCTAGATCAACAAATTCATATTTTTGTGGAGCTACCATTGATAATGGATGAATTAAGATCATGTTGATCTGTTTTGCTGCTGCATCCGGTACTGCTCCATTCGTAAAGTTGTATGCTGTTTTCATGCGGCTTGATGGTACTGTTACGATTGTTACATCATCAAGCGAATATACGCCGCGGTTTAACGCTTTTTCATTAGTACCAGAGATATCAAGTTGACGTTGTAATTCTTTAGCTGCTTTTACAGTCTTTTTAACAGTAGGCGTAATATAAAGAATGCGTCCTGTTTGCGGCACTTCTGCTTCGTCCATTTGTTCCATGAAGTTATCAAATACAGTAAGGAAACTTGCAGGATCAAGTACAGTTACATCAGCAGTTTTCCCTGCTCCTGTGAATTCAGCATATAATTTAGAAGCCATGTATTTATCGTGCTCTGGCGTTGCTTCTTCTTCATTAAACACGCGCGTAATATTAGCGATAGAAAGAGCCATGTTTGTTTCGTCAACGTCTACTGGATCAACTAAAGTACGGAATTCGCGGTCATGGCCTAAAGTTTTTGGTTCGAATGAATTGTCAACGCGGCGCGTATAGTTTCCGACAACGTCACGATTTACATCAGTGTAACCGCCGACTTTAATACGTGGAATCATGATTGTTTTTGGTCCTGTCCATTTTACAACGCTGTTATTAGGTGTAGCATATAATGCTCCGAATGCTAATGCTTGCGAAAACTTTTGAACAAGTACTTCTTGATATTGTGAAGCATAATTTAGTGTAGCCATGTATAAAACAACTCCCTATTTTTTATAATTTTTTCAAAACAAAAAGCCATCAACAAAGAATGACTTCATCAAAACTTATTGCTTTTTAACTCCGAACGCCGCAAACCATTTGTCAGACTCTGTCATTGACGTTTGTTGGTGTTGGCCGTTTGAAAATGTCGGTTTCGGCTTTCCTGGATCTGCAGGTGGCTGCTCCACTACACCTTTAAAATGTGGAAACTCTTCAACTACCATTTCGATAGCCTTTGTAATGTCTACATCATCATTAACCTTAGTTTTCGCTAGAGTAATAACTGCATTTAAGTTCTTTTCTTCTTTGATATCTAATTTAAGCGCGGCTATTTGCGCCTGAGAATTAAAAAGAGACTCATCTTTTTCTTTTAATTGAGTCTCAAAGGTTGTTAACTTTTCATTTATTTTTTCTTGCTCTGTTTTCTGTGACTCTTGGTATTCATTCCAACCTTTTACCGTTTGTTTCAACTGATCTAAGTTCTCCACACCAAGTTTCTTCAAGAATGATGCTTCCTGCTGCTGTTTCACTTCATCCATCTGCTCTTGTGTAAAGGTAACAGGCGGCTGTACAGGTGGTTCTTGAGCTGGTGGTGTAGTTTCTGGTGTTACATTAGGATCACCTCCCCCCAGTGTAGTATTAGTGATAGATCCTTCTGTAGTGTGTGTAGTAGGGTCTCCAGGTGGTAAATTATTAAAGTGCTGCATCTCTTTAACTCTTAATCTAGGTTTAAACATGTTATTTTTCCCCTCTCTCTAATACTCTAATTGATCTGATTTCTTCGCTTCTAATCATGAAATCATCTAACAAAACAAAATATACGTTTGATTCTAATTGTTTTTTTAGTGATTCCATTATTTCTTTAACGCTTGTCGATTTGACAGGAACGCTAGTTTTTTCACCGTCATGAAATTCGAATATCACATGAAACATAATTAACACCCCTTATATAATTTGTTCGCGATTAGGTTGCCTTTTTCTACCGGTAGCTTTGATGAATTCCCTCATGTTAGCCTGGCGCTGCGAAACTTTATTCTTCGCTAGCTTCACACCTTCTTTGTCACCGATAGCTTCCATCATTTTGACTTCTCTTTTCGCTTTTTTAATTTGACGCTCTAGTGAACGTTGTTGTTGGCTCTCTTCATACGCTTTTTCATTTTCAGATTCGTCGTATGGTTCGTATGTTTGTTTAGACATACCTTCGATATAGACATACTTAATATGACGACAATTACAACCTAACAACCCGGAAGCTTCACCGTATGTTGTCGTTGAAAATGCAGGATACTTTTTGCTTTTACCGCTCATTGAATAAATCTTACCTTGATACGGCGCACACCCGGGGCGCGCGCCTAAATGTGAGCTTACTTCAACTAAATCAGCGCCGTATTCCTTCATACGTTCGTCCTGCATCTCATTAGCAACATTGTTACTTGTTGACCTACACACCGTATTAACATAAGCCTCAGTAGACCAACGTCTCCCTGCCTTATCAATCAAAGCAGGAATGCCTTTCTGTGCCCATTTAGAAACAGTTTGTCTAAGTGCTTGTTGTGGTGTTATAACACCAGTAAGTACTTTGCCTACCGTTTGATTTAAAACATCAAGATAGACTAGTTGAGCCTGTTTAAGCATCGTTGTATTAACGAGATTAAAAGTCTCTAATGCTTGCCGCTCGTATGCATTCAGAATGCCAATTAAAGCGGTACTTGTTTGTGCTACAGAAGTAGCG
>Ga0213829_1001575_pt1 | contig 16041 bp, 21 predicted proteins | sample MC6MC0896MG_FD_180665 | JGI IMG/M metagenome (GOLD analysis project Ga0213829, IMG submission 180665) | Enriched soil aggregate microbial communities from Iowa State University, Ames, United States - MC6-MC0896-MG | ecosystem: Environmental > Terrestrial > Soil > Unclassified | place: USA: Iowa...
GATCTGAAGTACCTTCAAATAACTCTGTCCACCATAGTGGAATTTCATTGGTAAGCGCGTTGAATACGCTTTCAGAAGATGCGTCAAGCTCTATGACACTGCTGTAATTTTCCATATCGATGAATTTTTATTTCTATAAACCACTTTGCAATTAAAACTATCCCGTTTTTATTTGCGGCAAACGTTCGTGCCGATTACCATTACATCCTATGGATTTAAATCCACTAAATATGCATTCGAATCTATGTTTTAATTTCTTATAGTCTCTTAGTATAGGGCAAGTTTTAATAGGAAAATTAATTATTCGTGATATAAAGTCCATACCCAATTGTTCCAATAGCAATGAACGGCTCCGTATACCACGTTTTGTAAGGCTCCTATATTAATACCATTAGTTCCACTGTCCATTTTAAATTGTTGGTTAATAATTTTGGGTATTTTCCTTTTCATTTACAATTGATTTTCATTTCTGTTCTTTTCCCAGGAACCGTTTTCATTAAGAATTTTTAAATAGCTATTCTTAGTTTCGCTAGCCTGATAATATTGATACAGCTGATCGGTTAATGCTGTCAGAAAATCAAAGAAAACTAAAAAATCCTCCTTTGAGTTGTAAAGGCTGCCCCATTCACCTAGAACCCAACGGAATATTTTGCCATCGTCGGTGGTAATTGAAATGACGAGATGGGGTATATTTACGTCTGTCTGTTTGTAATATTCGTAATCTTTTCCACCGAGTAATGATATGCTTCGCACGGGAATATTTATAGCGCTGATATTGGAATATAAAACCGAACCGAAACAAGAACTCGTAAACCCTTCCTTATTTAATGTAATTAAGTCTGTTGACTGTCTTACGGATGTTGTCTTAAACAACTTATAAATGGACAAAAAAAGTAGTGGAAAAGAAAGCAGTAATAACCAGGTTGGAAAATATACTACCGAAGGGATTACTAAAATGGTGCATGTTAACGTAATGGTCAGTAACGTGGTGAAAAACCAGATTAGAATTGATGCGGTTTTATTGCTGTTATTAAATCGGAATTGATAGGTTCTCATTGTTGGTTTGATATGGTGATATTTTTTAAATGAAAAACCTTAGTCTTCAATTGTAAAAGTATACATATTCCACTAAATACTATTAAATTTATGTGCCAAATGATGAATAACAGGTTTGGGTTTATTGTTAGTAAAGCCTAAAAGGTTAAAGCCATAAAGCAGAGATGCACAAATAGGGAAGCGTTTATTCTTTTCATTATACTGATACTATTTTTTGTAAAATCGCAATGTTCTTATTGCTGTCAAAATGTCCTTTTCGTCCTGAGCTTTTAGGTCCGCTCCATGAAGATTAAATCGGACTTTTTGAAGAACCTCCTTGCCATAAACTATCTACATAGATCCAAGTTACTATTATATTTAGTTATACATCAATAATAAAGCTATTATTAAATCCATTATAAGCTTCGTCGATATAGCCATGCGGATTGCATATGATTTCGGTGTTACCTATTTTATAATGTACAGGAGTATGTATATGGCCATGAATCCAATAGGAGGGTTGATGTTTTACTATAAAATCTTCCATATCCGAAGCGTATGCAGCGCTGACCGGATCATCTAAATATTTCATTGGAAGGGATCTTTTGCTCGGAGCATGATGCGTCACGACGATATTATGTTTAGCTTCACTGGCGCTAAGACTGCCTTCCAGCCATTGTCTCGAACTTTGGTGAATTCTAAACGTGTCTATACTTCTCAATTTGCCATAATTGTCACCCAACCTGATCTTTTTATAATCGTTCATTCGACTTTGACACAACGCCCCATATACCGCAGGATTGCCATTTAGGGAAAAATCAGTCCAAAGTGTACAACCGTGGAAACATACACCATCTATATTCAGGGATTCATTTTCCAGCACATGAATATTAGAATTGCTTGCAGCATCTTTAATTTTATGTAATGTCTTTGGATAAGCTCCCTTATAATATTCATGGTTACCTAGTATATAAATGATGGGTATATTCAAAGATAATGATTGGAGCCAGTCGATACCTTTTACCCCCAGATCGGTATCTCCGGCCAATACAAGAACATCAGCTACACGCAGATTGATATTGTTGTATCCAAATTCTCTATGTAGATCGCTAACAATATGGATTTTCATTTTTGGTTTTTTTGCAAGTTCATAAATTCAATGCCAATCATGGAAACAGAAACGACATTGTCTTGCTACTGGAGTCCTTGCCAACTTCCCACACTTGGGGCAGTAATTGAAAAATATTTCTGAAACATGATCACGCATTATACGTGTTGCTGTATCTTCATTAAATTTTTCTAGACCATTATTCAATAAACTTAATGCATTTTCGTCTTTGGTTAGCCATCCAGCTTTTAAATAGACTCTCTTTATTTTATCCTTATCCTCATTTTGATCTATCTTTAAAAGTGAATGCGCGTGTTTATAAGCAAGCTTTTCTTTTGGAACCATCAAATGAAGGTAATGGTTTATGATGTAATCTTGTGTTTCCTTTTCCATAACTATGGTGTCCGATTTTTCCTTCTCCAACCTGAAAATATGTGATTGATTATTGATACTAGGGTGGTTAATATCCAAATGATTAAAGAGTAAAATAGTACAACCAGTGATGCTCCACCTTTAAAATTCGAGGGATCTATATATAGGAAAAGATTAAGCACAAGGCTAACCGACAGAATAGATATTAGTCGAACTTTTTCTCCTTTTCCACCAATTAAAATCCGATAGATGATATAGCAAAATAGCAGTATGTATAATGCATATACCATTGTAAATTCATGATCTATAGGAAACATAGTAGCTATTATTTAGTTTTTCCTGCATCGTTTTCTAATTTTAGCTTATGAATTCAGGAAATTTTCATCGTATTAGCAACCAATAACCAATTTGTAATTTGCATCATCATATTTCTGATTTATAGAATTTCGTTCTTTTGAATCAGCGCGGCAATATAGCGATTGTAAGCATCACCCATGGGCAGCTCCATTTGTACTGTCAATTGCCTCCGGGTAACCTCGACTGTTTCGTTTGACAGCGGATTGATGCCAGCTGATTTCACATTTTCCCAATATATTCCGATTCCTCGTTTTTGCCAGGTCGGTAGGTCATTGAAATTTATGCCATAGGTATGAAGCAATTCGTTTTTCATCGAAACGCTAAAACCTTCAATTCGTTTGGTAGCTTCATTTTTATTAAGCCCATCTCGTCTTAGATTCCAGTAACAATGTGCATTTAACGCATTCCTATGTGCGTCCTCATTCCGCCATCTGAAATAGTCTTCCACAAGCAGTGAATTGGGCAGTTCGGAAATTCTACAATCGAAAGCAGCGACATCGCCCAGCATTGATGAGAATTTGGCACTCGCTTCACCTGCCAGGATAGAAATCAGTTTTCTGGTTTTTCGCCCAAATGTGTTCTCATGCAAGTGGAATAACAACGAGATTTCATCGCTTTCAGTGAACCCATATATAATATTAAAGCCGCAGCACATCAAGTGTTTGACGGTCTCGACCATCATATCCCTAAATTTCTCATCGAATGGTGCTTGAAAAGGATGCTTTTCTTTTGTCAGTTTAGTAAAATTCCTACCATCTATTCGTGCTACCATAAACATACCGGGGAGGACTTGTCTGTCCTGATAAGTTTCATAAATGCGTAATTTCCTGTCTAGATCATCAAACTTCATTTTCCCAGTCTTTAATTGTAAATCCATTTGCATCTAATGACACGTAATATAATTTATCAAAACCTTCATCGAGAGAGGGGATCTGTAATTTCTTATGAGTTCCCCGGATGCCAATATCAGGAATCCTTTCTTTATTTACCCTAGCACTATTTCTTTCCAACGAGGACAGTAGACTAGAACTGAAATAATAGCCGATAATCTTGTATTTATGCATTTTCGCTAGATCAATATACTTTGCTCGCTCAACTTTTGTTGGATTTGTATTATCTACCACAAAGGTCTGTTGCATTTCTAAACACGTTTTTATAAACCGATCTTCCTTATTACGCGTATTTAAAAGATCCATCGAAATCCGCACATGGCTATTAAAGTGATTTTCTTTGTAGAAAGAACTTTTTCCGCTCGCTTGGATTCCACAATAAATGATCATTTCCATTCATTTACAATTTAAATGTCGCTATAGAGGCATTAAGTAATAGTATTTTTATAGGTTATCTTTTAACTTTCCATGGAATATGGATTCCTATTTAATGAATTTACAAAATAGGATTTAAATAGACAAAATATATAACTCAATAACTATAAATTCCATACCTATTTTGTATCTTGATGGAGTATGATTAAACTAGATTCAAGATAGGAAGTTTCGCCGCAACAAGTGATTAGGGGGTAGTTCAAAATCATGGGATCTGATAGAAATGCCTCAGCTCTATTTCGGACTTTGATAAAAAAAATATAGGTAATAACATTATAGAAAATGAACCATAAATATCTGCTAGCACTACTTTTTCTCACAATAAGCCATTTGGCCTTTGCACAATTTGCAAAAATCATTGATAAAGACGGCTATGTAAACGTGAGGAAACAAGCCACAGTTAATAGCCCAATTGTTTCAAAAATTGGCGCTGATGAAATTGTCTATGCATTTTCCGACGAGAAACTCGGCGATTGGGTAAGTGTTTATTATACCAATAGTCAAAACAAAAACATTACTGGATATGTACATAAATCAAGAATTAAGCTGATCGAATCTTATAGTCAAATCCCCAATATAACTTTTGATGAAAGTTCGGCAACATTTAAATCAAAAGATGTAACTGTCGAAATAAGATCCAACAAGTTCGATTACAATAAAAACAAGCAGCACTTTTCATCCACTCAATATGAAGATTATACCGTTATAGACAAATTTAAAGGACAGAAGCTATGGGGAACTGATGGTGGATTCCCTACAAGTCATTATACATCCATCAAAGCCACGATAAAGGGGAGCAGTACCCAGATTCCAGAGAGGGAAATTGAGAATCTATTTAATGTCAACAATGAGTTTGCAGCATGTTATTATGATGAACTAAATGACATTTTATACATTACATCAGAAAATAGCGATGGTGCTGGAGGATATGCGGTTTTATTTACGATTGAGAAAGGCAAATATAAAGATCGAGTAGTAACAATGCCTTTTTAAGCTTATCTATATATTGAGGTAGACTGATTAGGAAAGTCAATTCGTATTTTGTCATGGTCCGCAAGTGCTTCGCCAAATAGTTTCAATTGCTTTTTGACGTTTATCAACCTTAAAAATAGCATTCAGTATAAGTTGGTGCTGAAGTAGAGGTTCCGCTGTCTTTTTCTAAACAAAAACAGCGGATCTTTTGTGTTCAATTGATAATTTTTATCAACTTTAAAGATGTAATGAGAAAAGTAGCATATAAAAACATCGATGGAAAAACAAAGAAACTTATGCTTTGTCCGGCAAAAGAAGGCGTTTATCTTTTTGGATATTACAGCTTACAGGACACTTCTGCGGATTGGGATCATTTCTTTTCCACCATTGAAGATGCTAATGAATGTTGTCTGGAAGAATATAATATTAGTGAAGAGGATTGGATTATAATTGCAGACCAACCTAAAAATTGTCAACAGGACTTTATTATTCCAACAATGGTAAAAGGCAGAGAATTCGGTAAGCCTGCGTTTGGACATTTACAACATTTTATAAAAGGGCAGTGGATTGATTGTATCCTATCAGAGAAATGTATGAGTTTTGATGAACTGACAGGTGACGAGAGATTATTTATTAGCGGACTTGTATTTGAGTATGAGATTGCTTTAATTAATGACAAAGCTAAAGCAATAAAAATTTTGACAGCATTAAACTTTGACCAGCCTTCGATTGACACAATTATTGGATAAATAAAATTGTAGATCAAGATTGTTATTTTCAGCAACAGTGCGAATATTATCCCATTCATTTCCTAGCAAATCGGTAAGTTCTTTTACCTCTTGTTTATACAGTTCAATATGGACAGACGGAATCCATTTTATTGGAGCACCAAACAATTAGACGCCAACCCAAAGCAATTTCAGCTATTTAATAACGAATAATAAATATCACGCTGCGAATATAAGATTGTCCTTATATCCTATAGGGAATACCTTAAATTTAGGTTAGATCTATTTGGTGTGTTCGTTATTGGCTAAATGCTAAGGTAAAATTTATGATAAAAAACATGAAAATTTCAAATAAAATATATTCATTCCTTATCGTATTAATATGCTTTTTAAATAGTTTAAAAGCTCAAATCAAGCAGGATACTGTTTATACTTATGATAATCAAAAAGAAATTGGACGGGTTGATAAAAATGGGAATAGAATAGGTGAGTGGAAATTTTATTATGAAACAGGAGAGTTATTACAGATCGGTAGTTATAAGAATGGAGATCCAATTGGAGAATGGAAAACATACTATACAACCGGACAATTATGTAAGATTGGCAAATTTATAAATAGCAAAGCCTATGGAGAATGGAAGGAATATTATCAAACTGGCGGACTATATGAAATTGGGGTGTATGACGGTGAAGATCGAATCGGAGAATTCAAATGGTATCATGAAAATGGAAAATTAAAAATGATCGGCAGTTATGAAAAAGGAAAAGATTTAGGCATCTGGAAAGTATTTTATGAAAATGGTCAGTTAAGGAACATTGGAGAGCAACAAGGTAATAAGAGAGTCGGGGAATGGAAGTACTATTATGAAAACGGTCAAATGGAGAAAATAGGAAATCATGATTTCAAAACAGGTACAATGATTGGAGAATGGAAAATGTACCACACTAATGGAGCATTGGGAGCTCAAGGAAATTTAGATGAAAATGCTGATCCCGTCGGGGAATGGAAATATTATGATGAAAATGGAAAGCTAACCCCCACAAAAAAATACTAAAAAACTGTTGATGAGATAAATGATCTTGTCGGTTTTTGAAGTGACTATTATCGGAAACGAGTTTTATATTCCAAGACACTTTAAGTATTGTTTTTTTGGAGTTTTAAAAGGAACTAATCAATACTTTCTGCAAAGGGAGGAAAACAGTATGCTCGAATATGGGACGATAGATGTTCCCATTGATAGAAGCGTGCAAAAACAACAGCCAGAATGTCCAGGTGGTTTATTATACCCAAATTTAAAAGATGATATTTATTTCAATCTGTATTCTTATCACCAAGGTGACGAACCAACCGTATTGGGATATTATGATCGCATAAAAAAATGTGATGAAAAATTTGGTAGTGTAAAACCAATGTGGGGTATTTTTAAAATTATAATCGATAAACCCGATGAAGAAACAATGAAATTAATTATACAAGAAAATAATTTTGACAATAACCTTAATTAGACTACCACGCATCATATCCATCCCAGCACTTAAGAGAATAGGGGCCAGTCTTGCAATGAACGAATGGTGTTAGCTTTGTGTATGGTATGAAAATTTCGTAAGTTTAAATACTAGATGCAGACAAATGACAATATTATACGAATTAAAAACTTTGACAAATGGACATGGAAATATTTTCACAGGTTGACAATTATATTAGCAGTTTACTTGCTCCAGAAGACAAAGCACTAACTGACACCATTAAATCACTTGATTCCGAAGGAATTCCTCAACATAGCGTTTCAGCAAACCAAGGTAAGTTTTTGCAGGTAATGATGATTGCCTGCAATGCTAAGAAGGTATTGGAATTGGGTACTTTAGGTGGTTACAGTACGATTTGGCTCGCAAGGGCTTTGCCAGCTAACGGAAAAGTTTTAACTATTGAGGTCGACAAACATCACGGGGATGTCGCTAAAAAAAATATAGATAATGCAGGACTTTCGAATAAGGTAGATTTAATAGTTGGAAAAGCGCTGGACGTTCTCCCACAAATCATTGCGGAGGATAAAGAACCATTTGATATGATTTTCATTGATGCTGATAAGCCACCCTATACAGAATATTTTGAATACGCCTTACAATTATCAAGACCTGGGACGCTTATTATTTGTGACAATGTCATTAGAGAAGGGAAAGTTCTTGATGATAATAGCCCAGACGAAAAAGTAAAAGGTGTACAACGATTGAATAAAATGTTAAGCGAAAACGTAAAAGTTACAGCAACAATTTTGCAAACAGTTGGTGTGAAAGAATATGATGGAATGGCAATTGCAGTGGTAAATTCGCTTTAGATATTGTGTAGAAGAATGGAAAAAGCTTTTCGCGGATCGGGGAATTCGTTTGGATTTCTTGCTAAAACTTCTTTATATTAACGACACGCCGGCTATTAGGGGTTGTGTTAAAAACTACAATGAAAAAATGTTTAAGAACCTATTTCAAAAAAAGACAACACCTGCGGAGCGATACTTAAATCATCTCAATAGTGTATTTAAGAAAACACCACTTTTGTTTAAAGAAGACAGTTTAGACGAAGATCTTCCGGGAGTTACAACGATTGTATACGAGAATATACCCGAAAAAGGCATGATTACATCATTTACATATGGTCTTTCCTTGGGACATCATCCCGATTGGCGAAATGGAAGGCCAGAACTTACATTAACAGTAAGATCAGATGATTTTGCCTGGGGAAGAGTGTCTGGTTACTTAGCGAACTGGTTACGAAATAAATGCCCTTTTTCTTATGGAAATCCTATCGATTTTAAAGAAAAGATTGCTAACGATTCCGAAATGGATGGGTTTTTAGTATTTGCTCCCTCCATTTTTAGAGACAAAAGTAACTATGAAAATATTGATATTGGTGCTGGATATAATATTTATATCAAAGGTATTTACCCGATATATGCAACTGAGATTGATGTTATCTCCACAGTTGGATTAGAAAAATTTTGGAAACATCCTAAATTTGACCTTTACAATATTCATAGAGAGCGAATTTCTGTATAAAGTGTATCTGTCAGATCCTTCTACTTATCGGAGGTTGCAGTACCACGGTTTTCCTCGTTGAAAGATCGATCCCTGATAAGACAATATCTATGTCTTCTTGCTGAATTATAGTCGAGGCTGGTATTGACAACTTCTTATAAAGCCAAAATTGTATTTTTCATATATATGTTGATATAGTTGCTTCAGAATCGATAAGTTAACTATACGATCATTTGTCTAAATATGAAATTTCTAGTGTTAGTAAATTATTTGCAAAGGGCAGTAGTGCCTTCAACCAATTACATTTTAGCCCGTCTGACGCAAAACCTTTGTTGCAGGTAGTGTCTATTTTTTTTCCATATTTTGTTATTGCATAACCGTCAAATCTTATTAGTTTTAATTCTTCTTTTCCTTTTGGTATATTGTAATGGAGATTATAAAATTGAACAACCTGACCTTTTGGGGAATTCTTTTTAGCAAATTTTGATGTTACCGTAGATTGTTTGATTATTTCTGAGCTCTTTTTTACAAGAGTTTCCATTGTTCCGTTTCCATAAATTTTAACTTCGCAACTATCTTTTGTTAGCAATGTAAAAGTATTTGACAAGATAGCATCTCTATCTTTTAAAATCCATTCTTTTTTCATTCCTCGCAACTGGGCTACTTCAAATTCTGCGTTTTGGGTAATTTTCAAAACATTGTTGCTATTTTTATCGTTTAACTCTTTTCAAAATGAATGTCAAACGATAAGGTAGACCAGATTTTTGTGCTCAAACTTCTTACTCATTTTTTTCCCCAATGGTATACTTACAATAAATGTCCGGATACATAAAATATTGGCCTGACATTGGTTTTCCAGAAAAACGATATAGCTTCTGTAGGTTTCCAGATGAAATTGTCGATGTGCATTCTCCGATCTTTTCGAAATCAATTTGAATTGGTATTAGCACTGGGTTAATATCTTTCTTTTTTGATCTGAGGTCTGTATAAATACTTTTGAAATCCAGCTTATTCTTAATATTTTGCATTAGATCAACAAACTCAGGCGCTGCACTATCGGAAAAATTAATAAAGTCAAGTTCTCCAGTATTAGTAAAGGTGACTTTCATTAAAGTTATCGTCGGAATACACTTATTTTGAAGCTCAGCAGGATATTTTAAATGTTCTATGAAGGTCGAATAGAATTTTTCATAGGAAGGAAATTCAACGTTTTTCTGGCCGAAAACAGGACAGTAATTTAGGATCAGTAGAATGGCTACTATAATTTTGATTTTCATGTCAACATTTTTTTAGGTTTCCCCCTTTTGCGCTCGGTTTCATATCTGCTAAAAGCCTGGACCGTTCAGCTAAAGAGGATAATTTATTTCCAGGTCTGGTTTGAATGACACATTAGCATAAACAAATGCTATAGTCTTTCGTAGACTAAAGATAAGGAATTTTTCCTTTTGATTCTGCCTCAGACCTGCACTCAACAATATTCATAATAACAGCTTTGAAAATCAAACGTGGTGAAGAACCAGTTTATCCGAAACCTACACAATGATGTGTTTTCAATTGGAAGCTATTTCTTGCAACAGGTTATCATATATAGGACACCATCCCAATTCTTTCCTGGCTCGGTCAGAATTGACAAGGATATTTGAACCTAATCCAAAATGTGCCATTATTGGCCCCCAAAGAGTAATGGCGTCCTCTATTGAAATCTGTTGAATAGTGTCCTGTTTATACCCAAGCCTGGAGATAATTGAATAGCCTATTTCCAAGAATGAAACTGTTCCATTTTCAGCAAAGAAGAAACTTCCCGAGTCGGCTTTTTCAATAGCCAATACATATAAATCTGTTAAATCATCAATATGCACATTGGAAGTGCGGTTGGCCCCCGAACCTATAAGAACAACTTTTTTATTTATTTCCGCAGCTTTGATAAGTGCCGGAAGCTGAGAAGAGTCCTTTTTTATCCCCTTCCCAATGCCATAAACTAGGGTAGGACAGATAACGACCGTATAAACGCCTTTTTTACTATAACCAATTACTTCTTTATCAATAACCACTCGTCCCATTCTTTCTAATAGTGGAAATTGAGGAATGTCAGCATAGATTTCTGTACCGGGATATTTTCCTTCAGCTTTATCTCCGACAATCCCCCCTCCCGATGTATGTATATACATCTTACCAGTTCCCTCTAAAGCTTTTAAAATGAAAGCAATTAGGAAAGTATCGTCTGAATCGGCAGCGTTGATTACAATCTCTACTTTTTGTAAAATGGCATAACCTTCTGGGTTACCATCAAGCTTTGTATGTATAGGTTTTACACCTAAATTCTTTACTCTTTCGATGTCCTCCAGATGTCTAACCAAACCATAGACCCTGAAGCCTTTTTCTAATAATTTCACTGCGATCGATCCGCCGACATATCCTGTAACTCCAATTATAAATACATTCTTTGTGTTAAAACTATTCATTATGTGATATTTAAGATAAACATATATACATTTAATGCGTAAAACTATGTCCTCCATTCTAAATGCAAATATTAGGACTGAGCTCTACCATTTTCTTTTTCATAGGGAAACAACAGCAGAAAACGAATCAACTATTTTAATACTTTACAGAATCTGATGTCTATTTTGCTAATTTTATTTAAATACAAATTTATAGTCTATTATTAAAAATACACGGTACAGATTTTTCAATAGTAATCAGTACAGATGAGATGTGTCATTTTCGTTAGTTCGTAAATAAATTCGGCCCCATTATGGAAGCTACTCGTGTCATAAGAAAGAAGGCTCTCCAAAAAAAACGACAAATTTCAAATTAATTATTACCTTAGTATGTTATGATTTTCTTTCTGGACATAGATGGTGTCATGGTGCGCCACAGCGTAAAATAATTGCAAACAAATAGGACTACCAGTTAGATTGCCTCACTTTTTACGTGAGGTGGTACTTTGGTATAAACAGATCATTATGGATACAACAGAATTCGACCATTTACCGGATGAACTGAAGGAAAAAATTATAAAATCCAGACAAGCTTTTCTTCAAGCACAGGAAATTAGCGATAAGATTTCGGGCTCATTTAATATTTGTAATCTGACTGTTTCTGCTACAGCAGACCGTACGATTTCGATAAGTGGCATAACTGACAATGAGACCGAAAAAGCAGCTGTCCAAAATTTTGTATTAAAAATGGAAAATATTTCAAGTGTCTTCAATGGAATCGAAATTCTCTCAAACCCTACAGCGCTGAGTTTGGTTGCCAATGGGAAGGAGTTTTTCGTTACTACGCTGGCAGAATTGAAAACTGCGGTTGCACAGTTCCATGAAACCCTATTTGTTGAATATACCCTTAGTGGACATGATGAAACCACAATTTTATTATTGAGAAATTCAACTTATTCATTAGCAATATATCTCAAGTATAATGGCGATGCGGGTTTCACCACTTATAATCCTAAAGGGACAAGTATGGAAATGAAAGATTTTATATTGACAAACGGACAAAAAGATGAATATCCCACCTCATTCCTTGTTGACAATAAAGATGGTTTAGAAATACTGAAATTTTATCTATTAACAGGGGAAATGTATCAAGGTGTTGAATGGAGAGAAGAATAGATGTCATTCAAATTTCGAGCACTCTCTTATGAGTGGAAATAATATGAAATTAAAAGGTTTTTATACAGATATCAAAGAAAGCATTGAGAAGCATTTTAGTTTCCTTAAAGCTTTCGGTTTTTCAGCATTTGAAGAAAAACAATTGGCCTATGAATATCATTTTGAAACGAAAAACGATGCCGTTTTAATTGATATTTGGTTTGAAGCTAATTCTTCTACGCCAATTTGGATGACGGTAAACGGCTATTATGTAGATCACCTTGAACTTGAAAACTCCAAGTTAAAAGCTTATAAAGTTGCACTAACAGAAAATTACAACAAACCATTTGAGCAATATCTGGAAACCAATCAAACTATTTTCTTAAACCAAATTGCCGCGCAATACGCTCTGAATGGGAAAGAAATCAACGATAGCTATTTAAATGAACTCAGTGAAATCATCAAAAGGCACATCACGGTATTAAGCGGAAATCTTGAAGTTTTAAAATCGAATACAGAAATTGTACAAAAGGCATTTGAGGCAGAAAAAGCGACGGAACGAATTAAAAAAGGAACTTACACGCTCGAATATCAATTCTTCAGTACTGATGATTATGATGCTTATGAAGAATTTGATAACCTTAAGGAGCTTGAAATGTATTTGTCGGATCGGAAGGAAATTGAGAAATACAGAATTTTGGATTGCAATATGAACGAAATTAATTTAAAGTAACGAACAACAATCTGCCGCTTCAAAAAATAACATCCTATGAAATTAATAAACTCCTTTCCCAAACTAGACGACAAGTTATTAGCCAAGATTGAAAATACCTTAGAAAAGCGATTTGACTACACGAATTTACCGACCGAGTATAAGAATTTTCTAATAAAAAATAATGGCGGCTATGTTTCGCCGGGATATATTGATGACACAGAAGATTCTGAACATACACAGGAAATTGTATTTGAAACGCCTTTAAAATGGGTGAGAATGAATAATGCACCAGTTGAACCTGCTTTGATTTGTTTTTTTGGAGCCTGGCTAACGAACAATATGAATGAAAATGAAGTTGAAAATTGGGATCTGCCCGAACTCATTTTATCCAATGCAAATTCTAAAGAAGATTTTGATGTTTTGCCAGATGATATGATGTCAATCGCAAGTTGTCAGCATCCCGATGCTTCCGACATTCTTTGTATTTCCCTGGACGAGCAAGATTACGGAGCAATCTATTACAATTACGGTATGTGCGACCATCCATCAAACTTCCACGGCGATTTTTACGAAAAAGCTGTAGATCTCGTTCTCCAAAAACACAATCTATCAAATGAAGATACTTATGAACTGGACGAAGAAAATCCAACCGACAGGAAAATAATCAATGAACTGAAAAGAGCAACTTTCGTGAAAGTAGGAAATTCATTTGCTGAATTTCTGGAAAATTGCAAGATTATTGATGTAAAAACGAAACTTGTTTTATGAGATTATATCCAACAAATAATGAGGTTTTTGAAGCACCTTCGACGATTTTCAAGACCATATTCTTTCCTCTATTGACAATCGACTTAAAAGACCTGAACAAAGGCGAAGGTAAAGTTCATTTTGTAACGGTTTGGGGAAATGGAGATCCTGAGGCTTATTGATCAGCAGGAAATAGAACAAGAAGAAAAATGACAACAAACGAAATTATTGAGCATTTTAAAAATCTAAGAATCCAAGATTCTGACGATTACGATAATCTAGAGAAGATTGACGGGCTAACCGAATCCCTGCGCCATAATCCTGATGGACATTTGGCTTGCAGAGAAATGATCAATCTTTTAGAACGGCATCCGGAAATTGAATTTGGCTCACCCGGCGAACCAATTCATACGCTCGAATTTTTCAAAGGTCACTATGAAGATTTTTTACTAGATTCCCTAAATCGTAAACCAACACAAATGACCGTGTGGATGTATAACCGTATGATCAATATACAGAGAGGTAATGAGAGGAAAAAAATGATTGAACAGCTTAAAAGCTATATCAATCATCCTCTGGCGGATCCCGAAGCCGTACAGAGTGCAAAAAACTTCTATAAATTCCAGACAGGAGAGTAGCCAATGAGAAGCTGCTATTCAAAGAAAAAACTGGGAGCCGGTTAATCTTTCAATTTGATGAAATCAAATCTGTAGTAACCAATATCTCTCATGTAGACATTTAAAAATGTAACTCAATAAAACTTTTCCTTACAAGGACTTGTTCCATATCTAGTTATCCAATGGTAAAAAGGGCAGGCGTTAATGGGCCGATAGGAGGGATGATAAGGATTGGTGTTGAAGCTTAAAAACAGAATATATGAGAACAATCTGGAATGGAGCAATAGGTTTTGGATTGGTAAATATACCGATTAAGCTGTACTCGGCCAGTGAATCGAGTACCTTGGATTTAGATATGTTGGACAAAAAAGATTTCAGCAATATCAAATACAAAAGGGTAAATGAAAATACCAATAAAGAAGTAGCCTGGGAAAATATCGTAAAAGGCTACAAAATAGAAGATAAATATATCGTACTGGAGGATGCGGATTTTGAGGCAGTAAGTCCCGAAAAATCTAAAATACTGAGTATTATACAGTTTGTAAAAGAAGATGAAGTCGATCCTGCACTTTTCGAAACACCCTATTTCCTGGAGCCGCAAAAAAATGGCGAAGCGGCCTATAGACTATTACTGGAAGCATTAATGAAAACCAGAATGGCGGGAATAGGATCATTCATTCTTAGAGAAAGGGAAATTCTGTGTATGATTCGTCCTTATAAGAATGAGATCCTGATGGTGAACAGAATGCGGTATACTGAAGAAATGAGAAATTATAGTGAGTTGAAAATTCCATCGGGTAAAGCACCAAAACCCGAAGAACTGAAAATGGCAGAAACCTTAATCAAATCATTAGCCGAGACTTTTGATCCCTCAAAGTACCGGGACACCTACAACGAAGAGCTGTTGAAAATTATACAACAGAAAGCAAAAGGTAAAAAAACAAAACCTAAGGAAACCAAAGAGTCCGCTGGAAAAGCGACGGATCTTATGGCGATGCTGAAAGCTAGTCTCGAGTCGGGAAAAAGAAAAGTAGGATAGATTAATTTAATTTTTTCAAGATGCCATTAGAGGAATATCATAAAAAGAGAGATTTTAAGGCTACTTCCGAACCGGAAGGTAAACAGAATGAAAGTGCCACAAAATTAAAATTTGTGGTTCAACGTCATGCTGCAACACGTCTGCATTACGATTTCCGCTTGGAAATGGAAGGGGTTCTTAAAAGCTGGGCCATTCCCAAAGGTCCTTCCCTTAATCCCGCAGACAAGAGATTGGCAATGATGGTGGAAGATCATCCCTATGCATATAGGACATTTGAAGGAAGCATTCCCCAAGGAAATTACGGCGCTGGAGAAGTTGAAATATGGGACGAAGGAACTTATGAACCATTAGAAAAAATAGCAGGAAAAACCGACGATTTGATCATGCGTGCTGAACTGCA
>Ga0213829_1001577_pt1 | contig 16022 bp, 8 predicted proteins | sample MC6MC0896MG_FD_180665 | JGI IMG/M metagenome (GOLD analysis project Ga0213829, IMG submission 180665) | Enriched soil aggregate microbial communities from Iowa State University, Ames, United States - MC6-MC0896-MG | ecosystem: Environmental > Terrestrial > Soil > Unclassified | place: USA: Iowa...
CCCCAGGTTGTAATGCGACGCCACGGTTAACCCATTCGATGGCCGCAAAGCGGCTCTGCTTGCGTGTGCCCTGCCCATGCATCCAGGCCAGGCCCAGCTCCGCACAGGCGCGCCCGGCTACTCCACAATCGGGGTACTCGACCAGATCCAGCAGGTAAGCCACAGCTTCTGCCCGCTCCCGTGGATCACCGAACTTGCGCTGCAGGGTGGCCACTTGCAAGCGGGCGTGGGCATCGAGCTCTTCGTTACCCAGGCAATCGAGCAACAGGCGCCGAACGGTCAGCATTGCACTGCGCTCGCTGAGGTCTTCGCGACTGCGCATGCGTTGGCAGGCCAGGTCATATTTGGCCATCTGGCTGCCCGACTGTGCGGCACACAGCAGCCAATGCTTGGCAGCTGCGGCGTCCACGAATTGCTCAGGGGTTTCACCCAGCCGACCGCAGTGCAACGCGTAAAGCGAAGCGGCGGCATCCGGCAGCTTCCCGTCGGCACACCCCTTGTATAAGTAATAGGCAGCATCGTACTGCTTGGCAGCCCAAAGCAGGCGCGGCACTTCAAGCACGTCAAAGCCCAGCCCCTCGCGCCCGCATTGGCGTTTTACCGCGGCGTGCAACCAGCGGGCCGCGAGCTTCGCCGATTGGCTGAACCCCCACAGCCCAAACTGGTGCCCTACGGCACGCAATGCGCAGGCCGCCGCTTGCCTGCGGTTGTCGCACAACCGTTCGATGGCTGTACGGAACGCCTGCTTGTCGTCCTGCACGCCATGGAACAGCACCAGGCAGACAAAACTTCGGAACGGCTCACCGATGGTCGGTACGAAACCCTGGTCAGGGTAGAGTTCTACGCAGGTGTCGAAATCACGCATCGCGCCCGCGAAATCCTGCAGCGAAATGCAGCGAAAAGCCGCTCGCCGAGCCAGCAATGTGGCGCGTTCCTTGGGCCTCAGCTCGCGGTGCGTCCATTGCTCGAACGTTCGCTGCCACACCGCAACCTGCCGCAGCTGATTGGGCTGTGGCACCCAGAACTGGTCTTCGAGCGCCAACCAGCGGATCGCATTGCGCTGCATTTCAGTCCAACGCAGGCACAGCGGGCCATTGGCCAGGGCATCTATTGCTTCATAGCTGCCGCCCCAGCGTGGCGTGAGGTAGGAGGCATACGCCTCGATCGCCTCGAAGCAATCGGGAAACCAGGCAAGCGCATGACGCAGCCAATATTGCTCGGCACACCCTTGCTCAGCGGCCAGGCGTGCGCTCAAGCAGGCTGGTAGCACCTGCGGCAGCTCTACCAATGGCGCCAGGCCCTGCTTGACCAGCAGAGGTGCCGCGGCTTCCTGCACTTCGACATCAGCATGCGCACTCGCCCGAAACCGCGCCGCCTGGCCATCGAACAGCTCGACCAGCCACCCCGGCTCCCGGAAATGCGCGCTGATCTGCAGCATGCCGATCACTGCCGCCACGGGTTGCGCACAGCGCTCCATGGCCCGCAAGAAGTGCGCTACAGCCATTTCGCAGGCCAGCTCCGCAGCCAGCCAGCGTTCGTCGGCAACCTCGTTGGCGGCGAGCGTACCGCGGATATGGCACGCGCGGTTGAAGCAGTGAAACCCCATGGCCACGTGCGGGTGATAGGCTTTCGGGCAGGCATCGATCCAGGCTTTGAGCCGCTGCGTCAGGGCCTTGCTGCCGTCGACATCCCAATCGACCAGCATGTGCCCCTGAACGGCTTCCAGATAAGCCGGGTAATCACCCGGCGGCGCTTGCTGCCAATGTGCCTGGAGGGCGTCGAAGAAACGGTTGAGCTCAGCGAATTCATTGGCCTGCACCCGTTCACGAATCTGCTGGCGGGTGCGAGTGAGCGTTTGCACGGGCAGTACCTTAAGTCCATTTTTTGGGAGCCGCATTGCCATCCAATGGTAGCGGCGCTCGAACACTAAGCCATAGCTTAGATGGGCGCAAAGATATTGGATCCATTAATTGTCATATTGTATGAGAGTACAGGGGCTAGCCCTGACCTGAAAAACAAGGACGCACTCTTCTCGCCCCCACAGCCAGCACACTCACTATCCTTGTCGAAGCCGCAGGAAGCGGCGCCCTCCTCATCGACAACGGAGCGTCCATGTCCCTCGCCCTCGTCCATAGCCGCGCTCAGGTTGGCGTCCAGGCCCCGGCGGTCAGCGTCGAAACTCACCTGGCCAACGGCCTGCCTCAACTCACCTTGGTAGGCCTGCCCGAGACGACGGTCAAGGAAAGCAAGGACCGAGTGCGCAGCGCTATCGTCAACTCCGGCCTGAACTACCCGCAAAGGCGCATCACCCAGAACCTGGCGCCGGCTGACCTGCCAAAGGACGGTGGCCGCTACGACCTGGCCATCGCCCTGGGCATTCTGGCCGCCGACGGCCAAGTGCCGGTGGCAGCCCTGGTCGATATCGAGTGCCTTGGCGAACTGGCGCTTTCTGGCAAACTGCGCCCAGTGCGCGGCGTGCTGCCTGCCGCCCTGGCGGCTCGGGCGGCAGGCCGGGCGCTGGTGGTGCCACGGGAAAACGCCGAGGAGGCGAGCCTTGCGGGTGATCTGGTGGTGTACGCAGCAGGGCATCTGCTGGAGCTGGTGGCTCACCTGAATGGGCAGGTACCCCTGCCGCCATTTGCCGCCAATGGTTTGATGCTGAAAAGTCAGCCCTACCCCGATTTGAGCGAAGTTCAGGGGCAGATTGCCGCCAAGCGCGCGTTGCTATTAGCCGCAGCCGGGGCGCACAACCTGCTTTTTACCGGGCCGCCTGGCACGGGCAAGACGCTGCTCGCCAGCCGCCTGCCCGGCCTGTTGCCGCCGCTGGATGAACACGAAGCGCTGGAAGTGGCTGCTATCCAATCGGTGAGTGGGAATGCGCCATTGAACAGCTGGCCGCAGCGGCCCTTCCGCCATCCGCACCACTCGGCCTCGGGCCCGGCACTGGTCGGCGGCGGCAGCCGGCCGCAGCCCGGCGAAATCACCCTGGCGCACCACGGCGTACTGTTTCTGGATGAGCTGCCAGAATTCGAACGCCGTGTGCTGGAGGTGCTGCGCGAGCCGCTGGAGTCCGGCGAGATCGTGATTGCGCGGGCACGGGACAAAGTGCGCTTTCCTGCGCGTTTCCAGTTGGTGGCGGCCATGAACCCCTGCCCTTGCGGTTACCTCGGCGACCCCACCGGCCGCTGCCGCTGCAGCACCGAGCAGATTCAGCGTTACCGCAACAAGCTGTCGGGCCCGCTACTGGACCGCATCGACCTGCACCTGACCGTCGCGCGCGAATCCACCACCCTCGACAACCAGCCCAGTGGTGAAAACAGTGCCACTGTAGCGGTGCGGGTGGCTGAAGCACGCGATGTGCAACAACGCAGGCAAGGCTGCGCCAATGCGTTTCTCGACCTTGAGGGTTTGCGTCAGCATTGCCGGTTGGAAGCGGCCGACCAGGCCTGGCTGGAGACCGCCTGCGAGCGCCTGACGCTGTCGCTGCGCGCCGCCCACAGGCTGTTGAAGGTAGCGCGCACGTTGGCAGACCTGGAGGGGGCCAGCTCGATCGCGCGGGCGCATCTGGCTGAAGCTTTGCAGTATCGGCCTGGCAGCCTCTAGTCCTCGCCCTGTCATATCGATCAATCGGCGTTTTCAGTCCATGGATACTGGCAATTTCAAAGCACTTTAGCGCGACCCCCATGATTACGAGGGTTGCAGTCGCGCCTGTAATACTTCGAAATACTTACATACAAATTGCAGTTGTACGACATCCTATCTACTGTGTTGGACTGCGCTCGTTTCAACAAGAACAATAATCGGAGACATCCCATGTCGAGCACACATTCGGCCGAGGGCAGCGCTGCCGCACCCTCTCAAGGCCGCGTTACGCGGCTGATCAAATTGCTGGGGCCAGGCATCATTGCCGTGCTCTCCTGGCTTGGCGCAGGTGATCTGATAACCTCATCCGTAGCGGGCGCCAACTACGGTTACGCCATGATGTGGGTGCTGGCCGTATCGCTGCTGCTCAGGTACCTGATCGTTAATATCATCGCCCGCTTCCAGCTGTGCAATAACCAAGGCATGACCATCCTCCAGGGCTACGCGCAGCTGCACCCGGTGTTCGCCTGGTTCATGCTGGCGTATGCGCTGCTGATGGGGCATCTGATGAATGCCTACATGATCAAAGGCGCGGGCGAAGCGCTGGCGATGCTGTTGCGCATCGACTACCCGCTGCTGTGCTCGATGGCTGTGGTGCTGGCGGTGTGGATGCTGGTCGGGCGCAATATCTACGCAATGATCGAAGGCGTGATGAAAGTCCTGCTGGCCGTCATGACCTTGGCCTTCCTGGCCCTGGCGTTGATGTCAGGCCCGGATGTGGCCGGCATCGTCAAAGGCACCATCGGCTTCAGCATCCCGGCGGACGAAGGCGTGCACGGTGCGCTGCTGGTGGCCGTTTCGGTGATTGGCGCAGTGGCAGGCTCGGTGGCCAACTTCGTCCACCCCTATGTGATGCGCCAGAAAGGCTGGGTAGGCCCGCAGCACAAGCGCATCCAACGCAACGACCTGCTGTTCGCGGTGTTCGTCGGTATCGTCATCAACCTGGCGATCTGGATCGTCGGCGCGGAAATCCTGCGGCCCAACGGCATCGAAGTGAAGACCCTTGGTGACCTGGGCAAGGCCCTGGAAATGTTCTTCGGCCCAATCGGCTGGTACATCTTCTTCATCGGTGTGTTCGCCACGCTGTTCGCCAGCATTTCCGGCAAGACCACAGCTTTCCCGATGCTCATCACCGATGCCTTCCAGCATGTACGGCCCGAGCGGCGTGAGCGTTACGGCAAAGAGTTCCACAAGGACCCGATGCACAAGTGGTTCATGCTGTTCATTCTGGTCACACCGCTGATCTGGTCCATCCCGGGCATGCCCGATTTCGTGACACTGACCATCGGCGTCAGCGCGCTGAACATCATCGGTTTGCCAGTGATTTCGCTGGGCCTGTTGATCATGTCCAACCAGAAGTCATTGCTGAGCAAGGAATACCGTAACAACCTGTTCGAGAACATTGCGCTGGCGTTTGCCACGGGGCTGGCGTTGTGGGTGGCGTTCCAGTTGGGGGTGGATCTGTTTAGCTGAGGCGCTTGCCACAGTAGTTGCAGCGCCTATGAGATCGAGCGCCGCCCGCGCGGCGCATCGCGGCTGAAGCCGCTCCTACATTTGTTGCAACGTGCCATGGCCTGATGGGCCATAGTTGTCAGCCTTATTGGCACGACGCGGTTTCTCGGCTGGCGCTGCTGTCGCCTCACCTGTCATCGGTCATGCACCAAGGCGAACAACCATGGCCTGACTGGAACGGCACGTTGCAACAAATGTAGGAGCGGCTTCAGCCGCGATGCGCCGCGCGGGCGGCGCTCGATTTGCGCATCGCCCGAACGCTCAAGACATGCACTTCAGGGCCCCTCGAAGAGCACCCTATCAACTCGCCAAGGCCTCCTCGACCACCTTCAACAACGCCTCCTCACTGAATGGTTTCCCCAGGCAAGCCCGCGCCCCGAGCCTCAGCGACATCTCCACCGCCAGGTCATCCCAATGCGCCGACATGCAGATCACCGGCAACCGCCAGCCTCGCTGCGCCAGCTCACGCTGAACCTCCAATCCGGTCAGCCCAGGCATTTTCAGGTCCAGCAGCACGCACCCCGCCATTGGTGCCTGCTCCGACGCCAACAGCTCTTCCCCCGAAGCAAACTGCACCGTGCCAAACCCGGCCGAACGCAGCAGGTTGGCCAGGCTTTTGCGCACTGAAGCATCGTCGTCGACAATGCACACCCCTCTGCTCATGCGGCGCCCTGGCCCTCGGCACGGGCCTCGATGAGGTTGTGCATGGCGACCAGTTCGACCAGCGAGCGGGACTGCATCTTGTTCATGATGTTCTTCTTGTGAACCTTGGTCGTCACCTCGCTGGTGCCGATGTGCCTGGCGATCTGTTTGTGCGACAGGCCATCGACCACCAGCGAAAACACCTGGCGCTCACGCTGGGTAAGCCGCTGGTACTTCTCCTTGACCTGCCGAGCCTGCAGCCACTTGCGGCCTTGCACCAAGGCACGCGCGCGCGCAGCATCGAGCACCGCCAGCAGCTGCGCTTCGTCGAAAGGCTTGGTCAGGAACTCCACGGCCCCGGCCCGCATGGCCTGCACGGTCAGGGGGATAGTGCCGTGGCCGGTCATGAAGATGACCGGCCACGGCAGCTCGAGCCGGCGCAGGGCATCTTGCACCTCCAGGCCAGAGGCCTCGGGCAGGTTCATGTCCAGCAGCAGGCAGGCATAGGGCGTGTCGACCTGGCCTTCGAGCAGTTCCTCGGCGCAGGCATACAGCCGATGGGCGATATCTTGCGAGCGGAATAGCCGCCCCAGGGCGTTGCGCACCGACGGGTCGTCATCGACCACCAGCACCGGCACGTTTGCGATATCGCCGACCGGCTCGATGATCTCGGCCAAACCGCACAATGGCGATTTTCCCGACGCCATGCAGGGCACGTCGAGGGTGATATCTGCGGCCAATCGATAGCCACGGCGCGGCACTGTCTGGATCAGCCCGGGGTTGCCGAAGGCCTTGCGCAACAGCGATACCTGCACCTGCAGGTTGTTGTCTTCGACCACCGTGCCAGCCCAGACCTGGCTGAACAGCTCGTCCTTGGCGACCACCCGGCCCTGGGCCCTGATCAATGTCGCCAGCACCTCGAACGCGCGGCCACCCAACGGGAGCGGCTTGCCGTCGAGAAAAGCTTCCCGCCGCTCCAGCGACACCTGGGCATTGCCTAATCGGATCATCAACGTCTCTCGCAGGCACGGGCGGATGCGCGGCCATGTGCAATCTAGGTCAGCGTCCACGTTCAAACAATTATCCCGAGGGATAGGTTGGCCTCAGGCTCTGAGCGAAAAGTCTTGAGACGCAGGGCAGGCTGGTTTCAACGAAGCATGGACAAGTATCAAGGCTGTTCGTACAGAGCCTAGGATACAAGTGCCCGCGGCACCTCTGGGTACCATAACAGTCAAGATGGTGCCCGTTCCTGCCATGCTGCCTGCAAGCGCCGAGTCTAGGGGCCTTGCTGCGTATACTCGGGCGTCAGGATGTCGTTAGCAGGGGTGTTTTATGCTCGATGAACGCCTTGCGCAAAGGCCTGTCGATTACGACCAGTCGCTCGATGAAAGCTGGCTGAACCGGTGCGATATCACACCCCTGGGCCAGGAAGGTGACCTCACTTACTTCCGCCTGCGTGACCCCGTCACTCGGCAAGCCTGGCTCGCCGTGCGTGCGCCGGTCGAAGCCCCGGCGGCGTGCCAACGCCTCGAACGCGACTACCGCCTGCAACTGGACCCGCAGTGGGCGGTGATTCCCTCGGCCTTCCTGCGCTCGGCCGAAGGCCCGCTGCTGGTTTACCCCCTCGGCCGCTCCATCGCCGACCTCATTGCCCATGGCCCTGCGGCTATCATGCCGTTCCTCGAGGTGGCGGTGAATGCCGCCAACGCCCTGGCGCAGGCTCACGAACGCAATGTGCTGCATGGTGCCCTGCAACCCGAGCACGTGTGCATCGAGCACCCAAGGCGTGTGCGGCTGGGTTGCTTTCGCGCCGGCAGTGCCGAACTGGTCAGCGGCCAGGATGCGCCGATCGGCAACTGGTCGTACCTGGCACCGGAGCAAATCTGCCCCCACGGCAGCAGCAGCGACCAACGCAGTGATATCTACGCCCTCGGCGTCATCCTCTACCAGCTGCTGGTGGGCCAGCTGCCGCTGAGCGGGCGCGACAAGCTGCACTGGCGCCAGCTGCATGCGGGTGTGCAACCACGCCCTGCCAGTGAACTCGACGCAACGGTGCCGCTGCCCCTCAGCCGTATTCTCGCCAAGGCGTTGGCCAAAGAACCCGACGCCCGTTACCAGAGCGCCAAGGCTTTGGCCATCGACCTCGCCCATTGCCAGCGGCAATGGGCGACAAGGAAGGCCATCGAAGACTTCGAGCCGGGCTGCGCCGACAGTGCAGCCCCCAGCCGAGAGCGCCTGTACGGCCGCACCGCCGAGCACAAGGTCATCGCCCTGCTGCTGAAAGCCTCGCGGCGTGACAGCACGCCTCAAGCACTGTTCATCAACGGTGCCACCGGCATGGGCAAGTCCAGCCTGGTCGAAGCCGCGCTCAAGGCACAAGCCCACGGTTACTGGGCGGCCGGCAAGTGCAATAGCCCGGAACAAGCTGTGCCCTACGGGCCCTGGATCGAAATACTGCAATCGCTGACAACCCAGTTGCTGGCGAAGAACAGCCAGGAGCTCGATGCATTGCGCCCCGAGATCCTGCGCCGGATCAAAGGCCGTGGCCGGCTGCTGGGCAAGCTTGCCCCAGACCTCAAACTGGTCATCGGCCCACTGCCCGAACTGCCGGAAAAACCCACGCGCCTGGCATTGCAGAAAGAACTGCGGGCCATCGTCGAGTTCCTCCATGTGTTCAGCCGGCCGGGGCACCCACTTGCGGTGTTTCTCGACGACATGCAATGGGCCGACGACGCAACGCGGCACCTGCTGGTAGAGCTGTTCGCCAACCCCCCAGGCAACTTGTTGCTGATCGTCGCCCAGCGCAACGATACCCAGCCTTGCAGTGCAGCCGTCAATGCACCAACGGCCATTCGCAGCACCACCTTGACCCTGCGCCCGCTGCCCGTTGGCGCAGTAACTGAGCTGATCGGCGAGCGCTACCATGTGCCCCCCGAAGCGGCATTGCAGGTTGCTGAGCTGGTGCACGCCAAGACCGCCGGCAACCCGTTCTTCATTAACCAGATACTCACTGCGATGGTCGAGGATCGGCTGTTCGCCTTTGACACCCAGGCCATGCGCTGGGCATGGTCGCTGGAGGCGGTGGCACGGCACCGTTATGCCGACAACGTCGCCGACCTGATGGTCCAGCGCCTGGCGCGCCTGCCTGCTGCGCAACGCGATGTGCTGCGCATCGCCAGCGCCGTGGGCAACCGCTGTGACGAGCGTTTGCTGCAGTGCCTCCTGGCCCTGCCTGCCGGGCTTGCTACCGAGCCACTCAGGGCGTTGATTGCAGCAGGCTTCCTGCAACCGGGAAAAAAGGGCCTGGCTTTCCCCCATGACCGCGTACAGGAGGCCGCTTACGAACTCACGCCAGAACGTGAGCGAGCACCACTGCACGCGCGCATTGCGCAGGCCATGCACCACACCTGGGAAAACGAGCCACGCGACGGTGTATTCGCCATCGCCAACCAGCTGCAACGCGCCAGCCCATGGGCCTTTGCAGCGGATGACTGCGCAGCGTTCCTGCCGTTGCTGTGCGAAGCCGCACTGCGTGCCCGCGACAATGGCGCAGTTGACCAGACCGCCGGCTATCTGAACACAGCCGACCACTTGCTGCGCCTGAATGCAGCGCCCGACACCCATGCCAAGCATGCCTTCGCCATCGCCTGCATGGCGGCCGAGTGCGACATGCAGCTGTCGCACATGCCTCAGGCTGAAGCGCGCATCATCGAATGCCGGCAACGGGCACGCACGGCTCTGGACAACGCGCGGGTATGCAGGCTGCAGGCCCGCCTGCACACATTGCGCGGTGACTACCAGGCGGGCATCGATGTAGCACTTTCAGGCCTCGAGCTGCTGGGCATCACCCTGCCCCGCAGCGCCGACCAGGCTCAAGTCGAGGCCAGCTATGACTGCGTGCAAGCGCTGATCGAGCAGCAAGGTCGTCACTGCCTGGAGTCACTGCCACGCACCGATTCTGAAGAAATCACGGTTGCGATCAGCCTGCTGGCGACACTCTCGTCATCTTTTTTTGTGCAGGAGGACGTCTGCTTTCTGCATCTGGCCAAGCTCATGGAGCTGTCCCTGGTCCAGGGCGTCGCGCCTGGCAGCACCTACGGCATGGCCTGGTTCGGGGTAATGATCGCCGAGCGCTTCGGTGCTTACCATGACGGGCATGCCTACTGCCTTGCGGCTTTGAAGCTGATCGAGCGGCATGGCTTCGAGACCGACCTGACCAGCGCTCTGCTCGCCCTCGACCAGGTCAGCGCCTGGACTGCACCCATGGAGTTCGCCCGACGCACCGCGTTGGAGGCGGTCGATTCAGGCCGCCTCAGCGGCGATTTGGCGATGAGCTGCTACGCCTGCAATCACCTGGTTTCAGACTCGCTGTTCATGGGCCGCTACTTGCAGGACGTCGCCGCCGAAGTGGCGCAAGGCCTGGCCACGGTTCGCCGCGTCCACTACAGCGATGTGGAACAGATTCTGTTGGCCCAGCAGGCATTTGTCGCCAACCTGAGCGGCACCCCCTTCGCAGGCTCGACAGTAAAGGTAAAGTCGCACACGACCCTGTTCTTCAAGCACCTGTTCAGCGGCATGTCGGCCTTTTACCTGGGTAACATCAAACAGGCGATGCACAGCCTGGCCTGCGCCGCCGAACACACCTGGGCGGCGCCTGCGCACATCAACCTGGCCGACTACCACCTGTTTTATGGGCTGACCCTGGGCAGCCCGGAAGCACCCGGCAGCCTGGCCAGCAAACTGGCCATACTGCAAACAGTGCGCGAGCGCTTCGCCGGCTGGGCAAGCTTCAACCCGGTGACCTTTCGCAACAAGCTGCTGTTGATCGAAGGCGTGATCGCCAAGCTAAACAGCGATGGCCTGGCTGCTATCCGCTGCTTCGACCAGGCGCAGATCGCGGCCACCGCAGCCGGCTTCATTCACGAGCAGGCCCTGGCCCATGAGCAACTGGCAGAGGTGTGCATCCCCAGCGGGCTGATCTCTGGCGCCAACCTGCACCTGCGCATTGCCCGCGACTGTTTTCATATCTGGGGCGCGACCGGCAAGGTGCGCCAGCTGGAGACCCTGCACCCATTTCTGCGCACGCAACCCGTGCAGGAAACCTACCGCACCGCCAGCCAGGCACGGCTGGACCTGGAAGCCGGTGTCGAGGCAGCACGGGCATTGTCCGAAGAGGTGTTGCTCGAAGGGTTGATCGAAACGCTGATGGGCCACCTGACCCAGCACTCCGGTGCCGACCACGGCGCCTTGCTGATCGTCAGCGGTGCCGAGTTTCAAATGGCGGCCCTGGCCTACATCGACGACGCTGGCCTGCACGTGCGCATGGACAACTGCCAGAAGTTCCTCACCCAGGCGCCGCTGTCGATCATCAACGCCACCATGCGCACCAAGAAGCCGCTGGTGCTCAACGATGCGCTCAGCGATTGCCCGGAAGCTTTCCGCCCGGAACTGCATGCACGCCATGCGCGCTCGGTGCTTTGCCTGCCGCTGGTGATCCAGGGTGTGCTGATCGGGCTGGTTTACCTGGAAAACCGCCTGGTGCCGAACCTGTTCGGCGGCCAGCGCCTGGCCATGCTGGAGATTCTTGCGTCACAGGCGGCGGTGTCGCTGCAGACTGCCAAGTTCTATACCCGCCTGGCCGAAGACAACCAGGCCCGCGCGCAGATGGAGGCCGAGCTGCGCCGGTCGCGGGCAGAGCTGGCCAGCAGTGCGCACCTGCAGGTGATGAACGAGCTGTCGGCGTCCATCGCCCACGAAATCAGCCAGCCGCTGCTGGGCATCGCCTCCAACGCTGCAGCCAGCCTGCGCTGGCTAAAGCGTGAACAACCCAACCTGGACGAGGCCATTGCAGGCTTGGAAGACATCCGCAACGACAGCGAACGCGCGGCCAACATCGTGCGGGCGTTGCGTTCGTTGGCCAAGCAATCGCCGATGCAGCTCAAGGCAGTAAAGCTGGATGGGTTGATTCTCGAGGTAGTACGGCTGACCTCGGCGGACGCCGACAGAGGCACAGTGAACGTGCAGACCCAGCTACAGGCGGGCGTGAGCGTGATGGCCGACCCGGTGCAGTTGCAGCAGCTGGTGTTCAACCTGATCACCAATGCGCTGGAGGCGTTGGCGGGGTATCGCAGTGATGGGTTGCTGCGGATTTCGTCCCAGGTGCTGGCGGACAGGGTGCAGATTTGTGTGGACGATAACGGGCCGGGGATCGCGCCAGAAGAGCGAGACCGGGTGTTCGAAGCGTTCTATACCACCAAGAGCAGCGGCCTGGGGATGGGGCTGGCGATCTGCGGTTCAGTGGTGCAGGCCCATGGTGGGCAGCTGCAGGCGCAGGTTTCGGAGCTGGGCGGGTGCAGGATTCGATTTACTATGCCGATGCCCGCTGGCAACTGAATCGTCAGCTGTGCCGGCCTCTTCGCGGGCGGGCCAGTCTTACAGGATCATCACCGCCCTCAAGCCTAGCGCTGTACCTGTGGGATCCTGCAAATGACCCGCCTCGCGCTGAACCGCGGGTGGAGCTGAAGCGGTTGTTTGATTCGGATGCGGATTGAGCTTCAGGCGCTCGCCATTGTTTATTTGTTGTTCTTGAGATCGAGCGCCGCCCGCGCGGCGCTTCGCGGGGCAAGCCCGCTCCCACTTTCTACCTCCGGCCAATGATGCCAGTAGCATCGTCACTGTCCGCCTTGTTTGCCCGACTCGATATTGAGGCGGGCGATGTTTGATTCACATGAATCACAAGCCATGCGCCAAGGCTGGCAGTGGAGATGTAACTGACAACACTGGCCGGAGGTAGACAGTGGGAGCGGGCTTGCCCCGCGAAGCGCCGCGCGGGCGGCGCTCGGTCTCAAGGGCGACAAATACCTCCAGCCATGCACTCGCACCTCAAACATTACGCCAGCGGGATAAGACCGGTCTGGTGGTCGACCAGCAGTACCACGGCATCGTCTTTGTTCAGGCGCTTGTAATCAGGTTGGCTCATGGGATGGCTCCTTGGGTTGAATAGTGGACCTCGGCACTGGCCCGAGGGGTTATACCGGGGGATAAAGCCGCCTTAAGGTTCACCCCCGTCGACTGGCGCCAAGCCTTGGGTGGCTGGCCGACCAGGCGGCTGAAGGCGCGGGTGAAATGCGCCTGGTCGCAGAAGCCGCATTCAAGGCTTACGTGAGTGATCGGCGCCTCTGTGGCCAGCAGGCGCTTGGCCTTCTCCATGCGCGCCAGCAAGCGCCAGGCTTGGGGCGACAGGCCGGTGTTGACCTTGAAGGCGCGAGAGAAATGGCTGCGCGTGAGGTTGCACACACCCGCGATCTCGATGATCGACAGTGAGCTGCGCAGCATCAGTTCCTTGGCCTGGCGCAGGCGCGCGGGGGTCAGGGCACCGGGGGTATTCGGGCAGTTTTGGGGCGTCCCAGGGTTCATGGCGACTCTCCTGATCAATGCAGAAAGTCTCGCCCCCCGCAGGTGACAAAGTCCTGAGCCAAACCTGAATAGTTCTTAATTGAGCGCTGCTGGCCCCGCCGCGTTACCGATACCTTAAGATGCACTTCGTTCTCAGCTTCACGCCGCCGCAAGCGGCCAGTATTCAAGGCGAAAGAGGTATGCAGGAAAATCGCGCTCATCGCACCGTGGCCATGGTGCTGTTCAACGATGTGCTGTTGCTGGATGTCACCGGCCCCATGGATGCCTTTGCCATCGCCAACCGGTTCTTGCCTGAAGACCGGCGCTACCGGCTGGTTACCGTGGCGCAAAGCCAAGGTGCCATCCGCAGTTCATGCGGCTTGAAGGTATTGGCCGATCTACGCCTGGAAGACCTCCCCGCCAACATCGAACTGCTGTTGGTACCGGGCGGGCCCGGGGCCTATGACGTTGCCCTGCCCGAGCTGGAGCGCTGGCTACCAGGGGCTGTACGGGGTGCCAAACGCTTCGGCGCCATCTGCACTGGGGTTTTTCTGCTCGCGCGGGCCGGCCTGCTCGGCGGTTATCGCTGCACCACGCACTGGAATTACGTCGAGCGCCTGGCACGCGCGTTCCCGCAAGCGAAGGTCGAGACCGAGCAGATCTACGTGGTCGACCGCGACTTGATCACCTCTGGCGGGATCACTGCGGGCATCGACCTGGCGCTGGCCATCGTCGCGGAAGATCACGGCAAGGCACTGGCCCTGGAAGTGGCCAAGGTGCTGCTGGTGGCCCGGCATCGCCAGGGCGGGCAGACACCTTATGGGCCGCTGCTGGCAGCGGTACCGCGCGATGGCTCGGCGATCGCACGGGTGCAGGCGTATATCGTCGACCATATCGACCAAGCCTTTACCGTGCAGAAGATGGCAGACCTGGTGGCGATGAGTGGGCGCAATTTCGCCCGAACCTTCCAGCGCGAGGTGGGCATAACGCCGTTGCAGTACCTGCAGAATGCGCGCATCGACCAGGCGCGCAAACTGCTGGAAGGCAGCGACCGTCCGTTGAAGGTGGTGGCGGCGCAGTGTGGATTTGGCAGTGACCGGCATATGCGCAAGGTGTTCTGCGAGCGGATCGGCATGACGCCGGCGCAGTATCGAGCGCAGTTTGGTGGGGGCTGACTGTCAATCAATACGGGACAATGTTTCTCCTGCAGCCCCGATTGTTTGAAACAGCCGCAATCCCCAGAATTGTCCGCCACACTGTTCTAACGCTGCCCCGGCAGCTCATGGAGTTCGAGCCAATGCCACACGAAGGCAGCCTTCTACAAACCGCGGTGATCTTTCTGCTCGCTGCGGTCCTCGCCGTCCCCCTGGCCAAACGCCTGCAACTGGGTGCCGTGATTGGCTACCTGCTGGCCGGCGTGGCCATCGGCCCGCAAGCCCTCGGCCTGATCCGCGACACCGAAAGCGTGGCGCACATCTCCGAGCTGGGCGTGGTCCTGCTGCTGTTCATCATCGGCCTGGAATTGTCGCCCAAACGCCTGTGGTTGATGCGCAAGTCGGTTTTCGGTGTGGGTACCGCGCAGGTACTGCTGACTGGCGCACTGATCGGCGCCATCGCCCTGTTCGGCTTCGGCCAATCGCTCCCGGCAGCCATCGTGGTCGGCCTTGGCCTGGCGTTGTCGTCCACCGCCCTGGGCTTGCAGAGCCTGGCCGAGAACAAGCAGCTCAACGCTCCTCATGGCCGCCTGGCATTCGCCATTCTGCTGTTCCAGGACATCGCCGCAATCCCGCTGATTGCCCTGGTCCCGTTGCTTGCGGCAAGCGGCCCGGATACCAGCCACGGTGACAGCCTGGAGCATGGCCTGAAAGTGTTCGCCAGCATCGCCGTGGTGATCGTCGGCGGTCGCTACCTGTTGCGCCCGGTGTTTCGCATCGTCGCCCGCACCGGCCTGCCGGAAGTGTCTACCGCCACCGCGCTGCTGGTGGTGATCGGCACCGCCTGGCTGATGGAGGAAGCCGGAATTTCCATGGCGTTGGGCGCCTTCCTTGCCGGCCTGCTGCTGGCCGACTCTGAATACCGCCACGAGCTGGAGTCGCAGATCGAACCCTTCAAAGGCCTGCTGCTTGGGCTGTTCTTCATGAGCGTCGGCATGGGCGCCAACCTGAGCCTCCTTCTGGAAATGCCGCTGGTGCTGCTGGGGCTGACCTTGCTGCTGGTGGCAGTCAAACTGGTGCTGCTGATTGGCGTCGGGCGCCTGGCCGGTGGCTTGAACAGCGCCAGCGCGCTGCGCCTGGGCATGGTGCTTGCGGCTGGCGGTGAATTCGCTTTCGTGGTGTTCAAACTGGGCAAGGACCAAGGGCTGTTCGATACCCAGACCTACGACCTGCTGTTGATGACCATCACCCTGTCGATGGCCATCACCCCACTGTTGATGCTCGGCTGCGCCCGCGCCCTCAAACGCCCGCAACCTGCGCGGGAGGTGCCCGAGCAGTACAAGACCATCGACGCCGGCACCCCGCGCGTGGTGATCGTCGGCATGGGCCGCATGGGGCAGATCGTGTCGCGCATCCTGCGTGCACAGAAGATCCCCTTCGTCGCCTTGGAAACCTCGGTGGACGCCATCGAGATGACCCGCATGTTCGAACAGGCCCCGGTGTTCTACGGCGACCCGCTGCGCCCCGAAGTGCTGCATGCAGCCAAGGTAGGCGAGGCCGAATACTTCGTCATCACCACCGACGACCCGGAAGTCACCACCCGCACGGCGGAACGGGTCAAGCGCCTGTACCCGCACTTGAAGGTGCTGGCCCGCGCCCGTAACCGCCAGCATGTGC
>Ga0213829_1001578_pt1 | contig 16022 bp, 25 predicted proteins | sample MC6MC0896MG_FD_180665 | JGI IMG/M metagenome (GOLD analysis project Ga0213829, IMG submission 180665) | Enriched soil aggregate microbial communities from Iowa State University, Ames, United States - MC6-MC0896-MG | ecosystem: Environmental > Terrestrial > Soil > Unclassified | place: USA: Iowa...
TCTCGATCATGGCGGGCGTGTCAAAGACCTTCATCGTTTCGTCCACCGCCAGGGGTAATCCGCCGCGCACCACAAAGGTGACGGCCGCCATCTTGCCGACGTTGAAGTCCATGCCGACGTGCAGCACGTCTCCAGGGCGAATAACTGCGTCCGTATGGTTCGCCCGCCGATCGAAGCAGTAATACACAACGCCGGCATAGTTTTCGAAGCTGGCCTCGTATTCCTGACGGAACGTGCGCGGGTCCATCTTGCGCCGCGCGGATTCAATTTCGTCAGACGGCACATTGCCGCCTTCCAAAGATGTGTACAGCCAGCTTTTATGGTCTGGCTGGCGCCCGTCCTGTCCGTCCCGGTAGGTGTCATAGCAATGGTTAAAGCCCTTGGGGGTGCCCATGCGCAGAGCGTGCCCGCCGACGCGTTGGGCGCCGTCGACCACATAGCGGCAAGTCGACAACATTGGCCGAAGAACTTCTTCCCACGCCGCGTACTTGCAGTCGGCCCACTCATCGACCAGGACAAAGAACAGGCCGGAGCCGCGCAGATCGTCATAGTTCTCCAGACCCACGCAGCGAATCAAATGCCCCGTGGTCAGGGTGATCAGCATGTCCGTTTCATTGGGCTTGCAGGCCCGCCAGCCGGCCGGGATGGCTTGCTTCAACCGGCGCCAGAAAACTCGGCGGGCCTGCTTCTGCGTCGGGGCGGCGTACCAAATCTCGTCCTCGACGCTCACGCCCCACTTCACCGCCAGGCGCGCTGCCCGGCGCATCTCGGCTTTGCCGAGGAAGGTCTTGCCGAATCGACGGCCGCACACAGCATCCCTGAAGCGCGCATTCGGCTGCCAGCCCCACACATAGATGTTCGCCTGCTTGGGCGTCAGCGCCGCAGGCGCATCAAAGGACGGGATTGCCTGGCGCGGGCTCGTCGGGAGCAAGGACATATTCAGCTTGCTCCGGGATTTGGGTGCTGGCAGTCGCCGGCTTCACCGGTTCCATGCGTCTGTTCACATATGCGTCGCCAACCTCCTTCGCGGCCTGTTCAAGGACCTGTAGGACCATGGCCATGTTGCGCATGCCTTCGGCCTTTGTGGCGATTCGCTGCAGCGTCCGGAGACGGTAGGCACGATGCGCGATGGGGATCTCCCCCGCGCTCTTTTTCAAGTTCTCGCGGGTCGAAAAGAATAGTTCGCGCCATTTCTTGGCCAAGCTCCTGCCAGCCACCTTAGTTGGGTCGTACTGCGCGACCTGGCCCCGAGGAACGCCCAATCCGAACTCTTCCAGCACTGCGTCAGCGACCTGGCTAGGGGTATCCCAGCAAGCTAGAGCTTGGACGATAAATTGCTTGTGAGTGTCCGTCAGTTTTGCCATGACCCAGGTCCTAAAGCGAATGGGCTGGCCTGCCGTTAATTGCTATTTACAACACTGGACTTCAAGATGAGCACAACGCCACCGCCAGCGACGATTTCGTCCGATCCATTCACCGCACTCACTCCGGCGGCCCAGAAGCGCGCGATATTCTCTTGCTTTGGTACGGCCTTTCTGGTCTCGGCTGCATCCATATGGTTTGCCTTGGGAAGCATGGGGGGAATCGACGAGATGGTTTGCTTTGCCGCCTACTTAGGGAGCTTCGTTTCGATCACCTCACGACTTTTGGACCATGCGGCATTCACGATGAACATTCACGCGCGGCGCAAAACAAATTGGTGGGACGGCGCCTACCTAGCTACAAGAATATCCATCGGGGGTGCGCTGGGCATCGCAGCAGCGTATACCACTATGGCTATTCAGGCTGGTCTGGGAACAACTGACCATGCGCCACTGTTGCCCGTCGTGGCCGCCTTTGCAGCGTCATACGCGTTCAAAGCTCAACCGATAGCACTCAAGTAGCGTCACGCGGCTCATATGCAGCAACCACACGCACGGGCGACGTCCAGCCGCGGGACGGCGGGCGTGGCGCCAGCCGCCGCGACTAGGCGCCGCACTCCCGACGACGGCCCGTACCGCGCCACGACGCCCACGAACTCTTCCACGTCGTGCCCGACGATCCGCAGCTTCGGCAGGCCCAGCCTGTCGAACGCCGGCGCGCCGTAAGTGTCAACCGCCCGCCCAATGTGGTACAGCTCATGCTCGACCAGCGCGCAGAAGTCCGCGTCGGGGCAGGTGTCGCAATAGTCCGCCGAAAGCGTGATCAAGAAGGCCGGCACTCGGCCGAACCATTCGATCATCTGCTGCTCTTGGCGCGCCTTTTGCCAGCCGCCAGCGCGGAACATGACCTGTTCGGCCTGGCCCGGCACAATACGGCCCGCCTTTTCGATAGCGCCCGGCGCCCACAGGAAAGCCAGATCTGCGTCGATCAGGTGGGCGTGATCGGGGTTGTAGAGGGCGCCACCTTTTGCAAAGATCGCTTGCTCAACCCACACCGACAGTTCTGGCGCAGGATAGAAGCCACCACGCCCATCTGGGTGCGGTGGTGGCCGTGGCCGTTGTGATTTGGCGAATGCCATCTGTACCACCCACCGCGCGCCAAACGGTGGCGCCCGGAACAATAACTTGCTGGAATCAGCCGGCCGGAATACAAGTACGGTCAGGCGACCGCTAGGGCAACCGCCCATCGTCCGCGCTACGCCAGCCCCAGCAAGGAGGGCTCCAATGAAGGACATTGACCTTGCTGCAATGCAGATTGCCTGCCGAAACTTGGCGAGAGGGGCCCTATGGTCAGAACAGGGCACACCTGAGATCGCGGTGGCGGAGCTTGCGGGCGAATTCATGCGTATTGCCTCTGCGCAGGCCGCCGACGTGATCGAATTCGGTCGAGACCCCAACATAACTACGCGCGCGATTCGATATCTGACTTATACCCATGTAATCCCGATCGGAAGCGATGCCAAATGGTGGTTCACCGAGATGCTTACTTGCCTTCTCGAACTCGCCGTCCCATCGATGATTCAGACGTCCGAATCCAGCGCCTTCCTACGGGATGTGCAGAAAGGGATTGCAGAATTGACTGGGCCGGCCGAGGAAACGGAAAAATGCGATCGACCTGACGCCGATTGCGGCGCAGCCGAGGAATGAGAGGGAGTGCGCCACATGATTGAAGCTCTCTGGACCTTGAAGTTTGGCCGATATGGCGTCCAGGATGGCGCCGGTGTCATGGTGCTCGAGGCGGGCCGGTTGTTTGGCGGTGACAGCAGCTTTTCATTTATTGGGAGCTACGCCGTCAAAGGTGAAAAGCTGCTTGCGAAGGTCCGCGTCAAGCGTCACTCGGAATACTTGCCCAACATATTTGGGATTGAAGAGTGCGATCTGGTCATTACCGGTACTACAGAGTCAACGCAGTTGCGACTTATTGGTGAAGTCGTGGGTCAACCAGGCGCAGTTACTCAGATCCTCGCCACGCGCGACACCGAATTGCCGTCTGTTTAAACGCAAAAAGCCCCGGTTTCTTGGCCGGGGCTTTTCTTCAGATCGTACTTGCTACGAGTCTGGGTAAATTCTGCATAACTTGATTCACCCGGTCAAGACGGGCAAGAAGAACCAGTCCATGGTCCAAAGCCCCAAAGCCACGGCTGTAGCAGCCACTAAAAATGAGCGCCGGCTATGCCGCAATCCGACTGAAGCCAGGGAAACAGCCCTATTGCGCTTCCGCAGCACTCTCTCCCATCGTTTCAACGCAAACAGGTACCCGGCGTAAATCACTGGATACGCTGTCAACATCCATAAGAAGGCGCGATGATGCAACTGCTGCTCGTCCAGCGCAGTGAGCGCCAGCGTGCAAGCGGAAGTGACCAGCAATAAGGCACTTTCGATGTAATCCTGAATGGACGCTATAGCCAATTCTGCTTTGGGCGTGCCGCGTTGATGCCTGATTACGCCGCGGCCTGCAGTCAATCCAGCCATGGCTGCAAGCCAAAACGATGCATAGGATAAAAAGTGCGACCGCCCTGCATCAGAAGTAACGAATGCCGCCGCGCTACCGTGGTTCAAAACACTGATTACTAACACGGGCGGTAGCAACAAGATGAGCGCCAGCCCGAAGATGGCCCAATCGGCCTGGGTCATTTTTTCGCTATTTTTCAACACTCCCAGCTCCAAGCGGTGAACTCCTTTTGATTAACGGCAGCAGCCAGGCAAGCTGAAATGCCGAGTGCCACTTACTCGGTCATCTTGCGGTATCGCGTGCACGGATCTTCACACGAGATAGAACGGCGCGCCTAGCCCCTTCTGCCAGCCGCCCTCGCGGAACATGACCTGTTCGGCCTGGCCCAGCACAGTACGGCCAGCCTTCTGGAAGCCCGTCGACGCCCACGCGAACGCCAGATCAGCGTCCGCCAGGTGCACGTGGTCCGGGTTGTTGACTGGTCCGCTACCCGCCACGATCGAGTCCAGCGCCCAGGCGAGAAGCTCGGGCGCCGGCTGCAGTTGCAGGAGGCCGGACTGGCCTGTGCGTTCCAGCCATTCGGCCGGTGGCCGCGGCCGTCCCTCACCCACGGCACGTCTGGGCAACCTGGCCATGCTCACACCTTGACACTTGCCAACTTGGCTCGTTGAGATCCGCTTTGAACTGGCCGGGCCTTTGCATGCCCCCGGCCTGGACGTTCCTGCAAGCCACACGGATTAACCTAGCTGAATCCGTAGCATATGGTTTCAAAATACTAATAGATTTTTAGTTCCTGAATCTGGATGATATCGATCTATCGACGTTATCGCTTCCTTGGATCTATCCCATGCGTACTGCTTATCAAACTGCCATTTTGCTGGCCGCCCTGTTTTTCCGCGTAAAGCATAGCCGCGTGCGCATCAGCCAGACGACCCTCAAATTCTTGTCGCATCGTGAACGCCTGCGTGCGCCCTTCATCGTCAACGTGTCCGATGCGTTGACTGATTACGGCCTTTACATGGTCGAGTTGGACATCGGAGGCTATGCCATCGTCGCCAGCAAAAGCCTGGAAGGCGCGAAAGCCGCTACCGCTAAACGATATATGCAAGACCTCCTGGACAAGCTCCGTAGCGGTGATGAATTGAATTACACAGACTTGCAAGCCGAGATCGACAGCGGGAATGAGGATCCCAACGACGAAGACTCTGATTCCAACGAATAGCCCACCGTACCCGAAGGGCAACTCGCAATATGGCCAACCCGCATTCACGGATTGGTCGCAACCAACTACCACGAACGTGGTCTACATAGGAGGCCAGAACATGGCAAAGCTGTACCAAATCACCCCGAAAAAGATGGCAGATCAAAGCGTCATCGATGACGTGAAGAAAGCACTGAAGGACATCACGGAAGTGACGTCGTCCACGCTCTACGGCGGCGTTTTCACTGTGGGCACGGATTTGGATGTGAAGGAATTGGCTGACAAACTGCAGGCTGCCGGCGTCAACGTCACGATCGTCAAAAAGCCCTAATTCGACATTCCTTAAAACTAATGCGCCAACGGCGCCGGGCAGAGCAATGTGAGCGCCGCCAGTCAGGCTGATGCTTTTTAGAAAAGCCCAGCTGGCGCCGCAGCTACATCCCAGCTGAAGATCAGGATCTCGCCCCGCTCCACCCCGCGGCCCCCGCCCACCGTGTAGCGGATTTCGGTGGCCTCGATGTGAAACCCGTCAAACGCCCGGCGAATGTCCGGATGATCGTTCAGGCTTACGATCGCGCGGCCCTGCAGCTGGCGCATACGCGCCGCCATGTCCTCGTACTGTTCGAACCCGAACTGCACGCCATAGCCTTCGGTCGCCCAATACGGCGGGTCCATATAGAACAGCGTGTGGGGCCGGTCGTACATCTCCAGGCACTTCTGCCACGGCAGATTCTCGATATACGCCCCGGCCAGGCGCAGATGCGCCATCGACAGGTTTTCTTCCAGCCGCAGCAGGTTCAAGCCCGGCGGCGCCGTCGTCGCAGTACCGAAGGTCTGACCGTCCACCTTGCCGCCGAAGGCGTTCTGCTGCAGGTAGAAGAAGCGCGCGGCCCGCTGGATATCCGTCAGCGTCTCCGGCCTAGTGATCTGGAGCCACTTGAACACGTCGCGGCTGGTCAGCGCCCATTTGAACTGCCGGACGAACTCTTCCAGGTGGTGCTGAACCACGCGATAGAGGTTTACCAGCTCGCCGTTGACGTCGTTCAGCACCTCGACCTTGGCAGGCTTCGGCCGCAGGAAGAAAAGTGCTGCGCCGCCGGCAAAGGGCTCAACGTAGCACTCATGCGCGGGGAAAAACGGAAAAATGCGATCGGCCAGGCGACGTTTGCCGCCCAGCCATGGAATGATTGGGGATGCCATAGTTGTGAGAATGTGTTACCGTTGCCCCCGCCTGTACAGGTGGGACGGCCTCGGGTCGCTCACGGCCTTTACCCGTGGGTCGGCTGTCGGTCAAGCGGTTGCCGCCGCTCGGCCGTCGCCGTCTTTTAATGCTCATTGTTGTCAGCACAAAGGCTGATCTAGGAGATGTGAATGGCCAAGTTTCCCGATATAGGAAGCACACTCGCCGGTATCAGAGAGACAATGTCCGCGCTCCCGCAGAACATTCCACCAGAAACCTGGGTGCCGAAATCGATTCCCGAGTACGCGTTTGATACGATTCGCGAGCAGGTTCAAGATTTCGAGAAAGAACTCGAATCCGTTCCCGGTGCTTTTTCGGTGAGCCTCACGTCAGGCGGGTACGCGATGGCAGTGGAATCGATCAGCCTGCATGGCCAGTTCATTGCTTTTGTGGGCCGGGCAGACGACGGCTCACAGCTTCGAGTCGTGCAGCATTACACGCAGGTTTCGATAGTGCTCACCAAGGCCAAGCCGGTCAGCCCGAAAAAACCTATCGGCTTCTACACAGACTGATCAGATGCAAAACGCCCCGGTTTTTGGCCGAGGCGTTTCTTTAGCTCGCACTTGCTACGAGTCTGAGTAAATTCTGCATAACTTGATTCAAGCTGTCAAGCCTCTTTAAGGCCATCGATAAAGCACCCGCACCTATGGATCGCGACGATACTGCCCCACTCCCTCCCCCCCACCCGACCCCGCACAAGTCGGACGATTGGACGGAGGAGGAGCTGACTGCAGCCGCCGAGGCTTACCAACAGATGGTTGCCGCGGAGCAACGAGGTGAGCGCTTTACGAAGAAAGCAATCTATCAAGACCTTGCTGATCGCTTCCCTCGTACGGTTAAAGCCTTTGAATTTCGAATGCAGAACATATCAGCAATTCGAATGGACCTTGGCCTGCCGACTATCAAAGGCCTGCGCCCGGCCGACCACATTGGCTCCAACAAACGGCCACAGCTTGAACGCATCGTGAAAGAAATGAGCGCCGCCCCAGAGAAAAGCACGACATTCAAGTACGGAAACTCTCCGAGTTGGCATCTCCCCATAAATGCGATCATCGCACTAGGAGGGCGTGCGACACCGGCCCAGATTCGTGACCATATTTTGAAAAGCACACCCAGCTATCAGGTTGGAATCCTGCAAGCCGCTCTGTACAGGCTCTCAGTGAATTCTCCTAGCAGGGTTCATTACCCATCCAACACTCGCCCACGGATCTCAAATCAGGGTAACCAGTTTGATAGGCTGTTCCAGACCGAGTTCACGAAGGACTGCGCATACGAACTATACGATCCGGCCATCCATGGAACCTGGGAGATTTTCCGCGAACCACTACCGGACGGTGAAAGTCGGCTAAGCGTGCGAGAGGTCTCAGGCCCGACGGGTGATGAGGGAGATGCTGGACCAAACTCGCAAGATTTCGATCCAGATAACGTCAATGATACGCGGCGACGCAGGACAGGAATGCTGGTTAGCCGTCACGGCCAGGCCCTGTTCCGGCGCTCACTGCTCGTTGCCTATCGGGGCACATGCGCGGTATCCGGAAGCACAGTGGAGCATGTGCTCCAGGCGGCGCATATCCGAGCCTACAGCGGGCACGAAACTGATGTCATTTCTAACGGGCTATTACTTCGTGTAGACGTGCACACGTTGTTCGATAAGGGGCTGATCTGGGTAGACATTCCTTCCATGGCGATTAGAATCTCTGAGCGATTACGGCTAACGGAATATTGGGATTTCAATAACCGCCCGCTTGGCAAACCCTATATCTCAGATTTCTCACCAAGCCAGGCGGCATTCGAATGGCATTTTTGTAATCGCGTAAAGGAAGGGAAAGTATGACGCTAGGGCAGGGCGTCAATTCCCCTGTTTGCACTCGATAAGACCCACCCCCTCCATTTGCAAGGTCAGCCTGTACAGAGCCGCGCGCCGCGCACCTTCCACCAGCACGCGATATGCACTCGCCGGCCGCTGCAGCGCGGAATACGGCAGGTCGAATCTGTCGCACAGGTCCCGCAACCGAGGCCTGCCCCGCAAGATGTGGGCGGTCAGCATGTCGGTCACATCCCTCTCTCGGCTGTCTGCAGGCGCTTCCGGATTCAGCCACTCTGAGACCCGGCGCGCGCTGGTGGCGCCTTCCTCGCCCGTGCCGTACTGCGCCCGCAGGGTATGAAACCCAATTCCGTCGCCCAAGGTCCGTCCCATCAGCTTGACGATGAACACTGCCTGCGCGTGCCACTCATGCGGGGTCAGCCCAGACAATGCCTTGCGCTCGTACGCCACGTCGAAACGCTCCTGCAAGGCCTCGCAGATCAGCTGCGTCGGGTTCTTCGGCTCGATCGGATAGGCGAGCATCAGATAGGCCACCGCGATCGCGTGCTCAGGGCATGAAAATGTTCCGGCTTCACGGCGCATTTTTCTTCACTCCCTGCGCGGGTTCCATGTCCAACACCGTCAGCACCACGGCCACACCCGGCACCGGGCCGTAGATCTTGCGCTTGCTGGCCTGGACCACTTGGGCGTCATCGCGGTACGCGACTCCGTTGCAGCCGTCCTTGATGGCCTTCTCGACGTTGTCAGCGTCCGGCTTCACGGTCGGCGCGATCTCGCCAGCGGCCGCGCGGCGCTGCCGCACACCGGACCAGGATTGCGGAATCGGCAGGACAATGTCCAGGTCCATCCGTATAGGCCCGGTATAGGCTTCACGCCCCGCCATGGCTTGGGCCGCGACCAGCTTGACCAGGCTCTCATAGGCCACCGTCGCCTCCGGCGTGTAGTGGCGCGTGAAGACACGTGCGGCGCCGGTCTTGGCATCACGACCTATACGCGAGCTGGATTTCGCGCGGCCTTTTCCTTGCGGCACGCCGGGTACCGTAAACGTGATTTGGTTCGACATCATGCTCCCTCGCTGCGCACGTCGCGCAGCCATTCGATACGCGCGGCCGTCTTGGCCGGGGGCGCTGGTTTGTGGTCCCGGCATTCGCGCGGGTATTGCGGGCTGACGAAGGTGCCCGGGCGGTCTGTCATGGAGGCGCAGCGGCCAAGCCCGAGCTGGGCGTATTTCGGCGCCTCGCGCAGCGTGAACAGGACGCAGCTGACGCACTGGACGGTGGCGGTCATATGTGGACCCTGAGGTCTGCACGAGCGCGGGCTTTGTCGTCTTCGCTCAGGCCGGCGGCGGCAATCACCCTGCCCTTGAATGAGGGGAACGGCTCGCCCTGCTCCTGCACGATGCCCAATTCGGCGCCCTTCGCTTCCAGGCCTGACGCGGTGGTGAGCCAGACAAGAGGATCGGACTTCGACACGGCCGGGCGTGCGCCCTTGAGGGCGCTTTCAACCTGCGGCGGGTTCAGCACCTTGGCGACGAAGATGTCCAGGAATCCGGGCGTGATGGGTCCCGGGTCACCTGTCGCCTCGCGGTCAAGCACGGCCTGGTTGTAGGCGTCCAGGAGCTGTAGGCCCGTGGCGTCAGCTTCTATCCATGCCCTGATGCGTGGATCGCTGGCGTTCGTGCCACGAGGCTGTTTCCCTCGGGCCTGCTCTATGCGGCGCAGCCAGACCGCAATCGACATGGCGCGTTCTTCGGGCGTCTTCCCGCAGTCCAGCGACGGCGGAGCAGGGTCGTCTTCGTGCGCGGGCGTGTGCGCAATAGACGCCGCCGCTGCTTCTTTTTCTTTTAAATACTGTCCCTGTCCCTCTCCCTGTCCCTTGGAGTGCGTTTCCCGAGGGACAGTCTGGGGTTGTCCCGCTGGACTGGCGCCGCTGTCCCTTGGGACATTCTTTTTTGTCCCAGGGACACCAATTGGTTGTCCCTGGGGACAACCGAGGGACAGCCACTCATCAAGATCAGGGACAAGCAAGTCTGTCTCGTGCCGCTGGTTGTGCTTCTTAATCCGGGCGCATTCAGTCTTCCAACGCTGAACCATCTTCGCGCGCCACGCCTCCACGGCCTTCTCGGCGACGACGGGGTGATACAGACGGCCATCCGAGCATTTCACCCAGCCGCGCAGAGCACCGTCGCGGTGGCGCAGCCATTCCTTCGTGACGCGGCCGAAGCCAGCCAACTGCGCTAAGACATCGTCATCGTCCGGCAGGCTGGCGGCCGGCACCTGGTGCCAAGATGCGCACCACAGCAGCACTGCGCACCTGAAGGCCTCGCCATCGGCCTTGACTGCCAGGTCGCTGTCGCGTAACCGCAGGACGTCCAGCGGCATAAAGGCGAAGTCGCGCAGGTCGCAATCCGGCGGAGTCAAAGGCCCGGGCAACGGATCGAAATCCTTCATCTAGCCCCCCCTCCGAAACTCAGCAATGTGTGATTGCCATATGCCGCCGACTAGAGCGTCACGGGCGAAGTTTATGCTGACATTCTCGGAAATGCTGGAATAAGATCGCGCGAAGTCACAAAGAGGAATAGATCCACGATGAACGAATCGATTCGCAACTGGTTCGATTGGCGCGGCTGGGTACTGGTGTTTAGCGCGATCGCCGTCGTGTTGGCGCTTGCGGCGATACTCTCGCCGCCTTTTCGCGGATTTATCGCCGATCCAACCACGGCCGCGTGGGCGGCGGCAATCGCAACTTTCCTCGCCGCTGCAATTGCCTTGACGGTCGCAAGCGCGGAGTCTCGCCGGCGCGAGCGCGATCAGGTCGCGATGGCCGCCCTCTACGCGGCACACCTCGCACCGAAACTGAGCCGTTTTGGGCATAAACTCCGGAGCACCAGCGTTATCGCGGTCTTCTATGATGAAGATGATCCAGCTATGCCGCGCATCAAAGAGGAGCTCGGCGGCCTTGACATTGATGTCAGCCTCGAACAATTGATGCACCTCGTTCCATTGGAACGACAGGCCGCACATCGGATTGCGCGCGGACTCGCAATTGCTGACATGGCGCTGGACGAAATCAGGCGCATTGTGGAGCCAAGAGCAGCATCCCAGCGCCATTCGCTGGACGTTGCAGGACGTCTCTCCGAGGCGGCGGATCTCATCATCGTGGCCACGGAAACATGCGAGCGGCTTGCCGCAAAGTATGCCGTTCCGCCCTCCGGCGAGGAACTGCACGGCGATCCCTGACGTGTTCATGACAGGTGGGCCTTTTTGTCAGGAATTTGCATCCCCGCGGCGGCCATCTGCCGCTCCACCGTCGCGCGCGCCTGCCGCAGCGCGACGATCGATTCCGAGGTTTCGCGGTGGGCCTGAATCAGTTCCTCCTTGGTCGCTTGGCCGTCGAGCAATGCCGCAAGCGCGGCGCTTGCCTCGGCCTGCTCACGCAGCACGTTGGCGAGCTGCGTGACGCACATGACGTCCGAGCCTTCAGTGGCCAGCGTCCGCACGGCCAAGTTGAGCGGGCGCAGAAGATCGTCGACGCAATGCCTGCGCCGGTCATGCGGCATGGCAGCCAGAACCGATGGTAAGAAGTTGGCCGGCAGGAGGTTGTTCTCCTTGCTCTCATCGTCCAACCAGCGCGACACCCGGTCGGCATTGGCTTTCATGCGCGCGAATGCGTCCTGCGTGGGCGGCTCAAAGCGGATACCAGTTACGGCCGGGCCATTACGGGCTTCGTGTTCCCGCACGATCGTTTCCACCATCGTTTCCCGGGACCAGTCGAGCGACTTTCGCCAGGCCGAGGTGTGATCGCGCAGGACGGCGATCAGGGTTTTGTGCGATTCATGTCGCATGCGTCAAATACTCCGAGCAGTTACATTCCCACCAGACGAGCAGACCGAGGGGGCACGATGGGAGTGAAGGTGGAAGACGGCGCAGCCCAGGCCACGCTGGCTCTGCTGAAAATTGCGAAGGAACTCGCCGACTCGGTGGTGGGCGACGCGGACCAGGCGACAGTGCGGGCGGTCTTCGACCGCCTGTGCCTTGAGACGGACTACCGCGCGGATATGGAGCCAACGCCAGTGGCGGCCACCGGGGTGCATTAGGCCTTGGCGGCGCAAATGGGCGACCAGTTCCAGCCCCTTAGAATGGGTGCTCTCACACCGCCCTACTTTGGGAAAGGAACCGGCCATGGAAATTCGCGATATGCAAACGCGCATCGAGTTCGGAAAGCAACCCGAGTTCATCGAAAAGTCCTTTACCTTCGAAACTGGCGAGACCATTACGTTTCGCCTGCCGTATGGTCCGATGCATCAGCGCGATCAGTCACTCGAAGAGCTCCACACGCGTTCCATCGAGAGGGTGATTTCGCTACTGGAGGGGGTGATTCGGGACGGGAACTAGCCTCGGCACTGGCGGCTTCGCCTTCAAGAGGAACGTCCATGCGAGCCAGTTCTGAGAGCTGCTCGTCTGAATGCATAGGGAACGAGCGACGGAGCGCCTCCCGGGCTTGAAGGCGGTCCCGCTCTTCCAAGTATTGATCCAGGTGCGGAGCGATAAGCTGGAAGATGATCCGAGAAAGGAACTTACGCATGGCCGCCCTTCCCGTCGCCGTTCCCGCGCAACGTAGAATCGGAGGCTCCTACACCACCCTTTTCTACGTTGGGGGAGCCCATATGGACGTCACCGCCATCTTCTCGATGGTTACCAATGCCGTCGGCGCTTACAAGGCTGCCGTGGAGTTGAAGGACGAAGCGCAGATCATTGCGGCCACCAATGAACTGCAAATGAAACTCTCGATCGCTCTGGCTCATGTCATCGCGGTACAAGAAAAGGATGCGGAGCGCGCCAAGAGCGAGCGTGCGCTGCTGACTCGCGTACACGAGCTTGAAGACCAGATTCGACTTTTTGAACAACGTCACGCTGAGCGCGAGCGCTATGAGTTGGACGAGCCCTTTCCCGGCACCTACACCCTTCGAGTAAAAGAAGCAGCCCGCGCTGCCGAGCCGGAGCATCACCTTTGTCCCGGGTGTCTGAACAACAAGGCGGTGAAATCGATACTCCAGTTCAATCACCGTGCGAAGACCATAGCCACATGCCCCGAATGCAAAACGGCGTATCGCTTTGCGGACAACAAAATCAGCGAAGATGCGCTTCGCGAAGCAGGCCGGACGCCGGGCCCCCAAGGCTGGATGGCTCGATGACTTCATGCCGCCTCCTGTTTGGCAGGACCTTCTGCCAACTTGCCCCTGCGTTCGAAGTAGTCATGCAAGGCCTGGACTGTTTGGATGCGAGGGTTTTTCACTTCCCCGTATCGCAGCTTGCGCACAGTGCTCTCCGGCACGCCGGACCCCTCGGCCACCTTGTGCAGATCGGGAAATCGAACGGCGCTCAGACGTGCGAGCACCGAAGCAAGAAATGTCGGCTGGTTCATGCGCCGTATTCTCAACCCATATTTGGGTTGCGTCAACCCGCAAATGGTCCGTTTGCCGGGGCATAGTTCCATCTATGGGTAAAAAATCAGCTGCCGAAATCGTTGGCGCAAATCTCGATAGATTGATGACGGATGCCGGTCTTTCTAATGTCACGTTAGAAAACCGGCTTTCTCGGCGCGTCACGAAATCGACAATTGGCCGCATTCGAAATGCGGAGAGCAGCGCCGGGATTGGCAACATCGAAGAAATCGCGCGTGCGTTTGGTCTAGACGCATGGCAGTTCCTTATCCCGGACGTCTCGACCACCGACAAGCCACGGCTGGCCGGTTCTGCGGCACTGGCCAATAGCGCGAGTCTGAGCGCCGCTGACACCGAACTGTTGGCGCTGTTTCACCAGCTGGACGACACATACAAAGCCCTACTCCTCGCAGATGCGAAAAAGTACCTCCAGGTGCAGCAGCCGACCATCAAAAGTGGCAATCCCAAGAGGGCTAGTGCGTCCTAGCGTTCGCCTCGTGTGGTCCGACGGCAAAAAAATTTGGCCCTATTGAAACAAAAATAGTCAAAACATGAGCAAAATCAAATTTTTTCTATGTTTGCCTTTAACTGTGGGTGCTACGGCAGCATGTACTTCCCCCTCCCCCGCCGACCGTAAATTCGCTGCGTTTTCAGCATGGAGAACAGAGGCATCACTCTGAGGAGCCCGGGGCGAGCTATCCAGGATCGACAAGCTCAAGGAGCTTTACGCGATCCTCAAGACCGACCCTGTTTCAAGTTCGGATGTGGCGGGGATGCGATGGGCCAGCTAAGACATCGATACGCTGGAAGCTCTGCAGGCCGGCAAGATCGACAGATCGGAAACGGAGAGCCGACTTCGCCAAAGCGAGACCGCTTGGCGCGCTGGAACAGCGGCACGGGATGCGGCCGCCAAGCCCATCAGTGCTCGCTACATCACTTGGCGAGGATCTACCCAATGTGGGACACAATAAACGGGAGTGCTTACAAACCATGAAACGAATCACTGCGGCAGCTGCTTTAATAAGCGTCACTGCAATCCTCTCCGGCTGTAAGCCCGACGCTGAAACCGTAGCGGAACTCCAATCGCTGCGAAACATCGCCACGGAACAAGGGAAAGCGCTCAACCAATTTGAGGCCGCTCGTTCCAAATTGACGGCTGATGTTGAGAAGCTGCAGAGCGAGGTACTTAGCCTGCAGTTCGAAAATGCTCTTCTCAGTGGCGCCGGCAAAACTGCGACTCTTTCTGTGACCGAAAAGGGCTATAGCGTCGCTCAAATGGACATTGGCAGCGTCACACTCGCAGTCAAGGACGTTTCGCCCTACGCAAACGGCGTCAAAATCAAGCTCAACATTGGCAACCCAACATCAGCAACCTTTCCAGGTTTGAAGCTGGATGTTGTTTGGGCGAACGCGGCGCCGGGCACCAAGAACTACGACCCGAGCACGCGCCAGACGAAAGAGATCAGCATCCCGGGCGAGATCAAGCCGGGGATGTGGAACACCGAGGAGATCGTGCTCGCGCCAGCCAAACCCGACCAAATCGACTACTTGACCATCAAACCATCTGCTCCGAGCGTGATCCTTAGAACGCCTGCTGAGCGAAAGTAGGAACAAACTCGCCCCAGCCCGGGGCATATTTTTTTCTAAAACCAACCCATTTTCGGGTTGACTAACCCGTTTTTGGGTTGTAAATTTCCTTTCGTCGACCCATTTATGGGTCATTGATGACGATAGGAAGCCATGCTATCCCTCAATTCGGCACCCACGCCAGTAAGCCTGCAGGCCCTGGGCGAAACCAAAGACACCCTACTCCGGGTAAGCCAACCCAAACTCACCGACGCCGACATCCTCAGCGTCCTCTGCGATCTGTTCGCCGGCCGTGCCACGCTCGCATTCGGCGAAGCCATCGACTGGTGGGCCGAAACCCTCCAATGCGATCTCGCTCCCGAAACCGCGTCAGGTGTGGCCCTGGTTGCGCTGAGCAAATGGCCCTTCGACCAGCGCGCCGGCGCGCCTGGAGTGAAGGCCCTGCAGGATGAGTTGCTGAAGCGCGCGCGCATGCTGATTGAACGGTCGCTGCGCGACAGCGGCGAGGTAGTTCTCTGATGGCCGGCTTCCTCATCGTCGGCCTGGTCGTTCTCGCCACCGAACTGCGAGCGCTATTCAAGCGCCGCAAGGGACCGCGGAAATGATCGCCGCCCTCCTCCTCATCCCCGTTGCATACGCCATGGCCCGCGCCATCGACGCATTCGCAGCCTATCGCCGTCGCACCGATCCCTGGAGGGCACAAGCATGACCGTTTCCGTCCTCGGCGTGGACCCGCGCAGCCGGAGCAAGACCAAGCTGCAGGCGCCCGCCCCTCTTCCCCATGTCTCGCGCCGCGCCCTGGCGCGCGTGCGTGATCGAATTGAACCGCCGAAGGCCTGCCATTGCTGCGGCG